>ERZ824600.893-NODE-893-length-41749-cov-4.911738_pt1 | contig 41749 bp, 39 predicted proteins | sample MGYA00519933_ERZ824600 | MGnify/ENA primary metagenome ERZ824600 (study PRJEB31778, sample SAMEA3449178) | human gut metagenome | biome: human gut; feature: human-associated habitat; material: faeces | place: United Kingdom | collected 2010/2012 ... | reverse complement strand
CTGCCGGATCGCATTGATAACAGTCCGATCTGACATTCAGAGCAATTGTAGCTTATTTTTATATTATTAATATATATTGTAATACATCCCGGCAATAAAATCAATAGTTTTGTCGGAAAAAAGCGGAAAATTACCGCAATTTATGTTAACTGTCAAAAAATGTTTTTATTCGTACATTGCAGACGTGTTCAGCGCACAGCTTTGATAGCCTCAAGCATTGCTCTTGAGGCAGCAGCCTCGCGTATGAATACTCTGTCGCGCATTGCCGAATATGAAAGCTTTACAAAAGAATCGCCCTCTGACGTGCTTATGCCTATATATACGGTCCCGACAGGGTTTTCCTCTGTGCCTCCGCCCGGACCTGCATACCCGGTAGAGGATATTCCGATATCCGAACAGAGAAGCAGTCTGACCCCGCGAGCCATTTCTTTTGCCGCTTCGGCAGATACCTCTGTGTGTAGCTTTATCGTGTCTGTACTCACACCGAGCACCTTTTCTTTTATCTGATTGCAATAGCTCACAACACCGCTTCGGAATACCTTCGAGCTCCCCGGAATATCGGTGATACGCTTGGCTATAAGTCCTCCGGTACAGGATTCCGCAGTGGCTATCGTCAGTCCTTTTTCTGAAAACAGTCTTACAAGCTCCGACTCGATCTTCTCAACATCACTTCCGTAAATAAACCCGCCGGCCTCGGTCGCTTTTATTTTTTCGGCTACATCAAGACACATTTCATGTGCTTTGATTTCGTTATCTGCCATAGCGGTTATTCTTACGCGAACCTCTCCGAATTTGGCATACGGCGAAACTGTCGGATTTTCCGATTCCGTCATCAGCTTTTTTAAAATCGTCTCAATACGCGATTCACCCATACCCATAATATTCAGACTCAGGCTGACAATTACATGATCGCAAAAGCTTTTCAGGTACGGCAAGACCTGTTCATCGAACATAGGCTCAAGCTCGTTCGGCGGTCCCGGAAGAAGAACGGTTACATTATTGCCGCTCTCAATTATCACTCCCGGCGCCGTTCCGTAGTCGTTGCGTATAGCACGCGCTCCAACAGGAAGCATAGCCTGCTTTATATTGTTTTCGGTCATTTTCCGTCCTGTAGCGTCGAAATAGTCCTTTATAAGCTTAAGTGAAAAGTCGTCCGTTCTCATATCAAGCCCGAGAACCCCGGCGACCGTCTCTTTGGTGAGATCATCGCAGGTGGGACCAAGCCCTCCTGTAAGTATAACGAGCCTGCTCCTGTCAAGTGCTTGCCTGTACTCATTTGCAAGTCTTTCGGGATTGTCCCCGACAACGCTCTGATGATATACACAGATTCCGATAGCCGCCAACCGTTTTGCAAGAAACGCCGCGTTCGTGTTTACTATTTCTCCCAGCAACAGCTCGGTACCGACGCATATTATTTCCGCAGAATCCAATTTAAGCTTTAATTGCCCCGATCTCTGCATTGTTTCCATTATTTTCAGTCTCCTTTCAATAGGATTATATAATTTTATAGTTGAAAAAATCAATCATCGATTATTTTTCGATGTGTACCGACAGCTGCGGGAAGGGAATTGAAATGCCTTCTTCGGAAAATCTGTTGTAAACCTTCTCAAGCACCTCGCTCCTGACATCGAAATATTTCTCACGTCTGCACCATACTCTTAATGCAATGTCAACCGAAGACTCTGAAAGTGCCGATATTTTGATATAAGGCTTAGGCTCTTCAAGAGTTGCATCACAGCTTGCTATAACATCAGACAGCACGGAATATACCTTTGTCATATCACTTCCATATGCTACATTGAAAATAAGATCAACTCTGCGCAGATTTTCCACGGAATTATTTGTAATGGCAATATTTGAAAGTGTTCCGTTCGGAATCACAGTATGCCTGTTATCTGTCGTTCTGAGTGTAGTGTAAAAGATCCCGACATCAATAACCGTCCCGTTTCCGCTCGCGCAATCGATAAAATCGCCGAGCTTAAAAGGCTTGAATATCAATATCATGATTCCTCCCGCAAGATTTGCAAGCGATCCCTGAAGCGCAAGACCTATCGCAACGCCGGCAGACGCAACCAAAGAGACTATGGAGGCAGCGGGTACTCCGAGAATAGACACCACACAAACGATCAGAAACACATAAAGTAAGACATTTATAAAGCTTTTAATAAAGCCCTTTGCTGTCGGATCAAGCTTTGATTTATTTATACTCCTGTCAAACGCGCGTAAAATCGTTTTGATAATAAATATTCCGATAACAGTTATGAGTATCGCTATTATAAGCTTACCTCCTGCGGTCAGTGCAAACTCTAAAAGGTCATTAAGCACTCTTTTTATAAATTCTTCAAACGTAGGCATAATTAAATATTCTCCGTAAATATTATTAAGTATATAATTATAGCAACATATAACAAAAGGGTCTCAGAAAATTTCCTCTGATTTTATCACTGCCCTTTCGGAATGTATATCGCCCCACATAACAGCCAGATCGGAAAATTCAGCTTCACCGCTTTGATTGTCATAAGGATCTCTGCGCAGAAATTTCTTTTCCGGAGAAAAAGGCATCATAAAGTCAGTACAGCTTACAAGTCTGTCGGGATCAAGGTTTCCGAAATAATGTTCATGCAATAAAGTATCACCGTTGCGCAATGCGCCTCCGCCGAAAGACGGGTCCGCGTAAAGCCAACCGTACGGTGCAATATAAAACTGCGCCCAATCATGGCTTCCTATTTTGTGTGGCGTTACGGCACTTCCGGATTGCCAGCGCGCGGGTATTCCGAGTATGCGGCATAATGTTATGAACAGCAGTGCCTGTACTCCGCAGTCACCGCGACGGTTGAGAGCCGCAAACTCCGGAATATTGTCAATATAAAAGTATTCCCGCATATACGAATATTTTACGTTGAAGGTTACCCAGGAATAAACCGCTTTTGCAAGAAGATATGGATTTCCGTTTGCGTCTGCATTGTCGCGTATTTCCTTCGCAAGCATTTTTAAAAACGGTGTAAATATTATCTGAGGCGGATATTCTTCCGTATAAAAATGCGGCTGTTCCTTCAACACTCTTGAAGGATCCACATCGTGCCACAGCGCGCGGTTTATATATGAATATTCTATCGAATATTTTTCACCGCGGCGGTATTCTGCCTCGCAGAATGCGGTACAGTGATATCCGGCACCGCTTGTCGGCGCATCTGAAATCGTAATCGGCAGATCAGAGGAAATCAGCTTTATTTCGCTCTGCTCATCCGACGCGGCAGGAAAAGGGAACCACAGTCTTAAAAGCTTACCGTTGCGGTTCGAATCATCAAATTCTCCGAAATTCCCTTCGGAATATCTTTCAGAATATCTTTCAGAATATCTTTCAGATAGCCATAATGTGTGTCTGACCGTATATCTGAAAGCACGAAATCCTTTGGTCTTCATAATATCGTGGTTTTCGTGACGTCTTGAATTGAAAACCGGCGACGTATCGTGAGACTCCCGGGATACGGAATTGAGAAATTTTTCGTGCGTCGATAATATATTCGAGTATGCCGAATTCTGAAAATATTCTTTCCCGTTTTTATAGATCAGATCAACATTCCCGCTGTCGACGATTTTTCGGAAATCATTCTCTGTAAGCATGGGAAATTTATCCTTTAAACGTCCGAACAGCACGTCCTCGTCCTCATTATAATCGTTTTTCATACCGTACGCTATAACAAGCTCAAATTCAAGCCTTTTTCTGAGTGCCTTGGGCATCGACGTATCGGAAAGCAATTTCCTTATATGAAATATCTCGCCGTCAAAATCTCCGTTCATTCTGAAAGCGTTGATCTCCGGCGGCAATGCTACCGCAAGATATTTCATGTCGGAATTTGAAAATATAAGCGAGCACGGAAAGTCAGACATATTTGTTACCTCTTTTACTATAAATATATTTAAGTAATTGCATGCATTTATTATATCATATTTTCACATCAATCTCAACCGATAACCTTAAAATACTTAAACGATTTTGAAAATATAATTAAATTTTGACAATGTCGGAATTATATGATATAATATTCAAATACAGGCAAAATTCACTTTATAAGGAAGGTCTTGACTTATGTCGGAAAAATTTGAAACTCTCGGATACTATAACGGTCACTATGATGAAATTGACAGGATGACCATACCCATTAATGACAGAGTATGCTGGTTCGGAGACGGGGTATATGATGTTACATATTGCAGAAATTACAAAATTTACACCCTGAAGGATCATATGGACAGATTCTTTTCAAGTGCAAAACAGCTTGATATCAAAATCCCTGTAAGCTATGATGAGCTTTGCGACCTTCTTGAAAGGCTTGTCAGACTTTTGAGATCTGACGAACAGATGATATATTGGCAGGTTACACGCGGAACGGAGCCGAGAAACCATACTTATCCGGAAAATACCCTCGGAAATCTTTGGGTGATGCTGCGGCCGATCCCCGTAAAAAATACATACTCCGAGATCAGGCTCATAACCGTCGAAGATACAAGATTCTATCATTGCAATATCAAAACAGTCAACCTTCTTCCCAATGTCATGGCGTCGCAAAACGCCAAAAGAGCGGGTGCCGACGAAGCGGTATTTCATCGTGGCGACAGAGTGACTGAATGTGCACACTCGAACGTAAGCATTATAAAAGACGGAATATTTATAACGCCACCGACAGATAATCTTATTCTTCCCGGTATCGCGAGAAAAAATCTGCTGCGCTTTTGCGCGGAGAACGGAATACATTGCGCAGAAAGAGCGTTTACCGTAAATGAAATGATGGACGCAGATGAAGTGATAGTTTCAAGTTCCGGATCATTTTGCCTGCGTGCTTCGGAAATTGACGGCAAAAAGGTCGGTGGTCGCGCACCTGATATTCTGAAAAAGCTTCAGGATACCGCAGTGGCGGATTTTATGAAGGCTACGGAAAACAAATGAATTTAGCTTAAGGTAGTTGCAAAAAAACTCAAGACGAGTTTTTGCACCGCCTTTTTCTATACATACAAACCCGAGCACACTCTGTGCTTTTAATACCCGGATTTCCTTATTCGGCTTTTTTTGAAAAAGTACAGGCAATATTTGAAAACAGCATGCGTAAAATGCCAAAAATATTTCCGATTTCGGAAAAAATAATGCAATTTTCTCTTGACAAACGATAAAATATCGGGTATAATATTCTCATAAGATAACAATTCAGCTTTTGGGAAAGGATATATAACTATGGCATCAAAATCAAAGAAACCCATTTCCGTGCCGCTTGCCAACCTCGAAAAGGAAGAAAAAGAAAAAGCGCTTTCAACAGCACTCTCACAAATTGAAAAGGATTTTGGCAAGGGAACTGTTATGAAGCTCGGCGAAAACGTAAGAATGGAGGTCAGCGCCGTAAGCACCGGCTCACTTGCACTTGATGTTGCGCTCGGCATAGGCGGAATTCCGCGCGGAAGAATAACCGAAATATTCGGTCCTGAATCCTCCGGTAAAACCACCGTCGCGCTTCACATAGTGGCAGAGGTTCAGAAGCAGGGCGGAAAAGCGGTATTTATAGATGCAGAACACGCGCTTGATCCTGTGTACGCCAAAGCGCTCGGTGTTGATGTTGATAATCTGCTTGTATCACAGCCGGACTGCGGAGAAGATGCACTTAACATAACCGAACAGCTCGTTCGCTCCGGAGGCGTCGATGTTGTTGTTGTCGACTCGGTTGCGGCTTTGGTACCGCGCCAGGAGATCGAGGGCGATATGGGGGCCTCAATGGTCGGCGTACAGGCAAGACTTATGTCGCAGGCTATGAGAAAACTGTCATCTGTCATTGCAAAAAGCAACTGTATAGTTATTTTTATCAACCAGCTGCGCGAAAAAGTCGGTGTAATGTACGGAAATCCCGAAACGACCACGGGCGGTCGTGCGTTAAAATTCTATGCTTCCGTGCGTATTGATATCAGAAAGACCGATCAACTCAAAAACGGAAATGATATATACGGAAACCGAGTTAAGTGCAAGATAGTTAAAAATAAAGTTGCTCCTCCGTTTAAGGTAGCGGAATTTGATATTCTTTACGGTAAGGGAATTTCAAAAACAAGCGAAATAATCGACTTCGGCGTTACATATGACATAATCAAGAAAAGCGGAGCGTGGTTCTCATACAACGGAGAACGTCTCGGACAGGGTAAGGACAATGTATGCCGATTTCTTGAAGAAAACACGGCTCTCGCCGAAGAAATTGAAGAGAAAATCCGCGTGGCAATGCAGACCACCGAGCTTCCGACAAATGATGAATTTGATGTTGAATCCGACGATGACGAATTCGACATTGCAACCCTAAGAGTTGACGAGAACGAATAATAAACAGGCATATAATGACTATATCTGTAAAATCCGTCGTGCGAGCCGCAGACGGAACGGTTACTGTACGCTGCCGGTTGCATAGTGAGCAATCGGCAGATGTACGGCAATATTCAAAAACTCATTCCGAAGCTGTTGTCTTTTCTTTCATATATGAGCTGTATCCCGCGCTTCCGGAGATCAATTCAACAATAAGCACCGAAGAATATGACGCGATGGAAAGCGCATCAAAGGTAACATATGCAATAAAAAAGGCTTCCTCAATTCTTGCATACGGTGCAAATTCCAAAGCAATGCTGGTGTTAAAGCTGAAGCGCCGAGGCATTGATACAGATACGGCGCATCAGGCGACAGATTATTTAAAACGACACGGATATCTTAATGAATCAAACGATATCGAACGCGTTGTTGACAGATGCCTTGCAAAAAAGTGGGGACCTCTCAGAATTGTCGGTTATCTGAAAAGTAAGGGATATGACGCAGGCTCCATTATAACCGCTAAGGAAATTCTTTCAAATGAGAATTTTCCGGAAAGATGCGCAAGACTTATTATTTCGGAATACGGCACACCTCCGTACGCCAGAGAGGCTAAAAATAAAATGATATCCTCGCTTCTGCGACGCGGATATGCATCAGGTGATATCAACCATGCATTGACAATAATCGAAAACAATTCAGAATAAATATCAGGATACAATAGAATAAACCATCCAAACGTGGTATTTTCGGTTGATCTGCAATATTTTTTTGCAATTGTGTGTTGAATTTTGTTGACAAATATCCTTTGATGTTGTATAATATAATCCATATCAGATTTTATTTTGTCAGCAATTTTTGATTTTCACCGATATTTCGATTCCGGTTGTAATTTAAATTGCGACAGCTTCTTTTCTATTGTAAATTGATTTTTGCGGACTTCAGCAACCGGGCAGAGAAAGGTGATGAGCTCATGAATATAGGAAAAACAATAAAAAAATTACGTCGTGAACGGAATATGACACAGGAAAGACTTGCAACATTCCTGAATATTTCCCCTCAGGCAGTTTCAAGATGGGAAAACGGACTTGCTATGCCTGAGCTGTCGTTGGTTCCGGTCATTGCAAATCTTTTCGGGGTCACGACCGATTTGCTTTTCGGACTTGACGGAGATAATATCGACAAGGCAATAGAGGCAATAATAAAAAGAGCAGATGATGCCGAAAGTGAACGCGATCATAACGCTGCCTGCATTTCAATATTGGAAGAAGGAATCTGCAAATATCCGTCAAATTGGCAGATGAAGACCGAGCTTCTTGAAAGACTGTATGACACATATTGCGCTTACAAAGAAAAAGCGGCGCGTGACACACTTGAAAAAGCAATCAATATCGGTTGTGATATACTTGATAACTGTACTGTCGATGTTTACAGATATTCCGCAATAGAAATATTAAGTACCGTTTATTCACTGACAGGCGATAAAGCCGCAGCTCTTGAGACGGCACTCAGGCTTCCTGAATCCTCTACAGTAAGAGACAGACTTTTAATGGCGCTTTCAGATGACGTGGACAAGGCGGATCTTATCCGTTCCAATATAAACAAGTATATCGAACTTGTAGGTACAAGCCTGCGCACGTTGGCATCAAGCGATGATGAATACAGCTTTGATGAAAAAGTAATTATTTATAATAAGATCATAAAAATATATGAATCGGCATTTGAATCCGAATCTGATATGAGCACCGAGCTGTTGTGCGATGTTCACAGATATCTTGCCGCGCTTTATGCAGATAAAAAAGATGTTGAAAACACACTTCTGCATCTTAATAAGCAAGCCGAAATTTTGGATAAGCTTGCCAATAGATCAGAATGTGAGCCTTCAATCCTTCGTAAAGAATATCTTGAAGAAAAAACCATAATCAAGCCGTCTGAAGACGTTGATTTTCTTGCGGATGAAATGATCTATAAGCTTGAAAATCGCAGATATGATTTTATTCGAAATACCCCGGAATTCAATGCGTTAATAAATAAGCTTGAAGGATTAATTTAAGCAGCTTAAACCTGAATTTATGTAATATCCCGTTTCAACAAGCAGTATAATTCAATAAGCTATCGCCTATTGATCATTGATTTTAACTGCTTGGAGTAACGGGATGAGTTATATAATCGAACTTTTACGCGCCGCGATTTACGGAATAGTGCAGGGAGTAACCGAATGGCTTCCGGTAAGCTCAACCGGACATATGATATTGTTAAACAGTCTTTTAAAGTCCGAAGCATTGAAAAACGCAGATTTTTTCAACCTGTTTCTTGTCGTTATCCAATTAGGCTCTATATTTGCGGTCATTGTGTTGTATTTCAATAAACTTTTTCCGCTTCCGATGCCGCGATCTAAAAGTAAACGTTTTTCACACGATCTTACCAAAGCTTCCAATGCCGGATCTCAGAATAAAACACACATTTCCGACGCTTTTAAACTATGGCAAAAGATTTTTGTCGGAATTATTCCCGTCGGAATTGTCGGCTTCATTTTTGATGATACCGTAGAAAAATACTTTTATAATAACTGTGTAATTGCCGCAGCGCTTATAATCTATGGTATCGCTTTTATTCTGGTCGAAAAGCGAAACAGATCCGCAGAATATAAATTCAGAGTAAACTCACCCGATAATATTACATTTAAAGATTCTTTGATGATCGGAGCTTTTCAGGCACTTGCAATAATTCCCGGTACTTCGCGCTCGGGCTCAACTATACTCGGAGCAATGCTTATAGGCGTATCGCGCCCGGCAACCGCAGAATTTTCTTTTTTTCTTGCCATTCCCGTAATGTTCGGTGCAAGCGCGCTTAAATTGGTAAAATATATTTTATACGGACAATTGACTTTTTCGTCATTGGAGATCTCGGTTCTGCTTTCCGGCTGTATATCGGCGTTCATTGTATCATTGATTACAATTCGTTTTCTCATAGAATTTGTAAAAAAACATTCTCTGATCGTATTCGGTATATACCGTATCATTCTCGGTATTGCGGTGATCGCTTTTTCTCTGATTTTCGGAACCTGAAATAACCTGATTCCGTAAAATTACACCCGAATTTTCAAAAATACTATATCAAAGGTTTATATATGCAGAATTCAAACTCACTTCCTTCGGCTTGCCCGGAAGATAATAATGTCCCAAATAATTTTTCAAAGCTGAAAATTCCATATCCGATCATTGTCGAAGGACGATATGACCGTGCCGCAATTCTTGAGGTCGCCGATGCGCTTGTTATAACGACGGAAGGATTCGGCGTTTTTAAAAACAGTGAAAAAAATGCACTGCTTCGTGTAATTTCAAACAAATCACCTGTAATTATTTTGACCGACAGCGACGGTGCGGGGAATATAATACGCTCGCATATAAAAAATATAATTCCGAAGGACAGGATCCTTCAGGCATATATTCCCAAGATCAAAGGAAAGGAAAAAAGAAAAAGCAAACCCTCCGCGGAGGGAACCATCGGCGTAGAAGGTATGAGCAGAGAACTGCTTTATGATTTGCTTAAACCATATGAAGATCCCAATAAGCACTTTGAAGCATATAATAATCCGATTTCAAAAACAGATTTTTTCAACGATGGGCTGAGCGGCGCCAAAAACAGTACCGAAAAACGCGATAAGCTTGCTGCAAAATTTTCACTTCCGAGTGGTATGACCGCCAATTCACTTCTCGCAGCGCTTAAGTTAGTATGCTCATATGATGAGTATAAAATTGCAATGAACGAAATTAACGTTGCTTATAATAAGTAATATATCCTGATATAAAAAACGAGACTGTCTGATACGACAGCCTCGTTTTTTATGTCGGAAAAGGAACAGTATATAGTCGCGTTAAGCATAGCAGCACTTTTCGGAAAAAAATCAGCGCTGCCCGAAATAATTATACTACATATGCCTGTTTTCCGGGACATGGTCGTTAGCTATAAATATAATATCACAAATTGTTATATTTTTTCGATCGGTATCCAAAGCTCGCGATAACGCTCGTTGGCTTTTTCACCGCCGAACCAGTGGGTAACTACGATTTCAGGCGCATTGACAAGTCGATACCCGGAGCTCGGAAGCCATTCACCGGCAATCTTTTTGCGTAAGTCAAGAGAAATTTCGGTCGGAAATTTGCATTTTCCGGTCTCAAATACGACATAGTTGCATTTCGGTATTATAATGTTTTCAAAATACCGTGCAAAATCCTCTCCGAGAACGTCGTTATTTTCAAGATTGTTACGCTGGTATTCCGACAATTGACTTGCAATAAAATAATCAAATCCTGTGTCATCAATGTTTGTTATAACCTCATAATTGCTTTCCCAATCGCCGGATAAACCCTTCAGGATATATTGCAGTGCTCTCGTATTAACATACATTTCCTTTTCCTGATCCGCGCGTTCTCCGGGAACCCCCGCAAAACGTCTCTTAAAGCCTGTAAGGGTCATTTCGCTTTTTTCTTCAATTCTGTAATTCATGGTATTACCGCCTTTCAAAGATATCTGAATAGACAGGCGTGAAAAGGATTTCAGCATCTGACCGTTGGTGCGCGCCTCCGACGGTGTGATTCCGTGGAATTTCTGGAATGCCTTTGCAAAGCTGTCGGGACTGTCATAGCCGTATTTTAGAGCAACATCGATCACCTTTGTATTTCCGCTTGCGAGCTCCGAACCGGCAAGCGACAACCTGCGTAACCGGATATATTCTCCGAGCGTATAACCGCAAAGAATACCGAAAATTCGCTGAAAATGATAGCTCGACGAGAAACTCTGCTTTGCAACCTCCTCGTAATCTATCTCATCGGTAAGATGATTTTCGATATAATCAATAGCATTTTGTATTCCGCATATCCAATCCATCTCTCTTCCTCCTGTCACGCATATTATATCACGGCGTTAATTTTGTTTCCCGACATTCCGTGCTGTTATGTATCGGGTTTATGGGTCATACGGCTCTGACATCGCCAAAAAGCGGAGCGCTGAAATCATCCAAAAAGGCGGGGAAGAACCTTCTTATAAGAAAATTCTCCCCCGTAAAAATTTATATTATATTTAATTATTTGCTTGCTTCTTCAACAGCAACGGCAACCGCAACGGTAGCACCTACCATCGGGTTGTTGCCCATGCCGATAAGTCCCATCATCTCAACGTGAGCCGGAACAGATGATGAACCTGCAAACTGAGCATCAGAGTGCATACGACCCATTGTATCGGTCATACCATATGAGGAAGGACCTGCAGCCATGTTGTCTGGGTGAAGTGTACGACCTGTACCGCCGCCCGATGCAACAGAGAAGTATTTAACTCCGTTTTCAACACACCATTTCTTATATGTACCCGCAACAGGATGCTGGAATCTTGTAGGGTTGGTTGAGTTACCGGTGATTGAAACACCGACATTTTCGAGCTTCATAATTGCAACGCCTTCCGGAACATTGTCAGCACCGTAGCATCTTACATTTGCTCTCGGACCTTTTGAATAAGCGGTTTCCGAAACTATCTTAACCTGCTCGGTGTAGGGATCAAACTCGGTCTTAACATATGTAAAGCCGTTGATTCTTGAAATAATGAACGCAGCGTCTTTGCCGAGACCGTTGAGTATAACGCGAAGGGGTTTAACTCTTACTTTATTTGCGTTAAGAGCTATTTTGATTGCACCCTCAGCAGCGGCAAATGATTCGTGACCTGCAAGGAAGCAGAAGCACTCGGTGTCTTCCGAAAGAAGCATAGCACCGAGATTTCCGTGCCCGAGACCGACCTTGCGGTTCTCGGCAACAGAGCCGGGAATGCAGAATGCCTGAAGACCGATACCTATTGCGGCTGCGGCATCGGCAGCTTTAACACAACCTTTTTTGATTGCGATTGCAGCGCCTACCGTGTAAGCCCATATTGCATTTTCAAAGCAAATAGGCTGTGTTTCTCTTACGATTTTATCGCAGTCTATGCCTTTAGCAAGTGTTATATCTTTACATTCTTCAATGGATTTAATACCATATTCAGCGAGAACGGCGTTGATCTTGTCAACACGTCTCTCATAACCTTCAAATAATGCCATTTCTATTTTACCTCGTTAATAATTAGTAGTGGTTTTTGATCTCATTCTGTCGGTAATAAATTACTGTTTTCTGGGGTCGATATAACGAACTGCTTCATCAAAACGACCGTATGTACCCATTGATTTCTTGTATGCTTCGTTGGGCTCCATACCTTTCTTAATAAAATCAGTCATCTTGCCGAGGGAAACGAATTCGTATCCAATTACCTGATCATCGGCATCAAGTGCCATTCTTGTGCAATAGCCTTCGGTCATTTCAAGGTAACGAACACCTTTGGAAAGTGTGCCGTACATAGTACCGACCATGCTTCTTGCGCCTTTGCCGAGGTCTTCCATACCCGCACCGACTACAAGACCGCCTTCTGAGAAAGCAGACTGTGTACGTCCGTAGACGATCTGTAAAAACAGTTCTCTCATAGCGGTATTGATAGCATCGCAGACAAGGTCGGTGTTGAGCGCTTCAAGAATGGTTTTCCCGGGAAGAATTTCTGCTGCCATAGCTGCCGAGTGGGTCATTCCGGAGCATCCGATCGTTTCAACGAGTGCTTCCTGAATAACACCGTCTTTTACGTTAAGCGAAAGCTTGCAGGCACCCTGCTGGGGAGCGCACCAGCCGACACCATGTGTGTAACCGGAAATATCGGCGATCTGTTTTGCCTGAATCCATTTGCCTTCTTCCGGAAGGGGGGCGGGACCGTGGTTGGGTCCTTGGGCAACAACACACATATTTTCGACTTCTTTGGAATAAATAATGTTAGCCATTGTTGATTTATCTCCTTAATTTAAAAAATAAACTGTAAATAAGAATCGGTATCTGATTTATGCAAGTGTTCCGAACACTGTACCGAATGCGGCTGCAGCATTGCACTCGTCTGTATCAATGTGCATAGCAAGCGCATACGAATCGCTTACACGGACAACAACATCGTCAAAAATGAGCGGACGTGCGGTTGAAAGCTTAACCTTTACTATCTGTTTGTCCTCAACTCCGAATTCGGCGGCATCAGCCTTTGTCATGTGAATATGACGCTTTGCTATGATAACGCCTTCCGAAATTTCAAGCTCTCCGGCAGGACCTACAAGCTTGATACCGGGGGTATTTGCAAGATCTCCGCTTTCGCGAACGGGAACGTTCGAAAGACCGAGTGTGCGTGCATCAGTAAAAGATAATTCAACCTGATTGGCATTTCTTACAGGACCGAGAACGCTGACTGCAAGCGTACCCTTGGGACCGACAAGTGTAATCTTTTCGTTTCCGCAGGCGAACTGACCGGGTTGACTGAGCATTTTTTTCACGGTAAGCTCTGCACCCTTTCCGTAAAGCACTTCAACTGTTTCTTTAGTCAGATGAATGTGTCTTGCGGAGGTCTCAACAAGAAACTGCTTTGATGTGTTCATGATAAAAATTTACCTCTCTTTTAATTATGTATTTAGTTTTCAGATGTTATATTTACGAAAAACGACATAATACAACAATTCCATTCCAAATAAGTATATCACAAATCAATCAAAATGTAAATATTTATTTTAAATAATTGTGTAAACATATATAATTATATTATTGTCAATAATAGAAAACGGAAGATAATCGTAGATAAAGGAGTATGATATACGCTATGAAAAACACGGAATCATTGAAAAAAGAAACCGATAAGCTTTCTCATTATGCAGATCATGTTGACAGAGAAAATGAAAGCGATAGGGCGTTTGAAAATACAAATGAAATTCAAAATACGGAACCGGAGGAAGATACAGCAAATAAAGATGAAAAGAATGAAGAAAAAAGCAACGACCAGTTTGAAGGGATAATCAAAAGCGGCAGTGTAGCGCCTTCAAGTTCCATAGATAAAATATATTGCCTAACTATAATAGGACAGATCGAAGGTCATTATGCGCTCGGAGAGGGACAGAAAGCCACAAAATATGAGCATATAATTCCATTACTTGTGTCGATCGAGGAGGATAAAAACATCGAGGGGGTGCTGATAATCCTGAATACAATGGGCGGCGATGTGGAAGCCGGACTTGCCATTGCTGAGATGATATCATCAATGACCAAACCGACAGTTTCTTTGGTGCTCGGAGGCGGACATTCGATCGGTGTACCATTGGCGGTATCCGCAGAGAGATCTTTTATAGTTCCGAGCGCGACTATGACTATCCATCCGGTAAGAATAAACGGACTTGTAGTCGGTGTTCCGCAAACCTTCAACTATTTCAATGAAATGCAAAAAAGGATAATCGGTTTTATATGTAAGCACTCAAATGCTTCCGAAAATAAAATATATGAGCTTATGATGAAGCCGGATATGCTTGCAACGGATGTGGGGTCAATTATAACAGGCGAGGAAGCCGTAAAATACGGAATAATTGACGAAATCGGCGGACTTGATCACGCGTTGAATGCGCTCAGAAGTATGATAAAAGAATACAAAGACAAACCCGCTGTCAAAGATGCAGACTGCAAAGAAAATTTTTAGACAACCTCACTCAAAAATTAAACAGCATAAGCTGTGCGATTAAATCAATGAACAAACCGCAAACCGTTTACAGTTTGGCTTATACAAAAAATATTGTCTGATCCGAAAAGCAAAATAATTCAGAAAACCGGCATAGATCCTTTACTTAGGAATCTGTGCCGGTTGAATTATTCAATTACAGATGTAAAATTCTATCAGCCCGCAAGCTTTGCAAGCTCATCATTGATGGTTTTACTTAACTTTGTCATCTGTGAGTTAGCGGGTCTTGCAGCGACCTTCCAGTTGCCGTTCTTTGCTTTTATAGCATTTCTGAAAGCACTGTATGTAAGATTGTTATATGAGGTACAGAAAATTCTTCCGACATCTATGCTTACACACTCTCTGATAGTATCAAACATATCCGCATCTTCCTCTGCGTCAACATAGCGAAGCTTCATCGATGTTTCGAAAAGTGCAGGCGTAACATTGCGGTAACCCTCAGAGCCCATACATTCAAGAGTTGCGGCTGCAGCTATCTTATTCTTGCTTCCGCTTGATATGGAGTAAAGAGTGTAGGGGAAAGCCATACAGGTCACATAATTTTCCTGTGTTTTGTCATACATAGGAACGGGGAGAACACCGATATCAAAATCGCTTACTTCCTTAAGAGTACCCGATGTAATATAAACTCTGTCAACAACAAACATTGCATTTCCGTCTCTCATTGCCACAGCACCGGAATATTTCGCGTTTGTGCCTTCGGCAAATGCAAATCCGGAATTAAACAGGAAGTTTACAAGACTTTCTGACATACTCTGAGCGCGCTCGCTTGAAAAATCCGGAGAAACAATAAGGCTACCGTTGCTGTCTTTTTCAATCGTTTTGAGTCCTGCACCACTGTAAAATGCGTCAAAATGCAGGTCGATTGTCATGAATCCGAATGTATCGCCATAATCCTTTGAACCGTTACCGTTTTCATCAACATAAACGTTTTCGCAAAGCTCAAACATCTTGTCAAAGGTCCATTCTTTGTTTTCAACGAGACTGTAAATATCAACGTTCGGATTATAGTTCTTGAACATATCCTTGTTGTAAATGATTGCATACATCATATGGAGAAGGTTGGTCGATATATCTCCTGAGCAGAAATAAAGTTTGTTCTTTATCTGCGCACTGCCGATAAGCGACTGAGGCCACCACGGTTTATTGAAGTTAAGATATTTGAGAGAAGGATCGAGCAGGTTTGACGAACAACCGTGGAGTGTAAGAGTAGCTCCTGTAAGACTGTATCCTGCGAAAATATCATAATCCTTATCGTTGTGGACATCATTTTCCGCACGTTTGACGAATTCTGCCTGATTACCGAAATTTCCATCCTGTGGAACCCAATCAAATTCAACACCGAGACGTTCTTTTACATATGTATTTCTTGCGTACAGCGCGTCCAGAACTATATCGGCATTCTTTTCGTTTTCAACATCAAATTCGGGACGTTCTACATCCTTCCAATAGAGAATTGAAATTTTCTGACCGCCGAAATTTACACTGTCATCAATATCATCCGATACAAGTGTTTCGGATGAAGACGGTGATTGTGTCGATTCAACAGTACTTCCGGATGATGGAGTATCCGGTATCGCAACTGTGTCTGACTTTGATCCCTCGGAATCTTTTCCGTCAGGATTTTCCGGCTTTGCGCAAGCCGCAAATAAAGAGACGAGCATTATCAAAGCAACAGCAAATGAGATAAACTTTGTGAGTTTCATTATAGTCCCTCCTGAATTTTTTAGTTAAACATATTATACATATTTCTTTTTCAAAGGTCAATTACGGCAGGCAAACGGTAGCCATTTTTGCAAACGATTCAGCCATTTTTATATATTGCGTTTGTGCAATTCTTCCTTATAATCGGTATTGACAACAATCGTATTGTGTGATATTATATTATCGGAAACGGATATCCGTCTTTCTACTGCCAAGATATCGGAGCAGAGAATAAAAATGAAAATTGATTATATTTTGAAACGCAAGAGACTTGCGGGAAAAGAAGTAACAACGCATAAGCATTCAGGCTATGAAATAATATATTATATTCAAGGAAAAGGTAAGCTTATTATCGAAGACAACAGTTTTGACTACTTTCCGGGCAGCTATTGTATTATAGATAAGGAGGCGTGGCACAGTGAAGCCGCCGCGGAAGATACCGATCTTATCTTTGTGGTTTTTGAGCATCCCGGCGATATAATAACCGTAAACGGAGAATCTCAATCCATAAAAAGCATATGCAATATTGTCTATGCAGACATCACCGAATCTCCGATAAAGTTTTCTGATATGCTGGATACGATAATGACTGAATTCTATTCCGATAACTGTGCATCACTTGCGATTTCCGAGCACCTCACCGAAGTTCTTTTGTTATTTACATTACGTCACACGACAGCAAATATAAATATTATTTCAACAAAGCAATCTTCTCTTGAGTCGGCATACAGACAGATAATCGAATATTTTAATTCAGATATAGATTGCTCAAAAATCGCAAAATCAATAGGCTACAGCTATGACAGATTCAGGCATCTGTTCAAAGAACGTTTCGGACTATCGGTAAAACAAATGATAATTGCAAAGCGTATGGACAATGCAAAAATCCTGCTATGTACAACGGATTTAACCGTATCGGAGATAGCGTCCGCGTGCGGGTACAAAAATATCACCCAATTTTGTTCGACCTTCCGTAAAACGCAGGGAATGGCGCCGATCGAATACAGGCGGTTCCATGTGAAAAAGCAATTGCATCAACAGGCTGATTTATAATCAATAATATATATACTAAAGAGGCAACAGAACGGTATTTCAGTCTGTTGCCTCGTCTTTATTAAAAAAGATCAATCTATAATTATTGAGTCAGCTTCCCTCATCCAAATTTCAAAGGACGCGTCTGACGGCATTCTCCAATCGCCTCGCGGAGAAAGTGAAACCGAACCTACCTTCGGACCGTCCGGAAGACATGAACGCTTGAATTGTTGAATGAAGAATCGCCTTATAAATACTTTCAGCCATTTTAGGATAGTTGCTTTGTCATATTTTTCGTCATCCATGAAGGAATACTCGGCAATTCTGAAAACCTTACGTGGACCGAAGCCGCAGCGCATCATATAATAAAGGAAAAAGTCGTGAAGCTCATACGGACCTACAAGATCCTCGGTGACCTGGCTTATCTTTCCGTTTTCATCGCTCGGAAGAAGCTCCGGCGATACCGGTGTATCAAGGATGTCCAAGAGAATATCCCGAACACTTCCGCCGAGGTTTTCCGCTTCATATCTTATTATATATCTGACAAGCGTTTTGGGAATCGAAGCGTTTACACCGTACATAGACATATGATCGCCATTGTAGGTAGCCCATCCGAGTGCCAGCTCCGAAAGATCTCCTGTTCCTACCACAATACCGCCGCACTGGTTTGCAACATCCATAAGCACCTGTGTGCGCTCGCGTGCCTGACTGTTTTCATATACAACATTATGAATGCTTTCATCGTGTCCGATATCCGCAAAATGTTGCCTTACCGCAGCCGCAATTGAAATTTCACGGAGGGTAACGCCAAGCTCTTCGCAAAGCGAGACAGCATTATTTTTGGTGCGGCTTGTTGTGCCGAAGCCGGGCATGGTAACTGCTATAACATTTTTGTGATCCAAATTCATAAGATCCATAGTGCGCACCGCCGCCAGCAGCGCAAGCGAGCTGTCAAGACCTCCGGAAATTCCGATAACAAGGGACTTTGAATGCGAATGGATAAATCTTTTCTTGAGTCCGTATGACTGGATCTTAAGAATGGTTTCGGCACGCTCGTTTACCTGCAGATTGTCAGAGGGAACAAACGGATTTTTCGGGAAGCTTCTTGTCAGGGTCGTGTTGCGTATTTCCTGGTCAAAAAATATATACGCGACGCTGTCCGTAATGGCGGAAAATTCGGTGTTTTTGCAGCGCTCGTTTGCAATCCTGTTGACATCTATTTCGGATGTTATATATGAGTCGTCATTGAACAGAGGATTTTCGGCAATAATATTTCCGTCATCGGAGATTATATTGTGAGCGGAAAAAACGAGGTCGGTCGTGGATTCATCGGTACCAGAGCTTGAATATACATATCCGCAGAAAAGGCGTGCAGACGTTGATTTTACAAGCAACCGACGGTACTCGCTTTTACCGACCGTTTCGTTAGAAGCTGAAAGGTTCAGAATAATTTCAGCACCTTTTCTGCAAAGCTTTTCCGACGGCGGATTGCATACCCATATGTCCTCGCAGATCTCAACTCCGAATGTATAATTATCAAGACTTTTATGACGGAAAACATCCGAAACGGTTACCGGTATACTTTCGCCGTCAAACACAACAAATGAGTCACCGCTCTCAAAATCACGTCCCGATGCAAACCATCTTTTCTCATAAAACTCGTTGTAATTCGGAATATTTGTCTTTGGGATAAAAGCAAGGATCCTTCCGTCATGTATAACGGCAGCACAATTATAGAGCCGTGAATTACATCTCAAAGGAGTGCCGACGGCAATAACCGGGTATTTTCCTTTTGAATAATCACGGATCGTCTTCAGGGATTCATATGTGCTTTTTATCAGCATATCTGAGAAAAACAGATCAGCACAACAATATCCGGTTACGGCAAGCTCGGGAAAAACAATTATGTTGACCGACTCACGGTCGGCTCTGTCAATATATTCCTTTATTCTGTCGGTATTGTAATTTGTATCTGCCACGACAAGCTTCGGAGAAACCGCAGCAACTTTAATAAAACCGTCTCTCATATTATTTAGTATTACCTCTGTGTTTGAATTAATCTGACCTGCTCAAAGCAAAGTCGATCTGAATATAAATATTTTAGCTTTTTTTGCTTCATTTGTCAACATTAATTAACAAAAAACGCACGTTTAAAAGAAAAACCGCACGGTAAACGAGCTGTCAGGCATTGATCAAAAACAATATGTCAAACAGCAGGGAACAGATAGCTCCATTTGTTGAGTGTAGCTGTAAGAACACCGTGGATAATTTTTTGTCCGTCTCCGTTGGGATGTATCCCGTCATCGCATATATAATCTCCGAGCTTTCTGTTGGCAAGAAACGCATCTCTGAAATTTATCAGGTTTGTGTTCGTCTTTCGCGCAATTTCTTCAACCTTTCTTGAATACATTTCCTGATACCTGTAAATTGCCCCGGTATCTCCGAGCCATATTAAAATATTATCCGCATCCAATCCATCGCGGCATATCCATTTCAGATATCTGTCCGGGCAGATCGGAGGAAGATTTGCCATAATGGGCGTTATACCTTTTGAACGCAGGTATTTAATGATCTCGTAATACTCAGCTTCAAAATTATCTAACGGGGTAGCAGGGAGATGCTCATCATACGGCGCGTCGCACACTTCTTTCCAATTGAAATCGCAGTCATTTCCGCCATACTCAAGAAAAACCACATCTGTCCGATCGCCGTCCTCGATCCTTCGTTTCAACATCTCCGTGCCCTTTGAAATGGTAAATCCGACTCTTGAACGGTTGCTTATTTCAATCGAGTATTGCTCTGCCAGATTGTCTATTCCTATATTGTCAGACAACATATATCTTTTTCTTTCCGGATTGAAGACAAGTCCTTTCATTATCGAATCTCCGAATATTGCAATGCTTTTTATTGATTTCATTTTTTCACCTTTCAAATTTAAATTCAGCTTATTGTTTGACTTTCTCTTTGAGATTATTTTACTATATTCGGAGTAAAAAATCACTCTACCGTTAAGTTTTTGGATTATACTTTATGAATTCGTAAAAATAGATTTATTATATTGACAGTATACTTGATTTTTAGTATAATTATCGCGTAATTGAGTCGAATTCCATTGCCGATAGAGAATAATCCGACATATCTACCGTCAGTAGAGCCGATTTATTTTCTTTGGGCGATTCAGTATTCAACTGTTTGTATTCTCAAATATAATGAAAGGATGACGCATATGCCATATCCTGATGAATCAATATTAAAAAACAATATAGCCAAAAATATCGCCAGATATCGGAAAGAAAATAAACTTACGCAGGCTGAATTGGCTGAAAAGCTGAACTATTCCGATAAATCGATTTCCAAATGGGAAAGGGGCGACGGGATTCCCGATGTTTACGTTTTGACTGTTATAGCAGATCTTTTCGGCGTTACCGTAAACGATCTGGTCTATGATATGGAAGATCTTAAAGTCCGTTCGGAAACCGCCTCGGGCGATTCGCCGTCGGCTGATCCTTCAGGCGACAGCGGTTCTTCCGAAAAGAATAAAAAACCGAAATTCAGACAGCATCTCATAATTACGCTTCTTGCAATAGGAATAGTATGGCTTGTTGCAACGATTGCTTTTGTAATTCTCAGCCTTGCGCTGCCGTCAAAGGATATTCATTGGATAGCATTTATTTTTGCACTTCCGGTATCTTCGATAGTAGCCCTCGTGTTTTCAAAGCTTTGGTTTGGCATAATACCTCGGTTTATATCCGTCAGTGCAATAAATTGGACGGTCGCCTTAAGCATACAATTATGCGTAAGCGCATTATTGGGACGAAGTGTTGAAAATCTTTACCTTATTTATATTGCTTCCGCTTCGTTTGAGATACTTGTTGTTTTGTGGTATATACTTGTCGGCAGAAATTATTGGTCGGCACTGTTTGAAAAATTAAAAGAGAATAAACAAGCAAAATAATAAAACAAAAGAGATATAAGCTTTCATAATGCTTATATCTCTTTTCTTCTCAGAATTCAAGTCTTGTCGTAATTCATGTCAATCAGACAAAAATGTACATTACAACAACCAGGATTGCAAAGATAATGGAGCAACCCAATGTTAATTTAGAAAGAAACTGATTTTTTTTGCCGGCTTTTGACTTAGCAAAAAATGAATCCGCGCCTCCGGAAATCGCGCCTGAGAGTTTCTTGTTTTCTCCGGACTGCAGCAATACAAGTACACTGATTACAACAGAAAGTATAATTATCAATATACCGAGAATGAGCTCCAATGGTTCCATTTAAAAATCCTCCGTTTTTTGATCAAACCGAAATTAAACCCGATTCAAAAATAAAATATGAACCCGGAATAAGGTCGTTTCATTCCTGCCATACCGATAAAAAACCTAAAATACGGCATGAATTATTTGTTTGTTGATATTGTATCACAAACCTGATAAAAAAGCAATACTGTTTTTAAAAAAAATATAAAAAACAAAAAAACTGTAAAATATACCTTGACAAACAAAAGAAAATATGATAATATATACAAGTCTTGAGCAGTTATGGAGAGATATCGAAGAGGTCATAACGAGACGGTCTTGAACTCCGTTCGTCCGCAAGGGCGCGTGGGTTCGAATCCCACTCTCTCCGGCTTTTACTTTTCAAGTACATGGAGAGGGGATTGAAGATCAATCTCCTCTCTTTGTTTTATTTACCAACGATTGTTTGTTATTTGCTGTTGTCTGCATTTTATCAAGCGGAATGAAAGGTCAGAAAATGCGTATAAACAAAAATAATAATATGGGGCGGGGAAGCCGGCGCGAAATTCCGGAGCGTACGCTTACATATATAATGATGGCAGTTGTTTTACTTGCCATGGTATCTGTAATAATCTGTATATTTGTTGCGGGAAAATCCTTTTCAAACAATAATAAAATGACCGACAATATATCCGAAACGCCGTCAGAGCCCGATTTTTCGGAGTCCGATGATCACGGATCCGTGACGGATACTCCATCGGATTCCGGATCATTGCCGTTACCATCTCAATCCGATACGGAAATTTCAACAGGCACGGCTTCACCTGATACTTCGGAAACAGATAATGATACCATTATTACTTCTCCGGAACATTCGGATACCGTTACAACTGAGGCTTCCGAAAGCGAAACGCCAAACGAACCAAACCCAGAGCCTTCGTATGTACCTGTTACACCCGACAATGTAAAGGTTATAAACAAAGGCGAGATAGAATCAAACTTTGCTATTCTTGTCGACTGTTCAAGTAATACATCAATCGCGCAACGCCTTGCCGACCAACGTATATATCCGGCGTCAATGACAAAAATAATGACAATAGTTCTTGTCTGCGAATATGCGTCAGACCTTGAAGATAAAATCGTCGTAACCCGCGAGAGTATATATCAGGCATATATACAGGAGGCATCACGGGCAGGCTTCAAGGAAAACGATGTAGTGACAATAAGAGATTTGCTTTATGGCGCGGCTTTGCCCTCCGGAGCTGAGGCTACATATCTTCTTGCAGGCTACATAGCGGGTTCTGAAGAGGCATTTGCGGCATTGATGAACCAAAAAGCCGCCGAGCTTAAAATGACAGGCACGCATTTTATAAATGCCAGCGGGCTTCACGACAGCAATCACTATTCGACCGTAAGAGACATAGCGACGCTTTTGAATTATGCTATGCAAAATAAGACAGTCAAGGAAATAATGTCATCCGTAAGCTATACGACTACAACCGGTCTTAAGCTTTACAGTACCGTATTCAATAAAACAGGTTATGCCCATGCAACATATTCAAACGGGCTCACAATGATTGCAGGAAAGACCGGCTATACCCCTGAAGCCATGCAATGCCTCGCTACATATTATGAGGATGCCGATAAAAACGGCTACATATTGGTAACCGCATATTCGACAACCGGTAAATATTCCACCGCAAACGACGCCAAGATACTTATTGAAAAATACATAAAATAGATATTACATAACAAAAAACGGGCTTCGGAGCATATCCGCCGAAGCCCGAAATATTTAAATTATATCTGATTCGGTGCTCCGACCTCACTCGGCCCCGATTCTTTTGACTGCTTTTCCGCCAGCGCTTTTTTGCGTTCGCGGGCTGCAAGCCTTGCCGCGTTTTTCTCTGTTTCGTAAGCAAATATTTCTTCGGTAGCCAAGGAAAGCTTTGTTATTGAATCGCGCTTGGTGCACGGCGCCAGCCAATAGCTTTCATCGGGCGTCGATATATCGACCGCATCACCCATCTTTTTGTAGTTGAATTCAATATGTATGCTCTCAAGTGCGAGAGGAGGAAACTCAAGCGAAACATCTTTTCCGTAAATGTTTCCCTCAATTCTGAAACCGTTTATACTATGTACAAGTTTTCCTTTGCCGTGCTTTACAAACATCTGCGCATTCGGAAGCGTTTCGATCTTGACCTCATCTTCAAAGTAATATTTTCCGGATCTCACTTCGGCGCGGACATTTTCACGCTCCCATCTGAACCAATCGGGAATATGAGTAAACTCGGTTTCACCGTCAAGACTGCGAAGCTCTCCGAGCTCGGTCATCTGCCAGCGCTTACCGCATTTTTCACACCAAAGCTCGCTCCCTTCCGAATTCATCATATGCTCCGTTCCGCAGGCGGGGCATTGATACAATATACTGTGAAGTCCCTTGGCACGGTCCGGATGATCGATTATTATATTATTGTCGCGTTGATAAGCAAAATCGTCGTAAACAAACGCATCGGCAATTCTTTTATTAATTTCATCGGCACTCAACGTTGTGGCTTCGTCTGCGGTAACTATCTGCGACATAGTTGCTTCAAACGGAACATACTTTTTCTCTTTATTCCATTGCGGGCAGGATATAAAATTCCCGCGCATATTCAGTACAACAACCGGAACCTTTAGAATTCTTACAAGCCCGCTCAATGAAGGCGGCAGATACGATGTGGTACCGTCGAATGTGTACCTTGCTTCCGGATACATGACAACAATATTTTTGTGTATGTTTATCGAATATTTAATATTACGCAGAAGATCCATTTCTTTTGTGAATTTACGCTTGCATATACATCCGGCAAGTCGCATGAACCATTCGGTGTGATCGTGTACTGCGTCTATTGCCACAACATTGTTTGTATGATTCGGATATATCGAATCGTACATAATATAAAAATCATACTCGGAGCCGTGGTTTGACAAAAGCAGATACGGAGGCTTCAGACCGTCCATATTTATTTTGTCCAGCTTGAAATTATGCTTTTTCATCATCGGCTTTGCAAGAAACTTGACTGCCAGAAATAAAAGCCACGACGGAACATCTTTTGGCTTTTTCTTGAAATCATATTTTTTTATCGGTTTATTATTGCTCATTTTTCTGTCCCTCCATTTTGCTGATAATTCAGCCGGAAATCAGAATCGGATTATTTTTTATCTATATTATTATAGCACCGAAATGATTACAAGTCAACATATTTAACTTTCATATATACTCTAATTACACATTATAAATTAAAAATTAAATATTTATATATGTATTACGGTAATATGATTTACAACAATGCTTAATATAAAGAGGTCGTTTATGAAAATACAACTGATTGCAACCTGCCTTTTCGGTCTTGAAAAGTTTTTGGGAGATGAAATAACCGCTCTCGGGCTTAACCGTATCGACACAATGGACGGCAGAGTAACATTTGAAGGCTCACTCGAAGATATCGCCCGTGCCAATATTAATATCCGTACAGCCGAGCGTGTATATATAAAATTGGGTTCATTTCCGGCAAGAACATTTGAAGAACTGTACGAAGGAACCAAAGCGCTTGCGCTTGAGGATTGGATAGGACCGGAGGATGCCTTTCCTGTTAAGGGACATTCTATAAAAAGTATGCTCACATCAATTCCGGACTGCCAAAGTATAGTAAAAAAAGCTATTGTCAACAAGCTGAAATCAATATACGGAATCGAATGGTTTGAAGAAACGGGAAACAAATATCAGATCGAATTCTTTATCTATAAAGATATAGCTACTGTAATGATTGATACTTCCGGTACGCCGCTTCATAAAAGAGGCTATCGTCCGGATGCAGGAATCGCCCCTCTGCGTGAAACACTTGCGGCGGCTATGGTAATAAACGCACGACTTAATAACGATATATTACTATGGGACCCCTTTTGCGGTTCAGGAACAATACTGATTGAAGCGGCAATGATGTTAAGCGGTCGCGCTCCCGGCTTAAATCGCAGATTTGCAGCAGAGAAGTTTGAATCCATTCCGTTTGATAGCTGGGAAAAGGCAAGAGAAGAAGCGCGTAAAAAAATCAATAATGATACGGATTTCGTTTTCTACGGTTCTGATATCGATCCGGAATGTCTTGAAATAGCACGTGCGAATGCAGACAGAGCGGGAGTTGCAAAACACATAAAGCTTTTCAGAATGGATGCAAGAAATATTGCCGACAGAAAACCTGCCGATATACGCGGAACAGTCATATGCAATCCGCCATATGGTGAACGAATGGGAGATCGTGTAGAGGTTGAAAAGCTATACAGAGATATCGGCAAAGCTTTCCCGCAGCTTTACCCGTGGCAGGTATATATTATTACCTCATGTGACTATTTTGAAAAGCTTTACGGAAGGCGCGCCGATAAAGTCCGTAAGCTTTATAACGGAATGATACCTTGCAATCTGTATCAATATTATAAGCCTGCATCAAATGATTCGGAAAAACATTCGAACCATAAAAGCGGCAGACAAAGTAAGACATTCAGTAATGGGTATTCTAAAAACAGAAATAAGCACGACGACAAATAATTAAAAACTGTTCGAGATAGCACTATGCGTACCGATTATTAATTATATTTGACAAATATACTTGAGAGTTTTACAGGTTAAGTTATCAGTGAGAACTGCCTCTCTTTAAAATCCTCTTTTTAAAATAATATAAAAACGGTGTTTTCTCAAATGCTCTTATCCGGTATTTGAGACAACACCGTTTTTGCATAATTACGCAAATACAATCATAAAAACGAATGTGTATCAATATAATTTTACAGAAGGGAGAGATAAATGTGAATTATTCAACTATCCGTTCAGGTGACGGCAAAGTATCGCGCGATATTTCTCCGAATTACCAGAGAATTGCCGATACTGTTATAAGCAAGCTTGTGGAATTTCTTCCTTCAAGAATAGTCGGTGCAATTCTTCGCTTTATCGAGAAGTCGGATCTCAGCTTTATTGAAGAAATCCGATTGCGTTCCGAAAAATGTGTCTCACTTACCGCTGATTCGGTCAATTATCGTCTTAATATCTGCTGTACCACAGATGAAATAATGAATACATTTTCGGAAATATGCGAAAAATCCCTCTACGCACACAGAGAAACAATAAAAAGAGGTTACATAACTCTTGAAAACGGGGTGCGTATAGGGATATGTGGCAAAGCCTCTTATGATCATGAAGAACTGATCGGAGTTTCGGAGGTGACATCACTTTGTATCCGTATTCCTCATCCTATGAATGATGTCGGCAGTGAAGTATATGATCTGTTCAACAAATCCCAAATGCCTAAGGGAGTGCTGATCTACTCGCCGCCCGGAGTCGGAAAAACAACTCTTTTGCGGGGCGTTATATCCAAACTTGCCGGAAATATTCCACCATATCGTGTAGCGGTTGTGGATGCCAGAGGGGAACTCGGATATTCTCTTGACCGAAAGGATCTCTGTGTTGATATTCTTTCCGGATATTCAAAAGCAGAGGGAATTGAAATAGCGGCAAGAACGCTGTCAGCGCAGATAATCGTTTGCGATGAAATAGGAAGCTACAATGAAGCAAAATCAATTATTTACGCTCACAGCTGCGGTATACCGCTTCTTGCGGCTGCACACGCATCGGATATCAACGAGCTCATTAACAAGCCCGCAATCAATTATATGTTTAAATCAGGGATATTTGATACCTTTGTCGGTATATCAAGAAAACGCGGAGTATTTGATTATAATTATGAAATAACCTTGGGAGGCGATCTTCGTTCAACTTAATTTGCTTATTAAATTGGCAGGAAGTCTTGTTTGGATCTTTGTAGGTTTTGCGGTCTCGCGTGAAATAAACAGCTATGAAAGCAAAAAACTTACCCAGGCAGACGCATTTATAACTCTGATAAATCATATTAAATTAAATATAGATTGTTATGCATTGCCGATACCGTCAATTTTACAAAGCTGTGACAGAGGTCTGATATGTGATTGCGGCGGGGAAAATGCTCCGACGTCGGGAATAAGGGAATTTATAAACGGATGTGAGATCTGTATGGATGCAAATATATATACAATGCTGACAAGCTTTGCAGATAGTCTCGGTAAGGGATATCGTGAGAGTGAGATAAAGCTTTGCGATATTTGTATTAATGAACTCTCGATGTATAAAAGCGGTCTTTCTGAAAAGCTCGGAAAATCAAAAAAGCTGTGTACGACGATCTGCCTTTGCATTTTTTGCGCCGTTCTATTGATTATAGTGTAAAAAACAACAATAAATTGAATTTTCGGAAGGATAAACAAATATATGGATGTAGGATTGATATTAAAAGTAGCCGGAATTGGGATTCTTGTATCGGTTTCGGCGCAGGTTCTTTCAAAGTCGGGACGCGATGAACAGGCAATGATGGTAACAATTGCGGGACTTATAGTTGTGCTTGTTATGATAGTAACCGAGCTTGGCGAGTTGTTTTCTTTGATTAGGTCCGTCTTCGGCTTTTGATTTTATTTTAAAAAGCATTGACCATGAGCAGCATCAATTCATTTGATATTCTGAAAATATGCGGACTTGCTATCGTTTCGATAATAGTGCTTACTGTGGTAAAGCAGCTCAAAAACGAATTTGTTTTGGTTACACGATTAGCGGTTACCGCAGTATTTATCACAATAATTATTACACTGTGCATACCGATATATAACTATATTGCAAAACTCACGGAGAGCATAGCTATATCTCAATATGTTACTCTGATTTTAAAAGGGACAGGTATTGCGATAATCGTAAAGGTCTGCTCGGACATATGTCACGATATGGGCGAGGATTCGGTAGCATCATACGTTGAAAGCATAGGAAAATTGACATTGCTGATAATGTCGATACCTTTGATTGAAGAAATATTATCAGTAATCAAGGAGCTTATAAAATGAGAGTTTTTAAACATATTAAGCATATTTCCGGAAAATCAAAAAGCAACAGACTTCAGACTTACATAGCGCCACCGGGATATATAAAATTCGGAGTTTTAATGATTTGCACTGTCATGACGGCACTTTGCTTTATAAACGGTATCGGCGCCGAGCAGCAGCACACGGACAACGCGACTTGTGATGATATAACAAAGGACAAAATCATCGGCATTTCCGATGGGATACCCGGTTCAATACGGGAATATCTGCCAGACGAAGTATTTTCCGAAGATTTTGATTCATTTATTGAATCTCTCGGCAAAATATCTGATTCTTCATATCTGTATAACTCCATAGCAAGCTCGCTCAAAAAAGAAATCGGAGGATTTTTTCGTCTGACGGCAACGCTTCTCGGATTAATAATATTTGCGTGTATTGTAAAAAACGTAAAGGAGAGCATGGTCTCGGGAAAAATGCAGTCGGCATTTTCATTTTGTGCCGATACAGCCATACTTGCGGCGTTTGTTTCAGGCGGATTTACGGGAATAACAGGAACAATACAATATATAGAGAGCTTAAATATATTTATAAGCGGGATTCTTCCAGCAACAAGCGCTCTGTATGCTTCCGGCGGAAATGTTAAAACCGCGCTGGTCGGAACTGCGGGATTCATGACATTCCTTGCGGTAAGCAGCTACATATGCAATACAGCATTAAAGGCTGTAACAAGTGTTTGTATCGCGCTGACCTTGTGCTCGTCAATAGCCCCGTCGATCAATCTGAAAAGTCTTGGAAATTTTATAAAGAGAACCTTTTTTACAATTCTGAGCTTTATTATGATGATTCTTTTGTTTTCTATGTCGGTACAGACATCACTTTCAAGCGCGCAGGACAGCATTTCGGCAAGAACCGCAAAATTCTTCGTAGGAAATATTATTCCCGTAGTCGGAGGCTCGGTAAGCGATACTATAAGAACACTCAGTACAAGCATATCATTTCTGAGAAAGACTATCGGGCTTGGTTCGGTTATAATCATTCTCATAATGTTTATACCTCACGCAATAAGTTTGTTTCTTACCAGGACCGCTTATAATATGTGCGGAGCTTTTGCTGATATTCTCGGCTGTGACAGTCAAGGCAGCCTTTTGCGCGAGATCGGGAGCATATACGGAAATGTAATAGCAGTAACCACTGTATGCAGTATAATGTTTATTTTTTCATTGACAATGTTCGCCGGAAGCACCGTAGCAATCAGCCAATAATCTATAATAAGATTAAAATTTTAAGTATGAAAAACTATCTTATTTCACTTGTAATAGTTGCTTTGTGTACAGGCATAACAGAGTTTATGATTCCGGAACGCATTGCCAACGGAATAAAAAGCAATGTTAAGCTTATAGGATCTCTGTGTACAATATGTATCCTGATAGCACCGATACTGCCGATCATAAACAAGTACGGCAGAATTGAAAACTACATAGAAAAATCACTGGATTTTATAAAATCCGAATACAATTCCAAATTGTCTGAGTTCGGAAATAATTTCGATATTTGCGATGAAAATGAGATTTATAAGGATGCGTTACTATTTACTGCCCGTGAAAGCGTTGAGAAATACATAGTGAAGCAGCTAAACGATAAGTTTGATATCAAAACCGAAAATTGTAAAATCCGGATCGAATTTTCAGAGGATATGGATGGTTATGCATATGTATCAAAAATTACAATAATATTGAAGGGAGCTGATGTATGGAAAAATCCTTACGAAATTGAGAAATATTTTGAAGATAAACTGAGCTTTGAAAACAGCCGTTGTAAATGTACGGTAAGGTCGTCAAACTGAGTCGAGGGGGGGATATGCAATTGCAATACTGATAAAAAACGAAGGTAGCGAAAACAATCCTAAAACGAATTCAAAGGAAAGCGGATTTTTTAAAATAATCCGTCAGCTGAAGGCTTCAGGAAAGCTATGGTTGCTTATAGGAGCCGCGTGCATCGGAATTATACTTATTATCATAGGAGGCAGTGCCGGTAAATCCGATAGCAACAAAAAAAGCGATGCCGTATTGCCCGATGATAAAAGCAAATACGATATTATAAGTTATTCCGAAATGCTGGAAAAAAAGATTAAGCGACTTTGCGAGAGCGTAAACGGTGTCAGCAATGTAAGCGTGGCTGTAACACTCAACAGCGGGTTTGAATACGTCTATGCGGTAAATCAAAAAAGCAGCTCTGATGCCGGAGACAATAATACCATAACAGAATATCTGATAATCAAGAAAGGAAGTGAAGAAAACGTAGTTTATATTACCGGGATAGCCCCACAGATAAAAGGTGTGGGAATCGTATGTACAAACGGAAGCAATGAAAATGTCAGGTATGAAATTATTAATTTAGTTTCTGCCGCATTTGATGTAAAAAAAAGCAAAATATACGTCAGTGAATCAAAAAATCCGGGCAAAAAATAGCAAACAAGTAATAATGACGGTAATCAGCAAATATACATATTAATGTAAAAAACAAAATAAATTGGAGGTCAGATATGACAAACGAAATAGTTGAAATCAAAGAAAGCAAAGTATCGCGTTTTTTTAAAAAAATCGGTAAGAGAAACATAATAATTGCCTGTGCGGTATTGGTCATCGGAGCAGCTGTTGTACTTAATTGGGTATTGCTTGCAAAAGCCGAAAGTAACGGAAACGGCTATAACGGTTACGATAAGCCGGCAGGCAATCTGGAAACGACAGATACAGGCAAAAACGACGGCGAAAACAAAGGAACACCTTCGAATTCAGACAACACCGACAGCTTTTTCTCCTCGACGCAGATAAGTCGTGAACGTGCACGTGATGAAGCTATGGAGGTTCTTCAGTCTGTTATCGATAACAAAGCTGCCGATGATGCGACAAGGGCTGCTGCGGTTGCGGATATGGCAGTGCTTGCCAAGAACATGGAAGCAGAGGCTAACATTGAAACCCTTATTACAGCTAAAGGCTTTGCTCAGTGTGTTGCCGTAATCAACGACGAGAAAGCAAACATAATTGTAAAATGTGACGGCGAGCTTACACAGGCACAGATAGCACAGATAAATGAAATAGTATATCTTCAGGCAGGTATCAAGCCGGCAAGCATAAACATAATCAAAAAGTAAATTATTCGAAATAAATGGTTCAACGTAAATGCTCAAAAGTAGGTTGATCCCGCCCCCTTAAATAGTCATTTGAAAAAGCAACGCAGCTTTAAATATGGCTATTCTAAGGGGGATTTTTATATTCTGAATACAAAAAAGCTTTTTGCAGTCCATAAAAAATATAACCGGGATTTTGATTCCCGGTTATAATTTATGTAATATTGATTTATAAGGAATCGACAACCTTATGAGCCCAAGCCATAAGAGCCGATTTTTCATCGTCGGAAACCTTTTTTATAAAGGGAAGTCCGCCTTTAACATAATGAATGTCTTCAATCACATTAGTGCCGGCTTCTTTGAGAATACCTGCAAGCTTTGCTGCATCCTCAGGAGTTCCGTCAACAATAAGTGCCGTATTTTGTGCACGGTTTTTGTTAATTTCCTTGCAGAAGAGTCTTACTTGATCTTCAAGATCTCCTTTTAAAGTCATAACAAGAACGAGCAGACGTTCCTTATCGCATGAATATGCCGGCGGAATTTTATCAACTGCATTCGTTGCAAGTTCAAATTCCTGCTTGAGCAGTCCTGCCATATTAATCAGTTTACCTTTGCCGGTAGCATATAAAACTCGCATCTTGATTGCCATAATTGTATATCCTCCAAATTAAGAATTGATATTGCAAATCAAGCCCGTGAAACAGCATAACACCATAATGTCAATAACGTAGGATGCAACAACACAGGACATAATAAGCTAAATAAATTATAGCACACAATTTCAGATATTGCAAACAATTTTGTCGCGAACGGTTCATAAAATACAAAAAACAGCACTATAAACAAAATGGATTAATCGTTTTTGTGCGTATTTAATCCATTGATCGTAAAATTCAAATAAAATGTTATCTGCCACGGTTAAAAACCTACAAATCGCAAAACGTTGAGTATAGCTATTTACAAAAAACATATTTTGTGTTACAATATTTATCATAACAATTATGCTTGAGCTACGGGAGGTGCAGTATCCGGCATGATAAGACTAGACAAATATCTTTGCGATTCCGCACTTATGACGCGCAAAGAAGCATCTGCCGCTATCCGTGGTAAACGTGTTACTGTAAACGGAAAGGTTGAAATTCACTCGGATTTCAAGGTCGACGTTAATAATGATAATGTTTGCCTGTCGGGACAAAGGCTTGTTTATTCGAAATTCATATATATAATGCTTAATAAGCCCGACGGTTATATAAGCGCAACCGATGATCCTAAAGAAAAAACGGTACTTGAATTGTTGCCTGAAGAAATTTCCAGGAAAAACATTTTTCCTGCCGGCAGACTCGATAAAAATACACTCGGGCTGCTGCTCTTGACCAACGATGGCGTGCTTGCGCACCGCATGCTGTCTCCGAAGCACCATGTCGAGAAGAAATACCGCTTTGAAGTCGATCATGAACTGACCGATCAAGAGAAAAGCAGAATCGAAAAAGGAATAGCTCTTGAAGACGGCTATATTACAAAGCCATCCGAAATAAGTCTTGATGTGGGAAACATGAGTGGCAGCATTGTATTGACAGAGGGAAAGTATCATCAGATCAAGCGTATGTTTGAAGCGGTTGGAAATAAAATAACCTACCTTGAACGTACGAATTTCGGAGGGCTGATTCTTGATGAAAACCTTGGACGCGGAGATTGGAGATTTTTGACTCAGGAGGAGATCGCGTTGATCAGGACGCATTAAATTCTAAAGTTTAAATAAAATACGATAAAGCATTTGAATAATCAATGAAAAAGGAAAGGACTGAATAAAACCGAAATGGATATTATTGAAGCACTTGCTAAAGAACTGAATATAAGCCGCGACAGAATTGAGAAAACTGTTGCATTGATAGATGAGGGAAACACAATCCCTTTTATAGCACGTTACCGTAAAGAGGTAACCGGAAGCCTTGATGATACAGTGCTCAGAACGCTTGATGAAAGATTGAATTATTTGCGCAATATTGAAAAACGTAAGGACGAGGTCAAAGGGCTTATAGCCTCTTTGGATAAATTAACTCCGGAAATAGAAGCCGCGATTGACGGCGCCAAAACGATAACAGAGGTTGATGATATATATCGTCCGTTCCGTCCAAAGAGAAAAACGAGAGCTTCTGTGGCTAAGGAAAAAGGGCTTGACGGCTTGGCACAGCTTATTCTGGAGCAAAGAAAAGAATATGAGCCTTCAATAGAAGCTCAGGCTGAATCCTATGTAAGTGAAGAAAAAGGTGTTGCGAATGTCGGCGAGGCACTTGCCGGGGCTTGCGATATAATAGCCGAGAGTGTTTCGGACAATGCGGAATACAGAAAACAAATCAGAGCGATTACCTTTGAAAACGGTAAGCTTGTATCAAAAAAGCAAAGCGATTCGGAATCCGTATATGAACAATATTATGACTATTCGGAAGAGTTGAAAAAAATCCCTTCACACCGCGTACTTGCCATTAATCGCGGAGAAAATGAAGGATTTCTCAAAGTTACGGTTGAGGTTGAAAAAGAATTGATCCTGAATTATCTCATTTCAGCAATAATTACCGAACCGTCAAGCCCGGCTTTTAAATATATAACCTCCGCAACGGTGGATGCCTATGACAGACTGATAGCTCCGTCTATCGAACGTGAGATAAGAAATGATATTTTTGATCAGGCAAGTGAAGGAGCAATCAAGCTGTTTTCAGTAAATCTCGGAAATTTGCTTATGCAGGCTCCGATCAAGGGCAATGTCGTGATGGGATATGACCCGGGTTACAGAACAGGGTGCAAGCTTGCGGTTGTGGATAAAACGGGAAAGGTTCTGGATACGGCTGTAATATATCCGACGAAACCGCAGGAAAAAATCGAAGAAAGTAAAAAAACAGTTATAAAGCTTATAAGGAAATACGGAGTTAACATAATTGCAATAGGCAACGGCACAGCTTCAAAGGAAAGTGAAATATTTATAGCCGGACTTATCCGCGAAATCCCTGAAAATGTCAAATATGCAATGGTGAGTGAAGCAGGGGCATCGGTATATTCGGCATCCAAGCTTGCAGCGGATGAATTCCCGGATTTTGATGTTACACAAAGGTCTGCGGTTTCAATAGCAAGAAGATTGCAGGATCCTTTGGCAGAGCTTGTAAAAATAGATCCTAAATCCATAGGCGTCGGACAGTATCAACACGATATGAAGCAGGCGCGTCTTGATGAAGCACTTGAAGGCGTGGTTGAGGATTGCGTAAATAAAGTCGGAGTCGATCTAAACACAGCTTCGCACTCATTGCTTTCGTATATTTCCGGAATCAATGCCGCTATGGCAAAAAACATAGTTACTTATCGTGAAGAAAACGGCGAATTCAGCTCCCGCGAGCAGCTACTCAAAGTACCGAGAATCGGAAGCAAAGCATATGAGCAGTGTGCAGGTTTTCTCCGTGTTCCCGGCGCCAAAGAAATACTTGACAATACAGGTGTTCACCCTGAGTCGTATAAGGCGGCTCATGAATTGCTTGAAATGTTCGGATATAATGAAGATGATGTAGCTGCGTTCAAGCTCGGTAACATAGTAAACAAAATAAAGAAAAAGGGAAGCGATAAAGTATGTGAAAAGCTCGGAATCGGTGAACCCACGCTTAATGATATAGTTAATGAACTAATAAAGCCTGGACGGGATGTGAGAGACACTTTGCAGACCCCGGTGCTTCGCGACGACGTGCTTGACCTCTCCGATTTAAAAGAAGGAATGATACTTACAGGTACCGTAAGAAACGTAATAGATTTCGGCGCATTCGTCGATATAGGTGTTCATCAGGACGGACTTGTGCATATTTCGCAGATATCCGACAAATATATAAAGCATCCGTCAGAGGTTTTATCTGTCGGTGACATTATAAAAGTCAAGGTCCTGTCTGTCGATGTAGCAAAAAAAAGAATAGCATTGACACTCAAAGGCATCAATTAACCGGACACTTTTTCTTAATAAATTAATAAAATCGATTTTGCATTTCACGACTTAAATTACAACATTTCACAAAGCTATGTGAAAAATGCACAAACAACATATTGAAATTTTGGGGAATAAAACTCTTTAAATTTGATTGCTTTTTTGGTATAATATTGTCTGTTAAAGTATGTTTATTTTGCGGTATGTTCAGAATATGTCGCACTTTATCCAGATAAATTTTAGGAGGAATATATAAAAATGGCAAGCTTATCGTTAAAGCACATTTATAAAAAATATCCGGGCGGCGTAACGGCTGTATCCGATTTCAACCTTGAAATAAAGGACAAGGAATTCCTTATTCTTGTCGGACCTTCAGGTTGCGGTAAAACAACAACACTCCGTATGATAGCAGGTCTTGAGGAAATCACAGAAGGCGAGCTTTTCATCGGCGACAGACTTGTTAATGATGTTGCACCTAAGGACAGAGATATTGCAATGGTATTCCAGAACTACGCTCTGTATCCGCATATGACGGTTTTTGAAAACATGGCATTCGGTCTCAGACTCCGTAAAACACCGAAGGAAGAAATCAAACGCAGAGTTGAAGAAGCTGCTCGTATCCTTGACATTACACACCTCCTTGACAGAAAACCGAAGGCTCTTTCCGGCGGTCAGAAGCAGCGTGTTGCTCTCGGACGTGCAATAGTCCGTAATCCTAAAGTATTCCTTCTCGATGAGCCTCTCTCCAACCTCGATGCTAAGCTTCGTGCTGCCATGAGAACAGAGCTTACAAAGATTCATAAGAGCGTCGGTACAACATTTGTATACGTAACTCACGACCAGGTAGAAGCTATGACCATGGCTACCCGTATAGTAGTTATGAAAGACGGTCTTATTCAGCAGGTAGATACTCCTCAGAATCTTTACGATTCACCTGTAAACGTATTCGTTGCAGGATTTATCGGAACTCCTCAAATGAACTTTGTCAATGGTATCCTCGAAAAGAAAGGCGAAGACTTGTACTTCAATTTCGAAAAGACATCCGAGACCGATAAAATGACAGCTGCATACAGAGATAAAGAATACAAAGCTTCAATAAAGCTTCCCGCAGAAAAGGCTAACAACCCGGCTCTTAAGGATTACATAGGTCAAGAAGTTATCGCAGGTATTCGTCCGGAGGCTATTCACGACGAACCCATGCACCTTCAGGCATTGGCTGACAGTACAATTGATGTTGATGTAGAAGTTACAGAGCTTATGGGCGCTGAAATTTATCTCTACCTGACAGTTGGCGAAACAAGACTTATTGCTCGTGTTTCATCACGTTCAACTTCAAGAGCAGGTGATAAGATCAAGGTTGCTATTGACACATCAAGAATTCACTTCTTTGATAAAGATACCGAACGCTTTATCGTTCATTGATTCAATCAGTCAACCGAAATTAAACTATAATTTTATTGAAAATTTGGGCTGTTGTGCAATAGTGCGACAGCCCGATTTTAGATTATTTGCGATTTTGTGAGGATAGAATAAAATGAAGACAAAAACCGTGCAGGAATATTCAAATGAACTTGAATACAGAAGTACAGTAAACAGAATAGGCTGGAGCCTTGTGTTTTTTGTCGGCGTGCTTTATGTTTCCAATGTGATTTCTCGGCTACTTGCCGAGGGCTATTCCGACGCCAGTACAAATAATATCAAAAGATATATTTTGTATTCCGCCGCTTATATGTTTTCGTTTATGATTCCTGCCATGTTTTATAAAATAATTTCCGGTTCCGGACGTTCAAAAATAATTCCGAAAATCAATTTAAAAATCAAGCTTCCGAAATATGCATTTCTGTATATAATCATTGGATTTACGGTAACACGCGGCGCTGCATATTTGAACTCATTCATTTTGAATTTAGCATTTCCGGCAGCGGCAGCTCCGGAAGAGAGTATTATGTTATTTAATGAATTCATATGCAATGTGATGTATATAGCGCTTGTACCCGCTATATGCGAGGAATTTCTTTTTAGAGGTATGATACTCGGAAATCTTTTGCCGTACGGTAAAACCGTCGCAATAATAGGCAGCGCTGTACTGTTCGGACTTATGCATCAGCAAATATATCAGATTTTTTATACCACTGTCGCGGGAATAGTATTTGGACTGATTTATGTAAATACAGGTTCGCTTTGGTGCGGAATGCTGTTTCACTTTGTCAATAACTTTCTGTCTGTTCTTGAAGACTATATATATTCGGCTTACGGTGAAAAGACTTGTGGGATATTTACTGCTATATTATTTACATTGTCCTCAATATTAGGCATTATAAGTGCAATGGTTATTTGTATAATAAAATCACGAGAAAACAATAATTATTCAGAAGGATTTTTTGAAAAAAAGCTTAAGAAATCAAATAATTATATAGAAAAAAATATTTCCACAGAAAGGGCAGTGCAATACTTTTTTGCACCGGGAAATCTGTTGTTTATAGTTATCTCGGTTATCATTATGACGTTATCCATATTCATTATATAGAGCCTTCACCTGAATTCTAATATTAATTATAAGTAAAATCAAAAGTAAAGCATGGAAATGTCATGAATAATGAAAACGATAAATATTTTATGAGTATTGCTATAAATGAAGCAAGGCTTGCATTAAGTGAAGGCGAGGTTCCGATAGGAGCTTGCATTGTCTGCGACGGAAAGGTAATTTCAAAGGCGCACAATACCCGTGAAAACGAAAAAAATGCTATAAGACACGCCGAAATAACTGCTATTGAATATGCCTGCAATAAGCTTGGCGGTTGGCGATTGAATAATTGTACAATGTATGTTACGCTTGAACCTTGTCTTATGTGTACGGGAGCTTTGGCTAATGCCAGGATAAAAAGACTTGTTTTTGCCGCAAAAGATTCGATCGGCGGTGCCTGCGGCAGTATAATAAATACGTCAATATATCCGTCGGGGTTAAAATGTGATATAACATTCGGAATATGTGAAAAAGAAGCCTCTGAATTGCTTTCGTCTTTTTTTGCTTCCAGACGACGGAACAAGTAACTGCAGTATCTCGCTTTGCGCTTTTTGATAATTATTCAAGTATTAAAAATAACTATTTTCGGCAAACTGATGTGAAATAAGCAATTTTTGTGTCATATTTTAATATCCGGCATAGAATAATATCGAGATTACTAATAGTATTTTATCAAGCGTATCTATACAGCTTGCAAATGATTCTGTTAGTGAAATTATTTAGGAGGATACTAATCTATGTCTGATAACAGATTATCTTACGGCACATCTAACAACTGCCAAAGAGAGTCGGTTGTGATTGAAACCAATCGCGTTTTGGATTCTTGCCGCGACCGCGATTGTTTCGAAAACGCCCGCGTTTATCTTACCGATATCGGAAACGATATTATCGACCGTGTCGGTGCGGTCCGAGTAAAAAAATCATGTATTTCACAGGCGCATATTGCTATTGATCCTGTGCAGTTTAACCGCGGATTCTATACGGTCGACATACGCTTTTATGTAAAGCTTGACCTTGAAGTCTGCACTTGCCCGGGGCGTCCGCAGGAATTTGAAGGTGTTGCGGTGCTTGACAAACGCGTCGTTTTGTTTGGCGGTGAAAGCAATACCAAGATATTTAAAAGCACCTCGGACTCAACCGAATTCTGTTCTGTTGCCGAAGATGTTGATTGCATGAATACATCGCCTACCGTAACGGTTGAAACCGTTGACCCAATCGTCCTTGGAACAAAAATCATTGAAAAACAAAATGATCCATGCTGCTGTTGCTGCTGCGACATTCCCGAAGCCATTACATCGTCGCTCGGCGGTACGTTCTCGGATAATCATGGCAATTCAACCCCGAGGTATCTCGCTGTATCGCTCGGCCTGTTTTCCGTCGTAAGAATGACAAGACCTGCACAGTTCCTGATCAATGCGGTTGAATACAATGTTCCTGATAAAGAATGTGTTGCCGGAGTTGAAAATGATCCTTGCAGCATATTCCGTTCCATGTCTTTCCCGATAAGTGAATTTTCAGCTCCGTCTTTTACGCCTTCACCTACACAGCAGCATAACGGTGAAAAGGGAAGATGCGGTTGCCAGGGAAGTTAAACCAAGTCTTTCGAATTCTTGAATTTATAGAATGATAATTCAAAACAAGTATTAAGCATGCTATAAAATAAAAAAAATCCAAGAACTGATTTTCAAACAGGAAATCTGATTCTTGGATTTTTTATTTATATGATATAAATTATAAAATTGTTTCCGTTTCAAAAGATTTCCACGGAATATTTAACGGCTTGCCATCTTTGATAAGCTCGTCTATATGAAGCAATACCGGAAAATCAACTCTGTTTACTTTTCCCAAAGCTATCAGCTCTTTGACAGCCTTGGCGGTGCGCTTTGAAATGACAACCGACTCAAGCGTAATACCGGCGAGTGTGTTCATTGCATCATCAAAACTTTCGCCCATACCAAGCAGAACGCCGATTTTTCTTGTTCTACCGCCGAAAATCGTAACATACAGGTCTCCGGCTCCGAGAACTATATTTGAAGGATCGCCCTCAAATAATTCAAGTAGTTTTATCATTTCTTTTACGGATTGCCCAAACATTGCTGCCTGTGAATTGTAGTGCTGTAGCTCTTTGCCTTCTTTTTTGAATGACATTCCGACCGTCAGGCTGACAGCAAGAGCATATGCGTTTTTCATCGCAACTGCGCATTCGACGCCGCGGATGTCTGTTGATAAGCTGATATTATAATACTCGGTTTCAAAGAACGATTTGAAATATCTGAGCTGTTCAATATCTTCGCCGCAAAATGTAACGCAAGAAAAATCTCCGTCGGCAAGCTCGTAGCTTGTGCATGGTCCGCCTATAGCATTAAATGAAATATGTTTGCCGAGCTTTTCGGCATATGCCTTCATATATTCCGGATATGATATCAAACCGCCGCCGGATGTATTGAGCATACCTTTGGTAACAGCCAACACAGGCAGATCATCCGGAATCAATGGGATTATATTTTCGCAAAACCAATCAATTCCGAAGCTGCTTACACCGCAAATTAGTAGATCGGCTTTTTTTATTTTTTCCGGAACTTCATCTGTATAACAAAAATCAATACCGTCCGGAAGCTGGCGCTTAAGCGTTATATGATATCCGTCAATCCTTGCACGCGAAATTATATCATTGTCCAAAGGTGTGCCGGCTATGCAAAGATTGTTGTTATTTTCTATAAGCGGAAACGACAGTGCGGACGCCATCATACCGGCTCCGACTACTAAAATATTGGCATTATTATTTGCCTTATCAGCCATTATACGCTTCCTCATCACAAATAAGAGTTACATCGTTGTGAAGGTTGAGCATCGTAGCAGGATATTTTGTTTCAAGCGTATTTCCGAGAAGCTTCTTAACAGCATTGTGTTTGTTTGTTCCGCTGGCGAGAATAAGAATCTTTTTGGCTTTGAGTATAGAAGCTATACCCATTGTAAGTGCACGACGCGGTACAAGATCTTCGCTGGCAAAGAAGCGTGAATTTGCTTCGATTGTGCTGGGGGTAAGGTCGGTTACATGAGTGTCGGGATAAAGAACATCACCGGGTTCGTTGAAGCCTATATGAGCGTTGCGTCCTATACCGAGGACCTGGAGGTCGATCCCGCCGAGAGATGCGATAAGCTTCTCATAATCGGCACAGAATTTTGCGGGATCCTTTGCAAGTCCGTCAGGAAGATGGGTGTTTTTTTTGTCAATGTTTACTTTATCGAAAAGATGATAGTTCATAAAATATCTGTAACTCTGATCATTTTCCGGATTGATAGGGTA
>ERZ824600.892-NODE-892-length-41820-cov-7.537986_pt1 | contig 41820 bp, 40 predicted proteins | sample MGYA00519933_ERZ824600 | MGnify/ENA primary metagenome ERZ824600 (study PRJEB31778, sample SAMEA3449178) | human gut metagenome | biome: human gut; feature: human-associated habitat; material: faeces | place: United Kingdom | collected 2010/2012 ... | reverse complement strand
ATATGCTTTAAATATTATTTTATCATCATTAATACATATTGCAACTGTTATGATAATAGGTTTATGTTTCAATTTATTTATTGAAAGTTTAGTTTTCTATTTTTCTTTTATAGCTATCCGTAAGTTTGCAGGCGGCTATCACGCTAAAACGCCGGTCAGGTGTTATGCGTTTTCTGTTATTTCAAGCATAATAATGTTGTGCTTAATTAAATATGCAAATAGTGTTGGTAATATATTTACTTATTTACTCATAATATTTGAATTGCTTTGTGTGGTGTTGATAATATTAATGTCCCCTCTTGACACAGAAAACAATCCATTGAATAGTTACGAGAAAAAGTGGTACAAAACATTAGCTGTTTTAATTTCAGTCTGTATATTTATCATATCATTATTTTGTGTTTTAACAGAACTCAGAAACATAGGGTACTCTTTGATATGCGGAGTTATAATGAGCACCTTGGTGTTATTAATGAGAAAAGTCCAAATTACAAATTAAACTAGGATTAAACTAAGCATTTATGATTTCAGGTTACTGTAGACAAACTCAACAAATATAAATGAAGAACATAAATACAAAAGAAATTATTTATTGTATTCTCAGGAAGGAGGAGTTTCCGATGTTTTAATAATTTGCGAAAAATTATAAATATATTAAAAAGAAAGAGGCTTTACAATGAAAAAGAAAATGTTCTTATTAGGATTTTGTATACTAATGGTTTCAACGATAGTATTAGGTTGTTTTAGTGCATCAGCTGCAACCACAACAAGTTCGGGATCGTACATACTTAGTAAGTCCGATCAGACTGAGAAAAAGCATACAAAATCGCTTTCGGTTTCTGGTGGAGGTAGTGCAACAGTCACCGCACAACATTGGAAAGGCAGTACTTTCCCTACATATTCTGATACCGCTTATTCCAAAATTAATAGCAGCAGCGGTTTAAAATCAACAAATGTCAAAGTTTATATTTATAAAACAAACGGTGACTTGGCCGCAAGCGGTTCTTCTTCAAATTATGTAAACAAAGAGGCAGGCTACGGTACTACTGTTGGTAGCACTAAACACATTTTCACGTTGAGCAATAACAGAAATACATTAATATACAATGTTGTGGGAACTCAATCATAAGTAGATATTCAAGTTGAGGGTGTCCTTATACTATAAGGGCACCCTTTTGAGGATAAAGCTAATGTTAAATTTATCAATTAAAATCTTTTGGCATTTTTTAAAAAATAATAAGTTATTGGTTGGATTTCTTTGCTTAATACAGATAATATCTATATTTGCATCTCTTTTTGTGTTTTCGTATTTTGCAAGCTATACAAATGCAAATAAAAAATATGATAATTCTAAGACCTATACTGTATCGTTTAATGGTGCATTCATCGATGATAATATGATGCTAAAAGAGATAGAGCATTTTAATAATAAGTGTGATTTAGAATTAAATGCAGTCTCCATAAAAGCTAATATTGATGATACAAGAATAATGTTTGACTATCTTTACTATCCCAATCACATTAAGCATGGTAGATATTTCAACCAAGACGAATTTGTGACAAACAAACATGTAATAATATCAGGTGATGAAGGTGTGATAGAAGAGGATAAAATATCAATATGTAATGATAAATATACTGTAATTGGTACATATTCAGTTGGCGGTTATAATATATTACCTATATCGTCTATAAATGATGTGAAGCATAATAATGAATCTGTATCAATTGTTTTAGATAAATATCCTGATGACGATGAAAATAATAAAATTATTTCTCAATTGACGGAATGCTTTGAAAATGCAGAAATAATCTATCCGGAAAGAATAAAAAATATTGACAGCTTATGGAATGATTCTACTACTATTATATATATAGGAATATTTTTGTTATCAATGATAAATGTAGCATTTGTCTATTTATATATATTAGAAAAGAATAACAAAATTATTTATATTTATAGATTGAACGGTGCGACAAAAACAACTTGCATTTTTCTCTTAGCTAATGTAATTTTCATTATTGCTTTAATATCATTTGTATGTGGATGTATTTTTTCAAGATGTGTCTTGCCAAGCATAATTGAATATGTACAATATGAGGATTTTACATACAGCTTAGGAATATATGATTACATTAGTATGATTATAGTGTACTTTATAGTTATTATTATTACTAGTGCTCCTGTAATTTCAAAATATGTAAAAAATATATCTATTTCCGAAAAAAGATTGGGGTGACAAAATAATGAAGTTAATTAAATTTTCATACCATCTTTTCTGTAAGAATATATTAATGAGCATAATTATAATAATACAATTAGTTGCTTCCACGTTATTATTAAGCGATATTTTAGTTACTGCAAATAGTTACTTTGTTACAGTTGATGAGTACATTAGCAGTGGACTTTCAAATATAAACGGAATAATAGTTGATAATGGCGGTAATTCTGTTCCGGAAAGATTATTAAATAAATTACCTGAAAATTCAATAGATTATTGTGAATTGGGTGGTGTAGCTTACTTAGGAGAATATACCCTTTATGGATATAGCGATGAATTTGTAAATGATTATACTCCCGAATTATCAGAGGGAACATGGCTAAACGAGTGTACAGATGATTTAAAAAACATTCCTGTAGTAATACCTTATTCCTTAAATAAACATTTTAATATTGGTGACATAATTGATATTGATTCAGAAAATGGTTTTACGGGAAAGATTGTTGGTATATTAAAAACCTCCTACTACTGTACTTTTAATAACGGTGGTACAGAATTGAATACAAAAGATATGTTAGGCAAAGCAGATGAATCATTTGAAATTCCGTTATTAACATTATATAATTATTTGCCAAAAGAAATTATTAGTACCGGAATGACTGAAGCTATAGTTTTAAAAAATTCAAACGATTTAAATGAAGCTTATAAACTGTTTAGTAATTATTATTATGTCAGAACTTTTTTTGATGTGTTAGAAAACGGAAAAGAAGATGCTTATGCAAGAGTTAGAGCATTAGGTCCGATTCTTTTAACTTTATCTTTAGTTTCGTTGTTTGGAATGATTGGTTGCATTGCTATTTCTACTTATAAGAATCTTTATTTTTATTCCATTTTATATCTATGCGGTGCTTCAACCAAAAAATGTTTTTTGATAAGTTTATTATATACTGTTATCTATATTGTTCTGACATTGGTTGTATTCTTTGTAATATTTATTTTTGTTATGCAAAAAAGTATGTGTTGGCTTAATTATATTGCTATAATAGCTATAATTATGATACTGTTATCATTATCGTTAATTCCTTATAGAATATTAAAGAAAAACCCACCTATAGAAGTTTTTAAATATAAAAGATAATCGGAGGCAACTATGATTGAAATTAAAAATTTGAACAAGATATATTTAAAAGGGAAAAAAAATATGGTTCATGCGTTAAACAACATAAACCTAAAAATTGACGATAGAGAAACGGTTGCAATTATAGGAGAAAGCGGTGCGGGTAAATCCACGTTATTACATATTATGTCATGCATTGATAATTTTGACGGAGAATATTATCTTGATAATATTGATATCAATAAACTTAGCGAAAGTAAAAAATCAAAGCTTAGAAGTTCTAAGATTGGAATAGTATTGCAGGATTTTGCATTGATTGACGATTTTACTGTTTTTGAAAATGTAATGACACCCTTATATTTTAATAAAAAAATAAAGGATAAAAAAAGTTCAGTAATGAGAGCTTTAAAAAAAACAGGAATTGCATCATTGAAATCTAAAAAAGTATCACAGCTTTCCGGCGGTCAAAAACAGAGGGTAGCTATATCGCGTGCTTTGGTTACAAGCCCAGAATACATATTTGCCGATGAACCTACAGGCTCATTGGACAGTAAAACATCGGAAGAAATAGTGAAAATGCTCTTTGAATTAAACAGTAATGGAATTACAATAGTTATAGTAACACACAATTTAGAAATAGCCAATCAATGCCACCATATTATAGAAATAAAGGACGGTAATATTATTAAGGACATTTGTTCGTAAAAAAATATTAAAATGCCGACAAGTTATAGCTTTTAACGCTATTGCCTGTCGGCATTATTTTTTTGCCTTTTTTGCATTGAAAGCAGAAAGGGCAGTTATGTTTTTTAAAAACAGAAGTCCTCCAATCTACCTGAATTAATAAAAATTCAGATAAACTACAGATTAATAATTTAGAATTATGTTAAGATATATATAATCACAAGGTGAATCATTATGAAAAATAAAATTGCGATAATTTTAACATTACAATTTATTATTACTGTGTTTGCTTTCAGCGGATGTGGTGAAAGCACAGCTTCAAGCAATTCCTCAAAGCTTACATATTGTGCATACTATGAGGATGCTATTTGCGATATTATTAAAAGGTACAATAAATATTGTACAAAGCATTACGATGAGTCCTATCAAATTGAAATTATAAAATTTGACTCGGAGGAAGAAATGAAATTAAAAATGTCAACAGAAATTATGGCAGGTGAGGGACCTGATATTTTTTCTCTGAGTCAAAAGCTTCCATTTGAGAAATTAACAGATAGCAAAACTATTGCAGATGTAAACGAGCTTATAAGTGAATTTAGTTATGATATAGGAATAGATAACTGCAATTCAAAAATTATGGATGCAGGAGTGATTGACGGTAAAAGATATTTTATACCTTTGTTCTATTCACCTGATGTTTTTATAACTACAGAGGAAACACTTAATAAGTACAATTTAACATCATCTGAATTTTCTTTTAAAGCATTATCTGAGAAACTTTCAAAAAATAAAAAAGAATATTCTCTTTTTGGAAGTGCCGATGATAATATTGCCTTTTTTTATTCGTTTTTAGATCAATATATAGATTTTAACAGCGGAAATACAGAATTTAACAGCGATAAGTTTTCGGAAGATTTGGATTCTATCTATAGCTTGATTAAGAATGACACTACCGACGAAAATGTTTATTATTTTTTATATGAAAATATAAATAATGGTGCTTCTATTTTATATAAGGAAATGCCTGCTTTTAGTATTATAGTAAAGACATATTCGTGTTTAAAATATTTAGGATCAACTCCTGTGTTTGTAAATAATTACAATATGGATGATGATTCAATTTCTGCCTCTATAGATGTTGGTATTGCCGTTAATGATAATTGTAAAAATAAAGAAAAATTACTGCCTTTCATTAAGTACTGTTTGTCCTGTGATGTGCAAAAAAATATGAGTGAAGAATGTATGTATTTGCCTGTAAACAGCGATGCTATGGAAAAATGCATTGATTCAATAGATGAAGCAATAGATTTTGGAGATTTAATTGTTAGTGATAAAGAAAAAGCTATTGTTGAAACTGCTCAAAGTGCGGCGATAAGAGATTATAAATATATTATAAACAACATAACAAAATGTAATTTATATGGGTTTAATTATTTATCGGATACTTATTTTAATTCTTCGGTAATCAGTGATATAGTTGATAAATATTTAAACGGGGATATTTCAAAGGAAAAGTTTATTCGTCAACTTTCGGCTGCTACGGAAATTTATTTGACTGAGTAGGAATGAATTATGAGAAAATCTAAATTAACAAGGAAACAAAAAGAGCATATAGCGGCATATCTGTTTATATTGCCATCATTTTTAGGGATAGCAGTTTTTTACGTTGTGCCGTACATAATTTGTTTTATAAAAAGCCTATACGTTGGAGGCACTTTTGTAGGAATAGAAAATTACATACACCTTTTTCAAAATAATACCTTTTTGCTCGCTCTTAAAAATACAGCAATATTTACTATTACTGCAATACCGCTTTTAATGGTGATTTCGTTTTTAATTGCACTGTTTCTTAATTCTTTTAAGAAAATATCATCGTTTTTCAGAAGTGCCTTGCTTATCCCTGTTGTAGTGCCTGTAGCTTCGCTTATCTGCGTGTGGCAGGTGGTTTTTGATGATTACGGAGCAATTAACGGAATACTTAATTTTTTCGGTTTTAATACTATTGAATTTTTTAATTCCGAATTTTCAATGGTGATGATAATTTTTATTTACATTTGGAAATACTGCGGATTTTGTGTGATTTTGTTTACGGCAGGACTTGCAAATGTTCCGCAGTCGCTCTATGAAAGTGCAAGGCTTGATGGTGCAAGTTCATTTCAAATAGTTACAAGAATTACTATACCGATGATTACACCGACAACATTTTTTGTTTTCCTTATGGAATTGATTTATTCTTTCAAAATCTTCCGTGAGGTCTTTGCATTGTTTGGTGATTATCCGAATTCAAATGTCTATTTTCTGCAAAACTTTATCAATAATAATTACTACAATCTGAATTATCCGAGATTGTCCTCGGCGTCAATAATTTTATCAGTGTTTATGATAATTATACTGTTTGCTTTCTTTGCCTTTGAACGAAAGCACAGCTTTGCAGAATAGGGGGCAGTAAAATGAAAAAAATATTAAAGGTTATAAAATACATATTTCTCATTATTATTACGGCTGTATTTTTATTCCCCGTTGTATATATGATTACCTGCTCGTTTATGTCGGATTCACAGGTTAGCTCAATGCTCGACTTTACAAACGGAGAATATAAGGAGATTAACCTCATTCCTGAGATGTTCTCGCTTGAACAGTATTATCAAGTGTTTTTCAGACGGCCTGAATATCTGCTGAAGTTTTGGAATTCGGTAATCATTACATTTCCGACAGTAATAGGACAGGTTATTGTGTCTGCTCTTGCAGCGTTTGCTTTTGCAAAGCTGAAGTTTCCGTTCAGAGACAAGCTGTTTTTCGTGTATATTGTGTTGTTGATTTTACCGTTGCAGGTAACGTTAGTGCCAAACTATATTGTTCTTGATAATCTCAATTTGCTCAATAATTTTCTTGCAATAATATTGCCGGGTACTTTTTCGGCGTTCGGAATTTGCTTGCTCAGACAAAGCATAAAATATATTCCCGAATCAACAATTGAAGCCGCAAGAATTGACGGTGCGTCATATTTTAAGATTTTTACAAACATTATTTTGCCGCAAATAAAGGGAGGGCTAATTACCCTAACTTTGCTCTGCTTCATTGATAATTGGAATGTTGTTGAACAGCCGCTTATCTACTTTGATGATGAGGCTATGTATCCACTTTCAATCGGACTGTCGGATATAAGTAACTCCGATTATGGAATAATTTTTGCCTGCGGAGTTATGTTTATGATAATTCCTTTGCTTATTTATCTTTATGGGCAAAGGGATATAGATTCGCCGTTTATTCAAGTTGATAAAAGTTAGGAGAGTGCCAAATGAAAAAAAATAAGCTGAAAAAATACGCATTACGATTTGGTATTGCATTTCTAATTGCGCTTGCTCTTCTTACATACTTCTCAACCACTATTGACAACATACTTTTGCCGCAGGTAAAGGTTACAGAGGTAACATATGGTACTATTGACGGAGAGCAGAGCCGTGATGACAGATATTTACTACCGCTTTCTGCTGTTGATGCAATGGGGAACACAGGGACGGTATTTGTTGCAAAAACTGATGAAAATAACAAAACCACTGTCAGCGAAGTTACCGTAGACATCAAAAACAGTGACGACCTTTATTATGAGGTAACTTCTGACAATATATACAGCGGTATGGAGGTTGTGTACTCGACTTCAAAGAGCATTGCAAATGGTGACAGGGTGCATATTGCTGAGGAGGAATAGCGGATGAAAAAGAAGAGAATTTTTTCTGCTGTTTTAGTTACAGTACTTACTATTTGTGTTTTTTGCCTTTGCTTTTATGTCAGCGGTAATGCGCTTAATCAATTGCCAAGCATAACGCAGATGAATTATAATCTCAAGTCTGATGAAAAACCTTTGACAGTAAAAGATATGAATAATTTATCGGACAGAATTTCATTTAATCAAGTCAGCTTTTGTGTAGAACTTGATGAAACAAATGTAAAGGAAGAAACTGTTACACCTGTTCTTACAAATGAATTTTATTTTGAAATTTACGGACAAAAGCTTAATGGTAATAGCATCACCGAAGAAAATATAAAAAATGAAAACAAGGTTGCAGTTATCTCAAGCAGCCTTGCACTTAAATTGTTTTTTAATACCGATGCGGTAGGGAAGAGAATAACACTTAATGATGAAGTCTATACGATTTGCGGTGTTATTCAGGAAAGCGAAAACATTATTAACAGTCTTTCGAGTGATGGAAAGCAGAGAATTTACATTCCTTATACCTGTTATAGCGGATATGAAAATTGTGATGTATATACTATTTCATATGACAATTCGGCAAGCTCTGCACCATTAATTGAACAGATGAAATTATCTCAATACCACTCGACAAATTTTTCTGAAAAAGCGAATGTCATCAGGAACTTTGAAAATATCATATTTCTGATACTCTTCATTGCGCTGTGTTTTTTAGCTCTAAGGCTATGGTACAGAATCTGCAAAAAACTTATCAAAGATATAAAAGAAAATCTGAGTGAGAATTATATTTTAAATTCGCTTAAATCAATACCGATAAAATATATATTGCTGGCTATCACGGCATTTGGTATACCTGTCGTATTGCTGATAATATTTTTTCTATCGGATTTTAGTATTTTTATAATATCGAAGTACATACCGTATGACAATATATTTGATGTGTCATATTATTTGAACACCATTATTGAAAATTCAAATATGGCAAACAATCTTGCCTTAACAGGGGATACTTTTTTGATTAATCTCTACTCAAATTCATTCTCTTTGCTGATATGGCATGTTATAATCTTTGCTATTATTTTTATTGCAGTACTAAGTGTGATTTGGAAAGCTTTAAGTAAACTGTTGTCATCTGTATAGCACTGCCTGCCGTTCTGTTTGTAGGTGCATCTCCTTGTCCTAAATAATCCTTTAAAATTCCCATAGGTCATCATCCTTCCTTGAAAAACAAGTTGCATCTTCTAAATCGGTAAATTCTCAAAGTAAATGCAACAGTAGCAAAAGGTAGCATTTAACTTGAGAAATCGGTAGCATTTAGTTTGAGAAATGGTTAAAATATTAACTAAAACAAGGAAAAATTAGCGGTATATTTTTCTTACCGGTCACAGAGCTGATTTCCTTTGGTGCTGCAATCATACTGCTTATGATTTACAACAGAAAGTCAAAAAACAAGCTGCCCTCTTGAATCATAGACGAGCTTGTAAAATAAAGTGTGTAAGTTAGAAAAATAGCTTGCACACTTTTTGCATTTGCGGGAAAGTGTGCTACAATGGAAGTAAGGACAGAAAAGGAATGAACGAAATGGCAAAGAAAAAGGAAAGCACACCGAGTGAGAACCTCGCAAAGCAGATCATAGAACAGTATCATCCGAAAAGCGTTGCAGATATGCAGGACGCCTTGAAAGACATTTTCGGACCGATGTTTGAGGCAATGCTGCAAGGCGAAATGAACAATCACTTAGGCTATGAGAGCAACGATCACGGTGCAAAATCAACCGATAACCGTCGTAACGGCTACACCAATAAGAAAGTCAGGACAAGTGCAGGAGAGGTTGAAATTAAAGTTCCTCGTGACAGAGTTTCAAGCTTTGAACCGAAGCTTGTACTGAAGCGTCAAAAGGATGTATCTGAAATTGAAGAAATTGTTTCCATATTATTGCATTAACTTTTTTAGCACTTGTACTATCAAATATATCAGTACAATTTACTTTACAAAAAAATCCTGCCTCTGATTTGTTTCCATCAATATCATAATGGTAAGTTTTTATAAAGCTAATATTTCTTATATCAAGGCTATCTTTAGGAGATTTACAAATTCTAACATTATAAGAAATAGCATTCCAAAAATGAAATACTACATATCTAAAACCGTCGGGAGCATCATATTGGAAAAGTATGTTCGTTCCAATATTTGATAATTTAGCAATGTTAGAATAGTAGCTATCTTTGTATGTCAAGAAAAGGAAATTGTCACGATAACTCTGTTATGGAAAATTTCTTTGGAATATTAAAGCAAGAAATATATTATGGAAAAGTTTATTACAGCTATGAAGAGCTTAAACAAGCAATTATCAAATACATTGATTACTACAACAACAAGAGAATCAAACAGAAACTCGGCTGGTTAAGTCCGGTTGAGTACAGGATTAATGCCTTAGTTGCATAACAAAAGCGTAGCAGCTAAAAGCCACTACGCTTTCAAATCTAACTTTTGGGGGTCACCACAATGTGAGTGCTGTTTTTATTGTACTCGAGCTTCTTCCTGTAATTTGATGAGAAACAGCTTTGCATTGGAAGTTTTGAATTCACCGATTTTGCGACTGCTTTCAACTAACTACTCGAATTAATATTTTTTCTTTGTATTTGCTATAGGCCGGTGAGATTTGAAATCTGTTCATATCCGTAATCATTATTGTGATAGATTTCGATTTGCTTTCTTGTATTTATAATCCAGCACCACTTGAAATTACAATCTGAATTTGAGTCATATCGTTTACATTAATCTGACCGTCGCAATTTATATCCGCCGCTTGTTTCTGAGTTTCTGAAAGTACCACATCACCGGTAAGGTGTCTTTGACCTAATGTAACATCAAGAATAGAGAGTGATCCGTTACCGTCAATGTCACCAAGGAGAACATCGCTTGCTTTATCAAATGTATAGCTAATATAATATTTCTTATTTTTTCCGCCGCCTTCTTTTATGAATTTAGCATTATTGCCGTTTACCTTTGCCGTAACTGTTTCAATATCGCCCCACCCATAAATAGGAGTAACCTCAATTTTTACTGTATAGGATTTATTGCTTATAAATTTACTGTCAGTCGGTGACCATTCAATTTTGTTGATATTTACATTGCCGGCAACGCAACTTGCCGTTTTGGCAGGTGCAGCACCAACTGTTGGAGCTTTAATATTAACCTCAATGTTCTGGGTTTTGTATTTGTCCGGCACGCTAACATTGATGTCAAATATCATATACCTTTTTCCGTTTGCTCTTTTTAATGTGCCTACGCTGTCTATGCCATTTACTCTTCCGTAAATGTTGTTGTTCAGTTCATAACCGCTTTTTGGAATAATCTCAAGTGCAAGACTCAGTTTTTCGCCTATAGAAATTTTGTAGCTGTCATCAAGACGCTTTCCGTACTTTGCCCACTCTACTTCGCCAATCGTGTATAGGGCATTTTCGGAGGTTTTAGGCTTTTTGTAATCACCGATTGTTTTGTTATTACACATCTCATCAAAATTGTCAAAGTAAATATCGTTCATATATTTGAGCTTTTTGTCGATTTTGATATTTACTATATTTGAATGTACGGTATTATTGCCACTTATAGCATCGCAGTATATCTGTTTGCCGTTAAGCCAGTCGCTGACATTGGTAATAAATAATTTTTTGCCTCCGAATGATGTGGAAAGCTCACCGTATCCGTTGGTTAATATATAGAGCCAGTCAATTTCTTTGCCATTTTCATCAATAATATGCCATTTATATGTGTCTGCATTTGTTGCATTAATATCAAAGGTAACAGTGTCACCAAGGTTTGGAGAATATCCGTCTGTGGGCTGAGTTGTAATAACCGGATTTGGAGCTATTATTTGAAGATATTTTTTACCTAATGAGTTTGATACAATATTTATGTCAACTTTTTTTTCGTCATCATATACTTTGCACTTTGAAGATATTACATTTGAAAAATCAACCCTTCTTGCTAACCATTGGTCAGTTATTTTGGGCTTTTGCAAGAAAGTAATTCCGTAAGAGCCTACATATGTGCCACCTGAGATAACGGGGAGATAATCAGAATCTAATGTTGTTTTTATGCACACAGCACCTTCAAAATTATAATTATTTTCATCAAATAGTCTGAAATACCCGCCGTTAATGTTAAATGATTGCATATTTGTTGTTTCAACAGCAGCTTTTGTAGCATAGTAGTTTCCGCCGTTGATTGTGAGTTTACCGCCATTTGCTACAACGCCAAATGCCTGTTTACGTTCATAATAGTCATCATATTCAAAGTTACCTTGGTTAATTGTAGCGGTTGTATATTCATCAAATACAACCGCATTATACAGTCCGCCAAAATGACCGTTATTAATAGTTATATTTTTATAGTCATTCTCGTAAGCGTTTTTAACTAAAGTACCGATTACAGGGCCTTTTGATGTTGCTTCAAATTTACCGCCGTTAATGGTGACATTGCCTCCCGTAATGTTTATAGCCGGTTTTTCGGTATATGTTGTATATATGCCACCGTCTATTTGCAGATTTCCTTTTGAAATAACGCAAGGAAAATCATAGTAAAACTCTGTGCTTCTTGCTACACCCTTTATATTGCTCAATCTTAGGCTTGCACCCTTTGCAACATTAAATATACATCTGTTATTGTTTCCTGAGAAAAAACTGAATGTAGTGTTGTTATCGTTTAAACTTGAAGTATCAAACTGAAGTATTCTAAGACTACCACGTTTTATGTTAAAAAGACAATCATCATAAAGGGTTTCCCTTGAAATTTTAAATTTATTCATATTAATAGTAATTTCAGCTTTTGGATCATCTAAGCATAACTCATTATTTTGTTTTGAGTCTTCTATAACTTCATAGCCATTGTAACTATTGGTAAAATTTATAGTAATCCATTGCTTTCCGCCTTTTGCAAGTGCGGCTTTAAGCTCGTCATAGCTTTTAACAATAATCTGATTGCTTCTTTTTGGAATTGTAAGTGAATCAAATTCATAATTGCAGTTGCTGCATTTTTTATACCATCTGCCATCTGTTGTATTGGTAGGCTGCTTGTCAACATACCAATGCTCTCTTCCTTTATAAGATGATTCGCTATGAGTATAAACCGTATCAAGCATTTTTTTACCGCAGGTTTTGCATAACTCATAATGCTCAAAAATGTCATATGCCTTTGCTCCGCTTGTGTGGATATGGTCTTTAGGAGAACAAATAATTCTTTTTGTCGCACATAATAAAACAGTATCGTTATCGGAAAGATAATTGGGATCAATATAAGTATCATCCGGAAGCTGACTTTTCAATGTGGATACAGGCATAAACATTCTTTCTTCCGATCCTTCAAGCAAATTGTTATCTGTATCATAAAATTCAACATCTGCTTGCATTCCATATGGTATTGTTTGATTTCTTACAACAAACATAGAATAAAAATAATAACTTTTTGTATCAACAAACTTTGGAAGGTCATTCGTTTCTTCACTTATTGAACCGAGAAGACTATTATAGAAATTTTCAAATTCTTTTGGTTCAACTGAAGCACTAATACTGTCGTTGTCTGAACTCCAAACTGTACCAAGTAATTCGTACTTTAAATTACCGCTGTATTTAATATTATGATCAGGTTTTGCGTCAGGTCGTGGGTAGGTAATATTGCTGATTTTTATGTTACAGGTTACTGCATTTGTTGATATAAGCGACAATGGCAATACAGAAACAGCCATAAGTACCGAAAGCCCAATGCTGAGCAGTTTTTTTGAGAGTTTTGCTTTCATATTTTTTCCTCCTTTATTTTGAATTGCAATATTTTTTTGCTAATAAATATAAATAGTTTTGAATATCAGTATCAAAGCTATAATCCGATACTGTAAGTTCTTGCTGATTTTCCCACTTTGTCGTGATTGAGTATGTAGTTATGTCGCAAGCATCGTATGGTATATTTTTATGATTGCTATATAAATTATAAAGATTATTTTTTTTTTGCGAAATTTTGAATTTTTAAAAACTCATTATAAGCTATTTTTTTATTTTCAAATTCTATATGCTTACCGCTAAATTCAAAATTCTCAATGGTACAATCTGCTGAAAAGTAAGCCTTACTGTCTTTTGTGTATGCTGTAAAGCTATAACAATAATTATAGTTTGAATGGTTACAACTTATGCTTATATATTCAAGCTGAGGTGAAAAAGTTGATTTGTTTTTATCTTTGCAACTGTTAAATAAAAATATATTGAGTATACACAATAAAATCACAACCGATTTTTTCATTTTCAAAATAATAATATTCTATAAAACAAATAAAGGCAGATGAGTAAAAACACATCTGCCTTGTGATTTTCTATCAGTTAGACTTCTTATTCATTACCGCACCAACAATAAAGAGTACAGGTAATACAAGGCCTATTACGAGTGACACGAAATTAAAGCCACTACCGCCAACCGCACCAATAATAATGCCGAGTAAATTAAATATTGCAACAATAATACCGAACACTAAGCACGAGGTTGCTTTTTCGGGCTTTGTACAATTTTTTACACCAATGATACCTGCAATAAGCTCAGCAACCGAACCCAGAATCATAACAACACATGAAGTATAAATTATTGTCGGATTAAGTTGAGCAGAGGAAAGGTCGCCGTCTGCTAAGTAAGTTAAAGCACCTACACCTGCAATGGCAATAATACTCATGATAATAGAAAGTGCACCGCCGATAATCATTAAAATACCAACGACTTTAAGTAATCCTTTTCCTTTCATTAAAAAAACCACCTTTTCAATATATTTGTACAGGAGATATATCCTTGATACAATTATATTGTACAGTAACTTATAATATTTTGCCCTACCCATTTGGGTAGTTTTGGCAAAATTACTGTAAATAAAAGGTGGTAAAGTTATATTTTGTTATATTTTAATATAGGGGGTTGATGTAACCGCTTGAAATCATAATAATTGCAAGCTGAGCAACACTTGTGCATCCGGTTTTTGAAAGCAGATTACCAATGTGATATTTTACTGTGTTTTCCGAGATATAAAGCTCCGAGGCAATCTCTCCTCTTGATTTATGCTTGCAAATTAATCTGAGAATTTGCATTTCTCTTTCAGTAAAAGGAGTTTCACCCTTTGGCAAAGGAATTGTTTTGGGTTCAGGAAAATATTTTTCTCCATTCAGCACTTTTCGTATTGTATCAATAAAAAATGTCATACTTTTGCTTTTATACACAAATGCGTCTGCACCTGCCTCTTTAGCACGAGGAGAATAAGATATTTCATCAAAGCCGCTCATAACCACTACCTTAATATCTTTAAAATTCTGTTTGATATTTTCCGTAGCAACAAGTCCGGAGGAGTAGCCCTCTGTGCATACATCTAACAGTACAATATCCGGACATAGCCTTTCACATAAAAGCACACAATCGTTCGCATTTGCACTTTCGCCAACAACGCAAAAATCATCTTTTTCCTCAAACATTGCTTTAAAAGCTTCTCTGACAGAAGTGTGGTCGTCAACAATCAATACTTTAATCATAGTTTTCACCCTCCTTTACGGTTAACTCAACTGAGAAATGCGGATATGGTGTAACACTGAGGGTTCCACCGAGCATTTCTGCTTTATTTTTAAGTCCGGAAAGTCCTGTGCCAAGTTGGATTGTAGTACAGGTATTTGTTCCGTTATCTGTGATTTTAAGAGAATTAATACCATCCTTGCTCTTGATTTCTGCACGCACTTTTGTGGCAAGTGAATGTCTGACCGCATTTGTACTGCATTCTCGTATTGTTTCTACAAAAAGTGCGGCTATATCATTATCATACGGCATTTCTCCGATTATTGCAAGCTCAACACCTATTGATGACATTACTTCTTGCAGGAGAATCAGACTTTTATCAGATGCATTTTTTTCATCCGATAATATATCTTTCATTATACTGTTACAGAATTTTTCAATAGCGTCAGCGTCTATATTATCATCTTTATTCTGTAATTTTCGCAAAAGTACAGAAAGCTTTTGTCCCAGTAAATCGTGTACTCTTGTGCGTATCTGTAACAGAGCACCCTCTTTGCATGAGGTTTCAAGATTATTTAGCTGAAAATTGAGTTCATTACCTTTTTGAACAAGTCTTGCTTTCAGGCTCAATAGCTCCTGCATTGCATTCATCTGTTCTGTAACATTTGTGGAGGTAATCAGAAAGTATGGATTTTTCTTTATATACATTTCGGTTTGTTTAATCATATAATAAGAATTTTTAACTTTGCAAACTGTTTGCTGATTTTGTGTGTTGGAAATATTACGGATTTCGTTTATAAACTTTATTCCGCTTGTAAATTCTTTATTAAAAATCTCCGTCATCAAATTACTTATGCAATGATTTGCAAGCAGAATCTGCCCGTCATTTCTGCAAAATAAAATTCCTGTATTGAGTGCGTCTATTGATTCCTTTACAGAAAGCGGAGTTATAGTGTTTCGTTTTAATTTACTTACTTTTAATATTAAATGTACACTTCTTATAATAAACATTATCAGTGCAGTAAAAAGAACAACTGTAAATGTACCGTTTGCAAGATGATTCGCAAATGGCAGCAATGGCAGAGCAAAGCATATTGATAATGTTATGTGTGCTTGCTTTAAATAAACAGCAGTTGCAATAAGCATAATTAAAAACAAAATGGATGCTATGTACCCAACAGCTAAATATTGTTCGGGATAATAAATTGATATATTAGTTTGGTAATAAATGCAGGAATATATATAACCATAAATAAATTGCAGCAGTATTACGGAAAATTCAAATGATAGTTCGCAAACATATTTAAAACCTTTTGCTCCACTGTTAAATTTGTATATAAATGCAAAGCATTGCATACAAATGCCTGCAATTATCAAGATACAAACTAAAACTCGCTCAAATTCAGGATAAAAATAAATGTAATTCATTGCTTTTCACCACCCTTAAGCAAGAGCCAAATGCCAAGGTTATCGTCATCATTTTGCTCGATGATTTTACCACCCGATTTTTCAAGTGAAATCATAAATTTTTTGTCAAAAATATTACTGTTGATTTTCGTTGAGCTAATCACCTTTATAGAAATTTCCTTATCGGATATTTCTGTGCGAGCAAATATGTATTCGCATTTTGTTTGTGTTGCTTCGTCAAGAATATTATACATAAACTCATACATAAGATTTGCGTGTTCAATGTCAAGCTTTTTATTGCCGTTATTGGTGCAGAGCAGCTTTACTTTGGAATATTCTGCAAAGCTTCCGAGTTCGTCTATATACATACTTAGCTCATCAGAGGAAAAATATTTTTCCTCAAGAGCAATAAAAAACATATTACACCTGCGTTTTATGTAGCACAAAAGTAATGCGGCTTTGACAGTAAGCAGGGAATTATTGTTTTGATTTTTCATCTTTTCAGGTAAACGGGAAAGCAACTTGAGTTTATCGGAAATTTCACTCTCAAGACTGTTGCAAATGTCTATTTTTTCCTCGTTTTGTAAGTATTTTCGCCTTGCTTTTTCTTCTTTTCTGATTAAGGCATTGGTTGCCCTTAGCTTTTCTACAGTAGTTTTAGTATTTGAATACATTTTGTTCAGCTGAGAAATATCGTCCTGCCAAACAACATATCCGCCGGAAATTTTCTCGCTGAAAAGCAGTGTGTTCTCATCAAGTTTTATTGGATTTTTACCGTTAATAATGCTGTCTTTTTGTTTATCGGTAAGGCAGTAGTCAAAATTTGCGGTAATTTCTTTTTCAAAATAATTGTTGAGAATTTCCATTTTAAGCGGTGAATTTTTAAAAAGATTTTTGTATTTTGTGTTGGTGGGAATAAGACTGCTGCGCAAGCATACTTCCATAAATGCGAGGATAATAAATGTGATAACTACCGTCATATCACTCTCAAAGGCAAACGGCAGACGCATTACATAGGCAACAGTATATAAAAAAATCAAAAGGAAAAAAGTAACAGGGTAAAAAATATTTAGCTTATTCGGACTTTTTATACTGCGTACTATAAGCCACAACAATACAATGAAAGTTTGTAATCCAATGCACAGCATAGATAAATAATATACAATGCCGTAGGTGTATTCAGAGGAACCGTTTTCAATTCCGTTATAAAACGAAAAAGCAAGCTGATGGTAGTCATTTGTGTATATCAGACATAGCAGAAATAGTTCAACCACTATAAAAGGCAGAATCCGCAGCGGTATGATTTTGTTGCTGCTTGGTTTGTCTGTTACGCTTGTTAAATATAACAGACCTGTTGCTATACCGAATTGAAAAAGATAGTAGCTGTACCAAAGCTGTCTTTCAATCATCGGAGAATTAATTTGCCACTTAATGCACCTCGCTGTAAGCCATAGAATAAGCATTGAACCGATAATAATAAAAGATAATTTAACCCTTTTGTTAATTACTCTCAAGCCAAGCACAGCTATCCACAGCACTGTTAATGTAATGAAAAATACTGCTGACAAAATATGCTCTTGTCCGTCTGCTGTTGAATATCTGCGTTGCTCAAAAACTGTTCTCCTCATCTTTTTAATAACATTTGTTGATTGCTCGTTAAAGTGCCGGTAATCGGTATAAATAACAGCGTTAGAATATTTTTCTTGGGTAGGATACAGGGGAGATGCGTTGTTATATGTTCGCAAGTCATTTTGATTTATATTATTGCAGAGATTGTTTTCAAAACATAGTGGGTATGGTGAAAGTATTCCTTGCACAAAAGAAAGCGTACCATCATTTGGAATAATAATGTCTATATTTTTGTTACCTCGTTTTAGTTTAACAGCCTGTGTATCGGTGCAGATCCATATTGGAAGTTCAGTATTGCTGTTGCTGAGTCTGCCGTTTCTTTCCATTTCTTTCAGGTAATTAATGGCATCGTCAAGACGGTAATTTTCTTTTTTAAGCGAATAGCCGATTGATGCGGTAATGTAATTATAATAATCTGAATCTATATAGATTTTTTCTTCAACACCTGCAAGAGAATTAAAGCTGTTTATGTTTTCTTTAACTTTGCCTGTGTCAACTGCTATTACTATCGTTGTGATATAATGTGGATACCAATAATAATGCCCGCCACTATCCATAAGGCTTTTTGCAAGCAGTTCATCAGCTTGAGCAGCATAACCGTTATTGAGATTATCTACTGCCGACCTTTCGGATATAACTAAATTATATTCATCATTATCGCATTTTAATGCATTAAAGTAATCCTCGTTATTGACTGAAATGGTCTTTATATGGTTCATACAACCGTTAAAAAGAGTACAAAGCAAAATTAAGAGCATAACCAAAATTGAAATTTTAATCTTTTTGTGCATTACTTCACCGCCTTTTAGCTTTAAATTAATTTTATTGTATGCAAAATTTGAAAGTTACATTATTATGAATATTCTAAAATTGTAACATAAAATTTCGTATAAGACAAATTTTAAAAAATTAAAAATAAAAACCTTAGCAAGCGGTGGCAAAAAACCACCGCTTGTTTATTGTTTATATAAAAATAATTCATATTTTGCTTTGAAATTGCATAATATTGAGATGTAAAAGATTTGCGATAAACAGATGCGAAAAAGTATTAAAAGAATATATCAATTATTATAAATTATATATGTCTTTTTGACTATCTTTTTATATCTTCTTAAATGTCCGCAAAGCCTTATTTTATCGGCTCTACGGGCATTTTTCTTTTGTGGTAAACCTCACATATCTAGGTCTATCTTCTTATATTTTCGCTATCAAGCGTGGTTAAAATCGTGGTAAATACTTCTTATGCGATTAGACGCTGAACCTCTGATTTTGCGGTATCTATGGACGCATGAGCGTACCAGTTCATTGTGATACTGATATTTGAATGCCCCATGATATACTGTAAATCTTTCGGGTTCATGTTCTTACTTGCCAGCCTTGTGCAGAACGTATGGCGTAGTGTATGCGGTGTAATATGTGGCAAGGGGTTATCCTTATGGTGCTTGTTGTATTTCTTTACCAAACGGACAAAAAGCATATTGTAATCAATCGCAACTTTGGGCTTGCCTTTCTGATTGACAAATAGAAAGTTGCCCCGTCCGTCTATCACAAATGGTTCTGCCTTTGGGCGTTTCTTCATAACCCGTTGAAATGCTTGTATCGTTCCCTTGCTTAATGGCACTTGCCTTGCTCCGCTTTTTGTCTTAGGCGTTTCAATATAGTAGCCCTGTTCCTTGCTCTTTAATAACTGGTGGTCGATAATCACAACTTCATTCTTGAAATCAATATCGGCTACTGTCAGTCCGCACAGTTCCGAGATACGAAGTCCTGTCTTTAACAGTATCAGCACATCATCATAATACTTGTGATACACATTGTCCGTCTTGATGAATGAGAGTAGGGCTTGTTCCTGTTCCTCTGTCAATGCGACTTTCTCTTTGGTATCATTTTCTAGGACTTCACTTAACTTAAAATCAAAAGGGTTCTTCCTTACACAATCGTCTTGTATGGCGATATAGAATGACGCTTTTAACGAGCGTTTATGGTTGTTAATGGTATTGTAGGAAAAGCCTTTGTCTTTCATGCGTAACGCCCATTCCTTAGCGTCAGAGGGTTTTATCGTATCAATGCTCCTAGCACCTAACTTGTCCTCTTTCAATAACCGCATGAGTTGTTCCCGTTGTTTCTGTGTGCTTTTTTTCACGTTTGCCCTCTGTGCGTTCTGTTTGGCGTAGAGTTGGCAAAGTGTCATTTTCTTGCCTGTGCTGTCGATACCGTCCTCAATATCCCGTCTTATCTGCTGTTCCAGTTCACGAAGTGAGGGTTTATCCCGTTTTCCCTTTGGTGTCGGGTCTGTGGGTGTCAATCTCCAAGCATACACATATTTTGTGTTTCCAAATGCGTCCACATATTTATATAAGTATTTCCCGTCTGTTCGTTGGCTCTCTCCAGTATGCAGGATACGTCCTTTGCTATCCCGTCTTTTTTCTTTCATGGTGTCTGCTCCTTTCCTTGTTGGAAAGAGCCTTGATATGACTTGTGTTCATCATAACACATACAAGGCTCATTTGCATTAGATTGCGTCCAATTTATCAATAACCTTTTCAAACTGTCGGCGTTTAATCTGTATGCGGTTGCCATTCATAATGAGCCAGCCAGCGTCCTTGTTTTCCTCTGCCAAGCGTCTTAACTTGTTTTCTCCGATACGGAAATACTTTGACGCTTCTTCAATGGTAAGGGTGTATTTTTCCCATACGGGAATATCCTGTGCATTACGCATAAAACACCCCCTCACTTTCGATTACGTCTGCTATGTCCGTACACATCTGTTCCACAAGCATTTCCTGTTTTTCGGAAAGGTGGGTACATTCATCAATCATTTTCATATAGTTTGAACCTGTCAGCCTGTCGATTTCCTCTATCATCACGATTGACGGCATGACCTGTCTTTCCAGCCATTGCAGAGTGCGTTCCATATTGACAGGTACAGGGTTCATTTCAAAAGGTAAATTATCATGGGAAATGAATATCTCCCACAATGGATAGTCGGGAAATTCCACAAAATCGGTAATGAGGTAAAACACCAGCCCATGAGGGTTATATGTCAATAACAATTCTTCAACTGCCTGTACTGCCTTTTTGTCACGCAGGCGAATTTCAAAACGGTTGATAATATCCGTATGTTTCTTTTTAGTTGCCTGTTCCTTTTGTTTTTCATACAGGCAGAAATATTTTGTGCTTGACTTTGAGCCGATATAAAGGGTGCTTGCTAAATTGCGGTTTTTTCCGCTTAGTTTACCGCCTTGCACATTTTCATAGTTTTTACAGCGACAATCCGCACCGCCATTTTTGTATTTTTCAGACAAGGTGGGAATATCCAGTAGACCGCACATATCATTGATTGCCAAGTCAAAACGTCGGATAACACCGCCACAGTCAAGACAGCGGTTTAGGAACGAATACCAATCCCTGTTCTGTGCCTGTAAAACATATTCCATGTTGCGTGAGCCTGCTCCTTTTAATTCCAAGAATACGCCCATGTGTTCATCATCAGAAGCCATGACCTTGATTTCCCCGTAAGCGTAATGCTCCTTATAGCCATAATACCCATAGTCATAATGGATAAAATAGTCTGCTTTCATACCAAGCACCTTTCGGATAACTTCCAATTCATCAGTCGTTGGAAAACGGACAGACAGATAATCAACGAGTAGATAAAAAGGCTTATCACAGACATAGTAATTCAGACAACGCAGGATAACGTTCTGTGTTTCCTTGCTGGCGTTGGCTTTTCCGTTCTCAAAGCGGTTGATACTATATCTTGATACATGGGTAAGACTTGCAAGCTCTCCTTGCGAAAGACCGCTGGCAAGACGTTTGTTCTTCATTTCAAGTGTAAATTCTAAATTGTTCATTGTATTCCTCCAATCCCACAATAGCCTTGAAATACCTGTAAACCACTATTCAAAAGAATGTGAAGTTACTATCTTCTTAAAACTCCTCATTACTACTCACAGGTTTGGGGTTGTATGGTTTTTGACTTGTCTTTTGTGAAATAGTGCCCCCCTGTTAGATAACGGGGGCACAGTCAAGGCTCGCAGGCTCGCCAGCCGACAAAGCATTTCCGTCCTTTGACGGCAAGCCGTCATGGCGTTGTTGCTGACGCACGCCAACAGTCCTACAATGTTCTGTCGGCAAGTCCTGTTTTGCCTTTTCTAACAAGTTCCATTTCAACCAATATTCATATCTATGGATTTAATCAGACAGGTATTTCTTTTTGAATATTTTTGTATTTCATTCCATTGTGCTTATTTAATTACAAGAACATAGTAATTCTTATATGCTTATTTGTCAACATCTATTTTTGCCTTTACAAATTATATTAAGCATGATAGACTTATAGCAGTGAAGATATAACGAGATATGGAGGGTTATGCAATGAAAATAAGCCATTTAGGAAATAATATACAGACCATAAGAAAATTTAGAGGAATGAAACAACAGGAGCTTGCGGACAAAATCGGTATCAATATGCAGAGCCTTTCCAAGATTGAAAGAGGATTGAATTATCCTGCTTATGAAACGCTGGAAAAGATAATGGAAGTGCTGGACGTAACACCCAATGAATTGTTGTCGGGAGAATGGAAATATATTAACCAATCCGAAAAAGAAATCTGCCAGTTTTTAAGAGCAGAGGAACGTTTAAACGCAGAATTGAAGCATGGACATTATGATAACTTCTTTGACAGCGAGGAAGAATGGCTGGACTATGAATTAGAAAAGTTACGGGAATACATTGCCGACTACATCAACGGAAAGAGCATTGTAGCGTCCGACCTTTACCCAATCAAAGAATTTATCCAGCATTTGAAATTTCAAAAACTGTTAGACCGTTATGATGATTTATACAGCATGGATATGTTTGGCGAAAGCATAGAGGGACATAAGTATAAGACACCTTATCAAGTTGTGAAAATGATAAATCCAAATTCAAAAGAAGATATGGAACTGTTACGAGAAGTATTAAGGAATAACCATTTTGATGATGAGGACGAGTAATCTTTTTCCTCTTGCAAGAAGATACAGAAAACAAAAAGCCCAGTAAAGAGTGCAAAGCACCACCAATGGTGGCAAGCTCTTGACAGGGCTTTTTCGTTTCTGTGGTTGGTAATCAAGAGGAAGAAAGGGATAAAACCTAATTTATGATAAATCAGACAACACAACTAGCAAGTTTGAGCTTTGTGCTACATATGCCATAAACTAACACACAAGAATTGATAGATACCAGCCCACTATGGGGATTATCTCTATTCCGAACTTATCAATCCTTTGTTTACTATGGACGGTGATACGGTCAAAGTATCCGTATCTGTAAAATATCTCGACCAGAAAACAAAGGCTGCACAAATTTCACATTTTGACTTAACGCTGGAAAAATATAGTAACTGGAAGATTGTAAAATAATATGAAGAAAAGCGTGCATTTCTCTTACGGGATTTGCACGCTCAATTTCTTTTTATTCTCTTTGTGCCATCTTCTTATAATCAGCGGGAAATAAACCGGTGCTTTGTTTAAATACTGTTGCAAATCTACTAGCGTTTGTATATCCAACTGCTGTTGCAATCTGCTGAATAGTAAAATCTGTTGTAGCTAATAGAGATTCCGCATGGCTTAATCGTCGCTGCTGAATAAACTCCGTTACCGTACATCCATATCTTTGTTTAAATAGTGTTTTAAATTTAGTTCTTCCCATACAAGCTATATGGCAAAGATAATCAACAGATATATTTCTATTAAAATGGTCGTTTATATATGCTGCTACATCATCTAACAGTTTTATATCTTTATCAGATATTCTAACTTTTTCACTTGGTCTATGTTTTTTATTATGTTCAATTACTAATGAAATTGCTTCTGCTACTTTACCATCATAAAACAATTTAGCTGCCATTCCACCACCACGATAATTCCATATTTGATGAAATAAGCTAATCATCTCTGGAAAATTACTTGTTAATGATATGTTGCAAAATGAATCATATAAAGATATGTATTCATTAGGATATGCTTCTTTAAGATATTTTTCATAATAAGATGGTGTGATTTCAATTTCTATTGAACGTACGGGAATATTCTTATGAATAATAGTTTTACAAGGAGCATATCCGCCTATAAAACTTTTTACACAACCTGCTGTTAATCTTTTATATGGTGAAATTTCTTCACCAGATATTGATTCATAGTAGCAAATACTTAGATTGTTTTCTTGTATTTCAAAATCAAAAATTGAATCTTCGTAAAAATAGAAATCATGTATTTTTATATCATATAAATCTTCTTGCCCGTACACCCAATAAACACCCTTTCCTATTTCTAGTGGTATTGAATAAAGTTTTCCAACAGAATTATAAGGTGCATTGGATTTTTCTTCTTTAAATCCATTTTCAAATAACTTTCTTTTATAATAATTTTCAATGCTAGACATAATACATTTTCCTTTCATACAGATTGGGCGATTGAACATACACTTTGGTCGATATTCTTTTTGAGCTATTGCACAAAGTCTTTTTGTAAAATAAAATGATGATTGTTGGTTAGACTTCGCTAATTAATATTTATCACATTACTTTTGAGAAGTCAACTATTGTGATGGAAATATAAAAGGAGGAATCATTATGACAAATTATGTACAATCAAACACTCAAAAGAAAGGATTAACGGTGAAAGACTTAATTACCATTGGTGTATTTACAGCTATCATTTATGTTTGTAATTTACTTGGTGGAACAGTTTTTGCCATTACACCTACTTTAACATTTTATTTTCCAATAGGTGCTGCTGTATTTGCTGGACCAGTATATTTATTACTAATTGCAAAAGTACCTAAACGTGGACCGATTATGATAATGGGAATTTTAGGTTGTATTATCGGATTTATGACAGGTATGCACTGGGCTATGGAAGTCAGTGGTATCATAGCAGCAATTTTAGCTGATTTTGTTGCTGGTCTTAAAAATTATCGCAGTAAAAGAGTTAATATTATTTCTTATATAGTTTATGCCTTTGGAACAACAGGAACGTACTTCGCTTATTTTATCAATCCTCAAGCTTGGATTAGTTCCATGCTTAATAATGGTACTACACAGGAATATATCAATACCATGCAAGCGTCAGCAAATGAATGGGTTCTTGTTATTATGATAGTTGGTACTATTTTAGTATCTGGGATTAGTGGTCTTGTTGGAAGTAAATTGTTGAAGAAGCAATTTGAAAAAGCAGGTATAACTGCATGATGAATGATATTAAAAAAAAGAAAAATTATTTCCATTTTGACCCACGTACTAAGATTATTTTGCTGGCTCTTTGTGTTCTCACAGCAACTATGACACCCTCATTGAGATATGAATGTATTCTCATTGCTTTTATTGCCGTTTTCGGGTGTATGAGTGGAAAAATAAAATACTCTTTAATAGGTACTATTGTTTTCATGTGTTTATACTTATTAACCATTTTGTATTTACAAAATGGCACAGGTATTGCATATACAATGTTTACTGCGTGGTTGAGCCTTTTTTATAAAGTATATCCATGTGGATTTTTAGCAGGAATTGTATTATCAACAACAAAAGTTAATGAATTTTTATCTGCAATGAGTAAGATACATATACCAAAAAAAATAGTTATCCCTTTAACAATAATGCTTCGCTATTTTCCAACAATACGTGAAGATTGGTCTTATATTAAAGACGCAATGCGACTTCGTGAGGTATCTCTGTCATTAAAAGGATTAATAACAAATCCGAGCAGGACAATAGAATGTTTATATGTACCATTAATGATGACCGCTTCAAAAGCTGCTGATGAACTTTCAATTGCAGCAATGACAAGAGGAATTGAAAATCCCAACCCACGAACATGTTTAGTTCAGATTAAATTGAGAAGTGGTGATATATTTGTCATTATTTGTTTTTTAGCTATATTTGTTGTTGGTATTTTCTTAGGAGGTTAGCATGATTAAATTAGAACAGGTTTCTTTTTCTTATTCCAGTGTAGAGAAAGAAAATTTAAAAAATATAAATTTATCTATCCATGATGGTGAATGTATCTTACTTTGTGGACGTTCTGGTTGTGGCAAGACAACAATTACTCGCTTGATAAATGGACTTATTCCAAATTTCTATGAGGGTCAATTAACTGGAAATGTTTCGGTCAATGATATAGATATTTTTTCAGTTCCTATGTATGAAATAGCAACTTATATAGGAAGTGTTTTTCAAAATCCACGTACACAGTTTTTTAATGTAGATACTGATAGTGAAATAGTATTTGGAATTGAAAATGAAGCAATACCACCAGATGAATTACAAAGTAGGCTAAATTCGACTACAGATATATTAAAAATCAATCATCTTAAAGGAAGAAATATATTTGAGTTATCTGGCGGTGAAAAACAAAAAATTGCTTTTGCCAGCGTATATGCTATGAATCCTAATGTCTATTTATTAGACGAGCCATCTTCTAATTTAGATATGGATTCTATCAACGAACTAAAAGAGCATTTACGTCTGATCAAAAAGCAAGGAAAAACTTTAATCATTACAGAACATCGTTTGTATTATTTAATGGATTTGATTGATAAAGTTATTTATCTGTCTAATGGTGAAATAAAAGAGATATATACCCCAAATGAATTTCTTCATCTTTCAGATACTACAAGAAAGTCATTGGGATTACGAGCAACAGATTTAAATAAAGTTTATCTGTCAAAAAACAAGAGAAAAGAAATGTCTATTTCTTTAGAAATAAAAGATGTTTCCTTATTTTACAAACAACAACCTGTAATGGAACATATTAATTTAAAAGTTCAAAAAGGTGAAATTATTGGTATTGTGGGTCATAATGGTGCAGGTAAATCTACTTTTTTAAGAACACTTTGTGGATTACACAAGGAAAATACAGGTGATTTTATATGGGAAGGAAAAAAACAAACACCAAAAGAACGTATGAAACGCTCTTATATGGTTATGCAAGATGTTAATTATGAACTTTTCACTGAAAGTGTTGAAGCGGAGTGTTCATTAGGTATTCGCAATCCTAATAAAACACTTATCGAACAAACACTAAGGGAACTTGACCTTATCAGTTATCGTGAAAAACATCCTAATATTCTTTCTGGAGGTCAAAAGCAAAGAGTAGCGATAGCTGTTAGTATGATATGTAATAAAGATTTATTAGTCTTTGATGAACCAACAAGCGGATTAGACTTTGACAGTATGGAACAAGTTTCTAAATTAATAGAAAAGCTGGCTCAAAATAAAATTATTTTTATAGTTACTCACGATTACGAATTTATTTGTAGAGCGTGTTCTCGTATTGTGAAATTCCATCATGGAAGCATAGTCAATGATATGGCTATTTCTGATGAAAATAAATGTGAAATTAAAAAATTGTTTAACTTAGAATAGTAAAAATATAGAAAGGAAGAAAAGAATGAATAAAGAGAAAAATAGTCCCATTTTCTTACTATTGAAGTGGGCAGAAAAGGATAAAATTTATTTGATTGCGTCTGTTTTATGTGCCTTTTTTGGGGGATTGTTTGCAATCGGACCATATATAGGAATCTATCACTTAATGAACGCATTTTTAACTAACACATGTACAAAACAGATTATTATTGATAATGCTTTTTTAATAACCGTCACCGTTATTGTACGACAAATTTTACAAGGTTTATCGGGCGTATTTTCTCATAAAGGTGCTTATGGTGCATTGTTCCGTGTAAGGTGCATGATTACTGAACATTTATCAAAAGTTCCATTGGGTGCACTTGATGAACGTCGAACAGGCGATATTAAAACTGTATTAAATGAAGATATTGAAAAATTAGAATTATGTTTAGCACATAATATTCCAGAATTTGTAGGTTTTGCGACAGGTCCATTAGTTATTTTTGTATACTTAATGACAATCAATGTACCTTTAGCACTTATTTCTCTTATTCCACTTGCAATTACAGTTGTTATTATGGGCTGCTGTTTTGCTTTCATGTCTGGTATTATGCCACGTGTAACGACTGCAACCGCAAACTTTAATTCTGTGATTATTGAATATATTAGCGGAATGAAACTTATTAAAGCCTATAATATGGGAAGTCGTTCTTTTCAAAAATTTTCAAATGCGATTGAAGAAGAAAATAACATATGGAATCAAGTTTCTCGAAAGACAGGACCATTTTATGCTGCCTTTATAGTTGTGCTTGAATGTGGTATGGCTCTTATTATTCCTATTGGTGGAAAGTTCTTTATGAATGGTTCAATTTCAGCCAGTGTATTTTTGTTATTTGCCTATATTGGCTCTCTATATTTATCAGAACTTTTACCTTTACAACAATTAAGTATGGAGTTGGCACAGTCATTAAATGGTGTTATTAAGACAAAACAAATTCTTGATTTACCTATATATGAAAATACAGGTGATTTCCCAATAAAACATGACATTAATATAAAAAATGTAAGATTCTCTTATGACGGAAAGACAGAAATATTGTCTAACTGTAATCTTCATATATCAGAGGGAGAAAAAGTTGCTATTGTGGGTGCTTCTGGTGCAGGGAAAAGCACTATTATCGAACTTATTTCAAGATTCTATGATGTACAAGAGGGTGAAATCCTTATTGGTGGAAAAAATGTCAAAAAAATCAATTACGAAAATCTTATAGATAATATTTCTATTGTATTTCAAAAGACATTTTTAACTCGTGATACAGTATTTGAAAATATCCGCATGGGAAGTCCAGCTAATTTAGAAGAAGTAAGAGCTGCTGCAAAAGAAGCTCAAATTGATGATTTTATTATGTCTTTACCAGATGGATATGATACGAAAGTAGGTAGTTTTGGTTCACGTTTTTCTGGTGGTGAAAAGCAAAGAATAGCAATTGCAAGAGCAATCCTAAAAAATGCTCCTATCCTTATTCTTGACGAAGCAACGAGTGCAGCCGACCCAGAAAATCAAGTTGAAATAGACAAAGCTATTAATAATTTATGTAAAGGAAAAACTGTTATCATTGTTGCACACCGTTTAGGAGCAATTAAAATGTGCGATAAAGTGGCAATTGTTGAAAATCATACAGTCAGTGCTTTGGGAACACATGAAGAACTATTAAATTCTAATGCTTATTATAAAAATGCGTGGAGAAATTATAATCATGCAAGAGAAGTTGCGTACTCATTGAAAGGAGCTGAAAATAATGAATAATAATCCGTTTAAAAAGAACTTTCGTTTTAGTCTAGGGGTATTCTTTACGGTACTTGAAGGAATTTTATCTGCAAGTGTTTATATGGCACTTTATTTACTAATCAATATGTTGCTTAATAGCAATATGACTAACGAAAATATTTTTCACCTTACACTTTTAATCGTAGCTATTTTTCTTGTACGACTTATTGCATATGGTTTTGGTTACACTCAAGGACAAATTGGTGGTGGTGCTGTTTCAAAACAGATTCGATTATATTTAGGAGATAAATTTAAAAAAATTCCTTTGGCACGATTTACACAAGGACAAGTAGGACAATATGTTAATACAATGACAAGTGATGTAAGCAACTATGAGCAAATCTTAACACATAAAACAGGAAATCTAGTCAAAAACATTTCACTTTCCATCATGTTGCTTTGCTTTGTATGCTATCTATATTTACCTGCTGGAATTATTCTTTTAGCAGTAAGTTTTCTATTTGTTCCTAATATGTGGTTATCTTTTAAAATCGTAAAAAAATATGGAACTGAAAGAAATAGTATTTGTGAAGAAGCAGTAAGCAGCATTGTTGAATATATTACAGGGATTCAGACATTGCGTGCTTATAATATGTGTGGTGCTAAAAATAAAACAACAACGAGTGTTCTTAAAAAATATAGTGATATTAGTTATAAATACGAAGCATTAGGTATTCCTGTTGCTTTCATCTTTAATATTTTAACATGGTTGTCACTACCTGCTGTGATGTTGGTATCTTCAAACACTTGGCTTGCAGGAACTTTAACAAATGTAGATTATTTGATGATTTGTATGATGCCTATGTTACTTGCAAAAATGTACATGGCTATTTCTGTTGACCTTTTTGGATATAAGAACATGATGATTTCAAAACAAAAAATACAGAAAATTGTAGATGAATCAGAAGAAAATGGTGTCGATAAAGAATTAAAACTTGCTTCTTATGATATTTGTTTTGATAATGTGAAGTTCTCTTATGTGCAAGGTGAGCCTGTTTTAAAAGGTGTCAATTTGTATGCTGAAAATGAAAAATTAACTGCTATTGTTGGTGATTCTGGTTCTGGTAAATCGACAATTTTAAATTTGATTTCAAAGTATTATGATGTCAATTTTGGTGATATTCTCATTGGTGGAAATTCAATCAAAGACATTTCAGCAGAAAGGATATTAGAACAAATTTCAATGGTGGACCAAGATGTATTCTTGTTTGATGATACGATTCGTGAGAACATTCGTCATGCCAGACCCAATGCTACTGATGAAGAAATTGAAGCAGCTTGTAAGGAAGCAAACTGTGTCAGTTTTATTCAAAAAATGGAGAAAGGATATGATACTCCTATAGGTGAAAATGGGAATCTTCTTTCTGGTGGGGAACGTCAGAGATTGTCCATTGCTCGTGCTATTTTAAAAAACAGTCCAATATTACTGTTAGATGAAGCCACAGCTTCACTTGATATTGAAAATGAATTAGCAGTCAAAGAAGCTATTTCTAATTTATTAAAGAATAAGAAAACGGTATTGATGATTGCTCACACATTATCTATTGTAAAAAATGCTGATAAGATTCTTGTTGTATCAGATGGTAAAATTGTAGAATCTGGAACACATCAAGAATTATTAAGGAAGAACGGAAAATATGCAGCTATGTGGAAAGCAGAACAACAACTTTCTTCCTAATATATAAATTCAAGAAATCATGTTTAACAGGAAGTGAAAAAGAGGAAAATTAATCTTCCTCCACTTCCTTAGACTTGATGATTCCATCAGCGACACTTTCTATGATAACTAAATCCTTATCCGACAGCTTATCAAGCTGCTTTTCTAACTGTATTCTTCTGGTGCTTTTCACCAGATCAGACACAGGTAAGAAAAAAGCGTCTGCTGATACATTTAATAAATGAACAAGGTCATAGAACACCTGTAAACTTGGGTGCTGCCCTTTGTTTTCAATATTGGTTAGATAACGTGGGTCAATCTCAATTAAAGCTCCCACTTGTTCACGGGTTAGACCCTGTTTCATACGAGCTTCTTTGATTGCAAGACCAAAGGCTCTGAAATCATATTTATCTTCTTTTTTACGCATATGTAATCACCTCACTACATTTTACTGTTCCTGATGATTTTCTAACAGGTATAGAAAAACGTATAGTATGGTTTGTCAGTTCCTATTTAGCGTATAAAAGTAAAAATGTACTGCTTAGCGATAAATAAAAAAACCGTTATTAACAGTACCATTTTTGCGTGTCAAAAAATATCTTTATTTAAATGGCGGTTTGAAAAGCCGCCTTTTTCTTTTTCCACCAATAAAAACAGCATATCGGTTTTGGTTTAGCGGCTCTGGGAGGTAGCCGCATTGAAAGACCTGTATAATCGACAATCTTCGACATATCCGTTATTGTCAAAAAAATCCTAACTTTCACAGCGGAACAAAGCACCCTTGAATGTAGTTTTTCACATCATGCAACAGGAATAATTTATAAAGCACAAGATCAGTACATCAGTATTGCCCTTGTGCTTTTTTGGTGTAGAAAACTTTTTGAAAAAGTTTTCTCTATTGGGTATCAAATCACACCCCACTGGCGAGTGTTAGTGCGAAAAGAGGTAGAAGCCTTTTCGCTTTAGCAACTATCCGCTGGAAAGGAGGTGAGATTATGAAACCATCTTCTTTCGAGCATATCGTTAGAATACAGTTTAATGCTTTGATGATGACTGTTATTAAATGCACAGTAAAAAGCAGAAACAGACAGTTTGTAAGACGTTCCAAACGTGAAATTTTATTCTGTGAATTATCAGATACCAAATTATCAGAGCGGGGAACAATAGATAACTATTCCTGTGATTGCATTTCTTTTAAAGTCTTGAATTATACAATCCAAGTATCAAATGAGAAATTTGCTGTTGCTTTATATAAGTTATCGAGTAAGGAGCGTGATGTAATTCTATTACGCTATTTCCAAAGCATGAGCGACCAAGAAATCGCAGAATTATACCATGTATCACGTTCTGCTATTTATCGCAGAAGAAGTAATGGATTGAAGAAATTAAAAATAGTATTGAAAGAAAGGAATTGAACCAATGAAAAAAGAATATGGCTACCCTACATTAAAAGTAATATGTCAAGCGTCTGCTGGAAGCGAAACTGCCATAAGAGAGATTTTGAAATTTTATGACGCTTATATTTGCAAGTTATGCTTGCGTCCGTTTTACCACTCTGAAAGTGGTAAAATCACTATGCAGGTTGATGAAGAACTAAAAGGTCAAATTCATACAGAAATGATGAAAGCAATCTTGAAATTTGAAATCAGAGTGAAGTAATCATATTACATGAATGAAAAACGGGAGATACACAGATGTTTGTGCTATCTCCCATGTTATTTTTTGTGTCATATCAAGGCTCATTCAATCGTGGTAAATTCGTGGTAAAATGAGTGTTTTTCTATACTTCAAAATGTTTGAAAGTATAGTGTTCATGCGGATAATCAAAAATCGGATATAAAATTTTACCGAATTAAGTAATATAAAATTTGTCAATTTAACGAAATTAGTGTTGAATTATTTTAAATTTATTAAACTTATTGACTTTTTAATATAAAAGTAGTAAACTAATAATCAGTTAGCGAGTGCTAACTTTTTTGTACTGTCAAAGTTAGTTAGCACTAATGTTGTATAGCGAGGATGGTGAGCTTATGCCTTTAACATTTGCCGATCCGGGCGTTGAAAACATTATTAAAAAAATCGGAGGTAACTCTGAGGTTCGTGCACATCTTGAAAACTTGGGTTTTGTTGTTGGCGGCACAGTTACAGTTGTTTCTTCAATGGCGGGTAACCTTATTGTTAATGTAAAAGGAGCACGAGTTGCAATCAGCCGTGAAATGGCAAGCAAAATTATGATTTAATGGAGGTACAATATGAGAACTCTGAGAGAAGCAAAAATCGGAGAAACCGTAAAAGTTGCAAAACTTAACGGTGCGGGCGCTATTAAGCGCAGAATTATGGATATGGGTATTACAAAGGGCGTTGAAATTTATATCCGTAAAGTTGCGCCGCTCGGTGATCCTATTGAAGTTACAGTAAGAGGTTATGAACTTTCTTTGCGTAAAGCCGATGCTGAAATGATTGAACTTGTTTAAGTTAAATACGGGGTTTATCCCCGATATTTTTAAATTCTAAGTTAGTCTAAAATAACTAAATCTATGAGAGGAAGACACTAATGGGTATTAAAATTGCACTTGCAGGTAATCCTAACTGCGGTAAAACAACCCTTTTTAACGCTCTTACAGGTTCAAACCAGTTTGTTGGTAACTGGCCGGGCGTTACCGTTGAGAAGAAAGAGGGTAAGCTCAAAAAGCACAACGATGTTGTAATTATGGACTTGCCGGGTATTTACTCACTTTCTCCTTACACACTTGAAGAAGTAGTTGCTCGTAACTACCTTATCGAGCAAAGACCTGACGCAATCCTTAACATTGTTGACGGTACTAACCTTGAGCGTAACCTTTACCTTACAACACAGCTTACAGAGCTCGGTATCCCGGTTGTTGTTGCCATTAATATGATGGATGTTGTAAAGAAGAGCGGAGATAAGATTGACACTTCGGCACTTGCTAAAGAGCTTGGCTGTAAGGTCGTTGAAATTTCTGCTTTGAAGGGCACAGGTATTATGGAAGCGGCAGAGGCTGCAATTGATGCTGCCGAGAACACCAAAACTGTTCCAATGCACACATTCAACGGTGTTGTTGAGCACGCTATTGCTCATATTGAAGAGGCAGTAGTTCACGAAATGCCCGAAGAACAGCAGAGATGGTACGCTATCAAGGTATTTGAACGTGATGATAAGGTTATGGAAAAGCTTAACCTTAGCGATGAAATTAAAAAGCATGTTGAAACTGACATTGAAAATGCCGAAAAAGAGCTTGACGATGACAGCGAAAGCATTATTACAAACGAAAGATATATTTACATAGCTACTATTATTAAGACTTGCTATAAAAAGAAGAGCAAGGGCAACCTTTCAACATCAGATAAGATTGATAAGGTTGTTACAAACCGTTGGCTTGGCCTTCCGATTTTTGCCGTAATTATGTTCCTTGTTTACTTCATTTCAATGCAGACTGTAGGTTCAATGGCAACAGACTGGGCAAATGACGGATTGTTCGGTGACGGTTGGCATTTGTTCGGTATAGGTACTTCACAGGCAGAAGAGGCAGAAGAAACTTACGGCGATTCAGATGCAATCATTGAAGCTTTCAATGAAGAATACGGTAATGACGATATTGCAGCTGCAATTGATCTTGAAGATGAAAATTATTCTGAAGATGCTGCTAAAGCTGCTCTTTCACAGCTCGTTACTTTAACTCCTGCAGACGCAAGCGTTACTTATTCTGTAGAAGACGAAGAAACACTTGAGGTAACTGAAACTCCTAATACAACAAAGGCTCAGTTGCAGGAGGCAGTAGACAATTATCTCAATACAGATTACAAAGAGGCTTACGGCGCTCCTGACGCAAGCACATACGGTGTTTGGGTTCCCGGTATTCCTGTTCTTATCGGCAACGGACTTGACGCTATTAATTGTGCCGATTGGCTCAACGGTCTTATCCTTGACGGTATCGTAGCCGGTGTAGGCGCAGTTCTCGGTTTCGTACCGCAGATGCTCGTACTCTTCTTACTCCTTGCATTCCTTGAGAGCTGCGGTTATATGGCTCGTATCGCATTCGTACTTGACCGTGTATTCCGTAAGTTCGGCCTTTCAGGTAAATCATTTATTCCAATGCTTGTCGGTACAGGCTGCGGCGTTCCGGGTATCATGGCTTCTCGTACAATTGAAAACGAGCGTGACCGTCGTATGACAATTATGACAACAACATTTATTCCTTGCGGTGCTAAGATGCCATTCATCGCTATGATCGCAGGTGCTATTTTCGGTGGTTCACCGTGGATTGCTACATCAGCTTACTTCATTGGTATGGCTGCAATCGTAGTTTCGGGTATTATGCTTAAGAAGACAAAGATCTTCTCAGGCGATCCTGCTCCGTTCGTTATGGAACTTCCCGCTTACCATCTCCCGACAGTAAGCAACCTTCTCCGTTCAATGTGGGAGCGTGGCTGGTCATTTATCAAAAAGGCCGGTACAATCATTCTTCTTTCAACAATCATTGTTTGGTTTACAACATACTTCGGATTTGTTGACGGTCAGTTCCAGATGCTTTCAGAGGATCAGATCAGCAATTCAATTCTTGCCGCTATCGGTAACTGCATTGCTTGGATCTTTACTCCGCTTGGTTGGGGCAATTGGCAGGCAGCCGTTGCATCGGTTACAGGTCTTGTTGCTAAAGAGAATATCGTTGGTACAATGGGTATTCTTTATCCGGGCGGATGGTCAGAAATCGGCGGTGCTTTCACAGCAATCAGCGGTTTCTCATTCCTCGTATTCAACCTCCTTTGTGCTCCTTGCTTCGCAGCTATCGGTGCTATGAAGAGAGAAATGAATAATGCTAAGTGGACCTGTTTTGCAGTAGCTTACCAGTGTGTATTTGCTTATGCAATCGCTCTTATGATTAATCAGTTTGGCGGACTCTTTACAGGTAATGTAAATGTTATCGGTCTTATTTTCGCTGTATTGGTACTTGCATTTATGATTTATATGCTCGTAAGACCATACAAAGAGGCTAATACATTAAAAACTTCTGTAAAGGTAAAATAATTTAGATTTTGATAGAGGAGGATGTATATGTTTACTTTTTTACTTGATAATATTGGTACAATAGTTGTTTTGCTTATAGTTGTTGCTGTAGTTGCTGCAATTATTATCAGCCATTTCAGAGCAAAGAAAAAGGGCAAATCTTCTTGTGGCAGCTGTGGCTGCGGATGTGCATCCTGTGCAATGGCAGGTAAATGCCACTCTAACAACCATAAATAATTATTGCTGACAAAAGCGACCGAGCATTTTAAGTGTTCGGTCGCTTGTTTTGTTTTTTTGATTATTTTTCAATAGTTGGGGGTAAATTATGGTTTAGCAAATTGCATTATCAAGCAATTTGCTGAATCATAATTAAATATTACAACAAATATTTGGATAACGCCTTATAAATAAAACAAGGCTATCGCATTTTAACCTTGCGATAGCCTTTCTTGTATCATTTGATTTTTTGGTTGTTGTTTGAAATATAAATCTGCAATGCGGTTACATCGGAAACAGAAAGTTTACCGTCTTTGTTCATATCAACGCAGTCAAACAGTTGCTTGTTTGTTTCGTCAATAAGCGCAGAACCGTCGGTGTTTTTGTTGCCTGCAATGTGCATTTGCAAGTATGTAACATCATTTACATCTATAATACCGTCTTGGTTAGCGTCGCCTGTGAGAATTTTGTCATCTATTGCAATAAATTCAAAATCATTTTCTTTTGCATAAGTTTCTGCATATGTTCCAATGTAGCCGTTTATAGTTAGTATATTACAATTTTCAAATGAATCACGGGCTATAAAACTAACATCTTTAGGAATAATAATGCTTTTTAAATTAGTGCAATTATAAAAAACTTTATTACCTATAGAAGTTACATCTTGCGGTATAGTGATTTTTTGTAATTTATTACAGCCTGAAAAAACTCCATAACCAATATATTGTAAATTATCAGGTAGTTTAACATATGTTAAATTAATACAATTTTCAAATACAGACTTTGCTAAACCTTTTGAAAAGCCATTATCTGAAAGTTTATCCGGAAAATTAACTGTTTCTAAACTCTCACAATTACCAAAGGCAAAATCATCAACATAGGATAAACTATCCGGAAGATCTATTCTTTTTAATGATAAACAATTTCCAAATGCTCCTACCAAAATTTCTGTCAACGAGTTAGATAGTTTAATGGTTTCTAGTGATTGACAATTATAATATGCACCGTCATATATTGATAATATATTGTTTGACATTTCAATATTTTTAATACTTATATTGTTTTCAAATGCACCTTTGCCTATACTCGTAACCTTTTTTTCGTCAATTTCATCAGGAATAGTTACATCACTATCATTTCCCACATACTTGGATATCTCAATTGTACCGTCATCAAGTAATGAATACTCATAGTCACCGCTTATAAAATTTTCATCTGAAGACACAGCCGAAGTATTACTTTCAACCTCAGCCGCACTTACAGGCAATGCGGAAAATGCACTTGTCATCATAAGTGCAGACAGTATTACGGCTGTTAATCTTTTAACTTTTTTCATTTTTTATCGCTCCTTGCGTTATTTAATTTATTATTCGCAATTGACACTCACTAAATGTCAATTACAGGTGTATTATAGCATAAAATATTCTTATTGACAAGCACTAAATGTCAAAGAAGAATAAAAAATGTTTAAAAATAAAAATAAAAATATGAATAATGTATACAGAAAGAGGATTGCGGAATTAAGACTTGCATTAAATCCTAAATGCAGTCAAAGACAGCTTGCTGAAAAATTGCAGCTTTTTGGATTGGATTTAGACAAAAATGCAATTCAAAGAATAGAATGCGGAAAAAGATTTATAACAGATATAGAAATAGTGGCTTTTTGCAAGGTATTTGAAATTCAGCCTAATGATATTTTTGCTATGGTATAAAATTAAAAGTCTGATATAAATATTATGATACTTGTATTGGAGTGTTGATATGTTAAGCAAAAGAATTCGTGAATTAAGGTTTTAGCTCGGACTGAATCAGGTGCAATTCGGACAAGCGCTTAATGTAAAAAAGCAGACTATCAGTAATTGGGAAAACGACAATATTCAGCCGTCTGTGGAAATGCTTATTAAAATAGTAAATACCTATTCAGTAAGTGCCGATTATCTGCTTGGTATTAACGAGTGGGAAACCGTTGATGTTTCGGGGTTATCTCAAGAGCAGATTGCTCATATACAAATGATAATTGACGATATTAGAAATAAATAATTATTCAAGCAAAAAATCAGCCTGATTTCGTATGAAGTCAGGCTGATTTTTGTCTGTATCTGTTAAATTTTAATTCCTTTAAATGAAATATGAAATTACTTATTCTCCTCATTATACTTAAGCTGATTGTAAATCATATTGGCGCACATATAAACATTGCCGCCGCCCATTGTGAGGATGAGGTCGCCCTCTTTTGCGTTTTTGCATACATAGTCTGTAATTTCTTCAAAAGTGTCAAGGCAAACCGAGTTCGGTACTTTTGCGCCGAGGTCGGTTGAGTAAATATTATATGTGTTTGTTTCTCTTACAGGGAGAATTTCCGAAATGATTGCAACATCCGGAATCTTAAGAGCCTCTGCAAAATCATCAAGAAGAAGTGCTGTTCTTGAGAAAGTATGCGGCTGGAAAATCGCCCATACTTTTTTAAAGCCCATATTCATTGCGGCATTGAGTGTTGCGGTAAGCTCTGTCGGGTGGTGAGCAAAATCGTCTGCCACTGTAATTCCCTCGGGTGTACCGAGAATTTCAAAACGGCGGTGAACACCTCCGAATTTGTGGAGATTTTCGGCGATTTCCTTAGGTGTTGCACCAAGGTAATGTGCGGTAGCCGCTGCGGCAAGTGCATTATAAATATTATGCTTGCCAGGAACAATCAACTTAATATTTGTAAGGAGTTCGCCCTTGTAATAGATGTCAAATTGCTCGTGAACGCCCTTGTCTGCAGAAATATTTTCTGCTCTGTAGTCGCAGTTTTCGCCAAAGCCGTAGGTGATTTTTTCAATGTCAACATCGTTTACTGCATCAAGTGTGTTTTGGTCGTCACCGTTGATTACAAGCAAACCTGTAGTCTGTTTTGCAAATTTATTAAATGACTTTTTAATGTTGTCAAGATTTTTAAAGTAGTCGAGGTGGTCGGCATCAATGTTAAGTATAATAGAAATAAACGGATTAAGCTGTAAGAATGTATCAACATACTCGCAAGCCTCGCAAACGATAATGTCGCTCTGACCTACATAACTGTTGCCGCCGATAAACGGAAGTTTGCCGCCGATAATTGCCGATGGGTCAAAACCGCTGCCGATAAGTACCTGTGAAAGCATGGCTGTGGTTGTGGTCTTGCCGTGAGTACCGGAAACCGCAATACTTCTCTTGTATCTCCTTGTTACGACGCCGAGCATAACGCTTCTTTCAATGCAAGGAATACCCTGCTCAACAGCTGCTTTTCTTTCAGGGTTATCTTCTTTGATAGCGGCAGAATATACCACAAGCTCTGCACCGTCAATGTTCTCTGCACGATGTCCCATATATACGGGAATGCCGTAGCCTTTGATTCTGTCGAGTGTCTCGCCCTCGTTCATATCCGAGCCCGAAAGCTGATAGCCCTCGCTGTTTAAAATCTCTGCAAGCGGACACATACCGCTGCCGCCGATGCCGATAAAATGTATCCTTTTTATATTATCAAGTAAAATGTCGTAATTCAAAACACTCATTCTCCATTCACAAAAATTCTATCTTATATTATAAAGCTATAGTCAAAAAAAATAAATACCTTTTTTCAATTTGTAATATTTTTTTCGTATTTTAGTTTTTATATTGCCAATTTATATTAAAAATGTTACAATATAATCGGTGATAATCAGTGAATTTAGTTAAGAATGATATTATAAAATTAAACATAACTTCGGCTACCGCAGAGGGCAGCGGCGTAGGAAAAACAGAGGACGGTATCGCCGTATTTGTTCCGCTTTCTGCAGTAGGCGATGAACTTGAAGTAAGAATATTAAAAACAAAGAAAACTTATGCTTTCGGTAAAATTGAAAATATAATTACTCCGTCTTCCGCAAGAATCGAGGCGGACTGCCCGCAGTTCTCAAAATGCGGAGGCTGTACTTGGCGGCATATTTCTTATGAAGAAGAATTAAAAATAAAATCAATGCGTGTTTACGATGCGGTAACACGAATAGGCGGAATTAAAGACTTTGAATTTAAAGATATTATCAGCTGCGAAAGACCTGACAGATACAGAAATAAGGCGCAATTCCCTATAGGTAGGGCAAAAGACGGAAGTGCGGTGTTCGGATTTTATTCATTTCATACGCACAGAATTATTCCGTGTGATGACTGTTTATTGCAGCCTGAAGTTTTTAATTCTGTAATAGAAATTACAAAAAGATTTATAGATAAAACAAATGCTGATATTTATGACGAAACAACAGGCAAAGGCAGATTAAGACATTTATATATGCGTCTTGGTGAAATTACTGACGAACTTATGGTTTGTTATGTTGTTAACGGCAACGGCTTAAAACAGGAAGACGAACTTGTCAGAATGTTAAAAGACGGCTTGCCTAACCTAAAAAGCGTAATTATTAATTCTAACAGAGAAAAAACAAATGTGGTTTTAGGCAAGAAAAATCGTGTTGCATACGGCAGTGACCACATTACCGATGTTTTATGCGGACTTAAATTTAAAATATCACCGTTTTCATTCTGGCAGGTAAACCGTGCCCAAGCAGAAAAACTGTACAGTAAAGCAAAAGAATACGCAAACCTGCAAAACGACGAAATTCTGCTTGATTTATACTGCGGAACAGGTACAATAGGACTTACAATGGAAGAAAACTGCAAAACACTTGTCGGTGCGGAAATTGTCGAGGATGCTATAAAGAATGCAAACGAAAACGCAAAAGCAAACGGCATAGAGAATGCAAGATTTATTTGTGCCGATGCATCAAAGGCAGCGGCTCAACTTAAAGCAGAGGGACTTCAACCTGATGTCGTAGTGCTTGACCCGCCAAGAAAAGGCTGCGGCGAAGATGTAATTTTGACCGTAGCACAAATGTCACCGAAACGAGTTGTGTATGTGTCTTGTGATCCCGCAACCCTTGCAAGAGATTTAGAAATTTTCGAGTCAAACGGCTATAAAACCAAAGAAGTAACACCTTGCGATATGTTCCCAAGAACAGCGCATGTGGAGACGGTTGTTCTTTTGTCCCAACTGAAACAAAAGCCGGATGATTACATTAATGTCACGATTGAACTTGATGATATGGATATAACATCTGCAGAGACTAAGGCATCTCACAGGTAAAGAGAAAATGCGGAATTGAGGTTGCAAAGAATTTGCGCGTTGCAACGAGGAGAATGGACTGCTTGCAGGGCAATTCGACGACTGCCGCGACAGACTTGGAACTTGTTCCAAGTCCTAATTTACCTAAAAATGAAGATAGCAGGCAACCGCAGTGTCCAGAAGATAAAGAGAGTGCAATTGTGGAGGCATTGAAGCATTTTAAGATGAATAGTTAATAAAGAGAGGTGCATATGCTATGCCAGGTATACTCGTGGTTGAAGATGATGAAAATTTAA
>ERZ824600.885-NODE-885-length-41995-cov-4.239390_pt1 | contig 41995 bp, 41 predicted proteins | sample MGYA00519933_ERZ824600 | MGnify/ENA primary metagenome ERZ824600 (study PRJEB31778, sample SAMEA3449178) | human gut metagenome | biome: human gut; feature: human-associated habitat; material: faeces | place: United Kingdom | collected 2010/2012 ... | reverse complement strand
ACATGAGCGCCACGGCGGGACCGCCGGCGGAAGAAGACGAAATCCCCTTCTAATCGCCATGAACAACTGTGTACTGGGTCTTGATCTGTCGCTCACCTCTACAGGGTGGGCGATAGACGCCGCCGACGAACGCCGTAAATGGGGCGTCATTAAAACTGCCAGGCGGGGGGCGTCCCGGCTTGATCATATAGATGACGCCATTACACGCCTCATTGAGGCGGAAATGCCCGATCTTGTCGTGATTGAAAACTATGCCTTTGGCAACTCTCTAAGCCTGGCAGCCCTTGCGGAACTGGGCGGTGTTGTCCGCCTGTCTCTTCACCGCATGGGGTATCGGTACATTGCTGTTGCCCCGGCGACATTGAAGAAATTTGTTACCGGGAAAGGGCAGGCGGAAAAAGCCGCCATGATGATGCATTGCCTTAGGAACTGGAACGTTGAAATCGGCAATAACAATGCCGCCGATGCGTTCGGCCTTTGTCAGTTTGGGCGCTGCTATCTGGACGGAACAGGATTCAAGGCTTTTCAGGTTCAAAGCGTTGAACAATTTAAGAAGAAGGAGGAACCATGAAACGGAACCCTCACATCATCGTCCAGCAGGTTTGCCCCATGAAGAAAACCGACGATGGAAAATATGAAGTTCAGGCCGCGATTGTGCACCACAAAGGGATTATCGCCCGCTATCGCATGGAGTACCCCACGAAACGGCATGCCCGGTGGGCGCAGCACCTTATTTGCACGGTGAACAATGTTTCACGCCTCCGTTGTTCTGTTGAACTTAAAGCCTTGATTGAGAAAGGAACCATACGATGAAAAAATTTCAATGCCCACTGTGCGGAACAGTCTTACAATTTTTCCATGAACTTAAATTTGGAGGGCTGGGCCGTGTCGGATGTTCATCCTGCGAATGGGTAACTTTTTTAGCGTCGCCGCCTCAGGCTTGGAAGGCCGCCGAAAAATATATTTCTGGATTTCCTCCCATCATGAGGGTCTGCCCGGGGGACAAGGTGAAACTATTCGAAGACCGGCAGGCCAAAAAGGTTATCGGAAAGAATGCAGACCGGGGGATTCTTTATCTGGAAATGGCTTTCGGGCCGCCTGAACCCGTGCGGCATGACGATGTGATTCTGTGGCCCTGGGAACTTGGACAGACTGAGAAGGTCAACAAAAGTTGTGATAATTGTAAATACTGTACCAGTCCTTTCTATAAGTCTCCCTGTTTCGAATGCGTAGATTTTAAGAATGAGACTTATAAATATTGGAAACTCGATCAGAAAGGAGGGGAGGCATGAAGATCATGCCCTGGACGCCATGCCAAAAGGCGCGCATCGGCTATTGGGAGGCATACAAAAGACTTGCGGAATTCCGTCGGGAGTATGCCGACTATGAGTGCTTGTGTTATATGCCGTGGAGGCACGAGCTGCGCAGCGCGCCCCTGACCGGAAAAAAATATCATCTTGAAGAGCTGGCGCTCGCTGCAAAGCATGCTCATTTGATTTTGGATGCTTGGGAAAAGAGGCAAATCCTTAGGAAAGGAGGGGACAATGGACAATAACTTTATTGTACGAGTACATAGGGGCACAATGTTTTTACCTGATGATGCAGTTGGAGGGTATGAGGTATTTGACATAAAACAGAACGAACTTGTAGCTATTTTTTACATTAACCCATTGTCACAAGCTGAATCCTATTTCAAAGCGGAAGATTTGGCGTATGAACTTAACACAAATCCCGAAAAGAATGAGATGACACTTAAACGGAAAGGAGCCAAATGATGCTTTTTGATATTATACAGCTTTTCGTTATATTGGCCACCATTGCTGTCTTTGGGTATTACTATTACCTGGCAGGAAAGATTAAAGGTTTTCTAGATGCTATAAGAGTTTTTAAAGAATACAGCGACGATGAACCAAGAAAGGATGATAATAAATGATAATTATTGATTTATTTGATATTATCACGGTTTCAGTTTTAATCGTGTTGGGGATTATTTTAATTATCCAATATATTATATTCAAAATAAAAGGAAAATGAATGCTGAACAGAAAGCTTTTTTTGAATACGGTGGAGCTTGGAAAACAACCGTTGTTATCCATACCTTCATCCGTGCCCTGTTGAAAGATAAAGGCTATCAACTATCCCCGGAGTTGTTGCATCACTTCCGGGACGAGAAGTCACACTATGGGGAAGTTCTGCGCGAAGCGTGGAAGTGGCGGCGCAAGTGCAGGGCGTGGATGATACCGAGTCATGAACGAATTTGCGAGAACTGCGCTCATGAGGGAACGCATCCATACGCAACGCCGTGCAGCGAGTGTTTTCTCTGTCCCTTTGCACAGGCTTATGACGGGTTTAGTGACAACTGGGAGCCGAGAAAGGAGGGCGAGTGAATGAGCTACATCTTTTCGCGGGCGCTGGTGGCGGCAACTGCATTCCGGGTTCTGCTCGGCAGATTCCAGCATGGAAAGGAGGGGGCATGAAAACCATTCTTGACGCCTGCTGCGGGTCCCGCATGTTCTGGTTCGATCGGCAACATCCTGACGTGGTGTTCATGGACCAACGGGAAGAATCCCACACGCTTTGCGACGGGCGCACCCTGGAAATTAAGCCGGATGTAGTCGGAGATTTCCGGGCGATGCCTTTCAGCGACGGAACATTTCGACTTGTCGTGTTCGATCCTCCACACCTCATTCACGCCGGAGAAAATAGCTGGCTGGCCAGAAAGTACGGAAAACTGGACCGGGAGACTTGGCGGGAGGATTTGAAGGCCGGCTTCCGTGAGTGTTACCGAGTGCTGGAACCGGGAGGAATCCTGGTGTTCAAGTGGTGCGAGGATCAGATTTCAACGGCAAAAGTGCTGAAACTGGCCAGCCGGGAACCTTTGTTCGGGCACCGCCGCGGGAAGACTGTCTTTCTCGTCTTCATGAAATCTACAACCCCCAACTGACGCTTTTTTAATTATGGAATTCATCAATATCCCAACAGCCTTGTTTTCCAGCCCCGAATATATCGGGGCGGAACCCATACAGCGCGCCACCTGGATCTCTCTGCTGGCCTGGTGCTGCGAACAGGAAAACGGCGGCATCATTGAGGGCTGCCGCTCCTGGGGCATGCGCCGCTGGATGCAGACCTGCGGCGTGACGGATCAGGAAATCAGCGTGGAAAACGAACTCTACCACTTTGACGGCGACAATCTCGTCGTATTCGGCTATCCGCATGAAATTCAGGCCAGCGTGCAAACGCGCCGGAAGACCGCCCGTGAAAATGGAAAACTTGGGGGGAGACCCAGGAAAACCGACATTGGAACCAGTGTAGGAACCGAAAAGGAAACCCACGAAAAACCAACGTCAGTTATTTCCGAAAACCCAGAAGAAACCCAGTCGGTTTTTTTTAATAACCCAGACATAACCCATGAAGAAACCGTAAGGAAGGAAGGGAAGGAAGGAATTCACCCCCTTACCCCCTTTCCGTGTGTTGCGGGATTCAGCCTTGGCTATTGAACGGAAGAGACATTTTCCCACAATGCGGGAAATGAAAACATCATCTTATCGTTTGCAACGGAAAGAAAACGGAAATTTTGAATTGAACGCTTCCTTGTTCATGGGGGCGTCTAGGCCTCGGAAGTGGGTAAAGGTTGACTTGGAAACCAATGACCGGGAGAATGCGGAAGATCGTTCTGTCCTCATTCTTCGCCTCTCTTACCGTTTGGGTTTATTCCCTGCTGATGAAGTGCCGTTATCGAAAGTGAAAGATCCACAAGGTAGGGAAAAGCGGAGAAAAGAAGGCCGCAGAATAGGGAAGCGCCTGCCCGGCGTTCTGACCTTGAATTGATGCCGTTCCGGACAGCGTGGGAGGGGGCGTTAAACGTTACCCCCCCCCCCTCATTTTGAGCTTGCACGAACGCCCCAGGCAGGAATGATGGGGAACATGGAACAAGAACAGTACTACATTGCCACGGAGGACGGAAAGACGGAAGGACCTTATTCCTTTGCATCTCTGGAAGCCTCGTATACCAATGGCAAGATAACGCAAAAGGCCCTTGTTTGCATTGCTGGCGGCCAAGAGTGGGTGCAGTTTGGAACGGTTTTAGAACAGAAGTGGAAAGAGGAATCTGAAAAAACCAGTTTGCAAAAAAAACAAGAGCGAACGGAAGCAACATCAACAGACGTAGAGCTTATACCAACTATTGAGGGTTTATTCCAGATAGTAGGTGTTCTTGCCCTGCTTGCTGGATTTATATTGTTTTGCATCAATGTAGGAAGCGGGCATACCGGAATAGGCTTCATTTACCTGCTTTCCGGGGCCTTCTCCTGTCTTGGGTGCTTTTGGTGCGCCAAGGTCATCAAATTGCTTTCTTATGCCAATAGGCTTCTTTTGGTCATAGCCAAAAACACGCGCAATGCAACCGATAAGCAATAACCTCTTTCCCTGAACACAGAAACGCCCCGGACGTGCAAGACGTTGCGGGGCGTTTTCTTTTGGGTGTGGGAAGGGGGCGCCGACTTTATTCCAGGCTTTCATTGATCACGTCCACGCACCACTGACGGAGAAGCTTTCCTTCCGCCGTTGCGGCTTTGTTCCAGGCGTCAAAGGTGGCATCGTCCACCGTGAGAGTGATTGCATTGTCCGCCGCATTAGGGGGCGTTGCTGGGATGCTGTCGGTGGCGGGATATTGAGCCATGAGGCGTTCAATAAGGCGGGAAATATTCGAGGGAATACCGCGAGAAGATGAAAGCCATTTATTGACGGTGGAAGGAGCTGCTCCCGTTTGTTTTGATAACCATTCCCGGTTTTCCCCTATGGCTTTGAGCCATGCTTTAACTTTTTGCTTGTCCATGCCGGGAAGCTACATTTTTTGAGACATAAGGACAAGAAAAATGCCTAATGTCTTATTATTTATCTTGCAAAATGTCCTAATGTCTCATTTTATGTCCTTGTCATGAAGACAAAACAGCATCAAATCACTTTGGACCTTGCCCCCGACATCCTTGAAATCATGAAGGCGAAGGCTGCCAAGGCGGGAAAAACTCCGGAAGAGTTCATTTCCGACATTCTCACCAAGGGCGTGCACCTTGCCTTGGAAGAAGCATTGATTGGGAAAGGAGGGCCCAGGTGAACGCCATTGCCTTTCTTCTGGCAGAAGCCGTCCGCCTGGGTGGAGCGGCATTGGCTGGCCTTACCGGCGCCGGGGCACTCTGGCTTGCCGTGGAACTGGACAATGAAGCCTTGCAGGAACAGAACGCCCCTTCTCTGACCGCCAACACACTTACAGCGAACAATCAATAAAACCGATAGGAAGAAAATCATACGATGACCACAACGAAAACCGCCAAGAAAGCAACCACAGGGGGAAACCCCTCCAAAGTGACGAAGACACCCCGGAAATCCGCCACAGGTTCCCCTGGCATAGAGGGATGGAAGGGAGCTATTGCAACGTTTGTAAAGACTGGGGAGAAAGTAAAAATCGACGTTGCCGGCAAAAAGGTTCCCGTGCGGACGATGGAAACGGACGGATTCACGGATAAAAAAGAATGGTACGCATGGCTTGAACAGGGGGAAAGCCTACTGGCTCTTGCTCAAGCCTTAGAGGATGATATGAGAATCAGCGATTGCCGCCCCTTGCTAAGAACGCCTTGTGAAAGAACTAAAGAAGCAAAAAGGCTTGTTGAAGAAGCCGTTTCTAATCTGATGCAAGCCGCTAACGTTTTTCTTTCTGGTATTTCCTGTGAATCTAGAATGGAGCTGAGTAAATGCCTTGCCGTCATTTGCCAAATACCGGACAGAGATAACGCCCAAATGCTGGCAAAAATTTCTCCGGAAGAAGTATTTGACGTATTTGAAAGGAAAAAATACCAAGATGCCAACCGCTCCGAGATGGCAAGCTTCATCCTCAATAACACCCTTAGGCGTATGAAAAAGGCGTATCTGGCCGTGGATAAATCATTCATTTTTTGACCCGCCATTCATGAGTTGCAAGACGCCCCGCCGTACAGCTCCCCCCGGCGGGGGCGGTTTTGTTCAAGGGAATATTCAAAAGCAATATCCATTATTGCCCCTTCCCTTCATAGCCCATTTTGAAACTATGGTAAGCAAAGCCTGTATGCAGGAGAATACAGGAACACAACTGCAACAAAACCCGCATGAATATGATTGCTCAAAAACCCTATTTAACCGCGGCGGAACTGGCGAAAGTCCTTCAAATTTCCGTGCGTACCGTATATAGCCTTAACCGTCTAGGAATGCCCCATTTCAACGCAGGCGTACCTACTGGATCCGTTCAACGGTCTGCCCCCCGCTATGAGCTGGAAAAGGTGCAGGCATGGCTTGAATCACGCATGAAAAAGGGAGGGACGGACAAATGAACGCCCCTATGAAAGAAAACCCGCTGGAAAAGCTGAAAGCGGAAGGCATGGGCATGATGCCCCTGACGATAACCGCCGCCTTGTCCTGGTCTGAATGGTTTCTTGAACGCCTGAAAACGGATGCGGGGGAAGCTGACGGCCCCGCGGGCGCGGGCGTTGTATGGGCAAGCCAAAAGACGCTTGCCGCCCGGTACGACATGAGCAAATCAAGCTTTACTCGCTATCTGGCTTTTGCCATGGCCGCCGGAAAGGTGCGTTTCATCAAACCGCACGACGGAGAACGGGAGGGAGTCACGAAATACAGCGTTGAGGATATGGACGCGTTCATGTCTGGACAGAGAAAGGAATAATGCCATGAAGTTTGAACTCGTAGATCTGAAAACGCCGGATGCCCTGAATGAATATTGCCGTCGCACCCTGGGGAAGCCCCAGCAGCGCGGAAGCGTCATGATCTATCCGTGCCCGTTCGGAACACATGCGCGTTTCAAGCTTCAGGTCACGGAATACCAGGGGGAGGGCCGTTTCAAGTGCTGGGTCTGTGACCGGAGCGGCGACATCTTCAACTTGCATGCCGGCATCAATGGGTTTGACACGCAACGGGACTTTCCCGGCGTTCTGCGGGGCGTCTGCAACGTTTTAGGCGTAAGGCCGCCCGACGATGACGGAACGCCCCTTCCCACCCGTAGAAGGCCCGTCAGGCCCCGCTCGGATCCGTCCATGGCCGCCTTCCTTCCGGAGGAATCCTCCTGTTTTCTTTCCGACCTGGACGAAGCCGAACTTGATGCTTGCCGGGAGCGGTTGCAGCAGGACGAACGCCTTGCCGGGAAACTGTCTTCCGAACTGGGCATTCACCCCCTGATGATGCAGATCCACACGGCGCGGGAACTGGGCCGGGGCCTCCTGGGGGCGACGCCGGACAACCGGCTTTTATACCTGTACACGGCGGAAGATGAAGAAGGGAATACCCGTTACACAGGAGCCAAATTGCGCCGGCGGGACAAACACGCCAACCCCTGCCTGAAGCTTGAAAACGGGCAATGGATCCCTGGCGGAACTATGAACCCTTCTAGCGGCAACCTGCGCGGAATCCGCTTTTTGTGGCCCATAGGGAAAGCCGCGGCCCCCTGGGGCCTTGATTCCGCCCACGGCAAGCGGTTTGTCATCATCACGGAAGGGGAAAGTGACTGCCTGGCCGTAGGACAGGCTCTTGAATGCTTCCGGGAAGCCTATCAGCAGGACGTTGACCCCTGCACGGGCCGCCCCTACGAAGACGGGCGCGGAAGCCTGGAAGCCGTCATTCCCGCCGTGATAGCCATTCCTGGTGCGTCAGGCTTCAAAACCGGATGGGAAACCCCGCTTGCCGGGAAAAACGTCATTCTTGCCCTGGACGCGGACAAGGCCGGACGGGAAGCCGCCGCCAAACTGCGGGAACGGTTGACCGCCGCCGGCTGCATCATCCGCGACTGGATGCCCCCCTACAAAGACGCGCGGAACATGCTTCTATGCGCCGGGGAACGCGCCCTGTATGAAAGCATCTTTGAATCTATGAATGCCCCGGCACCCACGATATGCCCCCTTTTAACTACCCACTAAAACCACCAATACCAAACCAACATGATCATGAATCAAACACCAGAACAGACAACCGAAACCGCCGAAGAAACGGCACAATTCATTGCGGAATTCATTGCCGCAAATCCAATCACGGCCCGCGCTATAAGAGGAATGGAAGAGACCATTATGAAAGCGGCGGAACTTGCCGATATTCCTTCGCGCCTAGCTTTCATCTTTGTTTGCCGGGAATTGTTGACATGTGAGGCGTTCCGGAAGAAAGCCGAACTTATCCGGGAATGCCTGACACATGGAGAATTGCCCGCATACATCGTTAAAGAAATCAAAGGAACGGACCCCAACACCACGGAGGAATAAAGCCATGTCAGACAGAGACTTGAACATCAACATCAGAACGACCGCCGACACTTCCGGAGCCACTCAAGCCGCCGCATCCCTGGACAGGATACGGGAATCCGGCGAATCCATTTCTCAGACCTCCGGCGTGATGGACCAGATCGCGGATTCCCTTTCCCGTGTCAAAACGGTCGCTGAAGAAACCGGCGCCGCCATGAAGGACGGCATGGGGGCGGAATATGAACAAGCCCTGGAAAACGCCAATTCCAAACTTGACCAATACGCCGACGCCCTGACTGCCGCCGGCTCCCGGATGAAAGCCGCCTTCAACGACAACCCGGGATTGACCGGGTTTATTGACGAAGTCACCAACGCCGTGCTGACCTCCGAGGAATTCAGGAAGAAGCTGGAACAGGTGGATGACGTCTTTGAAGTCCTCAACAACAAAATGTCTGATTTGGACCTTGGGGCGAAATGGGGAGATGACCTTGACGAAAACCTTCAACAAATCATTGACGGCTACAACAAGGAAATGGACGCGGCCGACAAGGCCGCGGAAAAGGCGGAAGCCGCGGAGGCCCGGAAGCAGCAGGCAGCCGCCGCCACGGTGGAACGGCTGGAAGCCAACAACCGCCGCGCCTCTGCCACCTATGAGGAATTGCAGGCCGAACTGGAATCCTACATTGCCAAACTGGAAGAAGCCCGGAAGGCCGGGGACAACGTGGCCCAGGCGGACGCCCTGAAGAATATCCAGGACCTGGGACGGCGCATCAAGACGGCCGGGGATGCCGGGCAACTCACCTCCACGCAGGTCAAGGGGCTGGCGGGGCAAATTACCATTGCGGCAACGCGCATCCTGGGCATGTCCAGCTCGCTCCGGGGAGCTATCCCATTCATTCATTTATTCGGAACCACCATCAAAACGGCGATGGGGCCGTTGGGCTGGGCCATGCTGCTGATCCAGGGGCTGACCGCCGGCATTACCGCCCTGATTGACCACTTCAAGACCAAAAGCGACGAATTGGAGCGGCAGGCGGAACAGGCAACCGAAAGGATGAAAAAACGTGCCAGGGATGCTGCCGAAGCCATCAAAAAGAGTTATGAGGCCATCCAAGACTATAATAAAGCCGACCGGACGCAGGAAATCAACAAAGGGTTCGAGGACTTCATCAAGGGCATTACGACGCAATACCGCTTGCAAACGCAGGAGATTGAGCGGCAAATCCAGTTGAGAAGGGAGGAAGCCGCCCGCCAGAAGGGGATTGACACGCAGGAAGCCGAGCTTGCCCGCGTGAAGTTGGACAATGACTTTGAAGACGGCAAAATCACCAAACGTCAGCGGGACTACGGCATGATGATGATTGACCAGAATCTTGACGACAAAATACGCCGCCGGGATCTGGAAGTAGCGCAGAAGGAATTCATGGACTACGGAAAGCAGTTGGATACGGCCGTTCAAAACCGTGACCGTTTGCAAGATAAGGACTTTGACATGAAGTTCATTCAAGGTCAAATGCCCTCCCTTCAGGAGGTTGAAAGACTGTTCCAACAGCAAGCCAAAGCCCAGGAAAGGATTGATGCGAGCAATAGAGAGTTACTTAAGGTTCGAAAAGGAATAAAAGAATCAGAATCTGTTATACATGATCCGTTATCAAGATCTACTGATGTTGATATGGCAAAAGCATTTCTTTCCGCCAGCAAAGAAAAAGAACGCCGTATTTTAACAAATCTAGAAACCGCCCAAAGTGAAGGAAACGCCGCTACTGTCAGAATAGACGAACTCCGAGACTTGTTCCGCCAATCCGGCGTGAACTTTGAACCCTCCTACCAGAAGGGAACAGATGTAACCAGCCGAACCGGGGAATATCAAAAAGCCCTGGAAGACCAGAACACCAAGGCAAAAGAACTTGCGGACAAACTTGCCGATGCCAGAGAAGAAGCCGGGAGGATAGGGGATATTATGGGGGCCTATGAACGCAACATTGTTGATCAGGAGCGGAGCATCAGGACGCAAGACCGGCTCAATTCCGCCAATATTGACCTGTTCAACAAACGGGCCGACAAAAAGGAAGCCCAGGAAGCCAAGAAGGCCCAGGAAAAGCTTGAAAAAGAGCGGGACCGGGAACTGAAGAAGCTTCAGCGGGAACAGCAGAAAGATACTAAAGAGGCGTTTAAAACTTTTGTACAGGGATTGCTCATGAAAACGGGCGAAAGTTCTAGCCCCCAGCAGTCAGACCTGGCCAACAAGGCGCTTGATGCCATACGTAAAAATATTGAAGCCGCAGCCGCGGATGGAAACATTGATGAAGCTGAGATGAGGGAATTAGGCAAGCTCTACGTTGCCAAGCTTCAGGAATTAGGACTGGCAACAAAACGTGCCGTCAATGGATTGAAAGAGGAATTAACCCAGGGGTTGAGAGGAATCAATGCTCAAATTGACGCAATAGGTAAATGGGCCAATACTACCCAAAGGCAGAAACGCCCCGGGGGAATTGTTAATCTTCCTTACCGTAAAAGATGATGAACAAGCCCCTAGCACCTACGCCCCTGACTTCAGGGGCACATTCCATGGACGAAGAAGCCGCCGCCCTGAAGAAAGCGCGGGAAGAGGCCGCAAAGCCCCCCTTTCTGGCCCTGGGGACACAGGGGGCGCAATTCGTCTACTACACACGCCGGACAGAACAGATGTTCTATTGGAGAACCAAGGAACATACGCCGTTGAACATGCGCTTTCTGGCTCCTGTGGAATGGTGGCAGAAGACGTTGGATCCGGACGGCAAGCTAACGCCCCGCCAGGTCATGGACAGGGCCATTGATTACTGTATTGAAACAACCGGCAACCGGAAATTCGACCCCGACGCCATACGTAAATGCGGCGTATGGGACGAAGACGGGGCCGCCGTCTATCACGCGGGAAACGCCGTCTATCTCTTTTGCCCGGAGAACGAACAGGAACGCCCCTTCCTGCCCGTGGACCATGCCCGGACGGGAAAACCTCTTTATTTGCCCGGCAAGCCCCTTCTGGCCCCGTCTGATGACATGCTGACGGACGAAGAAGGGAACATCGTTGCGGCGTTCATTGGGGCGCATTCCTGGAAACGCAGAGAAGACGCCTTTCTTTGCCTGGGGCTGGTCACGCAGTCCATTTTATCCGGATATCTCCGTTTTCGCGCCCATGGATGGATCAACGCCCCTTCCGGTTCGGGAAAAACAACCCTCCGGGAAAGCGTGCAGCTTCTCATTGGCGGCATGGCCCGGTACTTCAAAGGACTTGAAACCACTGACGCCGGCTTGCGTCAAAAGCTGGAAAGCGATTCCTGCCCGGTCATCTTTGATGAAGCGGATTCCGACAACGCCGCCAAAACCGCCAACATGGGGCGCATTCTTGCCCTGTTGAGGACAGCTACGGACGGAGACGTGGGAATCACCAAGGGCGGCGCGGACGGCAAGAGCGTTACCTACCTCATGAGAAACGCCTTTCTTCTGTTTTCCGTGCGCTCCATGATTGAAAAGGCCAGCGAGCAATCACGTATTTTTGAACTGGAACTGGAAAAGAAAGAGCCTTCCGAAACCGCGCCCCTTTTCCAACGGCATAACGAACTGGCCGCCGTCATCCGATCCGGGGACCTGGGGCGCAAATACGTCACCCGCATCATTCATCACGCCCCGGACATCCGCCGCAACATTGAACTCCTGAGGCAATATCTGGCCAGCCGGGGAGAGGAAGGCCGCCGCGCGGAAATGTTTGCTACCGTGTATGCCTCCGCGCACTTCGTCACCAGCGGGCGCGACCTGACGCCCCAGGACATGCAGGAATGCGCCGACATGGCTGCCGGGAGCGATTACGCCCGTGTTCTTGACGACGACGGGGAACGCTGCCTGGAATGGCTGCTGGGTTATTCCCCTCCCATTGCAGGGGGGCGCACCCTCCGGGAGTTCATTAAGGAAGCCGCCGCCGCGGAAGTCTCGGAAGATTCCGCCGTTCTGGAACGTTACGGAATGTATGTCCGCAAGACGGCGGACGGGGACAAATGCGCGTTCCTGAACGCCAGCAGGAAGAACCGGAAAATCAGCGAGATCTTTAAGGGTTCGGAATGGGAGGGCGTGAACGTGAAAAAAGTTCTCCTGAATGTGAAGGGGATGGAAGAGCAATTTTTCCGCATAAATACCAAGGTGGACAGCAAAACGCGGGGAATCAGAATCCCTCTTAACAGCGTAATCTATTGAAAATTAGAAATAAATCATGGGCACAAAATGAAAAACACGGGTACAATTCAACAAAAAAAACTAACATTCAATGTGTTGCTTTCTTATGGGCACACTATGGGCACAAATGAAAGTACCCATATTAGCATTGATAAATGAATGAGTTAAGCCATTGGGCACATTTTTTGCGAAAAAAGACCCCTATATACACACGCGAGAGAGAGACAGCCATGACCCCGGAAACGCCCCTCATCATCATCGACAGCAGAGAGCAAACGCCCCTTGCCTTTGAACACTTCCCTTCCAGGTGCGGGACGCTGCAAAGCGGGGATTATTCCCTTGCCGGTCATGAAGGCCGGTTCACGGTGGAGAGGAAGAGCGTTACCGACCTGATAGGAAGCCTGACGGCGGGGCGTGACAGGTTCGAACGGGAATGTCACCGCCTCCGGGGTTATGACTTTGCCCGGCTGCTGATTGTGGGACACCCTGACGAACTGCCCTTTTATCTGGCCAGAAGAAAAACGACCAGCAAGGCCATTCTTGGAAGTCTGGCCGCCTTTGAAGTGAGATACCGCTTGCCCGTGGTATGGGAGCCTTCAGAAAAACGCGCAGCTGTCCAAATTGAGAAATGGGCGTGGTACTTCTACCGGGAAGCATGGAGACCCTTCAAGACCCTGCCAACGCCCCCAGGGGATATTCACGGACACGGGCAGCCCTCAAAAATGAGTTCAGTTCCCCCGGATTTTTTCATACCGCACCATGAGGAAGAGAATGAGGATGAAAATGAGAAAAAAGCATGATGCAAGGTCCATATTAGGGTGCTGTTATTGTATAACACATTGATATAAATATATATTTATCTGACCTCCGGCCAGATAAACGGCAGGAGCGCAAGAATCAAATGGGGCAAGGTCCGGGTGGATTTGCGGGTGCGGGCGACGGAGCCCCCCGACACGGTGAAGCAATATTTTCCGGAATACGGCGGAAAATCCGGAACCGGGGACCGCTGGATCGGAACATTGACGTTTGAAGTGACCACGACGAATGTCGGCTACGCGTCCTACCGGGTGGACAGGGCAGGGACGGTGGAAAACGTATCCGACGACGGCGGAAGCCCCGGAGACGACGAAACATCGGGCAGCTACGACACCTCCGTGTTGTATAAAAATTTCCTGAAATCCTACTACGAAGCCACCCGCGCGCTGCCCTATGACGGATCCGCGACCGTCCACGACGACTTTGACCAGGTCTGCGGGGGGCGCCTCTCCATCACGGGAGGATTGAAAGAATGGGAAACCATGCGGTCCGTCATCCAGGAAATATCCCTCGACCTTAAAACGGGAGTTTCCGACGTGACGGTGGGGGCCCCGGAACAGATCTCCCTGCAGGACTCCATCGACCGGAGCCGGCAGCTTGCCGAGGCGTTGCGCCGGACGGCCTGGGCGGACTCGTCCACGTCTTCCGGGGGAGGTTCTTCGGGCGGAGGATCCGGCAGCGGAGGCGGAGGCTCTTCCGGAGCGGACGATGAGGTCCCGGAACTTCCCAGCGTCGGGCCGTCCGTAAAACTGCTGCAGGCCCAGGAGCCTCCCGCGTGGGGAACAAGCGCCGTTGAGGTGGGATTCCAATGCCGCCTGTCTTACGGGAGTGACGGCAAGGTGTCCGATGCCTACATCCGCCAGGGGAAGGCCGTTTATGCCGGCAGCTACATCGGGGGGCTGCTTCCGGAAGGGGACGGCTCCGGGGGATGGGTGAAAAGCCCCGTCACTTCCGGGGAAATCTGGCTCAAGATCCAGTTGGACAAGGACACGAAATACCTCGGATCCTCTCTGTCCGCCGCGGGCGGCGTCTCCGACCCCGTCAGGCTCGCGGAGGAAGACCGGAAAACCCCTTATGAATATTATTTCCATCTGGCCACCATCGACGGCAACAAGGTGGTGCAGCACCAGGCGGGCACGGTTTATCTCCAAATCCACCCGGGAACCTTCGGCCCCTCCGGAATGTCATGATCAGGATATACACCTTCACCTATGCCGGAGACGCGCAGGAAGCCGTGGCCTGCGTCCGGTGCGCCAGGACGGCTCTTCCGGAGGCGGTAGTTACGGTGGTGGACGACAGCGCCGCCCCGGTGCCCCCGGGGGCCAGGAGGGCCCTTGTAGCGCATGGGGCGCGGTATCGCCGGAGTTCTTTCCCCCGCTGCGGCAACCTGCGCGGCCCGGAGTGCGTCCGGGGAATTATTGCCACGCTGGCCGGGGGGGCGGCGGATGGCGACACCGTCGTCAAGATTGACTCCGACACGGTGCTTCTGTCGGGCGGCTGGGTCAGGGAAATGAAACACAACGGGCTTGCGCTGCACGCCGCCGGATACCGGGTTCCCCGGAACCCGTCCGAACGGTCCGCCTACGGAAATTGCTACGCCCTGAGCGGCCGGGCGGCCATGATGGCCGCCGAAGCGCTGGAATGCGCCGCCATCCCCCCGCTCGCCCCGGAAGACCTCACCATCTGCCGGGCCGTCATGGATGTCTGCGGCCGGGAGCGTGTCCGGCTTGACGAGCCGTGGACGCCCCTGAACCGGGCCGGGCGGTGGTCCTGGTGGAACTGGGACAGCCGGACGGCGAATCCGGAGGATTATGCCCGCAGCTATGACGTGGTGAGCGTCGGCAATCCCCGGCCTCCCCACGTTCCCAAAAACGCCCGCCGGGAAGTCATGCGCGCCCTGTGCGACGCCCGTTTGAATCTCAACATCCAATCAATAGAACCATGTCAGACAGAAACCTGAACATCAATATCAGAACGACCGCCGACACCTCCGGCGCCACTCAAACCGCCGAAGCTCTGGACAAGGTACGGGAAACCGGTGAATCCATGTCGCAGACTTCCGGCGCGATGGACCGGATCGCAGATTCTCTTTCCCGTGTCAAAACGGCTGCCGGGGAAACCGGCGACGCCATGAAGGACGGCATGGGCGCGGAATATGAAAAAGCCCTGGAAAACGCCAATTCCAAACTTGACCAATACGCCGACGCCCTGACCGCCGCCGGCTCCCGGATGAAAGCCGCCTTCAACGATAACCCGGGATTGACCGGGTTTATTGACGAAGTCACCAACGCCGTGCTGACCTCCGAGGAATTCAGGAAGAAGCTGGAACAGGTGGATGACGTCTTTGAAGTCCTCAACAACAAAATGTCTGATTTGGACCTTGGGGCGAAATGGGGAGATGACCTTGACGAAAACCTTCAACAAATCATTGACGGCTACAACAAGGAAATGGACGCGGCCGACAAGGCCGCGGAAAAGGCGGAAGCCGCGGAGGCCCGGAAGCAGCAGGCAGCCGCCGCCACGGTGGAACGGCTGGAAGCCAACAACCGCCGCGCCTCTGCCACCTATGAGGAATTGCAGGCCGAACTGGAATCCTACATTGCCAAACTGGAAGAAGCCCGGAAGGCCGGGGACAACGTGGCCCAGGCGGACGCCCTGAAGAATATCCAGGACCTGGGACGGCGCATCAAGACGGCCGGGGATGCCGGGCAACTCACCTCCACGCAGGTCAAGGGGCTGGCGGGGCAAATTACCATTGCGGCAACGCGCATCCTGGGCATGTCCAGCTCGCTCCGGGGAGCTATCCCATTCATTCATTTATTCGGAACCACCATCAAAACGGCGATGGGGCCGCTGGGCTGGGCCATGCTGCTGATCCAGGGGCTGACCGCCGGCATTACCGCTTTGATTGACCACTTCAAGACCAAAAGCGACGAACTTGACAAGGCCGCCGAGAAGGCAAAGAGGAAGCATGATGAAATCAACCAGTATTTGAGGGATGCTGAAAAAGGTCGTCTTGCGCTTGTCCAGAAAACGAAACAGGAAGAAGCGGCCCACGTCATCAACCGGGAGTATGAACAACATATTAAAAACATTACTTATGAATATGAGAAACAGACCCGGGAAATTGAATATCAGCTCACCCTCCGCAAAATGGAGATTGCTGAGAAGCAGGGGGCGGACACCTGGAAAAACAAGATGCAGCGTTTGGAAGTGGAAGAACAGTTCCAGGACGGGAAAATCGGCAAGCATGAAAGAAAGTACAGGCTTTTGCTTCTGGATCAGGAGCTTGAAAGAATAACGGAGCGGGCTAGGATTCAAACTGCCCATGAAGAGGACCTTGCCTTGGCTGACAAACAGGGGGATGCGGAAGGGAAAAGAAATACAGCTTTAGGTGAAGCTTCACGCCTGCAAAATGTAAAAATGTCTCTTCCAACTGTAGAGGAAATGTCAAAATTATTTAGGTTAGAAAGTAGTGAATTGCCTTATATAATTAAAGAGATAAAAGGTAAGGAAGAAGCTATAAAATCTTTTACAAATTTGGGTGGTTACGAAGACTTTGTTAAACAACTCCGTGGCGAGCTTTCAGAACTTGAAATACAAAAAGATAATATTTCGGGAATGATTGAAAAAATAAAATCTATTTTTAATGAAGAAAGTATTTCTTTTCAACCGTCTTATGGATTGGATAAAAATGGGAAGCCTATTACTGATGAACAAAGAACCGAAGAATATAAAATATCCCTTGAAAAGCTCGGAACCCGGCAACAAACAGCCGTAGAAGAGGCCGGAAAACATCAGGAAGAATTAAATGGTATTTTGAAAGAACGTGTTATTGTTCAAAAAGGAATTTTACGACTTGAAACGGAAGAAGCGAGAAATGAACAAGCTCGAAAGAAAGAATCCAGAGTTGGGGAAAAGGAATGGAAAAATGATGATAAAAAAGAAGAGCAAAAAGCAGAAAAGAAACTCGAACGGGAGAGAAAACAGGAGCTTAAAAGGCTTCAACAGGAACAGAAGCGGGAAACTGATAAGGCTATTAAAACTTTTGTGGAAGGCTTTACCATCAACGCCGGAAAGAGTGCTACTCCACATCAAACCTCTCTAGTCCACAAGGCTATTGACGGCATTAGAAAAGATATAGAACGCGCCGCGGCCGATGGATACATTGACCCGGAAGAACTACAGAATTTAAACAAGCTTTTTGTGGGAAAATTAACGGAGCTTGGAGTTGCATCAAGACAAGTTCTTCAGGGCTTGAAGCAGATGTTTGAAAGCAATATTGGAGCTATCAACAAGGAAATAGCAGAAATAAAAAGGACGCAAAGAATGCAGCTTAGCCGGGAAAGGTTGAGAAGATGATAGGTAACGTCTTAGTTCCCTACTTCTAGTCATAAACAAAGAAATCGACGTGCAGAATTTGCGATTAGAAAACTTTGTGATTTTTTTTCTTTTTATTATCATTGTTGCGATTATCATGCAGTTATGAAGTATTACCTTGCTACACCGGAAGGAAAAATAGAAGGTCCTTTTCATCCAGAGACGTTAGAGGTTTTGGCTCGACGTAAAAGTATCACTTTTGAGACCCTTATATGCAGGGAGGGGGGAAATGAATGGATAAAGTATGGGGAGTTTCTTTCCTCCGCAACTCACGAAAAGTCAAATTCCTCTAAAATGAATATTTGTGTTGAATCAGAAAGAACCCGGAGAAATAATTATTCAGTAAGCGGAGTATCAGAAGCGTTCCGGTGGGTGGGTATCGTTTGCTTTGTACTGGCTATAATTATTCCCCTTATACTTTTGTCCTCAGGGAGCAACCAGAGCATTTTCGCCACTTCCATTTTCCTTGTGCTTGCCCTTTCCGGGCTGGGATGGATTGGAGTTGCTCATATTATTTCCCTCTTAGAACAGATTGCTGAGAACACGGGAAAGTGAAGTATTCGTGAAATCAAAAATAGTTACCCAGTAGTTACCTATGAATTGTTTTTTAATAAAAATATTGAAATATCAATGTTTTGAATTTGTCTTAAAATCTGTTGTCCGCAAGGACGTACCGGTTCGAGTCCGGTCGGGGGTACTTTATCGAAATTAAATCTTGTAAATAAAAAGCCCGCTGTTTGCGGGCCTTTTTGTTTTGCTTCAATATCATTTGCTGGCTGATTCTCCATCAATAATTTTTGTTTTCCCGGATGAGTAAAACAAGGATGGTGGTGTTTCGTGGCTATTCTTGTCATGAAATGCAGAAAGCAGAGAGAAGAATGTTGAGTGGAAACAGTTCTGAAAAAAGAGTTTATAACAGGGCGCCTCTGGCTGAAAAATAGAAATACGGAGTATGAAATTGTTGGGTATCTTCCGGTTTGGAAAATCAGATGGTTCATGGCGCCCTGGAAAAAAGGGAATGCTGCTGGCGTTGAAAATAGCAGGAGGCATGTTTGCGGGAGCGGTTGTGGTATGCGTTGCCGCAGAATGGTACATTTATTCCGTTTCAGAGGGCAGGATTGTTGAGCATTCCAGGGATGTTCCCGTTCGTGCTCCTGTTCTGGTGTTAGGATGCTCCCCAACATTCATGGGGAGCCCTAACGGATATTTCCATAACAGGATGGATACGGCCTCGGAACTTTGGAAAGATGGAAAAGCAACGGTTTTCATCGTTTCCGGAGATAATAGTTCTCATGCTTACAATGAACCGGAATGGATGAAACAGGCTCTGGTGGAACGTGGCGTTCCAGAGGAACGGATTGTATGTGACTTTGCTGGATTGCGGACTTTGGATTCTGTCGTGAGGATGAAGGAAATTTTCGGCGTTTCGACGATGATTGTTGTTTCTCAGGAATTTCATAATGAACGCGCCCTGGCAATAGCAGCGCATGAGGGGATGACGGCCTGGGCCGTCAGCGCGCCGGATGTTCCCAACCGCCGTTCCCGTATGAAAAGCTGGTTCAGGGAGCGTGCGGCCCGCGTATGGATGATGCTGGACTTGTGGGTTTGGAGCCGTGAACCCCGTTTTTTGGGAGAACCTGTGGTTTTGCCGGAAATAAAAGAGGAAAAATGAACAATACCTCATGCGGCAGGGCTCGTCATAAGATGTCTTTGATGCGGTACGGCAACCCAGAAGGAGGGTGTGCCCGTGCCTCGAATCATTAAATGCTGAATGGTCCAATCATGTCGGCTACGTGGGATGATTTGCCATGAAGATGAACAAGGCCAGAAAGCCTGAGTGAACAATTCGCCATGAAGACGGTCGGAGGTGGTGGCCGTACGTTTCATTGTCCTTCATGGAAGAAACAGGTGCAATCCTTCCCCTTATCTTATGCGTATGGGTGGACAACGGTTGAAAAAAGGATGGTTGGGAAACATCAGAAAGCTGATGCTCTGGTCGGAATAAGCTTGCCTCCATATCTTTGGAAAAAACACTCCGGAACAGGTTCTGTTGCGTTTTGATGCGGCTGACGCTCCCTGTTGGAATTCCATATTTGATTAAAAAGGGGAAAGGGTACGGTAAAAATCATTGACTCTTTCCGGGAAAGTGCTATGCAGATTTCAGCGGCTTGTGAAAAGCGGGCTGTTTTATTCCGGCTGTCATGTTCCCTTCTTCTAGCGGTCAGGAAGGCCGTCTCTCCAACGGCAAAGGCTCGGTTCAACTCCGGCAGGGAATGCCATCCGGCAGCCATGTTTTGTTTCCTGCCGTGAAAAGGCGGTAAATTGCATCAGGAAAAGCAAGCTACGGGGGAGTTATGATGGAAACACGCTTTCAATGACTTTCCCCGTCCATTCCGGTAGTGGCTTTCCTCCGAATAAATGAAGAAGCATGGGAGCGGTATTGGTGGTATTGTTTGGTTCGGAAATCAGGAAATTTCTCTTAATGCCCGGACCTGAAATTCCCCATGGAACTATCATTTCCGCTGCGCTCGTCCCCCCGTGGCCCTTTCCGATTCCCCCATGATCCGTCAGAAATAGAAAATGCGTATCGTTGAATAAGTCTTCCTGCCTCAATTTCTGAAAAAAGATTCCAATTTGCTGATCCGCCTCTTCAATAGATTGAAGGTATTCTCTGGACATCCAGCCGTATTTGTGCCCCGCATGATCTGTATGAACGGAATAGAGAAAAACCACAGTCGGGTTGTAGCGGTGTTTCTTGACGAATTGGAAAGCCTGATGGTAATTGGAAGCATAGGCGTCGTTTGCCAGATACTTGATTTCATCCAGGTATTTTTCGTTGAACGGATAGGCAAGGGGTTTCCAATTATGGTAAAAAGCTGTTTTGCAGGAAGGCTGGCATTTTTTCAGGGCCTGGAATACGGAGGGATAATATCCGTCTTCGTCTCTCCGTACGGCGGGGTAGGAGGAATTTGCCGGCGTCCAGTTATTATTGAAGACTCCGTGCTGTTCCGGGCCGCTGCCGGTTAAGTGACTGGTCCAGTTAGGTAACGTGACGGAGGGCATCACAACCCGCGTATCCAGAGAAAAAGCTCCCTGTGACATCATTCCTTTTAAAGAGGGCGCATGCGCCTTTTGAAAACCTTCCACACAAATACCGTCCAGGGAAATCATGATCACTCTTTTGGCGGAATTATCGGAAGTTCTATCTGGTACGGAATTTCTGGGAATGCCGGAGCCATGTTGTGTAGCGGCAAGGGCTGTATTGCCCGTTGTCATTCCTGCTGCCGCCAGGCCTAATTGATTCAGGAAATTCCGGCGTGTTATTTGATGATAAGAGTTTTCCATATAAAGTACATACTGTTGGCTTGAAATGTTTTTATCAACGCTTCTGGATATTCGGGAAGCTCATTTCATCGTATAGTTTTTTACGGTCAGGGGCCGAATCCGGGTTTCAAAGCAATTTTTCAATAATTTGTTTCTTTCCTGTGATAGGATGGTTTTATAGAGAAAGGATATCATCATTTATTGTATTCAAATAGTTAAGTGGGTGTGACAATATAGGAATGCTCCGCAGGCTGTCTCATCTGCGATTTAGGCAAAGTATCTTCCATACGCTTCAAACGAGGGGGCATATCATATTTGTTACGGGCCGTATCCTCATCAATGTTGGCCAGAATGCCGGGCGGGAGGGGGACTTTCAATCTGGACGTTTTACACAGGATGACATTTTCCGCGAGCTGGAGCAGATTTTTCAAGGAAGTGGGTGTTACGCGCTGCCGTGTGGTGCAGTCAGCTCCCTGAAGAAAGATCAGCCGGAGGCAGACAGATATCCCTGATGTTATTCCTCCAACAAGACGGGACAAGCCCGGCAGGTGTGGGTGTTTGCCAGCCATCACGATGCTCGCGCCGCCATTATTAAATCAGCCAATTAGCATAATGATACCATGAGAGAGATACAAATACAGTTTTCCAAGCCCGGTAACTGGAGGGAATTCACACTGACAGCCATCTACCAGGATTCGGATGGATATACCCGCATAAACCGCTATAAACAGAATGATATACCGTCCGGGCAGGCCCCGGCTTTGAGCGCGGCTGTAGCCGTCATTGCAGACATGGAAGAGGACTGGCAAGCCGTCCAGGTATGGGCAAGGCTGGGAAATACCTCTGTTCTCAATAATTCCGCAGGAGACGATGAGGCCGTTGAGTTTCGTGAAGCCGTTCTACTGACGATTGAGGCTGTCAATAGCCTCGGGGGCCGCCGTATTTTTACCCCCGGTAATTATGCGCAGTTCATACTGATGGATTTTGCCTCCATATCGTTTTTCAAGTATTTTACCATCAGAAAATAATAAGGATATCAGCAAATAAGATTGTTGGACTGACTGCATGATTGCGGCAGACTGGGGGATATGTGATGCAGCGTTTTTTTCCGGACAAGGCGTTTCCGGAATTGTCGATGCATTGCAACAGTTTTAAATGGAAAAGATGTTCCTCCCAGGCAGGAGCGGATCAAAAACAGGGAATCAATGACAGTAACCCCATGAGTGACGTAAAGCGGTTCCTGGTCAACGTTGGGAACAGGAAGGGCCTGGTCTGTCGTGATGCCTCAAAAATTGCAGATTCCCTTATGCTCTGATGTTTATCGGAAAACCTGGATGGAGTATCCTCATGCGGCTTTAAAAATACAGTACATTGTTTCTAGAAGCCGTTATCATGTACTGCGGTTCTATAAAAACAACAACCGCAAGCTCTGTTTTTCAAAGACTTGCGGTTGTTTTGAAATGGTGGAGGCGACGGGAGTCGAACCCGTGTCCTGAAGGCCATTGATGACGGCATCTCCATGTTCAGACGCATATTGCTGCTTTCGCGGCTGCTTCGCTATGCGTCAACTAGGCAAGCTCGCTAGTTGCCTGTGGAAGTCTCGTGCGTTGCGCGGCAACCCCGCATTGCACCAGCCTGCTGTGTCTTCGTCGTCCCCTCTAGCAGGCGTTGAGGTTCTGACGCGGCTGAACTAATTAGGCAGCCAGAGCAAGGTCGTTAGACTCTGCATTTATTTTTTTAATCGGCTTTTTAGAAGGCCAGCCGATTAACCTTCACATGCAGCCAGCACCGCAGACTTCCAGTCGAAACCATGGCGCCCCCATATGTATTTACCAGTAGAGACAAAAAATCCCGCCGTGATGTTCAGGCAGGAATCATTTTATTTGCTGGCAGTAATGCAAGTGGCACGCCCGTAGGGATTCGAACCCCAAACCTTCTGATCCGTAGTCAGACGCTCTATCCAATTGAGCTACGGGCGCTTTGACTTGCGTCGTGTACCGCGTAAGCGGTGAAGGAAATATAGATTTTTCTTCGGGAAAGTCAAGATGTTTGTAAGATGATTTGAGAAAAAAATTCATTTTTCTCTTTTTGGGAGAATAAATTTTCAGAAAAAGAACCGTTAATTGAGGGGTGGAGAAAAAGGGGAAAGGCGTTGCGCCATGGAATGGCCTGTGGCACACTAAACGGAGAAAATGAGCGAGTTCAAGGTGATCAGGTCGCCGATGGAGGCATTGAAGAAGTACTTCGGCTTTTCCGGCTTGAGGGAGGGCCAGGATCAAGTGGTGGCTTCCATTATGGAAGGCCGCAATGTATTGGTCGTGATGCCCACGGGAGGAGGAAAATCCCTGTGTTACCAGCTTCCCTCCTTGTGCCGGGACGGGGTTTGCCTGGTTGTCAGTCCTCTAATCGCTTTAATGAAAGATCAGGTGGATGCTCTTGTCGCCAGAGGGATTCCCGCCACCATGATTAACAGCTCCCTGAGTTTTCCTGAGCAAAAGGAACGTTTGGAAGGAATGAAAAGGGGAGCGTTCAAGCTGGTATATGTGGCTCCTGAACGTTTTGGTCATGAAGGGTTCATGCATGCTCTGGCGGAGGTGGATGTAAATATGGTGGCTGTGGATGAAGCGCATTGCCTGAGCCAGTGGGGGCACGATTTCCGTCCGGATTATCTGAAGCTGGGAAAAGCTGTTGAAATGATGGGGCGGCCTCAGGTGGCTGCTCTGACCGCCACGGCTACTCCGCGGGTGCGGGAAGATATTCTGAAACATTTGGGGCTGGATGATCCGGTGACGATCGTACGAGGGTTTGCGCGGGAAAACCTGCATTTCCGCATTACTGCGTGCGATACGCACAAAGACAAATACAAGAGGCTGTACGAATTGGTGAAGCGTTACAAGACGGGTATTATTTATTGCTCCACCCGCAAAAAAGTGGAGCAGGTATATGAGGCTCTTTCCGATTTTGGATTGAGCGTGACAGCCTATCACGCAGGCATGACGGATGAACAGAGAGAGGAAGCCCAGAACGCTTTCATGAACCGCCATGCGGATATTGTTATTGCCACGAATGCTTTTGGAATGGGCATTGACCGTGCGGACGTCAGGTTTGTTGCCCATTTTGAGATTCCCGGCAGTGTGGAGGCCTATTATCAGGAGGCCGGCCGAGCCGGACGAGACGGGGAGGAGGCTTATTGCGAACTTTTGTTCAACCATGCGGATTTGCGGACCCAGGAATTTTTTATTGAAGGAGTGAATCCGGGAATTCCATTGATTGTGGAGCTGTACGAGTTGCTCAGGAAGCATTGCAGCGCGGAAACCCACGATGTCATGTGGTCTCTGGAGGAAATGGCGGAGCGTCTCAAATGCCGCAATGCCATGCAGGTGGGAGCTGCTTTATCCGTTCTTATACGCAATGGAGCGATCAGCCGTCATGACGTTCCGGGACAACGCGTGAAGCTTACCAGAGTGACGGATCCTTCCGTAAGCGGCTTGAAGATTCCTCTGGATGAAGATGCCCTGCGGGAAAAGGAAGTGAGGGACCGGGAAAAACTGAAGGCAATGACGGAGTTCGCTTATTCCTCCGGCTGCCGTCAGCAATGGATTTTGAATTATTTCGGGGAGGAAGATGGAGTGCCGTGCGGCCGCTGCGACCAGTGCCTGGCCCTGGGCGTTGAGGAAGGCCAATCCCTGGGAGAGGAAGAGACTTTGGTGGTGCGGCAGGCGTTGAGCGGGATTGCGCGCGCATCCGTGCGTTTGGCTGATGGTTCCTGGCAGGGAAGGTGGGGCAGGACGAAAATCATTCAGATGCTCAAAGGGGCGAAAACCCAGGAGTTGTTAAGAACATCCCTGGTCCGGCTGAGTACTTATGGCATCCTTTCCCGATGGAGTGAGGACGATATCCGCCAGTTGTTCCGTGCCATGCAGATGGCGGGATTGACCAGAATGAGCGGGGAGGCGGACCGTCCCCTGATTACCCTGAGTCCGAAAGGAAATGAAGTGATGATGGGGCGCAAGAAGGCATCTTTGGTTTGGCCTTTTGCCCGCCGGGGAAAAATATCCGTATCTATGGAGCAGGCCAGAGTTCGGTCTACGGGAAATTTGGCTGCCCTGGGAGAGTTTGACGAGGATTTGTTTTTGAAGTTGAAGGAACTGAGGAATGAACTGGCACGGGAAGCCGGGATTCCGGCTTATGCCGTGTTTCATAATTCTACACTGGAAGGTTTGGCCAGGTTGAAACCTACCACCCGCCGTGGTGCTATGAACGTTCACGGCATTGGAGAGCAGAAAGCTGCTCGTTACTTGGATGATTTCCTGGAAGTCATTGCCGAGCATTGCGGGGTGTGAATTTGTCTTTCCGATTTGCTCCAATCAGGCGTACGCCGTCTCTGGAACGTGGTGTTCATGCTGAACTGAGGAACTATTTTTCATGAATTACGGAAAAAATGTTCCATGCTTTGCGAATATATTTGCCGGGAAAATGCGTATTTGTTTGAATAAATTGTTCATCAACATCAAGTTGTGGATATTTTGACTCTTTCCAGAAGGTTGTTTTCCTGCCCTCATGGGACAATCAAATGAATGGCTGTCTATCCCGATCCAGTAGGATCGAGAAGATTGCCTGATCAATATTTTTGACTGTATTATTTATGTATTGACTTCATTTTGGGAAGCGTGTAGTCTCCTTTCCACACATTACCCAAGACGGAGCGGTGGCTGAGAGGCTGAAAGCACTCCTTTGCTAAAGGAACGTACTGGCAAAACCGGTACCGAGGGTTCGAATCCCTCCCGCTCCGCCAAAACCTTTCTTTTTTAAGAGTCTGCACTTTAACGGTGTAGGCTCTTTTTCTTTGCAAACCAGGGGATTAGATGCTGGGGAATTATTTGCTGGTCTGATTGTCTTATTTTAGTTTTTTATTTTTTCATTTGAAATTGAATAACTTAGGCCAAAAACGCCGGTTAGGATGTATAGCCAGCGTTTTTTCTAATATCCTTATTATAGGCATCAGGATAATTATAGGTGCATTTGGAAAAAGGTCTGGACTGGAGGCTGTCCCTGAGGGTATTTGTGTGTGTGAATGATGATATAAATTTTTGAATGTAAGTTAGTTGTTGCAGGAGATGGACAGGATAAAACTGCCGTGGCTGGTAAAAGTGGAGAGTGCCCGGAATTGAATGGACACGAATGTGGTTCATGCGCCGGTCTCGGAGTGGTTCACGGCCGCATCGGATATGTTAACAGCTTCAGGATGTGTGGGAAAGTATGGAACAGCCACTCCAGAATGGGCTCTGTCTTTTTTTAATCTGCGGAGGATTTAACGGATTTTGGAATAATCTGGTGTTATCAATGGTCAAGACCATGAATAACAATATTAAAGAACATCCTATCCAATTTGAAGCAGATATGATTCGGGCATTGCTGCAGGAATACAGCACTCCCGGCGAGCACAAAAATCAAACCCGCCGAACGTGCGGCCTGAACCAGTTTAATGATCTCCCTGAAGCTTTGAAAGAAAGAGGGTGGGAGATTCAGGAATTTATAGAAGAGTCCGGCTCGTGGCTGGCTGTTTCCGAGGAAGGAAGCGGAAAGTTTTCAGATATTTTTATCCCGTGGATTGAATGTCCCTACGGGAAAGTTGGCGACCGTTTGTGGGTGCAGGAGGAGATTTGCCATAATAGCCGTTCTGGATGGCTTTATTCTGCTGATGGCGTTTGTTTGCCAATGTCATATCCAGACGGATGGATATCAAAAAATGCCCGCAGGCAGTTTATTCCTTCGATCCACATGCCGCGTTGGGCTTCCCGGATTTTACTGGAAATTACGGAAATCAGAGTTGAGCGGCTTTTGGACATTACGACGAACGATGCACGGATGGAGGGCATTGAATGTGTTTGGCACGATGAAGAAACGGATGCCTGTTTATGGAGGGATTACTCGGGAAAATCTGCGGGGTTGGCTTTTGCCCGGTTATCTTTCTTCTCTTTGTGGGAAAAAATAAAGGGAACCGGTTCCGCTGAACTGAATCCGTGGGTATGGGTTATTAAGTTCAATGTGTTAACTATCAACGGAAATATCAAATAAAGAATGTTAATGCCCTTTGTGAAGAACAAAATAAGAATATGTCTTTTACAGAGGGTTCGCCCACTAAGCGGAGGGAATAGCCTCCGTTGCAATTCAGATAAAATCCGCGTGATGTAATCAACTCCGTTTTATCATGAAAAAAGCGCCTTCCGGCAAGGGAAGGCGCTGGATATGAAAAGGTGAAAAAGAGGGAGGTTACATCCCCTTGTTTTTCATGGCTTCCGCCAGGGCGGCTCCCATCTGAGCCGGTGTCTTGGCAACCACAATACCGGCGTTCTTCAAGGCTTCCTGCTTAGCGGCGGCAGTACCTTTGCCTCCGGCAACGATGGCTCCTGCATGGCCCATGCGGCGGCCCTTGGGCGCCGTGGCTCCTGCGATGAACGCGGCAACAGGTTTTTTGCAGTTGTTCTTGATCCATTCAGCAGCTTCTTCTTCTTCAGAACCGCCGATTTCGCCAATCATGATGAAGGCGTCCGTGTTCGGATCTTCCGTGAAGAATTGCACGGCCTGTTGCTGGGTCATGCCATGGACAGGGTCGCCGCCGATGCCGATGCACATGCTCTGGCCAAGGCCCATGTTGGTAACCTGCCAGACGGCTTCATAGGTAAGCGTTCCGGAACGGGAGACAATACCGATTCTGCCGGGTTTGAAGATGTAGGCCGGCATGATGCCGATCTTGCAGTTGGCGGAAGGATTGACGATTCCGGGGCAGTTCGGGCCGATGAGGGTTACGTCCTTGTCCTTCAGGAAGGTTTTCACCTTCTGCATGTCCTGCACAGGAATGCCTTCCGTGATGCAGACGATGAGTTTAACGCCCGCGTCAGCAGCTTCCATGATGGCGTCCGCTGCGAAGGGCGGAGGAACAAAAATCATGGAGGCATTGCAGTCCGTAGCTTTTTTGGCTTCCGCCACAGTATCGAAGACGGGGACTTTGCCTTCAAAGAGCTGACCGCCCTTGCCGGGGGTCACACCGGCAACCACATTGGTGCCGAAGTCCATGCAGTTTTTGGCGTGGAACGCGCCGGCGCTTCCGGTGATGCCTTGCACGACCAGACGGGTGTTTTTGTCAATGAGAGGTGTCATTGTCGTAATAAATAGTGAGGGTTATTTAACTGCCACAACCGCTTTCTGGGCAGCTTCGTCCAGGTTGTCGGCAGGGATAATGGAGATGCCGCTGTCTGCAAGGATTTTCTTGCCGATTTCCACGTTGGTGCCTTCCAGACGTACGACGAGCGGGATTTTCATATCGATGTTTTTCGCCGCAGCCACAATGCCCTGGGCAATGACATCGCAACGCATGATGCCGCCGAAGATGTTGACCAGAAGGGCCTTCACGTTTTTGTCGCTGGTGAGGATGCGGAACGCGTTGGTTACCATTTCTTCCGTGGCGGAGCCTCCTACGTCCAGGAAGTTTGCGGGTTCGCCACCGTAGTATTTGATGATGTCCATCGTAGCCATGGCCAGTCCGGCGCCGTTCACCATGCAGCCGATGTTGCCGTCCAGGCCGATGTAGTTCAGGTCGTACTTGCCGGCTTCCACTTCGCGGGGGTCTTCTTCCGTTTCATCCCGCATTTCCATGATTTCCGGGTGGCGGTACAGGGCGTTGTCGTCAAAATTGAATTTGGCGTCCAGAGCGCACACGCGGTCATCCGTGGTGACTACAAGGGGGTTGATTTCCACCAGAGAGCAGTCCAGAGCGGTGAAAAGCTTGTAAACGTTGGTGATGAGCTTGGTGGCCTGGCGGAGCAGGGGACCGGTCAGTCCCAGCGCCACGGCGATTTTGAGAGCCTGGAAAGGCAGGATGCCCAGCGCCGGGTCAATGTGTTCGCGGATAATGGCTTCCGGGCGGGTGGCAGCCACTTCTTCAATGTCCATGCCGCCTTCCGTACTGGCCACGATAACGGGGCATTCCCGGGCGCGGTCCTGAAGAATGGCGAAGTAGCATTCCTTTTTGAGATCCACGGCTTCCGCCACCATGATTTTGCTGACCAGCTTGCCGGTTTCCCCGGTTTGCTTGGTGACCAGAACCTGGTTAAGCATCTTGCCGGCGACTTCTTCCACTTCCTCCACGGACTTGACGACGTGGACGCCTCCCTTAAAACCGTTTTTGAAGGTGCCTTTACCACGGCCGCCAGCGTGTACCTGTGCCTTAACTACGTATTGGGAGAGGCCCATGTTCCGGGCTGTTTGTGCTGCTTCCTGAGCTGTGGCGGCGGCAATGCCCTTGGGGGTAGCCACGCCAAAACGCTCAAAGAGTTGTTTTGCTTGATATTCGTGAATGTTCATGACAGTGGGCCGTTTGGCCAAATGTTTGCGGAAGAAAGGCTAGGACTATTTTTGATGTCGGTCAAGGGAGAATGGTTTGGTCTTTTGATTTTTTGTCCGGAGGTGCCGTGAAGCCCTGTTGGAAATCAAAGAGGACAGAAGGCTTGACTGCGTGCTTAAAGATTGGGAAACTTCCTTCCCGTTTTTCTGTAGAGACTTTTTATGAAAATTTACCGTCCTTCCGATACCTGCTTTGACGAAATGAAGCGCCGGATGAACCGCCGCGCCCTCCCGGAGGATTCCGTAAGGGATACCGTGAACGCTATTATCCAGGATGTTTCCGCGCGCGGGGATGAAGCCCTTTTTGACTATGCCTCCAGATTTGACAAGGTACATCTTGATTCTTCCTCCCTGTTCGTGACGGAGGCAGAGCTGGCGGAAGCGAAGGCCATGGTGGAGGGGAGTGTGAAGGAGGCCATTGCCGTCTCTCTGGCAAATATCCATTATTTTTCAGACCGCAGCCGCAGGCAGGACTGGTTCGGCGTAAATGCGCAGGGCGTGGAGGTGGCGGAGCGGTTCCTTCCGTACGACCGTGTGGGCATTTATATTCCCGGAGGGAAAGCGCCCCTGGTATCCACTTCCATCATGACGGGCGGTTTTGCTCAGGCCGCCGGCGTGCGGGAGATTGTGGCCGCTACGCCCTGCGGACCGGACGGCCGGGTGAATCCCGCACTTTTGTATGCGCTGAAAGCCTCCGGCGCGACGGAAATTGTCAAGATAGGGGGCGCTCAGGCGATAGCCGCCCTTGCACTGGGGACGGAGAGCGTGAAACCGGTGGAAAAGATTTTTGGTCCCGGCAACCGTTTTGTGGTGGAGGCCAAACGCCAGTTGGTGGGAGCTGTTGCCATTGATTTGCTGCCCGGACCCAGTGAAGTAATGGTGCTGGCGGATGATACTGCGGATGCAGAGTTTCTGGCTGCCGACCTGCTGGCGCAGGGCGAGCATGGCCCGGACAGCGTAGTTGTTTTTGTCACTACATCAGAGGCGTTATTGGAGCAGGTGGAGGCGGAAGTGGAACGCCAGGCCGCCCTGCTGAGCCGCGGATCCATCATCCGGGAGGTGCTGGACAAGCATGCCTACGGTTTTCTGGTTTCTTCCATTCAGGAAGGGGTGGAACTGGTTAATGCCTTTGCGCCGGAGCATTTGGTGCTTGTCACTCGGGATGAAGAGGCCGTGCTTAATGGCATCAGGACGGCGGGCGCCATCTACGCAGGCTCCCTTTCTACTGTAGCCTGCGGGGATTTTCTGGCGGGTCCCAGCCATACGCTGCCTACCGGCGGCGCCGGCAAGTCTTTTTCCGGCTTGCGGGCGGACCACTTCCAGCGCCGCACCAGCGTGGTGCGCATGAACCGGGATGCCGTGCTGAACTCCGCCCCGTATGTGGCGGAGTTTGCCCGGGTGGAGGGGCTGGACGCCCACAACCACTCCATTCAGGTTCGCGCCGCCCGCGTGAACCGGTAATCCCGGAATTTTCCTCAATGCTCTCCATGATGCAACAGCAGGGAATCAGGGAACGGTTGCCCGTTGCAGCAGATCTCCTTGTTGCCGGACATGGCTATATGGGCGTTTCCCGGCATCATGGGGGTGGAGTGGGGGCCGTTGCTGAGAGCATGGTAGTCGGCTTGCCGACCCGTTTGCGAGATTTGTCGGGATGGAACGCTCATCGGATGGGCGGTTTCATCCATTTGCTCGGAAATCCCGCGTAATCGTTTCACCGTATTCCTCATGTTCAAGTCCCTCATCCGCACGTTTGCCATTGTGGCGGCCTTCATCGCGGGGTACATGATGCCCGGCCTGCATGTGTACAGCTGGACATTCAAGTGGATGCTGGTAGTAATGCTGTTTGTAACCTTTCTGGGCATCCGCTTCAAACGAATGAAGCCGGAACGGGCTCACTGGCTCCTGACGGGGGCTAATCTGATGGTCGCCCTGGCGGCATGGGGTGTGTGCCGCCTTGTTTTTGGGGATGGGTATCTGGCACAGGCCGCTTTTTTCGTAGGCATCATGCCTACAGCCACGGCGGCTCCCGTGGTGATGGGGCTGCTGGGAGGCAGCGTGGAGTTTATGCTGACCGCCCTTTTGCTAATTAACGGTATTATCTGCGCCTTGCTGCCTTTCATCCTGCCGGCGGTTGTTGGGCGGGGCGGTTTTGAGATTTATCTGAACGTGGCCCAGAATATTTCCTTGGTAATGTTGCTTCCCCTGGCTCTGGCATTGGCGGCGCGGCGCTTTTATCCTCGCGCCATCGCGTGGCCCAGGAAGTTGAAAGACGTCACTTTTGGCATTTGGGTGGTGATTCTGGTTTTGATAGCCGCAAACGCCTCTTATGATATTTCCTCCCGTGAGGGCATTTCGGAACGTGTTTTGGAACAGATTGGCGTGATTGCCCTGCTGGTTTGCGGGGTCAATTTCGGGTTGGGATATTTGCTGGGGGGACGCACGCGCGCTGCGGAGTGCAGCCAGGCATTAGGGCAGAAGAATACCACCCTGTCCATTTATCTGGCTTTGACGTATGCCAGCCCCATTGCCGCTCTGGGCCCCACGTTTTATGTACTGTGGCATAATTTATGGAATGCCTGGCAGTTGTACCGCGCGTCCGAACGAAAGCGCAGGGATGGATGAGGAAGGGGGCATCCGGTGCGGCGGAAGTCCCCGGCAGAATTATGGGGATTTCCATGGTCGGAAAAACGGGGGGGAGGGTTCTTTTGAGCCGGTTCCCAGTGACGGCCGGCAGACTGTTGAAGGTTCTTTTTTATCCACTTTCAGGAACGGCAGAGGAGTTTTCCCCGAGCAAAAAGCTTGAAATTCGGGGAACGCCCGGTAACGTTATGCACTTGTTATGCAGGCGTCTTCTCCTTTGCCCCCTCTGTCTCCGCGTACCAAGTGGCTGATTGCCCTGTGCTTGTGCGTGCTTGTGATGCTGCTGGAGTTCCTGACGTACCACATGGCGTACCGCATCGGCTATGATGAAGGGATGCTGACTACTCCGCCGGTGGTGGTGCAGAAAAGCGATGAAAAGGCCATGCAGAATTTGTCCCGCTTCATGGCGGATGTTTTTGCTTCGCGCGAGAGCCTGGCCGGCATTCTGGACAACCGGGAGGAACGCCTTGCATGGATCAGGGATCCGGAACTGCGGACAGAAACGGCCTGGGGCCTCACCCGGGAGCTGATTAGCCGGGGTGGCGTCGTTCCTGCTCTTCCTGCGGCCAGGGAATTAATTGACGCCGGATACGCCGCCGGGCGCTATCAGGTATGGGCTCCCCGTGCGGATGCCGTGGCAAAGGCTCTGTTGGCGGAGCACCAGTACACTTCCGCCTACGATTATTTGAAAACCGCTGAGGAGGGATATGAGAAGGAAGGAATGGCTGAGCCGCTGGTGCGGACGCTCCAGACCATGAGTTCCATTGACCAGATGCTGAACAGGAATGAACAGGCTAATATGTTGCTCCAGCGTGCGGTGGATGCCGCTGCACATCTGGGGCCGGATGCCCTCCCTGTCAGGTCCAGGCTTTTAGCCGCCCAGGGAAGGCTGGCACGTACTACGGGGCGCATTCCAGAATCGCGCGAGTATTTCAAGAAGGCTCTGGCTCTTTGTCCTCAGCCGGACAAGACCACTGGAGACCTGGCCCTGGCCAGCATCAGCATGGGGGAGGCCATGTTGGAAGCCGGCAGGAAGGATGAGGCACGGGAATTGTTTTTAAAGGGCCTTTCCGGCTCGGAAAATGCCTCTTACCTGTTGAATGACTGCCTCAATGCCCTGCGCGGCCTGGCCCGTATTTCTACGGAGCAGGGGAATTATGAGGAGGCCCTGGCTTATCTTTACCAGGCGGAAGGCGCTGCCCGCGGCGTACTGCCGACGGACCATGCCTTTTGGGCCGGGTTGTATGATCAGAGGGGGTGGGTCAACATCTTGCGCAAGGCCTCTCCGGAAGCCCGGGCGGATTTTTTAAAGGCCATTGCCAACAGCTCGGCTTCTCCCGTCATTTCCGCCCAGTCCCGCGAAGGGCTGGGCAAGGCATGGCTGGATGCCGGGGAGGGGGGCAAGGCCAGGGAGAACCTGGAAAGGGCTCTTCAGCTGCGGAAGTCCCATTTCGCCTCGGATCTTCTGTCCCTGGGCCGCGTATATTATTCCCTGGGACTTGCCAGCGATATGGCGGGGGACAGGGAGGGCGCCCTGACTGCCTATGCCGGAGCGGTGGATTCTCTGCTGAAATGCGTGGAGGGGGCGGAACGCAGGGATTTGCTGGTTCAGTCTTATTTGTGTAAGGCGTACGCTCTGTGTGACGGAGAACAATGGAAAGAGGCGGCAGAAGCTTTTGAGGCGGTTCTTCCCATGCTGGAGGGGGAACAGAGGTCGGAGAATTACAAACAGCTTGGACGCTGTTATGACGAACTGGGCATGAAGGAGAAAGCGGATGACTACTGGAAGGAATCCGGTTTTCCCCGGGTGCGCATGGCATCCCCCGGGCGCAGACCCTCCGTGAACTCCAGATCTTCACGGAGGTAGGATGCGAGGGGCTTCGTAAGACGTTGCGAGGCGTTTATTTTGCTTGATTTGTGCCGTCTTTTTGGCTCAATGCCTGCATGAGTTCCGAGCGCCATTTTTCCAGTAAGCCCTACCGCCCCGCACGCAAGAAAAAGTCTTATTGGAAGCCGGTCCTCTTTTTGGTCCTCCTGGGAGGACTCTGGTTCGGCTACATCCAGTACTGGCCTACGATAGAAGGGTGGTTCAAGCCGACCATTCATGAGGTGCACAGCCAGACGCAGGCCATGGGGCATTTGCAGGATATGCTGGCTTCATGGAACGGTTCCGATGCAGAGCTGGCGCAGATGGCATCCTCCGTGGACAAGCAGGTGGAATGGATGAATTCTCCCGAAGCCAGAGATTCCTTTGCATGGCTTTTGGCGGTGGAAATGGACCGGCGCGGCATGCTGAAAGAATCCGAACCTATGCTGGCTGCTCTTCTGGGAAAAAAGCTGGCTGCTTCCTCCTCCATGACGGCGGAGGACAATACCCGCCTTCTGGGCGTCAGCCTGAACTGGGCGCGGGAATTCGCCCGCCGCAAGCATGATGCTGTGGCGGAAAAGCTTTATGAAGTGATTTTGAAAAATACGCCGGAAGACCAGGTTTCCATCCGTTTAGCGTGCTTGGAGCCATTAATCCATTATGCGTACGACCAGGCCAGGTTTGAGCGTTTTTCCGCGTTGTGCAAGCAGGCTGTTTCTCCTGTCATGAGGAGCATGCTGAATAAACCGGAGGATGTGAAGAGCATGGTGAAAATCCTGTTGCTTCAGGATACTCTGCCAGACAGGACCACCGGGTTGCCCGGTGGCACGGGGAGTGCGATTGCCCGGGAGCTTCTTACTAAATTCCGCCTGACCGCCAATCCGGACATGGGCCGCATTATTCTGAATGAACTGAAGATGCCGCTGAACACGCGCCGGAAGTATTCCCAGGAGGAATTGAAGGCCATGGCCGACCAGCTGGAAGCGGCTCTGATCTGCTTCCGAGCAGCTGAAACGGAGATGGACTGCACGCCGGAGACAATGCTTGCCCTGGCACGGGTAAGGATGCAGATGGGGGATTTGAGAGAAGCCTCCCGCCTGCTGTCCCGTGCAGAAGGGGCTGCCATGACGCTTGGCGTGGATGCTCCCCGTATTTTGAGCGGCTCCAGCCTGAGCCAGGATATTGCGTCCATGCGGTCCCAGCTTGAAAAATACAGCCAGGCAGAGGCTTTGGTGAAACGGGCTTATGAAGATGTGAATGTTGCCGCAGCTTTCCTGAAGGCGCGGGATTACGATCAGGCGGTAAAGTATCTGGAACAGGCAATGAAAGTGGCTCGTGAAAATACCACGTTTGTTCAGGCACTTCAGCCGGTCATTCTGAATCTTCAGGCGGAGATAAGCGCCGGCAGGGAACAATGGGCTCTGTCGGAGTCCCAATATGGAAAGTTGATTGCGGAGTGGGATGCGTTGACTCCGGAAGATAAGGAAAAACTCCGGAATAATCTGGCCTCCATCCAGTTGGGAGAGCTTTACAATGAAATTCACCGCAACTGGGCTGGTGTGTGCCTCAAGCAAAAACGAACCACAGAGGCCCGCAGGGTGCTGGGGAAGATAGGAGAGGTTCCGGCTGAAGAACCGGAGAGGCCTGCCTCGCGCCGACGCCGCAGATAGCAGACCCTTCCTTCAGTTAGGCCGTTCCTTTTTTGGAAAGGAAAAGTTATCCATTGGCAGATGCCGGAGGGGCTCAGAGTTCCCAGAGGCTCCGGTCGGGAGCTTGACTAAAGCGGGATACCTGCGGTCAGTTGCGTGAGGCTGAAGGGGCTTTTTAAGGAAATGTGCCGCTTTAATCCCTTGACGTCATCAAAGAGCTTTGGCACAGGTTCCGTTTCCCTGTATCGACGGATACCCGGCATTCCGGAGAGAAAGAATGGATTTTAGGCCTTCAACAAGTTATTTGTCTCTTTTTGGGGCAAATGTAACGTTTCCGGTATGATCCATATTCTCAAGCAGAGCTGAAAAACAGCTTCTGCAGAACCTTCAGCTGCGGACTTTGGCTTTCTGTCTTACATGGCTGAGAGCCCTTTTCCCATGAACCATTTTTTCACGGCGGTCAGCTGCGGATTGACGGCGGGAGCGCACAGTATATTTTGCGAAAATTTGGCTAACCGTAAGGTTGCCCTGTTCGAAAAGTTTGAAAATATTATCTCTCACCCTCATGGCTTCCTGAAGCGCTGCGTCAGCGCCCCCGTATTGAGAATCGGAGAAATAACGGGTGAATAAACGCTTGTTCTTACAGATCGCCAACCGATAGCCCTGAAAGGCCGTTGTTTCGTAAGTGTAACGGGTGATGTTTTTACAAGGCATATGAACAGAAGTTATGGGACCGGGTGATAGAAGCAGTGATAAGCTTCTATTAGAATAGGTTCCATTTCCTGTAAAATCCAGAAAAAACACAATTTGTTAGATTGAGTGCAAAAAATGCACTACTAGATGCTTGTGGACAGGTTATTGTGGCGTGTCATCCCTGACATAAAAACAACCGTCGGAAACACGGATTTTCAATTTTTCCCCTGCATGCACCTGGTTTGTCTGCCGGATAAGCTGCTTATCCTGGTTTTCTACCAGGGCATATCCGCGACGCAGGGTCTGTTCCGGGCTGTGTGCTTCAAGACGTGCTTGAATAAGAGTGAGTTGTGAAGATAAATCCGTCATGCGGGAGGCGGCTGCATGGGATAAACCGGCCTGAAGGGAAGCCAGAAGCTGTGTGCGCTCCCGGTTCCTGTGGGCGGGGTGGCGCATTTGCAGCTGATGTTCCAGTTTGTTAATATGCAGCGTGTTATGAAAAACTCTCGTGGTTGCGGCATTCTGCAGGGTTTCTTCCATATCGTCCAGGCGCTGGGAATAAGGAGAGAGCAGGGAATACGCATCCAACAGCTTCCCCCGCAGGTAAACATCCAGTTTCAGCTTGGAACGCAAGAGGGAATGCCGAGCGGATGCATGAAGAGCCTGTTCCATTCTGGACAGCTTGCGGAGCCATTCAGGGCCGTCCGGTGTGGCCAGTTCTGTGGCTGCGGTGGGAGTGGGTGCGCGCAGATCCGCCGCAAAATCGGCAATGGTGAAGTCCGTATCATGACCCACTGCGGAAATCACGGGAACGGTACATTCGTAAATGGCGCGCGCCACCGTTTCCTCATTGAAATTCCACAAATCCTCAATGGAGCCGCCTCCGCGTCCTACAATGAGCACGTCCACGGGCGGGAGACCGTTGAAGGGCGCTCCGGACCAAGCGCGCACGGCTGCGGCTATTTCGTGCTCCGCTCCTGCCCCCTGCACGCGTACGGGTAGCAGATAAGCCTTCACCCACGGGGCGCGGCGTTCCAATACGTGCCGTATGTCCTGGATGACGGCGCCGGTGGGGGAGGTGACGATGCCGATGGCGCGGGGGAACGTGGGAATTTTCTTTTTGTGTTCCGCGTCAAACAACCCCTCGCGCTGGAGTTTGGCTTTCAACTCCAAAAAGCGAGTCTGCAAATCTCCCTGTCCTGCAGCTTTTACCTGCCTGATGACCAGCTGGAGTTGCCCCCGGTCCGGGTATACGGTGGCGCTGCCCAGGACATGGACTTTCATCCCTTCCTGGAGCCGTATGGGGCATTTGGAAGCCGCTGCCTTGAAAAAGGCGCAGAAAATTTCCGCTCCCTGTTCCTTCAGGGTGAAATAAACGTGGCCGCTGGTGTGATGCTTGACGTTGCTCAGTTCTCCCACCACCCACTGGGTGCCCACAGCGATGCTGACCGTGTCTCTCAGGCGGTAAACGAGCTGTTTGACTGTGATGGGTTTGGGCGCGGCGGGCGTTTCCTCCGGGAATTCCATAAATTACGGTTCAAAGGGGATGTTCAGCGCTTCATACGCCAGCATCCTGCATTGCTTGATATCCAGCTTGCCGGATGGGAGCACCGGGATGCGTTCTACGGGAATAATCTCCTTGGGGCACCAGAGGGCCGGCAGCCCCTGGTCAATCAGGCCGTGCCTGATGAGGGTGCGCGCCTGGTGCACGTAATCCGTCACCAGGGTGGTGAGCAGGGCTACGGCCTCCCCTTTTACGGGGTCCGGAATGGTGACGACGGCTATCCGCCGTTCTTCGTCCGCCGGATCCAGATTCCAAATGTTCATAATGGCTGCTTCCAGGGCTTCATGAGGCACCATTTCCCCACCTATTTTGGAAAAGCGGGAAATGCGTCCTTCAATCTTCAGGAAGCCGAATTCGTCTGCGGAACCTATGTCTCCGGTTTTTAGCCAGCCGTCCACGAAAATATCGCGATCCGTCTCCGGACCGCCCAGATAGCCGGGAAAGATGTTCGGTCCTTTCAGCCAGATCATGCCGGAAGTAGTGATGGGAACCACGCGTCCCGTGTGAGGGCTGGTGATGCGTATGGCGATTCCGGGAAGGAGGGCTCCTACGGAACTCTTTTTCATGCCGGGAATGAAGTCTCCGGCGGCATTGGATGGCGCCGGGTCAATGAAGTTGACGGAACAGACGGGAGAGGCTTCCGTCAGGCCGTAGCCTTCGCATGGAATGATGCCGAATTTTTCCCGGAAAGCGGCGGAAAGGTCTTCCGGCAGTTTTTCCGCGCCAACGATCAGGTAGCGGACGGTTTTAAAGGTGTCCGGTTCGCAGCGTTTCATGAAACCGCGCAGGAAGGTGGGCGTGGTGACTACCAGACTGATTCCGTACTGCTTGATAAGGGCTCCCAGCCGTTTGGCCTCAAGAGGGGATGGATAGGTGACCATGTCGTACCCGCCGATCATCGGATACCATAGCCCGATGGTGATGCCGAAGCAGTGGAATACGGGCAGGCTTCCCAGAAACCTGCTTTGCGGTTCCAGCGTAATGCGGGAGGAACATTGAGAGATGTTGGAAAGAAGGTTGTGGTGGGTCAGCGGCACGCCCTTGGGTTCCCCGGAAGAGCCGGAAGTGAACATCAGCACGGCTTCGTCCGCGCCTGTAGGTGCGTCCAGCCCCAGTTTTTTAATCATGAACCCCGCTGTCAGGAATTTGATGGCGAGGCCCCAGCGTTTGGCGGAACCTTTAAGCAGGGGAATTTCCCGCTCCATGAGGATCAGATCCCGCTGGGGGGGCCACGGGAAATTCTGGAGCTTTCGCATGAAGGTATCCGCAGTAATAAACCAGTCCACGCCGGATTGCTTTACAGAGCTGGCAAAGGCTCCTTCCGAGGCGGAATAATTGAAATTCACCGGTGTTTTCCCGGCGAACAGGCAGCCCAGATTGGCTATGGCCGCTCCCTTGCCCGGCGGAAGAATGATGCCGACCCGGCGATTCGAGGTAATTTTTTTCAACCTCTTGGCAAAGGCTACGGAAATGGCCAGTAGCTGGCCGTAAGTCAGCGTAGTGTCGTCAATGCCGTCGATGACCCGGCAATCGGAATGAAGTCTGAGGCTGCGGAAAAGGAGGGCGGACAGGGAACCGTGGAGCTGAGGCAGCGTGGCGTATGCCTGGGCGGAACATTCCAGCCACGCGGAGGTCAGGCGTGCTGCCATCTCGGCCCCGGGGGCCAGTTTGGGGAGAATATGTATCTGGATGTCCGCCTGGGCGTCCGTATCGGCCTCCGCATCCAGCACGGAGTTCGTGTAAAAACCGGCATAGACCGGTACGGGGGAGATATGCAGGGCTTCCAGGGCCTTGATGACCCGCGGAGGAATTTGGCTGATGGAACCTTTCACATGGGAGACGGGACCGGGTAGAAATACTACTCTTCTGCCTTCGTTAATGCGTTCCATGATGGCGGAACGCAGCGCGACAGGGTCGCTGCCTCCAGCCTGGAACAGGATGCCGTCCGCTTTAGTGGATTCCAGATGGGAGGCGGTGGCCGTATCCGGGGGGAGACCTTCTTCCACCAGGTAAGTCATGCGGTCCCTGCCCAGTTCTTTTTCGAACATCAGTAGGGTTTTATAAGATACTTTGTTGAAGATCAACAGATCACCTGAGTCGGATAAATTGGAGGAACCAAAAATGGCCATGGGAAAAGGATAAAAAATTTGCTTGAAGCATTTTAGCAACTTGAAGAGCCGGGAGCAAGGAGGAAAGGTGCATTCCCGGTTGCTTTTCCTTTATCCGGACAGGTCTTGGAAGTCTTTCCCCTCTCGGTACGTTTTTTATGGGAAGAGTGTTGTTTTTCATGGGATTGCCTGGATTTGGCGTTATCTCCTGCGAAGGAGTTTCCGCAAACCAGCTGTTCCGATATTTACTTACTGATGAATGGGCCTGGTAGGCAGCAACATCTTCGGACGAGAAGCGCTGGCGGAAATCCGCGTAAACGCGGCGCAGGACCTGGGAGACCGGAGAGGGGAAACGAACATCTCTCTGCTGGGCAACCCCGGCTTCGCGCAAAGCGTGAGGGGGGCGAAAGTGGGAACGACGGCGCTGTAGCTGGGAGCCGGACTGAGCGTGCCGATGGGAACGAAGAGAACTATCTTCGTGAAGGGGAACGCGGACATCCGGGACGGGGCTGCTCAGTAAACGGGACGTATCAGCTACTGCTACGATTTCTGGTCTTTGCTCCGAACTTGTTGCGGGCAAACAATACACCCTCTTTTTCTATGTATGAAAGGTGAAATTCACGAAAGGTGTTATTTTGCTGCATCGTTTGTTCAGGAATGGGGAAGGGATGAAAAATAATTTTTGCGTCCATTTTTATTTTCATGTGAAATGTTGCATTGCGGATTAGCAATCCGCCGTCAATATTCAACATTGATCCAATGCATGTTGCATACCCGGAAATCATCATCTTTTTAATATCCAATTCAGAATTTTTTCAAAAAAACATTCCATATCTCTTTCATTATAAACATCAAAAATATCTGATTCTGGTCTATTTTCTGGATAATGCTTCTGCGGATTGCTAATTCGGTAATAGCTATATATTGCAAACAGCCAATCAGGACGGCTGGATAGCTTTATTATTTACCCATATTTGCAAGTTATGAAGTTACGTCTACCGCTCAAGTTGTTGTCCGCCTTATTGTCGTTTTATGCCATATCCGGTTTTCATGTGTTCGCTGCTACGGAGTGGGACGGCAGCAGATATTCCGGTAATATCTATACGTGGGTAGGGAGTTCGTCCAATGATTTTCATAACGGCGGCATTGTCCTGACCAATCCGGATGGAACATACGGTCCTGTCAATACGAATTGGGGTTCCGTTTCAGAGGAGGGGAGTATTTGGAACCTTTTTGCCAATGAAACGGGACTGTCGCAATATAACACATTGCGCTTTGTCGCATCAGGCACGGAAGTGGGCGATGTCACCGTATCGGCGACCAATAAAAATCCATCCTGCTCCTTTACGCCATTTACCATGGGGGGATTGATTGTGGAGGAAGGGGCATCAGGGTTCTCCCTTGTCCCGAACAATAATGCCCAGAGGACTCTTATACTGGGGAGAGCGGGTACGGAAGAGCCGGTATTATTTACGGTTCGTGAAGATTTTTCCCTGGGTTCTTCCTCCAATGCATGGGGCCCGGTTAATGTGAATGCAGACTGGAATGTCCTTGTGGCAAATGGCAAGACGCTGAATGTTTACGGGGCACTGAATTCTTCCGGACGGACCATTACGGTGGGCGGGGAAGGATTCAGCGGTACGTTGGTTTTAAACAATGCGGCCAATGCATCCATGACTGCTGAATGGGTCATCACCTCCGGCTCTACTGTAAGGTGCATGAATAATTCCGCTTTGGGAAGCGGCCTTGTTACGCTGGATGGGGGGACGCTTGATTTTAACTCGCAAACGATCGGATCAACCATTACGTTGAACATGAGCGGGACCGGGACATTGCAGAATGTGACAGTTGATGGAGCAATTTTATCTTATACGTCTTCATCGGGAAATGATGGGATTACTGCTTCAAATACCACGTGGACGTCCGGGAAGATAGATATTGGGCGTTTGTTGCAGGGATTTAGTGCCGAAGGTTCCAATACCGTTGATTTGGGAGCGGAGCTTGGCGAGGGCTTTAGCGTACTGGGCTTAGATACAGGGCAATATAGAATAGAAGGCAGCGTGCTGACGATAGAAGAC
>ERZ824600.879-NODE-879-length-42166-cov-3.428748_pt1 | contig 42166 bp, 40 predicted proteins | sample MGYA00519933_ERZ824600 | MGnify/ENA primary metagenome ERZ824600 (study PRJEB31778, sample SAMEA3449178) | human gut metagenome | biome: human gut; feature: human-associated habitat; material: faeces | place: United Kingdom | collected 2010/2012 ... | reverse complement strand
CCGGTTGCCTGCGGACAGATGTCTCCTGCAAGAACGACCCGGAAGAGTCTCTCCCCTCTCCGTTCCCGAATCGTCCAGACTCCGTTATTCTGAATCATGGATCCTTCTCCTCTCTGCTCTGCCATTGTTTTGCTTCCCTCTTTCGGACTCTTTTGTAGTACCATAAAACATTTTTTTTATAAAAAAAGAAGGAAAAACCTTGAAAACATTTGTTTTCTGAACAAAATTATCTGAAAAAGGAACGGTGTCGGCAAATGAGAGTTCAAAAGGTCTCGTGGCGGAAAAACAGCACGGACTACTACCGGGAGGACTGGTTCCCGGAAAATCGGAAAGTCGCGCTCGCCTGCTGGAACGAAGGTCCCCTTCCATACGGCACGCTCCTGTGGCCCCGCTACTATTCCGAGGTCAAGCGGACAGGGGGCGGATGGTTCCGGTTCGAAAACAATGCCGATCTGACCTTTGAGTATCTGCTCTCCGGAACGCTGCGCTATACCCAGGACGGCGTCACGGAGAGCGTCGCGCCGGGAGAGGTGTATCTGATGCATCCGGGGGCCGATGTGGTGTTCCACACCCGGGGCTGGGAGAGCTTCCACCGCCTTCGCCTGATGATCTGCGGAACGCTCGTCCGGGAACTGGATCTCCAGCTGCATCTGACGGGGTGCAACTGCTTCCGTCTCTCTGCTCCCGGTCCGTTTCTCGCCCGGATCCGGACCATCGCGGAGCGGATGGAGCAGCATCGGGCGGAGGACGCTCCGGAACTGTCGTCCATGGTCTACCGCCTGATCGCCGGTTTCGCGGCCGAGTGCGGAAACTCCCGGATCGATACCCTGCCCGATCCGCTTGCCCGGATTCTCCGCGAGATGCGCGAAAATTTCTCCATCGGATTCACCATCCGGGAACTCGCGGAGGAACATGGAATGGAGGTCCATCAGCTGATGCGGCTCTTTCAGCGCCATTTCGGGGTCTCCCCGCTGGAGTATCGCAACAAGCTGCGGATGGAGGCGGCCGGACGGCTGGTCGCTCATTCCTCTCTGCCGATGAAGGAGATTGCGGAACGGCTCGGGTATCGCAGTCCGCTGTATTTTTCCACGGCGTTTCGGAGGACGTTCGGGCTCTCGCCTTCCCGTTACCGGCTTCAGAACCGGGAGAGCTGGAGCGAATAAAAAAGGCGCGGCAGAGAGGCCGCGCCGTAAGAAGATTCCGTTCTCTGTTCCCGGGGACCGGCAGGGGAACGGGGGAAGGACGTGCGTCGCAGGACGGTCGTTTCCCTCACTTCCCCCCCTCGATGGGTTGCCGGCCCACGTCCGCGGTCAGCCTTTCCGGTTGACGTAGGTGGTGTGCAGGAGATGATGCGCCAGATGGCTGCCGGGCTCTCCGAGAAACTCCTCGTACAGTTTGAGAATGGAGGGGTTCTTGTGCGATTTGCGCAGCGGCTTGTTGCGGTCCTCCGTGTAGAGAGCGTCAAGACGTTTCTTCAGGATGGCGGTGTTCCCATAGTGATAGGGCTGACCGCCGCCGTTGAGACAGCCGCCGGGACAGGCCATGATTTCGATGGCCTGATAATCGGCCTCTCCGCGCTCGATTTTCTCCAGCAGTTTGCGGGCATTTCCGAGTCCGGAGCAGACGGCCGCCTTCAGTTTGAGTCCGGCAACCTCCACTTCCGCCTCCTTGATTCCTTCCAGTCCGCGGACGGCGGAGAATTCGACCTGCGGCAGATCCTCTCCTGCGATCCAGTCGGCCGCGGTCCGGAGCGCCGCCTCCAGCACGCCGCCGCTCGCGCCGAAGATGACTGCGGCGCCGGTGGATTCGCCGAGCGGAGAATCATACTCCTGCTCTTCCAGATCGTGGAAGAGAATGCCCGCCTCGCGGATCATGTCGGCCAGTTCGCGTGTTGAGAGGACGATGTCCACATCCGGAACGCCGTCGTGCGAGAACTCCTCGCGTTTCGCCTCGTACTTCTTGGAGAGACACGGCATCACCGATACGACAATCAGATCCGCCGGCTTCACGCCGATCTTCTCCGCATAGTAGCTTTTCAGCACCGCCCCCATCATCTGCTGCGGCGACTTGGCTGTCGACGGCATGTAGATCAGTTTCGGGAACTGGTGCTCCAGGAACTTCACCCATCCCGGACAGCAGCTGGTGAGAATCGGAAGATTTTTCCCGCTCTTCACCCGTTCGATCAGTTCCGTGGTCTCCTCCATGATGGTGAGGTCGGCCGCGAAGTCGGTGTCGAAGACCTTGTCGAATCCGAGCATCCGGAGCGCGGTGACCATCTTTCCGGTGCTGATGGAGCCGGGTTCCATGCCGAAGGCCTCGCCGATCGCCACCCGGACCGCCGGAGCGGTCTGCACGACAACGGTCTTGGTCGGATCATTCAGCGCGCGCCAGACGTCGTACTTGTAGTCCATTTCGCTGAGGGCGCCGACCGGGCAGGCCTGGACGCACTGACCGCAGAAGACGCACTCCGTCTCCACCAGCGGACGCTGTCCCGCCGGAGCGACCACGGTGTTGAATCCCCGTCCGACCGCCGAGAGCACTCCGACCGTCTGAATCGTATTGCAGGCCGTTTCGCAGCGGCGGCACATGATGCACTTGTCCAGGTCGCGGGCGATCGCATAGCTGGACAGATCCTTGTTGTACGTCGACTGCTCCCCCTTGTAAAGCAGATGATGCAGCCCCATCTCCTGCGCGAGCTTCTGCAGCTTGCAGTGCAGATTCTTCGGGCAGATCAGACAATCCTTCGGATGATCCGACAGCAGCAGATCCAGAATCGTCCTGCGCGCATTGATCACGCGAAGCGTGTTGGTCTTCACCTCCATCCCCTCCATGACCGGCGTGCAGCACGCCGGCGCCAGATTCGGACGCCCCTTCACCTCCACCACGCAGATCCGGCAGGAGCCGCACTTGTGCTCGACATGAAAACAGTCCATCTTGAAATGACAGAGCGTCGGAATACGGATTTCAAGCTTTTCCGCCGCTTCGAGAATCGTGCTCCCGGAGTCGACGGAAACCGGCTGATCGTTGATTTTCAGATTCACTTCCATAATTGGGTTTCTCCTTCCGGAAACAGGTTATCGCTTCTCGATCGCATGGAACTTGCACGCCATGAAGCAGACGCCGCATTTGATGCAGCGGCTCTGGTCGATCAGGTGCCGTTCGCGCCGCTCGCCGGTGATCGCGTTGACCGGGCAGCGCTGGAGGCAGAGTCCGCAGCCGACACAGCGGTCGGTCACCTCGTAATGAATCAGCTTCGTGCAGGCTCCCGCCGGACAGCGCGACTCCTGCACATGCGCCAGATACTCCTCCTCAAAATTGCTCATGGTCGAAAGAACCGGATTCGGCGCCGTCTGTCCCAGTCCGCAGAGCGCGGTGTCCTTGATCGTCGCGGAGAGCTGTTTGAGCTTGGCGATGGTATCCATCGTCCCGCGTCCGTCGGTAATCTCCTCCAGCAACTCGTACATGCGGCGGTTCCCCACCCGGCACGGTGTGCACTTCCCGCACGACTCGTCCAGCGTGAACTCCAGGAAGAATTTGGCGATGTTGACCATGCAGTCGTCCTCGTCCATCACGATCATTCCGCCGGACCCCATCATGGAGCCGATGGCTTTCAGCGCCTCGTAGTCGATCGGAAGATCCAGATTCTTCGCCGTGATGCAGCCGCCCGACGGTCCGCCGGTCTGCACCGCCTTGAACTTGCGGCCGTTTTTGATTCCGTCGCCGATCTCGTAGATGATCTGGCGGAGTGTGGTTCCCATCGGAACTTCGGCCAGTCCCACTTTGGAGATCTTTCCGGCGAGCGCGAACACCTTCGTGCCCGGCGATCCCTGTGTGCCGATCGAGCGGAACCACTCCGCTCCCTTCCGGACAATCGCGGCGATGCACGCATAGGTTTCCACGTTGTTGACGATCGTCGGTTTCCCCCAGAGTCCGGAGACCGCCGGATAGGGCGGTTTGACGGTCGGTTCTCCGCGCTTGCCTTCAATCGAATGGATCAGCGCGGTCTCCTCGCCGCAGACAAAGGCGCCGGCGCCGAACTTGATCTCGATCTTGAAGTCGAATCCGCTTCCGAAGATGTTTTTCCCGAGGAATCCGGCCTCTTCCGCCTGGCGGATGGCGATCTCCAGCCGTTTCACCGCCAGCGGGTACTCCGCGCGGATGTAGATGACGCCGGTTCCGGCTCCGATCGCATATCCGCCGATCGCCATCGCCTCCAGAACGCTGTGGGGATCGCCTTCGAGAACGGCGCGGTCCATGAATGCGCCGGGGTCGCCTTCATCCGCGTTGCAGATGATGAACTTTTCGCCCGGGGGCTGCGCCGCGGCCAGCGACCATTTGCGTCCGGTGGGGAACCCGCCGCCTCCGCGGCCGCGGAGACCGGAATCGGAGATCAGTTTGACGACCTGTTCCGGAGTCATTTCGGTGAGGACCTTTGCCAGGGCGCTGTATCCGTCGTTCATCACATATTCGTCGATGTTCTCCGGGTTGATGCATCCGGTGTTGCGCAGGACGATGCGGGCCTGGAGTTCGCCGGGCGCCGGCGTTTCGGTTTCGGGATAGTACCAGCAGCGTTCGAGGGTGCGGGTTCCCGGGGCGGCCGCGTCGGTGCCCGCGGAGAGAATGGCGGGAATCTGCTGCGGGGTGACGTCTCCATAGATCAGTCGTTTCCCCGATTCGCGGTCGAGAAGCATGATCACCGGCTCCGCATAGCAGAGCCCCATGCAGCCCACTTCGACGATTTCAACGGCGTTTTCAAGTTTCCGTTCCGCCACTTCGGATCGGATGGCTTTCAGAACCTCGGTTGTTCCCGCGGCGATTCCGCAGGTGCCCATCGAGACCAGAAGTTTGACCGGCGGACGGTCCGCGTTTCTCAGAGCCGCGGCCCGCTCGTGCAATTCCGTTGGAGACTGGATTTTTTCTGTCATTTCATCAACTCCCTTTACAATCGGATTTCAGGATCGGATGCCGAAGGGGGGTCAGTCCCGGCATTCCTTGAGGACGTCCGCGACGCGTTCCGCGGTCATGTTTCCGTAGACCCGGTCGTTGACCATCACGACCGGCGCGAGACTGCATGCTCCGACGCAGCGCAGGGATCCGAGAAAGAATTTGCCGTCCTCGGAGGTCTCCCCCTCCTTGATGTTGAGCTGACGCTTGAACTCCTCCAGCACCTTGCCCGCTCCCTTCACAAAGCAGGCGGTGCCGATGCAGACGTTGATCTTGTACCGGCCGACCGGCTTGTCGGTGAAGTAGCTGTAAAAACTGATGACGCCGTAGACCTCCGCATGCGAGATCTTCAGCCGTTCCGCGATATATTTCTGGACATCTTCCGGAAGATACCCGAAAATATGCTGGGCTTTGTGGAGAATCTGGATCAGATAGCCCCGTTTCCGGTCCGGAACGAGATCCAGCGGAATGGAGGCGATGTACTCCTCCAGTTCCTTGTACTTTTCTGCCCGTTCCGGTGTCCCGGCCGCGCAGACGGTGGGGTTTGTGCAGCTGCAGCTCATAGTCAATAGGCCTCCTGAAAAGTTAAGACTTCCGTGGGAAAGTTTCCTTGTTCGCATGCTGATTTTCTGCTTTCGGCGACAGAATAGCATAGAACCGCATTTGTGAAATTGCAAACACTAAAAAAGTTTTTATAAATATTTTTTTGATTTTTTTGTCGAAAAATGAATGAAAAAGGCCTTTTTTCACAAATTCACAGCAGTACTGCACTGTGATAGATTTGCCTAATTTTCATTTGAGTCCTTTTCCCGCGCCGGACAAGAGGGGCGCAGAGAAAGAAAAGGGTTGTCCCATGGCCAAAGCCTCTCGTTCCATTGAAATATTACGCGGAAATGGTTGAAAATAATTTATTAGACATTATATTTATAGAAAATGAACTATTTTGATGAATCGTAAAAGATTAGGGAAGGGAGTGTTTCATGAATGGATCAGAGGATGTTGCCGCTCGTTTCTGGAAAGCAACCTTCACACTGACTGATCTGATGCGGGACATGTGCAGCAATCTTGTCGCCGCCAACGACCGGGAAAACTGGAATTTGACCATCCAGCAGATGCGTCTGCTGCGCGCGGTCTATGTGAAAACATCCACGGTCTCGCCCGAGGGCGTCATGCTCAAGACCATCGCCGAAACGCTGAACGTGACCAGCGCCGCTGTCTGCGGAATGGTCGAAAACATGGTTCAGCGCGGTCTGCTGACCCGGAACCGGTGTGAAAGCAACCGCCGGAGCGTCAATATCTCTCTTTCGGAACACAGCAAGAAGAAAATCCGCGAGGTCGAAGCCGCGTATACGGAGATTGCGGAACGCATGTGCCGGGAAATCGGCGCGGCGGAGGCGGACCGGATGATCGGAATCCTCGAAGGCCTTACGGAAAAACTCGTCGCGGAAGATCCTTCGTCCTATCAGGCTAAGCTGCTCAAACATGCCAAATAAGGACCGGACGGTTTTCCCATGAGTCATTTCAATCTTTTCGAGGCGGTCATGCTGATCTGCTTCGGCGCAAGCTGGCCGTTTGCTCTTCTGAAGACGATCCGGGTGAAGAACCCCGCCGGAAAAAGTCTCCTTTTCATGTATCTGATTCTGATCGGGTACATCAGCGGAATTCTCAACAAGATCCCCGGAATCGGTCATTACGACCACGTGCTGTGGCTCTATGTGCTGAACACGCTGATGGTGTTTACCGATCTGGTGCTGACACAGTACTACCTGATCCGCCGCCGCAGAGAGGCCGCCGCCGGACGGTGACGGGGACTCTTTCCGCCGCCGGAAAAAGGGGCGTGCGGGAAGGGACCGCCCTCTTTCGCCGGAAGAGCTCTTTTTCCGCCAAATTTCCCCGGCCGACTTTTTTTTTCGGGGGATGATGCTATATTTCCCGGAAACATTCTGATCTTTTTATTGCGGGAGACTGGCTATGAAGGGAATTTGTTTTATCGGTGCGGGAAAGATGGCGGGCGCCATCGCCGGAGGAATGGTCCGGAAGAATATGGACCGGGAAATCTATGCGTTTGATCCGTCCGCGACGGCCGCGGAACATTTCCGGGACGTGACGGGAGGAACGATCTGCGCGAGCGCGGCGGAAGCGCTGGAAAAGGCGGATACGGTTCTTCTGGCGGTCAAACCGCAGTATCTTGCCGAAGCCGTGGCCCCGATCCGGGAACGGATCGGCGGGCGGCTGGTGATCTCCATTGTGGCGGGAGTGACGATCGATTCCCTGGAGAGCCTGACGGGAACCGGACGGGTTATCCGCGTGATGCCGAATACGCCGGCTCTGGTGGGGGAAGGTATGAGCTGCATTGCGGCGCATCCCGGTGTGGCGGAGGAGGATCTGGCGGAGGCGGAGGCGCTTCTTTCGGCGGTCGGACTCTGCCGGAGAGTGGAGGAGAAACAGCTGGATGCCGTAACCGGGCTGAGCGGAAGCGGACCGGCGTTTGTGCTGGAATTCATTCAGGCGCTGGCGGATGGCGGCGTGTATGCCGGTCTTGCCCGCGATGTGGCGACGGAACTGGCGATTCAGACGGTGCTCGGATCCGCGAAAATGGCGCGCGAGACCTGCTCTCCGATCGGCGTGCTCCGGGATGCGGTGATCTCGCCGGGAGGAACCACCTCCCGCGGCGTGATGGAGCTGGCAAAGGGCCGCTTCGCCGCGACAACGGCTCAGGCGGTGATCGCGGCGGCTGACCGCTCAACGGAGCTCGGCGCGGCAGCCGCAAAGAAGAAAGAGGTTTCGGCATGATGACAGGATCCGCGGATCTGTTTCTTGCATGGAAGTATTTCAAGCCGAAGCGCAGTGCGGTTTCGGTCATTACGCTGATTTCGGTGATCGGGGTTGCGCTGGGGGTCGGCGTGCTGATCGTGGTGCTGGCGGTGATGACCGGATTCTCCGACAAGATGAAGGAAAAACTGCTGGAGACGACATCGCACGCGCAGATTTATTCGAGAAACGGTGGATATATTCCGGATCCGGAACAGGTGCGGAAGGCGGTGGAGAAGAATGGCGGATCGGCGCTGCCGGTGGTGGTGTCGCCGGTTCTGCTGCAGATCGGGGAGCGGTTTGTCCCGAAGCAGCTGATCGCGTTTGATGCGGATGCGGGGGCGAAGCAGTTCAAGATCGGGGAATCGGTGGAGAGGGGGAGTTTCTCGCTGGAACGCGGAGAGATGATGGTCAGCTATCTGACGGCGCGGGATCTGGAGATCCATCCGGGATCGAAGGTTCTGGTGCATTCGCCGTCGCGTCTGGCCGGTCTGGTCCGCCGCGATGAGAACGGGAAGCTGGTGCTGAGCGAACGGACCTATCTGCCCGGAGAGTTCCGCGTTCCCGGAACGTTTGCATTCGGGAAGTATGATTTTGACCGCGATGTGATCTTCCTGAATCTGGAGGATGCGGATGAGCTGTTCGGGCTTCCGCTCGGCGCGGCGACGGGGGTGTATGTGTGGACGGCGGATCCGTTTCATATGGAGGAGTTTCTGGAGAATCTGAAAAAGGATCTGCCCGCCTGCGAGGTCTATTCCTGGCAGGAGCTGAACGGACGTCTTCTCGGGGTGTTGAATGTGGAGAAGAACATGCAGTTTTTCCTTCTGGTGTTTATTGTTCTTGTCGCGGCGTTCAGCATCACGAATACGCTGATTACGACGGTGATTCAGAAGACGCGCGAGATCGGCGTCCTGAAATCCATGGGGGCGACGTCGGGGAGCGTGATGCGGATCTTTATTCTTCAGGGTTTCTTTGTCGGCTGGATCGGAACGGTCTGCGGGATCGGTCTCGGAGTTCTGGTGGTGCACTACCGGATGGCGATTCTGCGGGCGCTGCGCTTCGTGACCGGACAGGAGATCTTTCCGAAAGAGTTCTATTTCTTCAGCGAACTTCCGGCGCATATCGTGACTGGCGATGTGCTCTGGATCGCTGCGATTTCCATTCTGCTCTGCACGTTCGGCGGTGTGATTCCGGCGTTCCGGGCGGCCAAACTGGATCCCGCGGGGGCGTTGCGCTATGAATAACAAGATGGATTTGTTTTCGCAGGAGGAACCGTTCCTTTCGGTTCAGATGGTGACGAAGTCGTTTCGGATTGCGTCGTCGAAAATTGATGTGCTCAAGGGGGTTTCCTTCTCCGCCCGAAGGGGGGAGTGGCTGGCGCTGGTGGGGGCTTCCGGAAGCGGAAAAACGACGCTGCTGGATATCGTCGGGACCATCTCACGGCCGGATACCGGACGGGTGCTGATCGACGGGGCGGATACCACGGCAATGTCGTCCCGGCAGACGGTGCTTTTCCGAAGAAAGAGGATCGGATTCGTGTTCCAGTCGTACCACCTGCTTCCGGAGCTGACGGTGCTGGAGAATGCGATGCTTCCGGGGATGCTGGAAGGGAAGGCGGTCCGAGTCTGCCGGAAGAGGGCGGAATCCCTGCTGGAGCGTCTGGGGCTCTCGCATCGTCTGGCCCACCGTCCGAACGAGCTGTCCGGCGGGGAGCAGCAGCGTGTCGCAATCGCCCGCGCGCTGCAGAACGAGCCCGAACTCCTTCTGGCCGATGAACCGACCGGAAATCTGGATTCGGTCACCGGAAAGGGGATCCTGGAAATTTTCCGTTCGATTCACGACGAGGGGAAAATGACGATTGTCATGGTGACGCACGACCACACCATTGCCGCTCTGGCCGATCGGATTCTGGAGCTGCGCGACGGCTGCTTCTATCAGTGAGTGATTCCCTCTCTGCAATCCGGTTGTCGAGAGGAGTTTTCCGGATGATTGGCGCGGTCCGGTGAGGTTCCTTGTCGTTCTCTGTTTGCCAGGAGGAAGAGGAGTCGGATCACAGGATCGGCCGGCTGTACGGCAGCGGATTTCGTCTCAGTTCCTCCGCCGCTCCGGAACGGGAGGATTCCTCCGCAAACAGCGCAAAGAGGGTCGGTCCGCTTCCGGTGATCTGCACGCCCAGCGCTCCCAGCTCCTCCAGACGGTTCTTCGCCAGTGTGAGAAGCGGAAATTTCCGCCATGCCGCCTCCGACAGATCGTTGCGCAGAAAGTGCGCCGCCTGTTCATAATCTCGCTTCCGGAGCGCCGCGATCAGATCGTCGATCGACCGGTTGTCCTCCGTCCGGACAAGGTGGCGGTACGACCATGGCGTCGAAATCGGGAACGGCATCGGAAGAATCAGAATCGGGGGTTCCGCGATCCCGTCAAGCGGCGTGAGGCGTTCCCCGAGTCCGCGCCCGACAGAAGGATGCGGATCCAGAAAAAAAGGAACATCCGCCCCGCATGAGAGCGCCACTGCCGCTCCCCGGTCCGGAAGAAATCCATACCGTTCCTGCACGGCAAGAAGAAGCGCCGCCGCATCGGAACTGCCGCCCCCCATCCCCGCCGCAACAGGAATGCGTTTCCGCAGATTGACCGAGATCGAGGGGCGGATCCCAAGGGCGGAACAGACGGCATCGGCGGCTTTCCCGCAGAGATTGTCCCGTCCAGTCGGAAGCGGGACGTCGGATCGAATTTCGAATTCGCCCTTCCCGTCGTCGTGAAAAGTGATCTCCAGCTCGTCGGAGGGTGTGGTCAGCGGAAGAAACAGCGTCTCAATCTCATGATACCCGTTCGGAAGTTCCCCGAGAACGCGCAGATAAAGATTGAGTTTGGAAACCGCCCGGACGATGCTCATCTCACGGTTTCCGCAGTTTGTATAGCCCATATTTGTTGTTGTAGGAGGAGATCTCGTCGGTGATCCGGACGGCAAGAGCCAGCGCATTGAGCCCGTCCTGTCCGGAAACGCGCGGTTTGACCACCGTCCCGCCGTTCTCCTTTGTCGCCGCAACGCAGGCAATGAAATTTTCCAGCTCCGCCGCCAGCGCGTTGGTCTCGCAGAGATCAATCTGTTTCTTGGAAACGCCGATCAATCCACGCCGGTAGATCTTCCCGCTGTGATGGGCGTAATCCATCGAGATATACGAATCGGTCTGGAAAACGCGGAATTTCCGCATCGGTTCCGGACTCATCCGGCTGGCCGTCACATTTGCGACCGCTCCGTTGGCAAATTTGATCCGTACATTGGCGATGTCCTCCGTCTTGCTGAGCACCGGGATTCCAACCGCGTCGATCCGCTCGACGGGCGCCCGCACCATGGTCAGCACCAGATCCAGATCGTGAATCATCAGATCCAGAACCACACTGACCTCGGTTCCTCTGCGATGCTGTCCCGGCCGCGGCGGCGGATATTTCGCCAGCCGGTGCGCTTCGATAAACAGCGTATTCGAATGGTGTTTCTCCAGATAATCCATTGCCGGATTGAAGCGCTCCACATGGCCGACGCCGAAAACCAGTCCGCGTTCCTCCGCAGTTTTCACCATCTCCTCGGCCTCCGCAACCGTGACGGCGATCGGTTTTTCCATCAGGACATGCTTGTTCATCGCCATCAGCTCCATCGCGGTTGCGTGATGCTCGGTCGCCGGGACGGCCACACTGAGAGCATCGCACTGTTCCGCCAGCTCCCGCAGCGAGGTAAACGCCTTCGTTCCGAACTCCTTTGCGACCGCCTCCGCGGCTTTCGGACTGACATCGCACACCCCGACCAGTTCGGCATTTCTGGATTCACTGTAGATTTTCGTATGATACCTGCCAAGCACGCCGACTCCGACGACTCCGACCTTGATCTTATTGGATGGACTGCCGAACATGAGGACTCCTTCAAACAAAATGGGATTTTCCGGAAACAAAACCGGACGAACAAGGGTTCGTCCGGCAGAAAACACTCGAAACGAAATCGGCTCAGTTCAGTGTGGCCGAATTCGGATAGACGACATTGTACACATTCTTTTCCGGCGTGATGATCCATTCCGGCCGCATGATCGGACCGTATCCCCATCCGGCTTCGCGTTCGTCGGGCATGCAGCCGGGCAGCGGGATCGGGAACGTGGCAATGTCGATCACGCCGACAATCTCGCGCTTGACGAAATTATACACCCCGAACAGCACGCCGTACGTGCAGGCCGCCAGGCCCCCTTCTTCAAAGTTGACCTCATACATTTTCAATGGAATCTCCAGAGCCCCGAAACCGACATTGACAATGCCGCGCCCCAGCTTCCGGGTGATCTTCTCCGCGTACGAATCCACCTTCTGACCATCGTCCGCAATCGCCGGGATGACGGTTCCTGTCACGAAGAGTGTGACTGCCGCGAGCATCATTGTCTTCCAGAATTTCATGATTTCTCCTTCGTTTTCCATATTTTTTTAAAGATTTTTTCATTTCTGTCGGAAATGACAGTGGCATTCCTGAGAATGTAGGCTAATATATTGCTGACTTCCGTTCTCTTCAAGCGGAAGTTGCAGAAGTTTTTTAAAAAAACAGAACAATCAATACGGATTTCTATGAAAAAAGAGAAGAAAAACTCCGGAAAACCGGAAAAAATTTCTCATGGAGAGCTCACTCTCCTGAACCGCAATCACAAGGAATATCCCGATTCCCCGGAAAAAGCAAAGCTCGAAGCCTTTGAAAACCGCTATCCGGAACGGGATTATGTGATCGAATTCGACTGCCCGGAATTCACAAGTCTCTGTCCGGTCACCGGACAGCCGGATTTCGGGCACATCCGCGTCCGATACATCGCCGGACGGCGATGCGTGGAAAGCAAATCGCTGAAACTGTACCTGTTCTCCTTCCGGAACCATGCCACGTTCCATGAGGAGGCGGTCAACCGGATCCTTGCCGATCTGGTGAAGCTGCTCGAGCCCCGCTGGATGCGCGTGGAAGGCGTCTTCCGGCCGAGAGGCGGAATTGCAATTTCCGTCGCGGCGGAAAACGGTTCCCGGCCTGAACTGGCTCCCAAAACGGAAAAACCGATTTCCAACAACAGCATAGTATGAGGTTGCAGAAAATGAATATGGATTTCATTGAAAACGGCGGAGTGACTTCTCCGCTCGGGTTTCAGGCGGCGGGCGTCTGCGCGGGGCTGAAACGCAGTCACGCTCCCGACATGGCGATGATCTGGTCCGAGGCGCCCTGCTCGTTCTCCGGAACTTTCACAAGCAATCTGTTTCCGGCCGCGCCCGTGCAGCTCTGCCGGGAACGGGTGCTCAAACAGAAGAAGGTTCAGGCGGTCGTCATCAACAGCGGCGTCGCAAACGCCTGCACCGGAATCGAAGGGTATTCCAATGCGGAGAAGATGGCCGCTCTCACGGCGCGCGAACTGAAGATCGATCCCGGAATGGTGATGGTCTCCTCCACCGGAAGAATCGGCAATCAGCTGCCGATGGACATCATTGAAAAGGGGATCGTTCTTGCGGCGAAGTCGCTGCGTCCCGACGGCGGCGCCGAGGCCGCAAACGCGATCATGACCACCGATACCAAACCCAAGGAGATTGCTCTTTCCTTCTCCGCCGGGGACCGGAAGGTCACGATCGGCGGCATGTGCAAAGGGGCGGGAATGATCGCGCCGAAGATGAAGGTGCCGCATGCGACCATGCTCTGCTATATTACAACCGACTGCGCGATTTCCAATGAACTGCTCGGATCCATGCTCGGAGAGGTGGTGGACGACTCCTTCAACAAGGTGATCGTCGATGGCGACATGAGCACCAACGACACGGTGATCGTCATGGCGAACGGGGCGTCCGGCGTGGAGATCCGGGAAAATTCTCCCGATGCGCTCCATTTCAAGGTTGCTCTGACCATGGTGGCGCAGCATCTCGCCCGGGCGATCGCAATGGATGGAGAGGGGGCGACAAAATTTGTCAGCGTGGAAGTGACCGGCGCCGCGAATGCCGCGGAGGCGGAAATGTGCGCCCGGACCGTCGCAAACTCCCTGCTCTGCAAGACCGCGTGGTTCGGATGCGATCCCAACTGGGGACGGGTCCTTGCGGCGGCGGGACGCTCCGGCGCAAACTTCTCTCCCGAGAATGTCTCTCTGGATTACGACGAGATGCCGGTCGTCCGGAACGGAATGGATGCGGGAACGGCGGAAGAGGAGCTTGCCAAGCTGATGAAACGCGGCGAATTCTCGGTGAAACTGGATCTGGGAGAGGGACATGGGGCGTTCACGGTCTGGACCTCCGACGTCTCCTATGAATATGTCAAAATCAATGCGGATTACCATACCTGATTCGGAGAGGATGCAAAAAAGATGAACAACCATGCAATGGAACGGGCGGAAGTCCTGATCGAGGCGCTTCCCTATATTCAGAAATTCCGGGACGACCTGGTCGTCATCAAGTTCGGCGGCAGCGCGATGGAGGATCCGGAGCTGACCCGGCGCACCATGCGCGACATTGTCCTTCTGGAGGCCACCGGCATGAAACCCGTTGTGGTCCACGGCGGCGGCAAGGCGATCACCGCCCGGCTCAAGGAACTGAACATCGAGACAAAATTCATCAACGGATTGCGCGTGACCAGTGAAGAGGTCATTTCCGTGGTGGACGATGTGCTGCACAACAACACCAACCGTCTGCTGGTCAACGGAATCCTGGAAGCGGGGGGAAAAGGGTGCCAGATCTCCGGGAAACGGATGCTCCGCGCGAAAAGACTGACCTCCCGCGACCGCGAGAGCGGAAAGGAGCTGGACATCGGCTTCGTCGGGGAAGTGATCGCCGTGGATGTGAATCCGATTCTGGATGCGCTGAAGTACGGTTTCATTCCCGTGATCGCACCGCTGGCGACGGATTTCTATGGACAGGTCTACAACATCAACGCCGATATGGCCGCCTGCGACATCGCCCGTTCGCTGAAGGCCCGGAAACTGGTTTTCCTGAGCGATGTGCCGGGGATCCTGCGGGATCCGGGCGACGAGAAGTCGCTGATCTCGTCGATTCGGACCTCCGAGGTGGACAAGCTGATCGCCGAAGGGGTGCTCTCGGGCGGGATGCTGCCGAAGATCCGCAGTTCGGTCGCCGCGCTGGAGGCCGGAACCCGGGAGGTGCAGATGATCGACGGGCGGGTCCCGCACTCCCTGCTGCTGGAAATCTTCACGGACAAAGGGATCGGAACCGAAATCGTCAAGGGCTGACGAAAAGAGAGCCCGCGCGGAAAGCGGATCGTTTCCGGAGGCGGCGGATGCGCGTGATGCCGCCGCTCGTCCGGAAAGGGGGATCCGTTTTCCGCGGAGGGGATCAGAGATGCGGGGTGTCGCCGTCCTGACGGATCTGTTCGAGCTCCTCGTCGTAGGAGGCGTCGGTGAAGTCGTTCCGTCGGAGCCAGTCGTGAATGCTCCGGGCGGAGAGGGGGAGTCCGGCGGTCTTCGCATTCCAGAGTTCCAGAACGTCGGAGGCGGAGACTCCGCCTTCACTGAAGTCGCGGTTGACCCGGAAGACCACTTCATCGGGATCCGCGCCGCACCATTCCGCCGCCATGCGCAGAAGATGATGAAGACTGCGCTCTCCGGTTTCGGCTATGGCGCGCATCAGAGCGGTTTTGACGGCAAGACGGGTTTTCAGCGCTTCGCCGGATTCCGTGTTCGACCAGTTGTCGAGGGAGAGACCGAGGCTTTTGGCCATTTCATGCAGATCGTTCTGCGCGGTGCGCATCTCCTGAAGACCGGCGCCGGAGATTTCCAGAAATCCGCCGGAGGCGTCGGGGGATTCCGTATGGATGTAGTTGCCGGCGCCCATCATCGGCGGGCCGTCCAGCTGGAAGCCTTTCAGGAACAGGGTGGACTGGCCCTGCATGAACAGCGCATGACGGTAGTCCGCCTCGCCGCGGTAGATGGCAAGACAGAGATTCGCGAGGGCCAGAAGGGGCGGTTTCTGGACATCCGGACAGGAGTCCGTCACATTGGCGAAGACAAAGGGGATTTTCCGAAGACGGCGGCCACGGATTTCCGGAAAATGCTCGTCGGAGAGTGTCTGCGGGAGTCCCGGAAGAGCGGCGTACTCCTCCGGCGTCAGAACCACGGAGAAGTACTCGCCGTCGGGAGAGAGGGCGCAGAGACGGACCCGGCGGGAGAAGCTCCAGAGCCCCTCCTTCCGTTCCCAGCAGGATTCATCCAGCAGAAGGGAGCGCAGGGGCGACGACGGACCGTTGCCGCACTCCCAGTCCAGAATCCGATGCGCCGGATAGAGGGTCATTGCAGGGATCGCATCCGACGAGAGAGTCTCCGGCGGAACGTCCAGAAGAACTCCGCAGCGACCGTAGATGAGCTGAAGGAGATTCAGACGGCGAAGCGTGTCCGTCAGCGGCAGTCCGTCACTCGACGCCCGCCGGCGGAGCGGACGGATGCGTTCCGGAAGTTCGACCGCTTCCGGCGGTTCCCGATGCAGAATGCCCAGCATCGTCGCCGCGGTGGAGAAAAAGTAGTTGAAGTAATTGGCCCGCGATTTGTAGGCTTCGTAGCGCCGGGCGCCGAACTGCGGATCCGCCATCTGGCCCTCGGTCCGCGGGAGATAGGTTTCGCCCGCTTCCTTGATTTCGCGTTCTCCGGCGAAGCAGTCGTCGCATTTGCACCAGTCCTCCAGGGCATAGCGGTACTGCGGGTTCACAAGGCCGGGAGCGCCGATCGTGTTTCGAATCATGATAACAGTCCTTTCTGTGAAGTTCCGGGTTTCGCGGAAAGGGGGCTGTCAACCGACCGGCGCAGAATGGCGGAGAGTGCCGGGCTCAGGAGCGGATCATTCCGTACAGCGTGCGGATCTCCTGCGGCCAGAGCGTTTCGTCGATGGTTTCCAGGACCATCGGAATGTTGTCAAAACGGGGATCGTTCATCAGACGTTCAAAGGTCTCGTAGCCGAGCTCGCCGGCCCCGATGCTGTTGTGACGGTCCAGACGGCCGCCAAGACGGCTTTTCGAATCGTTCAGATGCACGCCGCGCAGAAACTGGAAGCCGATGATCCGGTCGAACTGATCCATCGTCTGCTGATAGCCTTCCGGGGTCTTGAGGTCGTAGCCGGCGGCAAAGGTGTGGCAGGTGTCCAGGCAGACGCCGATCCGGGAGGTGTCCCGCACCCGTTCCATGATCCGGGCAAGATGCTCAAATTTCCAGCCGAGGTTGCTGCCCTGGCCGGCGGTGTTCTCCAGAACCGCCGTCACCGACTCCGTCTCGTCCAGCGCCGTGTTGATGCAGTCCGCGATCAGATCCAGACACGCTTCGTCCGGAATCTGCTTCAGCGAACTGCCCGGATGGAAGTTCAGACGGTCCAGACCAAGCTGCATGCACCGTTTCATCTCGTCGATGAACGCCTCCAGAGACTGTCTCCGCTTCTCCGCATCCGGATTCCCCATATTGATCAGGTAGCCGTCATGCGGCAGAATCCGGTCCGGCGTGAAGCCGTATTTCGCGCAGTTCTGCCGGAATGCGGCAATCGACTCCTCCGTCAGCGGCGCGCTTTTCCACTGACGCTGGTTCTTCGTGAACATCGCAAAGGCTTTCGCGCCGATCGCCTCGGCGTTCAGAGGGGCGTTCTCCACTCCTCCCGATATGGAAACATGGGCTCCAATGTATTTCATGGTATATTCCTCCTCGAATATGAATCCGTTTTTTCCCGATTTTCCCACCGGTTTCCCAGGCGCACGGCCAGCCGGTCCGCCGCCTGACCGCAGAGCAGACACAGAAACGGCAGCGCCGGAAGCTGAAACCGCGGATAGCCGCCCGGTCCGACCACCATCAGATAATAGACGCAGAACAGCAGAAATAAAAGCACAATCATCCATTTTTTTTCCGCCAGAGCAAATAGAACTTCGCAAAACGCTCCCGCATAGGTCGCCAGAAGCAGAAGAATCAGCGGAGTCAGAAGAAACGGAAGGTGCAGCTTCCCGGCAAAGTAGTGGCGGATCCCCGCAAAAAGACCATCCTTGATGATGACATCCCAGGTCCCCCGTCCGCCGGTGGTCAGCTTCAGATTCTCCAGAAACGTCGGAACGTCGGGAACCAGTTTCGACGGATTGAAAAACAGCAGAAAGTAGGTCCCGGGATGCCGCAGAAGAATCGCGCTCAGATACCGTTCCTCGTAACTCAGACACGCATCCCGGTCCGGATATTTTTTCCGGTCGGAGAACTCCTTCTCGAAGGTGATCGCATACTGCTCCCGGTAAAACTGCGCGGGAATGCCGTTGACCCGGCTCTCCACCACCGAGGCGTTGTGACGCAGCGAGTCGGCGGAAACCTCGTCCAGGCGCCATCCCGAGCCGATCCGTGCGTTCCGGATCACCCACGGCGCAAGAATCAGTACAAACAGCGCAAATGCGATGACGGCCCGGAGAATCCGTCGCCTTCCCGTCGCTCCCGGAACAAAAAACGAGACAAACAGCGCGGGGAATATCCAGAGGACGTTCAGCGGACGGGTCAGCGCGGCAAACGCCGCCGTCGCCGACGACAGAAACAGCTCCTCGTCCTTCCTCTGCCGGACAAACCGGAGAAAGAACAGCAGCTCCAGCGTCACCAGCGTCACAAACATCCCTTCCGAGAGAAACATCGGCGCAAAGGCAATCTCCGTCGGCGAAAACATCATCAGCAGCGCCGCCGTGACCGCCACCCGTCTTTTCCCCGAGAACTCCAGCGCCGCCTGATACAGCAGCGGAACCGCCAGCGCCGAGACCGCGCAATGCACAATCACACAGAACGCCAGACTTCCCCCTCCCGCCGCCAGCGCCAGCGCCAGAACAAGCGGATAGAGCGGAACCCGGAGCGCGGTCGGCATTCCTCCCGGGGAACTGTAGGAAAAATCGTTCAGCAGCGACCGCGCCGGCGCCAGATACGTCGCCGAATCAATCCGCATCAGCAGTTCCGGCTCCATCATTCCCCGCAGGCCGTAGAGAGCAAATACCAGAAACGCTCCGGCAAACAGGATCAGCGGCGTCTTCCACGATGAGGCGATCCGGATCATTCCTCCACCTCCTCCGGGAGCACCATTCCCGCCCGCAGGGTTTCCGCCGGGATCGGGTCCCCGAGATTCCTTTGCAGTTCCGCAAGAAATCGCTCCCGGGGGATCTCCTCCGCGCCGAAGTGCAGGAGAAGCGGACTGGGAACCTGGGTGTCAAGCAGTCGGACTCCGCAGTTTCTCAGGGTCAGAACGGCGGAAAGAAGAGCGAATTTCGAGGCGTCGGTCTCCCGGTGAAACATGCTCTCCCCGCAGAACACGCCGCCCAGGCTGACTCCGTACATCCCGCCGACCAGTTCTCCCCGTTCGTTCCAGGTTTCGAAACTGTGGACATAGCCTGCGCGGTGGAAATCCCGGTAGGCCCGACGGATCTTGCCGGTGATCCAGGTGCCGTCCTGTCCCTTGCGGCCGATGGTCGAACAGCGGGCGATGACCTCGTCGCAGCATTCGGAAATGGTCAGGCGGAAACGGCTCTTCCGGAGCGACCGGCGGAGTCGCCGCGGAAAATGCAGTTTCTCCGGATAAAGAACGCCGCGGACCGGCGGTGTGAACCACAGAATCTCCCGTTCCCGGATCGGCCATGGAAAAATTCCGTGCGTATACGCGTCGATCAGCATCGGCACGTTCAGGTCGGGCGTGTAGCCGAGACATCCTTCCGGATCCGCCTGCTCCGGCGGCGGGAACAGCCCGGCCGCCGTCATTCCGCGGACTCCAGAAGAAGAGTCCGCAGTGTATGCAGCGCCTTTGCCGCCGTCCGTGCACGGATCTGGGAGCGGCTCCCCGGGAAATGGCATTCGAGCACAAGAACCTTCGCGTGAAGCCGGACTCCGATATAGACCAGTCCGACCGGTTTTTCCGGGCTTCCGCCGCCGGGACCCGCGATCCCCGTGACCGAGATCGCCGCATCCGCGCCGGTCCGTTCCGCAATGCCGTTCACCATCTGTTCGGCGCACTCCCGGCTGACGGCGCCAACCTGTTCCAGAGTCTCCCGGGAAACCCCGAGAAAGTGCATCTTCAGATCATTGGCGTAGGAGACCACGCCGCCGAGAAAGTGTTCCGACGAGCCGGGAATTTCCGTCAGCTGTTCCGCGATCAGCCCCCCTGTGCAGGACTCTGCCGTCGCCAGCAGAATCTTCCGCTCCCCGAGCAGGCGGAGCACCTCCTGCGGCAGAGAGAGAATCCCGTCCGGCAGGCACTCCTTCTGAAACAGATCCCGGACAATTCCTTTCATCTTCTCCAGCTTCTCTCTGCTGCCCGAGGTCAGAAACACCTTGACCATCCCCGGAGACGCGCAGTACGCCGCCGAGACCTCCGGATCCAGCTGCACTTCCAGGCGATCCTCAATTTCCGACTCTCCGATCCCGACGATCCGGAACAGCGCCGTATGGACTCTCCTTTCCTCCTTCTCCTCTCTTTCCGCCAGCAGCGGCAGCACCGAGCGTTCAAACATCGGCTGCAGCTCCGAGGGCGGTCCCGGCAGAAGAAAAACCGTCTTTCCGTTCCGGTTCAGATGAATTCCCGGCGCGGAACCGAATCCGTTCGGCAGCACCTGCGCTCCTTCCGGAATCTCCGCCTGACGGATCCAGTGGATCGGCGCGATTCCCGAATGACGGTTTTTCCAGTAGTCCCGGACGGTCTGTTCCGCTTCCGGACGGCGGAGCAGCGGAACGCCGAACCACTCCGCCACCGCACTTTTTGTCCGATCATCGTCGGTCGGTCCGAGTCCTCCGGAGAGCAGGACGGTATCGGCTTTGGAGAACGCGTAGTCGAGGGCCTCCCGGATCGCCTTCCGGCTGTCCGGAATTTCCAGCGACACCTCCGGAATGATCCCGATCTCCAGCAGTTTCCCGCCGAGAAACGCAAGATTCGTGTTGACGGTGGCTCCTTTCAGAAGCTCATCGCCCGTGCAGATCAGAGCAATGTGCATGGTCTCCTCCTTCGTCATCCCGCGGATTCGCCGTCGGAAAGAGAAAGCTCGTTGAGGCGCTTTTCCACAAGAAGACGGTATTGTTCCAGCTCCTCCGCCGAAAGATTCGGCGGAATGGAGATCCGTTTGCCAAGATGCAGCGTCACCCGCGAAAACGGTTTCGGAATCTGGAAGCGGTCCCAGCTCTTCAGTTCCCACCGGGAGGCGTAGTTGATCGCCAGCGGAATGATCGGAACCCCCAGCTGGCTGGCCGCATAAATCGGTCCCTGACTCATCCGGTACCGCGGTCCGCGCGGACCGTCGGGCGTAAAGCAGACATAATTCCCCTCCCGGATCTCCCGCAGGACCCCGTGCAGGGCGGAAAATCCCTTCTTCCTGCTGGATCCGCGCACACTCCGCACCCCCATCTGTCCGGCCAGATCCGCAATATACTGCCCGTCCCGCGAGGCGCTGACCACCGCACAGGTCATCTTCCGCACGTTCCGCGGGAAAAGAAGCGGAAGAAACAGCAGCCGGTTGTGCCACGCCACCCCCACCGCAGGCGGATGCGGATCCGAAAGCTCCTGTTCCTCATCGATCAGCTCCTTCCGCAGCGTCGCCCGCCAGAGCAGCAGAATCCATACGATCGGCTTGTAAAACCAGTCCGGAAGTTTTTTGATCTGACGGAATTTATTTTTGAACGACATGCTTCTTCCCGTATTTGCAGATCGTTTGAAGCACACATCCTTCACACGCCGGCCGGTTCGCCTTGCAGACCGTCCGCCCGTGCACAATCAGAAGGTGCGAAAACTGACTCCAGCGCCCCGGATCCAGATGCGCGCACAGCTCCGCTTCGATTTTCACTGGATCCTCCTGCCGGACCAGTCCGATCAGCCGGACCAGCCGTTTGACATGCGTGTCGACCGGAAGTCCCGGCACGTCAAACGCATCTCCCAGCACCACGTTCGCGGTCTTGCGGCCGACTCCGGGCAGTGACGTGAGCTCCTCCATCGTCTCCGGAACCCGTCCTCCGAATTCCTCCGCAATTTTCCTGCATGCGCCGATGATGTTGGCGCCCTTCGCCCGGTAATAGCCGCACCGGCGGATGATCTGTTCCAGCTCCGACGGATCGGCCTGCGCAAACTCCTCCGCCGTCCGGTATTTCGCAAACAGCTCCGGCGTGACCTGATTGACCATCCGGTCCGTGCACTGCGCCGAGAGAATCGTGGCAATCAGAAGCTGGAGCGGATCCCGGTGATCCAGCGCACAGCGCTGCGGTCCGTATTCCGCCATCAGCCGGTCGTAGACCTCGTTGATCGCCTCCCGTTTCGTCATTTCCGTTCTCCGTCCTGCCGGAAGACCGCCAGAAGTTCTTCCGGCGAGGTCACCGCGGTTCCGATCTTCCCGACCACGATTCCCGCCGCCCGGTTCGCAATCTCCGCGGCTTCCTGGTCATCGGCCCCCGCCGCCCGGCAGAGCGTGTAGAGCGCAATGACCGTGTCTCCGGCTCCGGAAACGTCGAAGACCTCCTTGGCCTTGGTCGGAATCGCATGCAGCGCCTTCCGTTTTCGGAAAAGAGCCATTCCCTGCGGGCCGAGGGTGATCAGCAGCGACTCCACATTCCATGTCTTGAGAATGCGCGAAGCCACATGTTTCAGATTTTCATCCTGCTCCACCGGCGACACCGCGTCGTAACAGTAGAGCCCCGCCAGCCCGAACGCTTCCGACCGGTTCGGCGTCATCACCGATAGATTCTGAATCTCCATCGGATGCCCCGGATGCGGATCCAGCGCCGTAATAATCCCGTATTCCCGTGCAAGATCCGCAAGATGCTGAATGGTCTCCCGGTCCATCAGTCCCTTGTTGTAATCCTCGAAAATGACCGCATCGATTTTCCGTTCCCGGATCAGCGCCGCCAGCTGTTTCTCCATTTTTGCGGCAACTGCCCTGGAGACCGGAAACACATCCTCGAAATCCACCCGCACAATCTGCTGATTGGCGGTCATGACCCGCATCTTTTCGGTGGTTTTGCGTTTCCGGTCCACGGCAAGGCGTGTCGCATCAATTCCGCTTTCCGCCAGGAGGCGCCGCAGCTCCTCGCCGGCCGCATCCTCGCCGATCACTCCAAATGCGATCGCCTTCGCTCCGAACGATGTGATGTTCCGCATCACGTTCGCCGCTCCCCCCGGCCGCCGTTCCGTTTTCCGGACCCGGAGCACCGGAACCGGCGCCTCCTGCGACATCCGGCTGGCGGACCCGATCAGATACACATCAACCATCAGATCCCCGAGGACCGCGATCCTCAGTTTCCCGGCCCGGGAGAGAATCTCCTTCAGCCGCTGCTCTGTTATCTGCATGATACCTGTTTCCCTCAATTGAGCTTTTGCGGGAGCTGCTTGTCAAACCGGCGCAGTTTCTCCTCCAGATTCCTCTGGAGAGAGCGCGTGTCAAAGCTCTCCCGCCGAATGACAAACCGCCCGTCTTTCCAGTTCTGAACGAGTCCGGCGATCCGGTTCAGCGTCTGTTCCAGCTCCTTCAGCTGGGCCATGTTCAGATGCTCCTGGTTCTCCCGGATGTAGATCGCCAGCACGTCCAGCGTCGACTGGATCAGCGCAATTTCCCCCTTCTCCAGAGAGTCCTTCCGCTTCAGTGCGTTGCAGCTGTTGCGCAGAGAATCCGCAAATTCCGTAACCCTCTGGCGGGAAACATGCAGAATCATCGCATTTTCCCGCCTCAGCTGTATCGGAAGCCAGAAAATCAGATAGAGCTCGAACAGTACGATCAGGGCGAACATCAGCACCGCGGAGATGGTGACATAGTCCCGTTTCCGTTTGCAGGAATATTTGCTTTTCAGATCGGCTCGCATGACATCTCCGCGTCTTTCCCCTTACCAGGGCAGCTTCCAGTCGCCGCGCTCATACAGGAAGTTCAGCGCGATCGCCGCTCCCGCCAGCTCGCCGCCGCTCCGGCCCGAAAGACCCGTCACCGCAAACTTGCACGCGGCGATATTCTGCGGCCAGGTGTACTTCGGCAGCTTCGCCATCAGCGGATCCATGAACAGCGGTCCCATGCTCTTGACAATCGTTCCGAGAACGATCATTTCCGGATTGAAAATATTGATCAGCGCACCCATTGCCTGAGCGTTCCGGTCCATGACCCGGTCCCAGAACTCCAGCGCATAGGCGTCTTTGGCGCGGATTGCCTTCTCCAGGCAGATCGCATCGATTTTCTCATAATCTCCGCCCGCCAGCTGCACGATCATGCTCTCCGGCTTTCCCGCCAGTTCCCGGCGGAGGTTGTTTGCCATTGCCACGCCGCCGCAGTAGGCCTCGTAGCAGCCGATCAGACCGCAGTTGCATTTGAGACCGTTCCCGTCCAGGCTCATGTGCCCGACTTCGCCGGCGAGATTGTGTTTGCCGCGGAGCAGTTTGCCTCCTGCGATGATGCCGCCGCCGATTCCGGTGCTCATCGTCAGATAGATCATATCCTGTGTGCCCTTGCCTGCGCCGAAGAACCATTCGGCGAGACCTGCGCCGTTTGCGTCGTTGTCGAAGAACGCTTCCGTTTCAAACGCCTTGCCGAGGTAGTCGCGGATCGGCACGTCGATCCAGCCGTTGAGATTGCAGGGGTTGCAGATCAGTCCCTTCTCAAAGTCCATCGGCGAGGGCGAGCTGATTCCGATCGCGCGGAGCTGCTGTTTCGTGACGCCGGCGGAAGCAAGGATGCGTTCGCCTTCGGCCACCACCTGCGGGAGAACCTCGTCCGGCTTCTTCATTTTGTTGTCGACACGGCCCGATGCAACGACAGTTCCGTCGCTCATCGCCAGGCAGATTGCGATCTTGGTTCCGCCAATATCGAATCCGAGAACCGGAAACGGCTTATTCATCTTTTTTCTGCTCCTTCCTGCAGTTTCTTTTTTTCATAACTATATGCCGGATTTTTTGATTCTTCAAGTTGCATTCAATGCAAAATGCATTAAATTAGCACAGGATTTTACTTTTTAAACAGCAAAAATGGAGTTTTTCCGCGAATGAGCCCGATTTTTTCCTCTTTTTCGCTTCCGCCCCTCGCCAGCGGGTCGCTTTACTACGCGTTCGACCATTCGGACCTGATGGGACAGGGAATCGTGATCCTGCTGACCCTGATGTCCATCGCCACATGGACTCTGATGCTGGAAAAGGGGATCGGACTGAGTCGCGCTTACAAAGGCTCCCGCCGCTTCCTGGAGGAGTTCCGGAGAAAAAGAAACGTGATGGCGCTGCGGAACCGCGCGGCAAACGATTCGTCGCCGGTTGCACGTGTCTACGAAAGCGGATTCGCCCGTCTTGCGCAGATCAATGGGGATGAGACCGGCGGAACCATCTCCCGTTCCCGGCCCCTCTCCGAACTGGAGATCGAAGTGGTCCGCTCCACAATGGAGGAGACGGTCGCCGATCAGATCGTCAAACTGGAGGATAAGATCATCGTCCTGATGACCGCGGTCAGCATCAGCCCGTTCCTCGGACTGTTCGGAACGGTCTGGGGCATCATGCTCGCCTTCACCGAGATGGCCATGGCCGGAAAACCCGATATCCAGACGCTCGCTCCGGGCGTGTCCGGCGCTCTGCTGACAACCGTTCTCGGCCTGCTGGTCGCCATCCCCTCGCTGATCGGCTACAACGCGATCGCCTTCTACATCAAACAGCTCACGGTCTATATGGACAACCAGGTCGAGGAGTTCGCCAACAAACTGAAACTCGCGGCGGCGGAAGAGGAACATCGGGAGAAAGCGGAAAATACAGCGCTCCGCTCCTATTCCAGTTCGCAGGTGGTTCCGGAGCGTCCGGTTCAGTCCGCCTATCCGTCCCCGGAAAGCGTCCAGGGGGCGATTCCGCGCCGTCCGGCACAACCCGTCTACCCCTCTCAGGAGAGCGGGCAGGGGGCCATGCCGCCACGCCCGGCGCAGTCCATGTATCCATCCCCGGAAGGCGGACAGCAGGGAACCGTTCCGCCGCGTCCGGCCGCCATGCAGGCTCCGCAGGAACAGACCCCTTCGTTTTCCCAGCAGGGATTCCCCGGTCAGGCTCCGGCCCCTTCGACCGCTCCGAATCCTTATTCCACCCAGGGAAGAGCCCCCTATCCTTCGAGCGGCTATTCCGCCCCGATCCCCCAGCGGCCCCCGACGGCCGGATACGGGGATGAGGAGGGCTGAAAATGGCGCGCCATCGGTTCAGCAACCCTCCGTTCGATCAGATCAATGTCACGCCGCTGATCGACACGCTGTTCTTTCTGCTGATCATCTTCATGATTACCGCTCCGCTGCTGGAGTACAGCATGGATGTGACGCCGCCGGCCTACAACGCGGCGGATATCAAACCGGATGAAAATTCCAAGGTGGTGAACATCCGGAAAAACGGCGATGTCGTCTTTGAAAACCAGGTGGTGACCATGCCGGAACTGGTACAGCGTCTGACCGCTCTGCGTGACAGCGGAAGAAAATACAGTTTCTATCTCCGCGCCGATGCCGATCTGCGGTACGGCGCCGTGATCGACGTGCTCCGCAGTGTGAAGAACGCCGGCTTCAACGATCTCTCCCTGATCACGTCCGCCGAGGAGTAACGCCGCATGGAGGGTCTCGTAAAGCCAATGCAGCTCTACCCCGAACTGAAGAAGGACTTCATCAGCCGCAGACTGAAACACGTCCTCTTCACGGTGATCGTTCTGCTTCATGTGGGAATTTTCGTTCTGCCTGCGCTGTGGTATTTTTTCCGCCAGTGGCTCAAACCGGATGAGAAGGTGATCTCGGTTTCTCTGGTGGACTTCCCCTCGGCCGATCCGCGTCCGGGGGGCGGAGGCGCTCCGGGGGCCGGTGAACGGACGGAAACGGCGGCGGAACCTCCGCCGCTCCCGGATGTGAAACCGCTCGACAACTCCATTCCCGATGTTCCGGATATTCCGGACGTTCCGCAAATCCGGTATCCGAAGCCGGTTCCGCAGGAGCGTCCGGTCGTCCGGAAAGAGGTCCCGAAGACCACGCCGGCTCCGCCGAAGGCGAAACCGGCTCCGGTCAAACGCCGGAATCCGGTCGACATGGTCGAACAGATCCGGAGACAGCGGGCGCAGAACAGAAAACGCCTGAGCAGTTCCCGCAAGGGAACATCTTCCTCGTCTTCGCGGTCTACCAATGCGGCGGCGCAGCGGCAGAAAATGCTGCGCGATCTGGCGGCGCAGATGCGGAACGCCGGATCGGGCGGAGGTGCCGGAAGCGGAACCGGACGGGGACGCGCATCTGGAGCGGGTACCGGCGGAATCTATGATCCGACTCTCTCCGAACTGCTCCGGCTGATCGACCGGTACTGGATCGACCCGCAGATCTCGTCCGGCGCGTCGCCGGAGTCGGTCCTGATCGCGTTCGAGATCGACGGACGCGGCGGAATTGCGGTCCGTTCGGCACAGCGGTCCAGGGATCCCGCGATCGACGCCTCGGTCGCCCAGCTGCTGAAAAAACTGCAGACGATGCGTATCGCACCGCCGGAGGGCCGGCGGAGCAAATCCTATACCGTGCGTCTGCGGATCCGGGAGGAATGAGGAGAACAGAACACTATGAACAACAGACGGTATGCCGATATTCTTTTGACGTTGTGTCTGATCGCATTTGTGCTGATCGGCTATGCGCTGATCACCGCACTGGACCGGACGCGCTTTGAACTGGAAAATCTTCATGCGACGGTTCGGGCTTTGAATGAGAAAATCTCTTCCGAACCGTTCCGGGCCCCGGATCCCGCTCCGGAGAGGAGTGAGGACCGTTCCACCGCCGCCGTCTCCGTTCCGATGGCGAACGCGGAGTTCTTCGATCCGAACGCGGTTCCCGGCGACCGGTACATCGCCTCCATCGCGGCGGATACAAAAAACATGAACTATCTGATCAACAACGACGCCACGCTCGGACAGGATCTGATGCCCCGCGTCATGGATTCTCTTGCCGTGCGCAACTATGCCGATCTGAACAAATTCGAGCCGCAGATGGCCGAGTCCTGGTCCGTTTCCGAGGACGGACTCCGCATCCGGGTCAAACTCCGCGAGGGGATTCTGTGGCACGATTTCACCGATCCGGTTTCCGGAAAGGTCTGGAAGGATGTCCCCGTTACCTCCGAGGACTTCAAATTCTATGTGGATGTGGTCAAGAATCCGAAAGTGGACGCCGCTCCGATCCGTACGTACCTGAGCGATCTGGATTCGATCCGCGTCATCAGCGACCGCGAATTCGAAGTGGTCTGGAAGAAACGGTATTTCCTTTCGCTGGACATGACGCTCTCCCTCTCTCCGCTTCCGCGCCACCTCTATCATGCGTACGACGGTCCGTTCGATCCGGTTCGCTTCAATGAGGATCATGAACGGAACCGGATTCTCGTCGGCTGCGGACCGTACCGCTTCGTCAAGTGGGACAAGGGGCACCGCATTCTGCTGACCCGCTGGGAGAAGTATTACGGCCGCCGCTATGGCGTCATGCCGCCGATCCGCAATCTGGCGTTCGACGTGATTCAGCATCCGAACACCCGGCTGCAGGCGCTGCTGTCGAAGGATCTGGACACGTCTCCGCTGACGCCCGATCAGTGGATCCACCGGACCGATTCCCCGGAATTCGGCGAGAAGGGGTTCCTGCGGAAAATCCGGAATCTGCAGCTGGTGTACAACTATCTCGGATTCAATCTTTCCAATCCGCTGTTCCGTGATGCGAAAACGCGGGTCGCCCTGAGCCACCTGATCGACCGCGACCGGATCGTCAAGGATATCTATTACGGTCTTGCCCGTCCCGTGTCCGGTCCGTTCTTTCCGGAAGGCCCCGCCTGCGACAAGAGCATCGCCCCCTATCCGTACTCCCCCGCCCGTGCCCGTGAACTGCTCGCCGAGGCCGGATGGCGCGATACGGACAACGATGGAATCCTGGAACGCGACGGTCTCAAATTCCGCTTTACGCTTGTCTATCCCAACGCCAACGAAACCTACAAGCGGATGCTCCCCATCATCAAGGAGGAGATGGCGAAAGCCGGCGTGCAGATGGAACTCCTCGGACTGGAATGGTCCGTCTGTGTCCAGCGTCTGGAAAAGAAAAGTTTCGACATGTGCGCTCTCGCCTGGAGCGGCGGTCTCAACCCCGATCCGTTTCAGCTCTGGCACTCCAGCCAGGCCGATATCGAGGGCTCCAGCAACCACATCCGGTTCAAAAATGCCGAAGCCGACCGCCTGATCGAACAGATCCGCGTGACCTTCGACCCCGCCGAACGTCAGAAGCTCTATCATCGCTTCCACCGTCTGGTGCATGAGGAACAGCCGTACATCTTCCTTTTCGCGCCGTTCTCTCTGAATGCGCTGAACCGGCGGTATCACAACTTCCGTCTGTTCCCGCTCGGCTTCGCGGACATGATCCTCTGGACGCCGAAGGCGGAGCAGATGACGCTTTGAAAAAATCCCTCCGGCAAGCCCATCCCCTTCGAGAGAGAAAGAGAGGGATGGGGAGGAGAGGTGGTGGACGGCTTATTTTTTCCCGCTCAGGAGCGAGGAGGGATTGTCGTCCAGAGTCTGAATCAGTTCGGAAAGCGCATCCAGCGTGTCATTGAATTTTGACATGGTGTCGTTGAAGGCCCGTTCGGAATCGCGCAGGGAGATCGCGGCGTTGCGGAAGGATTCCGAGGTTTCCGGGATCTTCGATTCCTCCATGATCCGATCCATTTTCCGGGAGAGTTCCCGAATCTGTTCCAGAGCGTCGGCCGTCTTGCTGGAGAGCTCTTCAAAACGCTGCGGCGTAAAGACCGCGTTCAGAGAGTTGACGGTCCTGGAAAGTTCACCGGTCAGCTTTTCCGAATTGGCCAGCATGACCTTCAGATTCGGATCCGACAGCAGGGCGTTTGCGGTGTTCAGCACGTTTTCCAGACGTTCGCTGAGAAGTTTGTAGTCAATGGATGCGATCTTGGCAATGGTTTCCGTGATTCCGGCCCGCAGTCCGGTGAGCATGGAGGGCTCGGAGGGAATGTAGAAGACCCCTTCCTGACGGAGACCGGGTTTCAGAGCCGTTTCCGCTTTGGTGTCGAGCGGGAGTTCCGAGTCGTGATAGTCCAGCTCGATATACTTGAATCCGCTGATTCCGTTGAGTTCCAGTCTGGCCCGCAGCCCGTTCCGGATCTCGCGTTCCATGTAGATGTAGAATTCCGGTTCGTTGATCGTTTCCGCCCGGCGCCCGCGGACCGGATCGGAACTCATCTTGCTGAGGTTGACCTCCATATCCACGCGGATCAGATTGTTCGAGGTCGACAGCGTGATGTCCGTCACCTTTCCGATCGGCACGCCGCGGTATTTGACCAGCGCTCCCGACTCGAGTCCCTGAACGCTCTCCTGAAACAGCGTGAACACCGGAACCTTCGTGTTGACAAAGTCAAACAGCCCGAAAACAAGGAACAGAATGCAGAGCAGAAGAAATGAGATCGTGACAAACAACCCCAGCTTGAATTTATCCGTTTCCAGATTCGTGTCCATGGTTCATCCTCTCCTTAAGTTCGTCTTCCGCGATTCAGAAAAATCCGTACTTTTTCAATCGGACAGTGGTCCCGCAGTTCCGCCGGCGGTCCTTCCGCAATTACCGTTCCCGCCTCCCGGTCCAGGAAAACCGCCCGGTCCGCAACGGCAAAAATACTGTCCAGCTCATGTGTCACAATCCCAATTGCCGCATTGCAGCGTTCCCGGATGCTCAGAATCAGATCATCCAGATTCGCCGAATTCAGCGGGTCGAGTCCCGCCGACGGCTCGTCCAGAAAAATGATTTTCGGGTCGAGCGCAAGCGCCCGCGCCACCGCCGCCCGTTTGACCATTCCCCCCGAAAGATCCGCCGGCATCATCTCTTCCGTCCCTTTCAGATCCACCATCTCCAGTTTCTCGCGGACGATCCGCCGGATCTCCTCCTTTGAATAATCCGTATACTCCTCCAGCGGCAGCGCAATGTTCTCCCCGATGGTGTAGGAGCGGAACAGCGCTCCCCCCTGAAACGCAACACCGAAACGGCGCATGATCGACCGTTTTTTTTCCCCGGTCGCCCGGACAATGCTCTCATTCTCAATCAGGATTTCGCCCTCCCGGACCGGAAGCAGTCCGATGACAGCCTTGAGCATCGTGCTCTTCCCGCATCCGGAGCCGCCCAGAAGCGCGACGATCTCTCCTTCCCGGATCTCGAACGAGACATTCCGCAGCACGATCCTCTCTCCGTATCCGACCGCCACATTCTGCACCTGCACCGCCGCCCGTTCCGCCATCTCACACCGCCGATCCGTAGAAAATCAGATTGAACATCCGCGCCATCATCGAGTCCGCCAGAATGATCCAGATGATGCTGGTGACCACCGCCGAGGTCGTCGCCCGTCCGACTCCGAGCGAATCCTCCTGCGCGTCAAATCCCCGCATGCAGCAGATTCCCGTGATGATGACCGCAAACACCGCGCTCTTCACAAAACTTTCGATGAAAAAACGCGGCGGAACCCAGTAGAGGGTCTGTGTGTAGTACGCGGACGCGGGAATGTCCAGCTCGAATGTCCCGACCAGCATCCCCCCGATGATCCCGAAAAGATCTCCGAAGAACGTCAGAAGCGGCATCATGCAGATCATCGCAAGCAGTTTCGGAATCACCAGAAAGCGCCAGGGCGAAAATCCCATTGTCAGAAGCGCATTGATCTCCTCCGACGCCTTCATCGTCGCGATCTCCGCCGCGAAGGCCGATCCCGCCCGTCCGGTTGCGATCACCGCCACCATCAGCGGCCCCAGTTCCCGCACGATGGAGCAGCCCACCAGCGCCGGAAGAAAGGAGTCCGCTCCGTATTTGTGCATCTGAACCGCCGACTGGTAGCCGAGAATCAGACCCATCAGAAGACAGATCAGCGAACTGACCGGAAACGCGTTCGCCCCGCACAGATTCATGTAGTACAGGGTCTCCTTCCGCCGGATCCGCGAGGGATGGCGGAGCGCGGAGAAAAACTCCGAAATCGTCTCGCCGGTAAACAGAATCAGATGAAGGGAGTCCCGGACGATGTCGATGGTCGCATCGCCGACCTGAACGATCAGTTTGTGTCCGACCCCCTTCATGCGGCGGATCCCTTATACCGTCTCCGTCTGGGAGGAGACCCGCGTAATGTGACGGGCGCATTCACCCCGTTCATTTTCGCCGACCTCGTATTCCAGCATGTCGCCGACATTGAGCTCGTTGAAGTCGATCCCTTCCAGATCCTCCCAGAAGAAAAACAGATTCTTCGGAGACGGCTCATTGGAGAGAAATCCATATCCGTTCTTCAGCTGGAGAATCCGGCTGCATTTGCGGATCCCGTGCGGCGTCGGCGGAACGACGGTCTGCATCGGCTGATCGGGATCGCTTCCGTCGTAATGGGCTCCGCGCGCGGAATCCGGCTGAACTTCATCGTAATTCGGGTGCGAATACGATTCGTCTTTCGAATGTCTGGATTCGTCCCGGGAGCCGGAAGGAACAAAGAGCGCATTGATCTCGCTGGCGTCGAACCGGTTGTCCTGTCCGTCGATGACCTTGTGCATCCAGACCGGATAGGTCACTTCGTTCATCATTTTCCCGGATGTGGCGGTGTAGCGTTCGTTGCCGTTGTCGTCCACATATTCAAAATCCCAGCCGAGCACCATGACCCGGGTCCCGAGCGCGTTCAGTTTCCGGACCAGCGGAACATAGTCCCCGTCGCTGGCGATCAGCGCCACAACATCGAACTTCTTGAAGATGTTCAGCTCCAGCGCCTCCAGCGCAAGGCATACATCCACCCCTTTTTCCCCTCCGCGGGTGACCGGAAGATAGTGCGTGACAACCCCTTCCCGCATCAGAATATCGTCAAACATCCGCTCGTTCAGCAGAATCTGGCGCGCGTTGGCCTCCATCGCCGGAAGACGGCCCCGGAAGTAGTGACAATCCACAATCTGGCAGAACTTCGATTCCACCCCTTCCAGCCGTCCCGCAAGACGGCGGATGAAGTCATGCAGACCCGATATACTGAGCCGCGAGTGGCGCTCGTGTGCATAACAGTAGTAGTTGCTCACATGATAGAAATAGTTGCCGTCATAAAAAATTCCGATTCTCAACAGGTGTGAGTCATACATAGGGTGTCTCCTTTTCCCAGATAAAAATAAAAACCCAACTGCCGGACCCCGTCCCTTCCTGGAATCCGTAAAACCATTCCGACAAAATATAAAAAAATCTCTCTCTGACTTATTCCGGTAAGATACACCCGCTTTGAATTTTTTCAATCCCCTCTTTCAAAATATTCGTACTGAAGAAGATAGGAAACTCGCGGAATCGCTCCCGCATTCGGCTTTTTCCGGAATATTTTCCCCCGGCGATTGATTTTCCCGATTTCCGGGATATTATGATGAACAGAAAATTCTAAAAAATCGGAGAATGCCAAATGCTGTTTTTCCTTCTTCTTCTGGGATGTGTCACCGTTCTGCTCTGGGGAGTTCCGCAATACCGGAGGTCCCGAAACCGGAATCTGATCGCGCTGCGGGCTTCGGGGACCGGATGTCTTTCACTGGTTCTGCTTCTGGTTGTCGGGTTTCTGCTTCTGCTGATTCTCCGTCTTCCTCTCTCCATCCTGCCGCTGTTTCTGATCGCATTCTGCACGCTGCCGCTGATCGCCGGAGTGTTCGCCGCGTTTCTGGCCGTGAAAATTTCCCGGCGGGTCGGACTGGAAGGGCCGCCGCCGTCGGTGCGCGCCATCCTCTGCTACTTCCTGCTCGGACTGGTCGGTGTGACGATCTGGGTCGGCGGAAGATGTCTGGAGATGAGACGTGTGAAGGAGACCTGGGCCGTGGAGTATGCCGTGCCGATGGCGGGTATCCGGAAAATCGCGGTCTGCCAGCGCCTGTTGAATCCGGTTTTTGAACGGTATGAGGGAACGCTGAAGGTCGTCGGAGCGGATGGTTCAACACGGACTCTCGCATTTCCCCCGGACCGCATGGACGGCCGCCGGGTTGTCAATCTGTACGGCCTGACGAAAGTTCCGGATCTGCAGCAGCCTCTGTTCCTCTTTGCCGACGGCGTTTCCGCCTATCTGGCGGATCCGGTCGCCATGCGGATTTTGCCGGTCGAACGGAACGGGAAAGGGGTGCGAATCGGCGGAAAGGAGATCCCGGCCGGGGAGTTCTTCCGTCAGGCGGAGTATCTCGGCGTGTTCCGCGGTGCGGAGTTCCGGGACTCGACCCGCGCGCCCGAACTGCCGCTGCGCGGAATGTATGGAGAAGAAAAAAGAACGCCGGACCCGAATCCGGATCCGGCGCTTTCCCTTCCGACAAAGAATTCCCCCGGGAAATGATCACTTCTTCGGGGCGGCATTGCGGAGAATTTCTCCGCAGCGCTTGTTCATCAGATTGCCGGGCGCATTATGACCGGCGGTCGGCGTGGTCTGAATCTGCTTGCGGATCGTTTTCGGCAGGTTGTTGTACGCCGCGTAGACGGAGGTCGGCGGGCAGACAAAATCCACAAATCCGGTGCTGAACCACGTTTCGCAGCGGATGCGTTTGGCAAAGTAGACGTTGTCAAAATACTTGCCCGTTTCAATGACCATCCGATCCGGTCCGGAGGGGTTCTTCCTGTTGACGAGCTGGGGCCATCCGGGACGGCGTCCCGCAAGGCGTCCTGCATGATCCCCCAGTGCCGGAACTCCCGCGGCGCAGAGCGTGACCTGAGGATCCAGCGCCGCCGCGACAATCGACTGGCCGCCGCCCTGACTTCCGCCACGGACAATCAGCGTTTTCCCATCCCATTCCGGCAGGCTCTTCACATAGTCCAGAGCGCGCATCACGCGAAGATACATGCCTTTGAAATAGAATTCATCCCGGTTGTTCTTGTTCTGATGGCGGTAGTTTTTCAGTTCCCCTTTGTTCAGCTCCAGATAGAACTCCTTCGGTTTTCCGTTCTCGATGCCGTGCGCGTTGACGTCGAAGCTGATTGCCCGGAGTCCATTCCCGAAGCGGGCATTTGCGCTGCGGACCCCCGCTCCATGGAAGGTCACTTCCGCCGGAAGCGATCCCTTCCTGGCGTTGGCCGGCATGCACAGATAGCCGGAAACCGGTTTCGGACCCGCACACTGGACTTTCACATCATAGCCGACGACTTTGCCTTTGAAGCGTTCCGGAATTGGAATCTCCTTGCGTTCAGCCTGGATCGGAACCCGGTTCAGAGCCTCCCGCTGACGCTGCCAGAAGGCGTCGAAATCCGCCGGCTCGGGAGCCGATTCCCGGATCCCGAGCGGATCGACCATCGCTCCGATTTCCCCGCGAAGGAACTCTCTGGGTTTTTTCGGATTCCTGACTCGTTTCCCGTCTTTCCCGAGCATGTAGGCTTCGATGCTGACCCAGCCGGGTTTGTCGAGTTTCGTCTCGGCGACAATCGGTTTCCCGGAGTCCACGATGGCTGCCTTTCCCCAGTCGCCGTTTTGGGAAAGGCGGTACTGAACCCGGATTCCCGGAACCGGTTTCCCGTCTTTCAGGAGTTGTACGGTGAAGAGAATCTTCTCGCCGCGTTTGTAGATCGCGTCCGGCCGGTTGGTCTGGACGGAGAAGGTGTAGGATGCCGCCGATTCCGATTCGGTTGTTTTCGCTTTGCCGTCTTCCGCGGAAAAGACAGGGATTCCCATGCCTGTTCCGGTGAGCAGAAGAGCGGAAAGTGTCAGTGTGGCGATGGATGAAAAACGCATTTTCTGTTCCTTTCTGATTCCGTATGGAAAGCCTTGTTAAGAAAACTCTTTAAGAAAACTCTTTTTCATGATAGTGTATTCCGTTTCCCCGCTTTTTCAAATCGCGGGAGGAGAAAGTGCGGGAAAAGATTGCAAAAAAGGAAAACGATGCTACATTCCCGAAGTGTTGGATCGGCTGAAGGATACCGGAATGATCGTGTTTGGAGAGAAGTGATGGCTGCCCAGAAATCCGAACGCAACCGGACGCTCTCTCTTTCCGGAGAGGAAAGAGTCCGGCTGCAGAGTCTGCTGCGTTCCCCGCGTTCCCCGCTCTCCGCGGAGGAGATCGTCAACCGGGTGTTCGCCGGGGATCTGTTCGAGATTGCTCCGCTTCTGCCGGAGCGCTCGGCGGATCTGCTGATTCTGGATCCACCTTACAATCTGGCAAAAAATTTCAACGGACTGAAGTTCGCACGGATGGAGGATGGTGCGTATCAGGAGTATATTGAACGCTGTCTGAAGATTCTGCTCCGGGTGCTGAAGCCGGAGGCGTCGGTGTATCTCTGCGGCGACTGGCGGTGCTCCGCAGCGCTCTATGCGGCCGCCGGAAAATTTCTGACGGTCCGGAACCGCATCTCCTGGCAGAGGGAAAAAGGACGCGGATCCCTGCGGAACTGGAAGAACTGCACGGAGGACATCTGGTTCGCCACGGTCGGAAAGGAGTATTACTTCGATCCGGAGGCGGTGAAGGTCCGCCGGAAAGTGATCGCCCCCTATAAACAGGGCGGAGTTCCCCGGGACTGGGAAGAGACCGGGGAGGGGAATTTCCGCATGACCTGCGCCTCCAATTTCTGGGACGACATCACCATCCCGTTCTGGTCGATGCCGGAGAATACGGGGCATCCGACCCAGAAACCGGAAAAACTGATTGCCAAGCTGATCCTGGCTTCCTGCCCGGAAGGAGGACTGGTGCTGGATCCGTTTCTCGGATCCGGGACCAGTGCGGTGGTCGCCGCAAAGCTCGGACGTTCCTACTGCGGAATCGAACTTAACGACGAATACTGCTGCTGGGCTCTGAAACGTCTGGAAACGGCCCGGGAGCTCCCCCGGATCCAGGGATATGCCGACGGCGTCTTCTGGGAACGCAACTCCGATCCGGAACGCCGCCGGATCCGGAAGAATCTCCGCTCTCGGAAAAAAAACGCCGACGCCTGAACTCTCCGTTTTCCTCAAAGACGGAATTTTGCATTTTCCCGTTTCAATGATATATTGAAAGAAGGAAAAGAGAGAAGCACAACCAGGGAGGATCTCCGCCGATGAATATTATCATTATTGAGGACGATGCGAAAACGGCTTCCTTTGTCTCGAAAGGACTGCAGCAGGCCGGATTCAACACCGTCGTGGCTCCGGATGGAAAGGACGGTTTGTTTAAAATGCAGACCGGAGAGTTCGACGTCGCCATCATCGACATCATGCTGCCCGGAATGGACGGCTTCACGGTGATCCAGAAACTGCGGGAAGCGAAAATCACCACGCCGGTGATCGTGCTCAGCGCCAAAAATTCCGTGGAGGACAAGGTGCGCGGCCTTCAGGCGGGGGGCGACGATTATCTGGCCAAACCGTTCTCGTTCACCGAGCTGCTCGCCCGGATCCAGGCGCTGCTGCGCCGTGCGTCCAGCCAGGTCGAACCGACGACGCTGACCGTGGCGGATCTGACCATCGACCTGCTCAGCCACAAGGTGCATCGCGCCGGGCAGAGAATCGATATTCAGCCGCAGGAGTATATGCTTCTGGAGTATCTGATGCGCAATGCCGGAAGAATTGTCTCCAAGACCATGATTATCGAACATGTCTGGGAGTACAATTTCGACCCCCAGACCAATATCGTGGAAACTCGGATGTGCCGCCTGCGGGAGAAAATCGACAAGCCCTTCGAGAGGAAACTGATTCACACCGTACGCGGATTCGGTTATGTCATGGAATAGAAAAGGTTTTTTCGGAACGGTCAAATTCCGGGTGGCGCTCTGGTATGCGGTTCTGTTCATCCTGTCGTCGCTGGTCTGCTTCCTGCTGACCTTCGCGTATCAGAAGCGCAATCTCGACGCCCGGATGGATCGCATCCTGCGCAACTGGGCCGATACCATCCGCATGGAGTATCTCGCGGGCGGACGGGCAAAACGACTCGGGCGCGAGATCCCGCTGATGCGGATCCCGGTCTCCCATCTGGATGCCTATTACGAGAAGTTCCCGGGGCTGCGTCCGCTGATCGCGTTTGAAAACCCCTCTCTCGGGCAGGTGCACTACAATCTGATCGGCGCATCGGGCGGCGATCTGTTTCTGCTGCGCTACGACGGGAAAAATCTCTACTCCCAGCAGATCAACAAGGAGAGCAATTTCGCGGTGGTGAAAAAGACCATCGTGGAACGGGTGCTGTACAGCGGAAGTCAGAATGTGTTCTACTCCGTCCTGGCGGCGGATGGAGAGACGATTGCGGAATCGTCGAACATTGATCTCTTCCGGCCGGCTCTCGGCCGGTTGCGCGGCGAGGAACGGTATGTCAACTTGAACACCCCGGCAGGCGCCTTCCGCGTGATCACCGAGACTCTGTACGACGGAACAACGGTCCGGATCGGTTACACCCTGCGTCAGACCCGGGAGAATCTGGAGGAGTTCGCTCTGCTCTTCTGGGTGGTCACCGCGATTATCCTGCTGCCCGGCATGATCTGCGGATGGCTGATCGCCCGGGGATTCGTCAGCGGAATCCGGCGGGTCAGCGATGCCGCGGCCCGGATCGCGGAAGGGGACTTCTCGCAGCGTGTCGAACAGAAGAACGACGGAGCCGAAATCGACGACCTGGTCTCCGTCTTCAACGCCATGACCGCCAATACCGAACATCTGCTGACCGAACTGCGGGATGTGACCGACAATGTCGCCCATGATCTCCGCACTCCCCTGACCCGCATCCGCACCATTGCGGAAATCACCATCAGCGGTCCGCAGGACCTTGCCAGTTACCGCGAGGCCATCATCGACATCGCCGAGGACAGCTCCGGCATGATCGCCATGATCAACTCCATGCTCGAGATCACTCGGATCGAAAACAATTTCGAAGCGCTGAAAACCTCCACATTCTCTCTCAGCGCCCAGCTCCGGCAGGCCTATGAGATCTTCTCCATGCAGGCGGAAGAGAAAAATCTTGAGTTCACTCTCTCGCTCCCCGACCACGATGTGATGATCGATGCGGACAAACTCAAACTGCAGCGCGTGATCTCGAATCTGCTGGACAACGCGGTGAAATTCACGCCGGAAAACGGCCGGGTCGCCCTCTCCCTGACCGAGGAGCCCGATGCGCTCATCATGCGCGTCGCCGACTCCGGTGTCGGAATCTCCGACGCCGACAAAAAACACATCTTCGAACGTTTCTTCCGCGCGGACGAGAGTCGGACCAAGCCTGGAAACGGTCTGGGTCTTTCCATGGTTCATGCCATTGTCCTTGCGCACGGCGCGTCGATCGAGGTCTCCGATACCGAGGGCGGCGGGACCACCTTCACGATCCGTTTCCGCCGATCTCTTCCCGCCGCCACTTCCTGACCGCCGCCGGAGAGTGTCCCTCCTCCGGCCCTGTTTATTTGCGCGTCAGAATCGCGATCACCTGCTTCTGAAGATTCCTGTGGCGCCCTTCCGGAAGATTGAAGCGTTCGCAAACCTTCTTTAAAAGCGTGACCGCGTGTTCCGCCGGCGCGCTGGAAAGATCCGCCGCCGACCGCTCCAGTTTCAGGCTGATTTCCGGAATCCGGCAGATGAATTCAAAATCATCTCCGCCTCCTCCGGGTATATCCGTCAGCTGCGCATTTTCAACCCCGCGGATGGAGAGCTGGAAGGTTATCAGTTCAGTGGAGTACCCCATGAAATCATACAGTTGCGCCGTGAATTTGACCGCCTCCGAAAAGAATTTCACCAGGAACGGATAGGAGATCCCCTCCCGGAACGGAAAGAGACCCGCATAGTAGAACAGTCCCGACTGATAGAGCTGCCACAGCCTCTGCCGGTCCGAGGAGAAGTGGCGGAGGGAGACATTGGTGAAATAGGCGTTCCGGATCTCCTCCGGCTGCATGAACACCGCATCCGGGAAAAGAATAAACGCCTCCTGAAGATGGGTCCGCAGCTCCGAAAGACTGAACTTCTCCGCCACATAGTGCTGCGGGGTCACCGTGAACGCCAGATGAAAACTCCGGCCGGACGGATTGACTCTGCGTTTGCGGAAAAACTCCTTGGAGTGCCCGATCTCCTCCTGAAAGCGCGACTGCTGCTGATGCTCGTTCTGAAACGTATGATCCTCATACAGAATTCCGCGGATCATCCGGCCGAGCATCTCCCGCTGGGTCCGGAGGGTCCGCTGGATCAGGGCGTGGATCTCGCTGGAGCGGTAGGCCGGGCGGCTGGAGGCGTCCTGCGTGCGGATGTAAAAGGTCCCGAGCGAAAGCTCGTTCTCGCACGAGGAGGTGCAGACATGCGGAAGATTCCGGAAGCGCCGGATCACGAACACCACATAGCGTTTGCCGTCCACCACCGGCCGTTCCAGCGTGAAGTCCACCGCCGGATCAGCGAAGCGGTTGATGAAGTTGCCGACGTCGGTCGGGTCGAACGAGTGCGCCTCCTCCTCCGTCAGTCCGGTGAAGAGGGCCGGCTGCCCCGATGCGTCCTCTCCCACGCCGACCACCACATAGCCCCCCTTGGTGTTGGCCATCGCGATGCAATGCCGGACAAATTTCGCCTTCCCAGCCCGCGAGAGATTCTTCCAGTTCTGCGCCGCCTTGTAATCCAGTTCATCGGATTCGATTCCCCGGCAGATGATGGATCTCCAGTCCGTATCGTTTGTTCCCATGTCTCCTCCGGTTTTCCAAACGAGGTATTATACAGGTTCTTTTTCCGGAAATCCAGAGCAGGGGTGGAAAAAGTTTTTTATTTTTCCTGAAAAAATTGTTTTTCCTCCCGGTGGAGCGTATATTATTTCCCATCATTTCCCAATCAGAATACAATGGAAGGAAGGATAAAACATGAAACTGGGGAAACTTTTTTCGGACGGTGCTGTGATTCAGCGCCGCCAGACGGTTCCGGTCTGGGGCTGGACGGAACCCAACTGCGCGGTCAAGGCGACTCTCGCCGGAAACTGCGCATACGCCGTGAGTTCTGTTTCCGGAGAATTCCTGCTGCGTCTGCCCCCGATGGATCTGGCCGGAGGACCGTATGTCCTGACGGTCGAAAATACAAACTCCGGCGACCGCATCGAGGTGAAGAACATTCTGTTCGGAGAGGTCTGGCTGGCTTCCGGTCAGTCCAACATGGAGTTCTGCATGGGAACTTCTCCTCTTCAGCTGGAGGAGTTCCGCCGGATCAATCCGGACCCCTCCACGCTCCGGATGATCACCGTCGAGAAATCCGCCACCAGCGCTCAGCAGAACGACTTCTCCGGAGAGTGGCTGGAGTCCACCGATCAGAATGTGCCCGGCTTCTCCGCCGTCGCCCTCTGGTTCGGATACAGACTCCGCGAGAGACTCGGCGTTCCCGTCGGCCTGATCGCAAGCTCCTGGGGCGGAACCATTATCGAGGCATGGACCAGCCGAAACACTCTCGCTTGCGATCCGGAACTTGCCCCCTTCCTCCGGGAGTATGAGCAGCGTCTTGTACAGGATCCGATCTGGCAGGATTCGACGCTCGGCGCATCCTCCTCGCGTTTCGGCTCCTCGGTCAAAGGGGATCCCGGAAACAAGGGCGTGACGCTCGGATGGGCCGAATACAATTTCGATGATTCCGACTGGATTGACTTCGGCGTGCCCGGATCCTGGACCGGAGAGGGACTCGCTGGAAACGGCGCCGTCTGGATCCGGCGTGAATTCGATCTGCCTGCGGAATGGGCCGGAAAAAAACTGGTCATGGAGCTCGGCGGAATCGACAAGCACGATGTCACCTATTTCAACGGCGTCGAGATCGGCGCTTCCGGAAAGGGCTTCGACGAGGCCTTCTGGTGCGCTCCGCGCCGCTATACGGTGCCCGGAAATCTCGTGCGCGAAGGGAAAAACCGGATCGCCATCCGCGCCTTCTCGTTCCTGTTCGACGGTTCGTTCAACGGAAAGCCGGAACTGTACCGCCTTTATCCGGAGGGAGATCCCGCCGCGGCCATTTCGCTGGCCGGAACATGGAAGTTCCGCGTGGAGGTCGATTTCGGAAAAGTCCGTCCGCCCGACATCCGCACAAAAGGCGGTCCCTATGTCCCGAACACCTGGTCGATTCTCTTTGACGGCATGATCCGTCCGCTGATCCCCTATGCGATCCGCGGCGCCATCTGGTATCAGGGGGAAAGCAATGCCCATTCCATCGTCGATTCCGCCCGCTATCAGCGCCAGATGGCCGATCTGATCCGCGACTGGCGCTTCTTCTGGGGGCAGGGAAACTTCCCCTTCCATCTGGTCCAGCTCGCCAATTTCCGGACGGAGATGGAGTATGAGGAGAGCAGCACATGGGCGGTCCTCCGCGAATCCCAGCGCCTCGCATGCCGGCGCGTCCCGAACACCGACATGGCCGTGATTATCGACTGCGGAGAGGCGGAGGACATTCATCCGAAAGACAAGCGTTCCGTCGGATTCCGTCTGGCGGCGGCCTCTCTCCATAACGACTACGGCTGTGAGGAGATCGTCCCTTCCGGGCCGCTCCCCCGTGAAATTTCCATGGAAAACGGCTCCATCCGGATCACCTTGCGGAACGACCGGTTCCTCCGCTC
>ERZ824600.874-NODE-874-length-42270-cov-6.648348_pt1 | contig 42270 bp, 27 predicted proteins | sample MGYA00519933_ERZ824600 | MGnify/ENA primary metagenome ERZ824600 (study PRJEB31778, sample SAMEA3449178) | human gut metagenome | biome: human gut; feature: human-associated habitat; material: faeces | place: United Kingdom | collected 2010/2012 ... | reverse complement strand
AGTCGGTCCTGCTGCTGATGGGCAAAACGGCCATGGATAAGAAATCCTACCTGAGACCGGTGCCGCGGATCGACCTGGATCGGGAATTATTCCCCGAGTGAAGACTATAACACAAAAATAAGAACAACACGCCGCGGCGTGTTGTTCTAAACCAAGAATCGCTATATTTGCATATCTGAAGAATCTGAAGGCGCCTATCCAGACACACTTTTTGAAACACTACCTTTGAATGGAAACATAAATATTAAACATATATATTCATATTTTCCTCTTCTTGATACTGATTCTCCTTTTAATTGTATCCTTCATGCGACCTATTCTTTAGGAGACCATCGCAACACTATCAATTATAGCGAGACAAACAAAATAATCATAAAAGAACAACTTAATTTTTTAATAAATATTGCGACTAAATATATATCAAATAAAGATCTAAACACTGCATATAGAATATTACTTCCTACCAATTATAATAAATATTATAGTTGGAATTTCTCTTCAACCTTTTCGAAATTCGACTTGGAAGACTATTATATCCCAGAACTTTCTCGTCTTTCAATGTTTGAAACTGTTAATAATGAGCTAATTTCTATAGATAGTCATCCTCAAAAAATAGATTTCGAAATTCCGAATATATTGGTAGGAAGTGCGTTTAATAAACTTCTTAAATCAAAGGACAACCAGAATCTGAACAACTTAATCTATCTCATTTCAAAGAAACAGCAAATTGATATATCAATATCTCCAGAAGATTTATGTGAGTCAATAAATTTATATTCCGACAAATGGGATATAACACAGCAAGTAGCCATTTTTACTTGGTGGAATAATCATTTTATGGAGAGCAAACTATTGCCAAAACTTTTAAAAACGCAAAAAGGAGATTGGCTGGAATACAACCAAGAGTGCTATTTTTTGGAGGGCGATTTCGATTCTATCGAATTACCTAATTGGGTAGAAGTTCCAGCAATAGACGAAAAATATCAAAATGCAATAATTGACAATCTAAAGAATTTACCCATTCCAGACGATACAGACAACAATAAAAAAAGGTCGGCTATCCGTTATGTATGTCAAAATAAGATATTTCCATTAGTAAATTTTAAATACAAAGATCGCAACAATATTATTCCTACAATAAATACCTCTGTTAAGAATGACTATAACAAAGCTGTTGAATTTGTTAAATGGTTATGGCAACATTATGGTCATAATTGGGCGGAGGTAAGATCTTGGTCATATAATGTTTTAAACTTTCCCAGTTCTGACAAAAATGTTGTTTCTTGTAACAAGTTATATTGGGACGAACATTATAATAATACGATTTCCAATAAACTTTTTTTACAAGATTTCCACGCTTTCCCTGATAATGAGATATTTGATGTATCTGATGATGATAAAGAAAACTTTAAAGCCTTTATTCAACATTTTGGCGTTCGAGATTTCCCTAAAATTGAAATTCAGGATATCACTGATCCTTTGAACTACTACGATAAGACGATCAAAAACGACATAATGAAATCCGGCGTATTCTCTGGAACATCAACCACATATATTACATATTGCAAGTATAAACTACCATACATATCTGATTTAAAAGAAATACTTAAGAATCTAAAAATGGCGGATGTGGTTAAATGGATTCTGGAGGATCATGATTTATCTGCAAATCTTGATGCTACATATTGTTCATCCGAGGCTATTGTAAAATACCATGGTAATAATCAATGGAACGGTACTGAAACAAAATTTACAGGTCGAATTAGAAACTATATCCTTGTAATTTTTAACAACTCACCATGGATATACATAGACAATAAACATTATGCACCCTGCGAGGTCCTAAATGGTTTTACTTCTAAAAATAATCAGAAATTCAAACATTTTGTACCGGTATTGACTACAGAAATACTTGAGGATATATCAAAAGACTTAAACATAGAGATTAATGATGTTATCTCAGTTATGTCAAAATTTCTCTTTGTAAAAAATGTCACAAACCTGCCTTCAAATAAATTTTACGGTTTATTACTCGACCTTCAAGAGTCAAACAATCCATTAGACCAGGAACTATCCAGGGTAATTTACCGGATTGTAGAATCGTCTTCTTTTAATATTACGTTTGATGACTCTGAAAATCGTAAAAAATTTTTCACCGAAGGTAAATTATTAGTGAGATATCAGGGAATCCTCCAATATTATCCCGCTAGGCAATCATATCTTCCCTCCCAAAAGATTATAAACAAAAAAATCTTCCATATTGTTGAAAAGAATCAACGAACGAATAATTCTAACTTTGTACGAATTTTTGGATGCAAAGAATACACAAATGATTATACGGTTATTCTAGGGGCTGAGAAAATTTCGCATCTTGACGATCGTTTTCAATCCTACTTCAGAGAATTTATTAAATATGCAAGAGCATATAGCGAGAGGAATGAAAATATTAGCAATAATATCGACTCCCTGAGAATTACCTTAGTTAGTGAACTGCTTATCAACGAAAACAATGTTCCAATAAAAGTTCAAGACAATTATTCTTTAATAAGAGACACACTGACAAATTGGTATATAATCCTTAATAAGGAGGACTATGACACAAATGAATTGTCTGTTTGTATTGAAAACATTTTTACTAATATCGCCAATACTCCTGGTTTTGACGCCAATAAAATAGGAGAACTTTTTCGAGCATCTTCAAAAGAAAATAGAGAGTTTCTAATACAAAAAGAATTTGGGTCATTAAGTGTAATTGGAGACATAGAGTATTATAATGTTATTAAACAGAATTTTGTCAATACACTAAAAAAGCTAAAGCCCGAGTATGAGCTTGAAGAAGATCTCATTGATTTTAACAAATTTGAGTCTCCCTCTAATTACCCTTTAATTATAAAATTATTCAACAACCTAAACATTGATATAGAGGACTTTAGAAAGGCTGGTTTTGTTTATGCAATCGATATTAGAGGATATCTAAAAACTGAACTAGACAAGTTTATCCGCTCTGAGATCTTTAATTTTCAAGATTCTCTTTTTACTGCAGCTTGTTCCAATCAAAGGCTACAAAAGGATTTCATTTCAAAGACTAACCAATTTAATAGTTATGCTGATTCTGCTATAATCATAAATTCTGTAAAGTGTAATCCTATAAATGATGTAAAAAAGATATTCGGAGAATGGCAAGATACCATTTGCCCATTGTCTGCATTAAAAGTTTATAGTCAGAACTATGAGAAATTAAATCCCGAGGATAAATATCGAGACGAAATAGCAAATGATATTAAAGTCCAAACAATGATATATTTTAATCTTAAAAAAGAATTCGATGAATGGTTAAATCAACAAAACAAGACTATTCCCAATCATCAGGCAAAAAAGGAAGAAGAAATATATACAAGATACCGTTCTATAATCCCCCAAATAACAACTATAGAAACTCGTTCCAAACATAATGAGTTAAGTGATAACGACAAAATAAAAAAAACGTATCATCAAGGTGTTTTTTCACGTCAAAATATGGATAATAAAAATCACAATCTAAAACAGATTGGGAACATAGGAGAATTATTAATTTATAATCTTTTGACGCAACAATATGGCAAAATGAATATACATCCACGGTCAGAAGCTTTTGTTGATTTAGGAATTCTAAAATCTGGCCTTGCAACATCCGGAGAATATGACCTTTCTTATATCGATAACAACAAAGAAGAAATATATGTCGAAGTAAAAACAGGTCATAATAATACTTTTTACATATCGCCGGACGAATTAAAGTTTGCAAAAGAGCATGCCTCCCACTATTATATCTATTACGTCTATGACATAAATACAAAAGAACCTAAATATAAAGTTATCCCAACTATATTCTGGGAGAATGATACATTCCACATAACAGAGATTATTGAAAAATATAAAGTTACATTCTAGGAAGAACATACGCGAGATACAAAATTGTTTCTTAACAAGAATGTATATACCACTTCCCATAGACATAGATATTCCGCTCAAGATAGAGCGTGTGCAGGTCATATGAGACGACCCACAGACATAACGAGCGGTCTCCACGAAGACTGAACGTCAAATCACGGAAAGCTGCTTTCGGGAAGCGAACGTTCTGCGTATAGAAGCGTCCCTTGTAACCCGCAGGCGTTGCTTCACACAGGTAGACACTAAAAGTACGAAACAACCAGCGGAGAATCCTCCGCCGGTTTTCGGGGTACAGGCTCTCGACGTAAAATCGGTGGTAGTAAATCATCTCCTGCTACTATCAATGTAAACGATACCTCCGGGCAAAATAGGCAACAACTCCCGGAATGTGCTTTTTGTAATAGGGCTGATTCTCCCGGCACCACGTGGCGAGTTCCTACTTCGTGGTAAAGGGTCGGCGCCAACTGCGTCCCGACATAATACGATCCAACTCGGGAGCCAAGCGCTCGACAAAGTCACCGACGGTCCAGCCTTCCCAGATGTGCTTCTGAAGGTCAATCATACCAAATCCATTTTGAAGTTTGACATACGGTTCATGGACCGGTCCCATTCAGAAAAGAAGGTGCCGGCCACGGGCAGATATTCAGCGGCGGGACCAACCGGAAGTCTCTTTTCGGACGATACGACCCGGACGGGTAGAGATCGTGCGGGAAAGGGCTTCAAGGTGCAGGCACGCTGCTATCTTGGCCCGAGGTCGGCACTTGTGGATTCTTCTTCAGTTTCTCCGTCATCCGTTATGCTCGTTCCCACCAATCACAATCCTGGGTGTACGTCGCAGTGCATTTTGCAGATTGCGCTGGTTGATCCGGTAAACGAGCATCAGCAGATCATAGGCGCTGTACAGGAATTGCCGCCGATAGATCTTGGGGCGAATCAGCCGTTTCTGACGGTAACGGGTCAGCGTTTCGGGGCAAATGTCGAGGACTTCGCAGGCCGCATCGGCCGTCAGGAAGAGCGGTTCGTCGCTTTGACTGCACAGGTATTCAAAAAGCAGCAGACCTTTACTCAACAGAAAGTTCGTCTTGATGAGACGTTCGAGCTGTTCGGAGGGGACAAGCCGATAGATGCGGGGATTTTGTTTATTTTCCATGGGTAACTGATTTATTGATTCAACGATTCGAGTTTTCCGCGGCGGCGCATCTTGCGGATGAACTCCTGCACCTCGGAGAGCAGGTACATGCGCCGGGTTCCGATGTTGAAGCCGACAAGCAGCCTCTGTTCGCGGAAGCGGCGCACCTGGCGCTCGCTTTGGCGGAGCAACTGACAGACCTCCGCAAAATCGAGGATCGGATCGCCTTCGAGCTGGCTCCGGTGATCCTTCATGAAGTGTACGATCTCGAGGATCTCTTCGACCGTCCGCAGAATGCGGGACAGGTCATCCGTGTGTTGATTTTCCATCTTTGTCGGGTTTGGTTTCCACGACAAAAATGGGACAACCCCGGAACTCGTTTATCAGTGTTTGAATCAATTATATGTTTTTCCGTATCCGAAACCCGGACAACGCTTGCCTCCGGCAGTCCTTCAGAGAGCAGGACAAAATTCCCATAATATGCCGGTATCGGCAAAAATCATCATTCTGGGAATGGAAATCACCACTTAACTTGCCGATAAGACAACTGTTTTTAGGTTCGGTTTTTATTGCAAAGTTCGGCAAGTACACCACCTAAAGGCACATGCTATTCAAAGAAAGTATGACGAGCGACATTGCTTCCAACATCATCGACAACTAAACGATGTTCTGTGACCAACTGTTCAGACAAAAAATGGTCTTCCTAAATCAGAAAAATATAATAAATTTGCAAACAAATCTGTTTGCATTTCATATATTTGCAGATGAAGCCATGAAAAGCAGAATTGACATATTGAAAGGTATCCATCCGGGCAAAATAATCGGCAGGGATTTGAAGAAACGCAATCTCAGCCAACGGTCATTTGCTGCCTCCATCGGAGAACACAGTCAAACACTCAATGCCGTCATTACGGGGCGACGCAATCTGACGGTCGAAATGGCGTTGAAGATCGAGCAGGCATTCGGATACGAAGAGGGATTCCTGCTGTTGCTTCAGACATACTACGAGATCGCCGAATACAAGAATGGTCAAAAGAGCCGTGCCATATCCGGGACACCGGCAGTTCGTCGATCGCTGTTCTGGGATACCGACTTCGACACACTGGACTGGGGACGATACCGTGAATCGGTCATCGCTCGTGTCCTGGAGCGAGGCAATGATGCAGAAAAAGCGGAGATCGCCCGATTCTACGGCACCACACTCGCTGCCCTCGAAACCGATTCTCCCAAACACACATACCGTATAAACACGACATCGCAAAATGGCCGACAATAGTTATCTGCACTATGAAACGGTAACGCCGCTGTTAAAGAGACACTCGGAATACTGATGAGCGAGGAATCGTTTGCACCCTTGCGTCTGGTCGGAGGTGCAAACCTGAGCCTTCGCTACGGCCACCGAAAAGGTGGCAAGCATGATGTTCGCTTGTTCGAAAAGCGCAGGATCACTTGATTTGGAAATATCCGATTGGGATCTAGGACCAAATAAAAATATAATCTATTGATTTATTTATATTTACACACCGTATATTACACACAAAAATCGGCAAAAAAATCCGCAGGTTCGTTTCCAATTCGGTTGCAAAATCCGGGAATTTTTCGTAACTTTGTAACAACCAAGTGAATACAAGGGAAAACAGCGAAAATAGGTTGTGGCCTATTCGGTGTATCTAAAAATTTTTACAATCTTAACACGTTGACATATTGGCGATTACGATATGGGTTCAGTTATCGTATTCTCCACCAAGACAAGGCCGCGAAGAGGCCGGGAACCTGTAAACCGCAAGTTTACAGGTTTTTTGTTTTTGGGCGGGGCGTCTGCCGACGGAGCTGCCCGGCGAGACTCGGGGCCAGGGTCTGGCGCGGCTCGGCGCACCTGCATTCGTAATGGATCGCGTTCGGACCATGGGCGGCGGTCTTCGCCACGGTCAGTTGGCGCGCCCGGACGGGTTGGCGCACATGGACATGCGAATGCTCACGGACGACACATTGCCGCGCGCGGCGGCACATCAATGGCTCATGCGGAGCTGCTGCTTGAGCCGGCACAGGTGCTGCGGCGTGATGTCCAGATAGGAGGCCAGGACGCGGCTCGTGACGGCTTCGACGATATCGGGACGGTTTTTCAGCACGGCCTGATAGCGCTCCATGGCCGTGCCGTTGATGAGCGAGAGCTTCCGCTCGCAGATGCAGATCTGGGCCGATGCCAGGCTGAACATCCAGCGGGCGAACTCGTCCGAGCCGTTGATGAAGTCGTAGAAGGTCTTGCGGCTCATTCGGAGCAGCGTGACGGGCACTTTGCAGGTCTCGGCCATCAGAAAGGCGGGCGCGTCGAGATAAAACGAGAGCGGCGACATGAAGATCGTACCGGGAGAGGCAAAGCCGAAGGTCGTCTCCTTGGCATCGTTCACATGAAAGAGCCGGACGATCCCCTTCTTGACGCAAAACACGTCGGAACAGATCTTCCCGAACTCGATGATACGGCTGCGCGGCTTGACCTGCGTCTCCTCCATCGCCTCAATAAACTCCTCCACCAACGCATCCGAAGGGGTGAAATTGCACTCCTCCTTGAGCAGCTGTTTCAAATCCTTTTTCATGTACGCAATATTAACCATAATCTGCCGGAAATGCAAAATATGAAACCATGAATTTAGGTTAACGATTTTTCGCGATTAAAATCCTTACTTTGTATGCCGTAAACATATCCACACACAAAATCATGAAACAATTCGCTCCAATGAAACTGCTGGGCTGCCTGCTGGCGGTCCTGCTGATGCAGACGATGACGTCCTGCTCCTACGACGATTCCGATCTCTGGCGCTCCGTGAACGGGCTGACGGAACGCCTCGACCAGTTGGAGAGCTCGATGCAGCAGGAGATCAATTCGCTGAAAACCATCCTTGAGAAACTCAACCAGCAGGAGGTCACCGTGGACTCGGCCGTCGAGACCTCAACCGGCTGGACGATCACCTTCTCCGACGGGACCTCGGTCGAGATCGCCAAGGGCGGATCGGGCAGCTGGTCGCCGGCCCTCATCATCGTCGAGGAGGAGGGTGATTTCTGGTGGGCCTACAAGAGCGCCGAGGGCAACGTCGTCTTCGTGACCGATGCCGACGGCAACCGGATCCGCGCCGCAGCCGTGGCACCCCAGGTAAGAATCAACCCCGAGACCGAGCGGTGGGAGATCTCCGCCGACGGCGGCAAGACGTGGGAGGACACCGGCGTGCGCGCCACCGAAGAGGAAAAGGTCGGCTTCTTCCTCGACGTCCGCTTCGAGAACGGCATGCTGGTCGTCGAGCTCGTCGACGGCACCGTCATCACCCTTCCGGCTACCGGAGAGCTGCGCTTCACCTTCGACACGGCGGGTCCGCTCGAGTTCACCTACGGTGAGACGCTGGCCGTCGACTACACGATGACGGGCGCCGTCCACACCCAGATCGGCAAGCCCGACGGCTGGAAGGTAGCCTTCAACGGCGACAAGCTCGAAATTACGGCCCCCGTCGAGGAGAACACCTATGCCGAAAAGGAGGGCAAGGTCTCCGTCATCGCCCTTTCGGAGGCTGGATTGAGCGCCTATGCGGAGATCGGCGTCTCGGTGACTGCACCCGCCGTGGAGGCCGTCGACCTCAACGCCAACGGCACCTATGCCAACTGCTACATCGTTACCGAACCCAACACAACCTACCTCTTCGATGCCACGGTCATGGGCAACGGCATCGCCACGGCGGGCCTCGACGCCCCCACGCGCATCGAACCCAAGGATGTCATGGTGCTGTGGGAGACCGGCTCCGAAGCCGGGAACGTCATCGCCAGCGTCGAGCTGACCGGTGACGGCAAGGTGCTCTTCACGACGTCGGGAACCGTCAACGGAAATGCCGTCATCGCGGTAACGGACGGCGTGCCCGTCACGGAGCCCTATCCGCGCAAGCGGGGCACGATCCTCTGGAGCTGGCACATCTGGGCCACGTCCGGCGTGAAGGATGTCGCCTGCACCAACTACGACGGCGAGCAGTTCACCATCATGGACCGCAACCTGGGCGAGTGGGACCAGCCGGACGGAAGCCTCAGTTCCTACGACGGACTCAAGTACCAGTGGGGCCGGAAAGACCCCTACGTGGGATTCAGCAGCGCCGGTGCGATTCTGGACGGCTCGATCGTCTACGGTGACCCCGACTACCAGCCGATGGTCGGATTCGCCACCTCGACCGAATCGGATGCGGCCACGCTGCGCGAGGCCATCCAGTACCCCGAGATGTTCTTCACGGGTAACTACACCAACATGTTCGACTGGTACGGACTGGGCGGTTCGGACGACGCGGAGACGCTCTCCCACCGCAACGACTACCTGTGGGGCAATCCCGACGAGACGTCACCCGTGAAGACAATCTACGACCCGTGCCCGGAGGGCTACATGGTCGCCCCGGTAAAGGTCTTCACCGGCTTCACGGCAACCGGCGGTATGGTCTTCGACTCGTCGTCGATCCTCTCCGATGGTTCGTTCAACGACGGCTGGACCTTCACCAACGCCAACTCGTTCTTCCCCGCAGCGGGTCAGATGGCCAACAATTCGGGTGTTCTCCGTCTGATTCCGGGACCCCAGGGCCGCGAAGGATACTACTGGACCTCCTCGGTCGACGAGGGACGCTCCAAGATTGTCGACTTCAACGCCAGCTACGTGATGTACAACTCCAACATGCGGGCTTCGGGTTGCAGTGTACGGTGCGTCCGGGTCTTCTGATCCGGTGATGCGCCAGCCGGTGATTCGGCATCCGGCACCCCACGGCAAGGGCCGGGCAGGATTTCCTGCCCGGCCCCTGTTTTTGCCGCCTTACGACAAAGACTGCCGCAAAAAAGCTGTCCTGCCAGCCTCCCGGCACACGAAAAGCGGGTATCCTCCCTGCCGGAAGAATACCCGCGACAAATTACTCAACCAGCCGATTCCAAACAACAGAAACAGACTTCCTGTCGTGGAATTTACTGAGCATTGACGTCATCCATGGTGATGTAGTGGCCGCCCCATAAACATTGCTCCGACAAACAGAGCAGCCATAAGTTTCAAAGTCTTTTTCATAACGTTTAAGTTTTTTAGGTTAATTTGTTTTGCGGTTGCTCCCATACGGGATCCGAGAGAGAATAAAAGGGAGGCTGTATCTGTTGACCAAATTTTTCTATTACCAATCTTTTAACCATTTTCCATAACCTCCCATACCCGTTGGAAGTATAGATATTGAAGACATATCCAATAAATAAGAATAGCCTTGACGTGTGCCAAGATAAATATAACTATCAATATCCATATATTCGCAACATACAGCAAAGGTCTGATCCCAGGCTGCTTCGTACTCATCTTGAAGATTAGTCCTAATGTCATCGAATACGAGAATATTATTGGGATTATATTCATAAGAAATCCAATCTGCCAAATAGTAAGGATCCTGCATCATCATTTCATCATAATTTTTAGCACTTGGATATATTGGGAAATTGACACATCCAAATCTTGAGGCATCCAATCCGGCAATTGGTTTTTGAGTATAGGCCGAGACATACGATTCATTAGGATGCCACGGGTCGAGCAACTGTACTGCCTCCGTATTTTTGTTGTAACCAGACCAGGCGTAGTCGAGATATTTTCCAACCTCGATTCCTCCTGTTGCCTCCGTATCCCAAAAGGTTGCGGTCGGCTCCTCGTAGACGGTCAGCGTCAACAGTTTCTCCGAGCCAAGAGCTTCGCGCATCGCCTTGACGAGTTTCGGATAGGAGGTCGTATTTGTTTCCGGCATTCCGTCCTTACCGTACCCGGCATTGCGGTCCCACAAGTTAATACCGTCCAGATTGTAAATCTCAACTACGGCTTTAACCTGTGCCACGAAATCGGCAATCTGTTCATCCGAAAGATTACAGAAGCCAAGTCCAGTATCTCCACCCTCCAAGCTGAGGCAAACCTTGCGACCGGCTTCCTGCAATGGCCAAATATATTTCGAGGCATGATTAAGAACATAAGTTATGTCTGATCCTAAATTTAGTATAGCACGTCTATCGGATTCATTATATCGGATAGTTACCGTTCGTAAATTGATAATATTGCCAATAGTTCCATACCATGCCACTTCTGAACCTCTTGATTGTTTTTTTTGCAATAAATAATCCTGTACCAACAACGGCTGATACTGATCAGTATTGATGTAGAATACAAAGAAAAGATCCGAACCGTCGTGCAGTTCATAGTCTCCCGGCTGAGGGTCACGAACGGTCAGCGTATAATAGAGCGTCTGGTTGTCGTCTGCCGAGCCTTCGGCCACCGTTACCGGAAGTAAATACTCTCCGGCTGTCAGGCCTTCAGCTAAAATACGAACACGTTTGGCTGCTGATCGCTGCCCTTCCGCGGCGAGCTCCAGCGTTTGACCATCGGGGAATTCGCAGTTTGCTGTTGGCAACAATTGGCATTCCACTCCGTTTGCCGCATTGAACCCTTCGACAAGCGACTCATCAATACGCAGCGTCAACGTCGTACCGTCAGCAGCAGGTTTTGTTTGTTGGTAATAGAAATCCCGGGTTACGAATCCCGCACCGACCGTCAGCAAAACATCTACCGTATTGTCTGTCGAAGCATTGCTCCGCAACATGCCGTAGGTGGTTTCGATGGTCTCCTTGTCGGGCAGCTTGCCGCCTTCGCGCTCCACAGGATCGGTACTGCAGGCCGCAAAGCCTGCAAATACCGCCGCGCAAAGGAGTGTGGCCAACCCTTTTTCAAAAATATTTCTCGTTTTCATAATTATTCGTTCGTTTCGTTGATTTTCGGAATCTCGATGCCCGCAGGCCACGTGATGTCACTCTCGGCCACACCGTCGTTGCCGTACATCGAGTAGTCACGGACGGTATTGCCCGCCCCCTCGTTGAACTTCCAGTAGCCCAGCAGCGTCGGGTCGTCGGCCGGGTTCTCGACATTGTACATGTTCTCCCAGATCTGCTCCGGTGTACGCGCCACGGACCACACGCGCGCCTCGGCGATCTTGCCGTTCAGCGGACGTTTCTCGTCGTAGGACTTGCCGATGAAGAACTGGTAGGCATCCACGAAGCCGCCGTACTTCTTCTCGTTCTCCTCCGTCGGGTTGTTCAGGTAGTAGTCGTACAGCGCACGCATGGCCAGGTTGATGCGGTTGTCCTCGCTCTGCGTTGCGATGCCCACGCCGCTCTCCTCGCTCTGGAGCTGCCCGTCGACATAGATGCGCACGGTTCGGGCCGCCTGGTCATAGGTGCAGGCTACGTGGTACCAGCGCCCGGCCTCGAGGTTCTTCGTGGCGTCCTTGCCCGGGAACTTGCCGAACTGCGAGCCGCTGCCCGAGCCGTCGAATTGCAGCTGCTGACGTTCGAAGTTCGTGTCGCCGATGCGCAGCAGCAGGTACTGCTCGACACCCATCACCGAAGAGATGCTCACCGGCATGTCCTCCGCATCCGTCGTGGCGAACTCGTCGATATAGATCAGCGCCTCGTAGGTCATGGCCGTAAGTCCGTTCCAGGCCTGACTGTTGGCGCCGTACTTGTCCAAGGTCGGGAAGTTTATCCAGTTGCCGGAGTTGAGTTGTGCGGCAACGGTGATGGCCGAGGAGCGTTTTACCACATAGTAGGCCACGTCCGAGCCGCCCAATACATCGATTGACGCGCCGCTGATACGGATCGGCACCAGATAGGTCTCGTCGAGCGGCAGAGCGCCCGTCTGCTCCTCGCCCTCACCCATGAGCCCGCGCAGCTGCAGGGTTACGACCTCCGAGACGGTGCGTCCGGCGGCGATCGTCACGGCATCGGCCGAAAGCGTGTAGTACTTCGCATCGAGCATCGGCCATGCGGTGCCGTAGCGGGCGTTGTAGGCCGCCACGAGCGACGGATCGACCGCGAGCGAGACCTGCACGTCCTGCGCGGCCGGATAGGTCAGCGCCGCCTGCAGCGTGCAGTCGTAGGTCTCGCGGTTGTTGCTGAAGGTGGCCAACTGCACGGGGCTCGTCTGCGAGACGTTCAGATAGACCACGTTGCCGAACTTGTGGTCGTCGGCATCGTACCGCTCGCAGGCCGTCAGCGCCCCGAGCAGCACGAAAAAGGTTATGAGGTATCGTTTCATGGCACTCTATTTTGAGGGGTTCAACGTCTGGATCGCCTCGCGGATCGTACTGTAGTTCCGGTCGGCGTGGTAGTAGTCCCCGGCGATGTTGTAGGCCGCGAAGCCCGCCAGCGGCCCGAACTCCACGACACAGCGCGCCATCAGCTCCACGGCGGCATACTCCGTGCGGTCGGCGTCCTGCAGCGGCGCGTCGATCTCGGCGGCCAGCAGCAGCCGATCCGCGGCGATGCCCGCGTAGTCCGTGGCGTTGAGGACCTGCAGGTGCACCTCGGTGGTGTTTTCGACCTTTTCGGTATCGAGGACCACATAGTCGAGCTTATCACGGTCGGCGGCAGCCACCGAGAGCGGGTTGCCCTCGAAGACGAGCAGCTGGCCGTCCGCTTTGGCCGCCGAAAGCGTCGAGACGATCGAGGCCGTGGCCGCGGCATCCAGCGGGTCCGCCGTGAACGAGTAGCCGTCCAGACCGTTCGCCGCGACGGAGGCGATCACCCCGTCGAGGTACGACGCAAGGGCCGCGGCGTCGGCAAACTCCGCCTTGCGGGCCGCATAGTCCACCTGATAGAGGACCCGCGTCCCCTTCTCGCGCATCACCGCCATGTCCTCGGCGTCGTAGGCCGAGAAGTTGTCAGCGTTGGTCAGTGTCACGATGTCGAGCGAATCGGGCAGGCAGCGCATGAAGTCCTGCTCGCTCGCGGCCTGCGCGGGCGAATTGTGGAGCCGCGCATACGACAGGTAGTGTTCCGACTGCTTGTAGGCCCGCAGCGCCGCCGTATAGTCGGCCCACAGCGCCGGGTCCTGCTCCCACGGTTTGTAGACCGTGTTTTCTATGGCCTCCGTCTCGGTCCAGTCGCTGCACGAGGCCCCGAGCAGCAACACCACGAGCGGGAGGATCATCCGGTATGTTCTTGTCTGTTTCATGTTGGTCAGTTGTTATAGGGTTTGCAGTCCCACCATACGCGCGTACCCATCTGGTCGCCCGTGCGGTTGCCGTTCGTCTGCTCGGCATCGAGCTGCTGGATCGCCGCCTGCAGGTTCGCATTGTTCTGCTGATACTCCTCCACGGGGTAGGGAAGCCGTCGGGCCCCCTGTGCCACGTCGACCCCGCCGCCCGACTTGTCGGCCACGACCGGCATCAGCCGCGGGTAGCCCGTGCGGCGGTGCTCGGACCACGCCTCCACGCCCAGCGGGAAGATGGCGATCCACTTCTGCGTGATGATCCGCTCGAGGTTTTCCTCGAAGTTGTCAGCTCCAGGCGCCCACGCGATCGTAATCGTGCTCTGCGCCGCGGCGCTGTACATGCCCAGCGGATCGGTATAGGCGGCCGGACGGCTCGTGGCATCGGCCACATAGGCGTCGGCGCCGCTCGCGCCCCGCTCCTCGAACGAGAGGCGGATGGCCTCCTCGTAGAGCTCGCGGGCCGTCTCCTCCGACCCCCAGCGCAGCTCGTATTCGGCACGCAGGAACGTCGCCTCCGCGGCGTTGAACCACAGGTAGGGGGTCGTCGACTCGACGATCAGGTTGGAATACTTGGTCATGGCCGTCGCCTTGCCCGCCACGTCGATACCGATGCGGATGCCGACGTAGTTGCCCACGTCGTTCGGCAGGAACATCTTCTCGACGCGCGGATCGTTGTAGCCGGTCATGTAGCAGAGGATGTCGGCGCCGACGCGGTGGTCGCCCCAGTCGTTGTAGATGAGCGTCGTGCGGTTCTCCGCGGCGTGCATCGCCGCGTTGTCGGCATTGGCCGTGATGACGCCCCCGGCAATCGCCTCCGAGGCCTTCGTCCGCGCCAGGTCGGGTTTCACCTCCGTCAGGCGCATGGCCATGCGCAGCTTGAGCGAGTTGGCATATTTCAACCATTGCGCGATGTTGCCGTAGTAGACCCCGTCGTAGCGGCTCCACGCATCGGACGAGAGGGTCGTGTTGCGGCCCAGCGTCGCGATCGCCTCGTCCAGCTCCTCGAACATCTTCGTGTAGACCGCCTCCTGTGAATCGTAGGCGACGTAGACCGACTCGTTGTTTTCAAGCTCCGAGTAGGGAATCGGCCCGTAGGAGTCCGTCACGCGCTGCATGATCGCCACGCGCAGCAGCCGCGCAAAGGCGACGGCCACCTCGTCGTCCGTACCTCCGACGATCCCCTTGTAGGGGGTGTAGGTTTCGGTGATGACGTTCGCAAAGGGCCACTTGCGCCAGTCGGCCGAGGGGTTGTAGGTCTCGAACTTCGTCTGCCACGTGTCGACCGTCGCGCCGATATAGCCCGCAAACGGCCCGCCCGTGAGCGACTCGTTGAACTGGTACATGTGCTCCTGGACGGGAATCACCAGGCTTTGCAGCGTGCGGACCTTCGTGCCCGTCTTGTAGTTCAGGGCCTCCATCTGCTCCTCGGTCACCTGGTTCGGGTTGCGGTTGATATCCTCGAAATCACCCGTACAGGAGGCCAGAGCCAGCAGTGCGGCCGCCATGAGCCGTCGGCCCGTCTTTGTCGTTATCTTTTTCATGCCCGTAGTCGTTTAGAATTGGAATTTGACACTGAAGCCGAGGCTCCTGAGCGACGGCATCATGAAGTAGTCGATGCCCTGGTAGTTCAGCCCCGTCGAGGCCACGGCCTCGGGGTCGAACGGCGCCTTGCAGTAGATCATCCAGAGGTTGCGCCCGACGAACGAGACGGTCATCCGCATCCGGTCGCGGAACCACTTTGCGGGGAGCGTGTAGCCGAGCGAGAGCTCCTGCAGGCGGAAGTTCGTCGCCGAATAGGTGTAGTACTGCGGCAGGCCCGACTGCGAGCCGATCGCCTGGTACCACTTCTGCGCGTCGACCATCTCGCGGCCGTTGATCAGAACGCCTCCGGCGTCGCGCGCCGCGGCCGAAGCCTCCGAAACACCGTACAGGTCGAGGTTGGCCTGTGTGGCCGAGTAGCAGATGCCGCCGATGCGGGCCGTGAAGAGCAGGCCGAGATTCACGCCCTTCCACGAGAAGTCGTTGCGCCACGCGAGGTTGTGGTCCGGGAAGACCGAACCGAGGTAGATGTCGTCTCCCTCGTCCGTCAGCAGCAGGTTGCCGCTCTTGTCCACTTCGACGTAGCCGTTGTCGTTGAAGCGCAGGTCCGACGTCGTGTAGAGGTCACCCAGCGTGCCGCCCTCCTTGAGGATGTACTTCGCCTTGCCCAGGCCCTTGATGTCGAGCTTCTCGAGATTCAGCGGCTCGCCCGTGATGGGGTTCACGGCATTGGCCGCCAGTTCGATGATCTCGTTGCGATTCCACGCATAGGTGAAATTCGTCGCCCAGCGGAAACTTCCCCACCGGTTGTCATACCCCACCGAGAGCTCGACGCCCGTGTTGCGGACGTGGCCCGTCTGCAGGTAGATCGTCGTATAGGAGGACGAGGGAGGCAGCGAGGGGTCGAACGTCTGGTTCTTCGTGTCGGCCTGGTACCACGATGCCGAGAGGCTCAGGTGGCGCCACAGCCGGGCGTCGATACCCACTTCGTAGGTGGTCGTGCGCTCGGGCTTCAGATTCCCGATCGGATAGTGCGTCTTGTCCTTCCAGACGCGGTTCGTGGCGTCGTACTCGTAGGTCGGGACGGTCAGGTAGCGCGGGAAGGGCATACCCACCGAGGCGATCGAGCCGCGGAGCTTCAGGTAGCTCAACGCTCCGCCCAGGTCCCAGAGCGAAGTGGGCACCCACGACAGGCCCACCGACGGATAGAAGAACGACGAGGAGGAGGAGCCGGCGATCTGCGAGGCCCAGTCGTTGCGCCCCGTGACGGTCAAATAGAGCATCTGCTTCCACCCTACCTCCACCGAGGCGAACAGGGACTGCGTCTGGTCGTGCCAGCCGGTCTTCTCTGCCCGCTTCTTCGTGTCGTCCAGGTCGAAGACGTTGAAGACGTTCGGAAGGCCGTTCTCCTGGATCGGGCCGCGGTACGAGAGCTCGTCGCTCTTGACGTTGTTGATCGAGGCGCCGAGGTTGGCCTGCAGCGACCAGTCGTCGCCGAACGTCTTGTTGATGTTGGCCATCACGTCGGCATAGGTCTGCGAATCGTAGGTCCGCGCCTCGGTGTAGTGGCCGTTCCGGCCGCCGTCCGTGATGGTCGTGTTCGACGAGGCATAGAGCTTCTGCGTGTAGAGCGAGTTCATGTTGTCGATCCTTACGCGCCCCGTGACATTCAGCCACGGCAGGATGTCATACGAGGCCGAGAGCGAGAGCATGTAGCGCTTCTTGTCCGTATTGCGCAGGTTGCGGTAGGCGATCCAGTAGGGGTTCTGCATGCGCAGATCACCGCCCTCCATGTCCGCCGACCAGAACTGCTCCATGAGCTTCGTACCCTCGTTGTAGCGCTCGAAGCGGCGGTAGAGGTCGAAGTTCTCGCCCCGCGGGAAGAGGTAGGCCGAGACCAGCGGGTTCGAGTAGACACCCTGGTTGGTCATGTTCTGGTCCTGCTGGTAGATGTAGCTCGCCGAGGCGTCGATCCGCAGCCGGTCCTTCAGGAAATAGCTGGTGTTGCGGAAGGTGAAGTTGTAGCGGTCGTACTCGTTGTTGGGAATGATCCCGTCGGAATTGACCGCCGCGGCCGAAAAGTAGGTCTGGTTGCGGTCCGTGCCGCCCGAGAGGGTGAAGGCGTTCGTGTAGACGTGTCCCGTCTCGAAAAAGTCATTGGGCGTGTAGCCGTAGCGGGCCGACGGGGTGAGGCGCCCACCCCAACTGTAAATGTTCGACCCGCTGCGCACGCCGTTCAGCCCCGTGCCGTAGCGGTTCTGGAACTCCGGCAGCACAAAGGGATTCAGAAATTCCGTATTGCTCGTAAGGGTCACCTTCAGCGCTCCGGCCTCGCCCTTCTTCGTCGTGATCATCACGGCGCCGTTCGCCGCCTCCGAACCGTAGAGGGCCGCGGCCGCAGCACCCGTCAGCACCGAGATCGACTCGATGTCCTCGGGGTTGATGTCGGCAATGGCCTCCGTCGCGCCGCGCGAGTCGAACTCCGTGCCTCCGCCGCCGCCGAAGTTGTACATCGGAATGCCGTCGATGACGTACAGCGCGTTGGACGACTGCGAGATGGACTTGTTACCGCGCAGGACGACCTTCGTGGCGCCGCCCACGCCCGACGACGAGGCATTGATCGTCACGCCCGCCACCTTGCCCGAGAGCGAATTCATGAAGTTGGCATCCTTGACCAGCGTGATGTCCGAGGCCGCAACCTGCTGCACGTTGTACGAGAGGGCCTTCTCCTGGCGCTTGATTCCGAGGGCCGTCACAACCACCTGCTCGATTTCGGACGAGGACTCCTGCAGGGTCACCTCGAACGACGTGCGCGAGCCGACCGGCACCGAGGCCGTCTCATAGCCCAGGTAGCTCACCTCGAGCGTCTGTGAGGCGGCCGGGGAGGGCACCTCCAGCGCAAAGCGCCCTTCGGCATCGGTCGAGACACCCACGGTCGTGCCCCGCACGATGACCGAGGCGCCGACGATCGGCTGCCCCGAGGCGTCGGTCACACGCCCCGAGACCGACACCGCGCGGCTCTGCGGAGCGGCCGGACGGCGTGTCAGCAGGATATTGGTCCCTTCGACCGTGTAGACGATGTCCGTCCCGCGGAACATCTCGTCAAGGACTTTTTTCAGGGGTTCGTTTTCGGCATGGACCGTGACCGGAAGATCGGTATTCACCTCGTCGCCGATGCCGAACAGATAACGGGTCTGTCGTTCGATTGCGCTGATGACCTGTTCCATCTTCGCCCCGTTTTCCCGGATCGTGACCCGCACATTCTGTGCACGAAGGGCGGATAGGGGAAACAGCAGGGCCGGAACGAACAAAAGAATAGACAGACGGATTTGCTGAATAATCTTTTTATTCATACATTTGTGAGTTAAGGTTCAAGTAAAAATCGGTTAGTATTTTTGATTGGACTGCGGCCTGCGGGTGTTGCCTCACTTGCAGGCCTTTTCGTCTCAACCAAAAAGTCGTCGGGGGTCAGTTTTTCAGCATTTGATCCATAGGCAGTTTGATTTGAAATTGGACATAAACGGATGGAATCGGGCGATTCTATCGGATGACGATCCTGTTCTCGAGGTCGTCGTATTCATACGTGAAGTCCGAGCCGCGCTGCAATACGCGCAGGATATGGTCCACCCCTTCCGACGTGCGGACCTTCAGCCGCTTGTACTTCACCTCGGGCAGCCGCGCTCTCCGGATTTCGATCTCGACGTCGAAGTAGCGCCTCAACTTGTCCATGATCTGTCCGAACGAGTCGCCTCCGAACGAGATGATGCCCTCGGTCCAGAGGTAGTCGTCCCGGTCGGTCAGTTCGTCGAGCCACAAATGGCCGTTCCGCAGATTGACAACCGTATTGGGCTCCATGAGGATGTGTTCGTCGTTCAGCTTGTTGCGCACGGCGACGCTCCCTTCAAAGAGGGCCGTGGAGAACGCCTGCGTCTCTTCGTCGGCCATGACGTTGAAGTGCGTGCCGCGCACCTCGACATCACAGGCATAGGTCTCCACGACAAAGGGATGCTCCTCGTCGTGCCGCACGTCGAACATGGCCTCCCCCTCGAGCCGCACCCGGCGCTCCCGGCCGGTGAAGAGAGCAGGATAGACGATGCGGCTCTTCGAGTTGAGCTCGACGACCGTACCGTCGCTCAACGCCATGCGGACGTGCTGTCCGGCCGGCGCCTCGATGCTGGTCGGAGCCCCGGCCATCCGCTCCATGCGCGCATCGAAGAAGAGATAGCTGGCGCCGACGGCGACAAGCAGGGCCGCCGCCAGGCCCACGACCCGACGCACCGTCCGGGAGTGCAGCAGGCGGTAGCCGATCCGGCGATCGGCCTCCGGGACCAGGTCCGGCTCGCCCATAATGCTGTTGACAAAGAGCTCATGGGCTTTTTTCATGCGCTGCTGGTGCTCTTCGGGATTCTCGTCCAGCCAGGCGGCTATCCGGTCGGTCTCCTCGTTCGTGGTCTCCCCCAGAAAGAACTTGAAGAGCAACGTGTCCGATATTTCGTTTTGCATCATACGGGTAGTTTGATTTCGTGTCATACATCGGGGCCCTCTTGTCTGCCCCTCTATATAAATGATCCACGAGCGGGACAAATTCCCGATCCCGCATGCAAATAAATATTCTTATTAAATTTCGCAATTTTCTTATTTTCGCAGCCGCGCGACAGCGGGCCAGCCGGGCCTGTTGATTTTTTAGATTATTTTTTGCTATCTTTGTTTTGAAAGCAACGACATGCAGGTATCCGAAACAAGAGAATTGACCCGCGAGTGGTTTGAACAGCTTTTCCACCGATACGGACAAAAGCTGGAACGGATCGCATACTCCTACGTGCGCGACAAGGATACCGCGCAGGATATTGTCAACGAGTGCTTTGCGGCCATCTGGGGGCGCCGGGAGAGCATCGAGATCAGGAACATGGAATCCTATCTCTACCAGGCCGTCCGGAACGAAAGCCTGAAATATCGCCGGGACCGGAATATCAAGAAGGCCGTCTACGAAAAGATTCTGATGAAGGAGCGCTGCGTCATGGATTACTACACGCGCACCATCGAAAGCTGCAACCCGGAGGAGATGTTCAGCGCGGAGATTCTGGAGATCTGCCGGCGGCAGATCGCCCAAATGCCCGAACTGCGGCGGCAGATCTTCACGGCAAACAAGTTCGAGGGAAAGAGTTACCGGGAGATCGCCGACCGATACGGCATCACCACCCGAAAGGTGGACTACGAGTTGCAGCGGGCCATCAGCTCCCTGCGTCTCTCCCTGAAGGATTATCTGACCGTTCTTGCGCTGTTTATCAGCATCAGGCATTAGGCCGCACGCCGGATATTCCAGCCGTCAGCCGGATGTTTCCGCCGCCAGCCGGATGTTTCCGCCGTCAGCCCGCCGGACCCGCTATTTTCCCCACACAGTTCCGCCATCCCTCTCCGCACAGTCGCCACCCTTTTCTCGGCATAACGCCGCCGGGCACACGCCGGATGGCCGGGCACATACACATGTACGCTGTCGGGCCGCAAATCCGAAAAGGAATTTGCGGCCCGACAGCACGTCAAGGCGGAAACTCCGCCGCATGATAACCCGGCGGCAGCGCGGGGCCTGCCCGGGATTACCGTCCGCCGTTCCGCTCCGCACCGGCGGGCGATTGCGGAGCGGACGCCCCGGCACGCACGGTCTTCACGAAGCCCAGAAAGCGGTTCAAGCCGTCCATCAGCAGCACCCGCGGGCAGGCAATGTTCCAGCGCATGAACCCCTCGCCCTCGGCACCGTACATCGTGCCGGCATTCAGCCACAGACGAGCTTCGGCGATCAGGCGCTGCTCCATCTCATGCGAGGGGATGCCGAGCCGGCGGCAGTCCATCCAGACCAGGTAGGTCCCTTCGAGCTCGGTGATCGGGAAATCGGGCAGATGCTCCCGGCAGAAATCCCGCATGCAGCGATAATTGGCATGCAGGTAGCCGATGAGCTCATCCAGCCACTCGGCCCCCTCGTTGTAGGCGGCCCGGGTGGCAAGCACGCCGAACGGATTGACGTCGCAGACCTCGTTGTCGTTGACGGCGCGGTCGATCCGCGCCCGGCGTCCGGCATCGGCCGAGACGATGTTTGCGATTTGCAGCCCGGCGATATTGAACGCCTTGCTGGGGGAGATGCAGGTCACGCTGTGATGCAGAAAATCCTCCGAAAGCGAGGCAAACGGCGTGTAGCTGTGCCCCGGGAAGACCAGTTCGCAATGGATCTCGTCGGCTACGACCACGACGTCGTGGCGGAGGCAGATCTCGCCGATCCGGAGCAGTTCGGCGCGCGTCCAGACCCGGCCGACGGGGTTGTGGGGATTGCACAGCAGCATCAGCTTCACCCCCGGATCGGAGGCCTTCGCCTCCAGGTCGTCGTAATCGATCACATAGGTATTGCCGACCGGCACCAGCGGAGAGGTCACGATTTCGCATCCGTTGTTGCGGATCGACGAGAAGAAGCAGTTGTAGACCGGCGTCTGGATGAGCACCTTGTCCCCGGGAACGGTCAACGCCTTGATGATGGCCGACAGGGCCGGCACCACCCCCGGCAGGCAAATCACCCAGTCGCGCTCGATCCGCCAGCCGTGGCGGCGGGCAAACCACCCCGCGACGGCCTCATAATAGCTCTCCGGAACATGCGTATAGCCGAAGATGCCATGCTCGACCCGACGGCGGAGGGCCTCCGTGATCGCCGGCGCCGTCCGGAAATCCATGTCGGCCACCCACATGGGCAAAACCCCCTCCGCGGCCGCACTGTCCCACTTGCAGGAGTCGGTCCCGCGGCGCGGAACCGGCGTGTCGAAATCGTACTTCATCGCTCGTCGGGTTTGTCGTAGACGCAGGCCCGGCCGTCGCGGAGCCTGATTTCACAATCCGCCGGGGCCTTGATATTGCGGTCGATGGTCACCGATCCGATCTCGTCGGCCACGATGCTGCCCGACATCGGATTCTTGATGTTGGTGATGGCGCCGCGGATGTCGGCCCGGAGGGTGCTGTACTCGAAGGCCCGGTCGCAATCGGGTCCGAAGGTGCAGTTCTCCAGCACCAGGTCGCGGGCATAGCAGAGCGGCTGCTCCCCCGTAATGTGGCAGTTCACCAGACGCAGGTTCCTCGAATGCCAGCCCAGGTACTCGCCGTTGAGCTCGGAGTCGTAGATCGTGACGTTGTCCACCTCCCAGAACGCATCCTTGGTGGTGATCCGGGCGTTGTGAATCTCCACGTTGCGCACGTACTGGAAGACATACTTGCTATCGCTCTCGAGCCCGTCGACGCGGATGTTCCGGCTGAACATGAAGGGATAGGTGCCGCCGTGCAGGACAAGGTTCCGGACCCGGATTCCGTTGCAGCACCAGAACACCTCGTCGGCATCGTTCATCGTCACGTTTTCGATCTCGATCTCGCTCATCTCCCGGAACATCTTCGGTGCATCGATCACCGTGTCGGTCATTTTCAGGTGGTCGGAATACCACAGCGCCGACCGGCCGCCGACATCGAAATAACAGCGGTCGATCAGGAATCCGTGCACATGCCAGAAGGGATAGTTGCCCTCGAAACGGCAGTTGACCGCCTCGATGTTGCTGCCCTCCTTGATCGCCGACTCTCCGGCCCGGATGATGACATGCTCCAGACGCAGGTCGTGGGACTCGAACAACGGTCGTTCGCCGCCAAATTCTCTGTCTTTAATCAGTTCCATATTTTCGTCTTAAGGTTTTGTTATGATTCGCTTCATGTTCTCTCCGCATGCCGCGCCTTCGCCGCCACGGCGGCCGGGGACGCATCCCGGCGGCAGCCTCCGCAGGCGGGGGTTCCTGCCGCTTCGGGCGCTCATGCCGTTGCAAATATACGGCGGATTGCGATGAGTCACCTATATGAATTACGGATTATATAACCCCGATTACGGGAGTCCGCTCACAGCCGTTTCATCCATCGCTCCCGCTTCAGGCGGACAAGGAAGATCACCCCGCGGAACGAGAGCTCGACGCACATGGCGATCCAAACGCCCTTCAGACCCAGCGTCGGGGCGAGCCAGGCCGCCAGCGACAGCCGGACGGCCCAGATGCTGAAGAAGTTCATCACGCACGGCACCACCGTATCCGCCGCCCCGACGAAGACGCCGTAGGCGACGATCGAGGCCGCAAACATCGGTTCGGCGAACGCCTCGATGCGAAGGGCCATCACGCCCAGCTGCCGGATCTCCTCGACCGGGGTCATCAGTCCGATAATCCCGGGGGCGAAGAGATACATGAGCACCCCCATCACGCCCATGACGCACATGCCCATCGTCACGGTGATCCGGGCGAAGCTGCGCGTGAGCCTCCGGCGTCCGGCGCCCATGCTCTGGCCGACGAGCGTCGTGGCGGCGTCGGCGATGCCGTAACCGGGCATGTAACACAGGCTTTCGGCCGTGATGGCGAAGGAGTTGGCCGCAATGGCGAAAACACCCAGCGGCGCCACGATGACCGTCGTCATGATCTGCGCCCCGCAGATCACGAGGTGCTCGATCCCCATCGGGAACCCGATGCGGAAGGCCCGGCGCAGGGTGGCCCGCCGCGGACGGAAGCGGCCCCGCTCGCCGCGCAGCTTCAGCTCGGCCGACGAGGTCCAGAGATACCGCAGCAGGACGGCGGCAACGACAGCTTCGGCGGCCGCCGTACCCAGTGCGGCCCCGCCCACGCCCAGCCCGGCCCCTGGTATGGGGAGGGTGATCCCCGCCACGACCCATTCGCGCGACGGGAAGATCAGGAAGAAGTTGAAGACGACATCGAGCACGCACATGGCCACGCCCATCAGGCTCGGGATGCGCATGTTGCCGCTGCACCGCAGCATGCCCCCGGCCAGGAAGTTCAGCTGGAGGGCGGGCAGAAAGAGGGCAAACAGGAAGAAATAGAGCGACGCATTGCGCCGGATCGACTCATCGCCGCCCAGCCAGCCGGGCAGCGCGCCGCTGATGGCCATGCCGATCAGCGCCAGCAGCAGGCTGAAGAGAAGCGTCGAGAAGAGCGATTCGCGCAGCACGGCCCGTGCATCCCGCATGTCGCCCGCTCCGATCCGGTGGGCCACCTGCACGGAGAAGCCCGATGCCGCGGCGGCGCACAGCCCCCAGAAGAGCCACGTGGTGGTCGACACCAGGCCGATCGCCGCCGAGGCCTCGGCCCCGAGGTGTCCCACCATCGCGGCGTCGATATACTGCATGACGATGGCCGAGAGCTGCGCGATGACGGCCGGGAGGCTGAGCCGCACCGTCAGGCTCAACTGTTGGGCCAGCGTCATCGGCCGGCCATTGCGGATCAGGGCAAGCAGCCGGGTGGTCTTATCGGTCGGTCGCTCCATCCGCTCCGTTTTTAAGCAGTCCGAACACCTTTCCGTAGGTCAGCATCCGCCAGAGCCACTCCAGCGGACCGAAGCGGCAACAGGCAAGCCAGAGCCTGCTGAAGAGGGACTGCACGATCCATACGCCCGCGGCGATCAGTACCACCCAGACCAGTCCCACTTCGGCTCCGAAACCGAGTCCTATGCCGTAAAAAAGTCCCATGCCGAATACGGATTGCCCGATGTAGTTGGTAAGCGCCATGCGCCCGGGCGCTGCAAAGTAACGAAAAATTTTCCATTGCGGATGCCGCATGCAGCAAAGACTTGCTCCGGCCACATAGGCGAAGCCCAGCGGGAAGACGCTGACCAGATAGAGTACGGAGTGCAGGCCCGTCCCCCACGGCCGGCCGTGCAGGGCGCTCCACGCATAGAGACACGACAGGGGCAGACCGAACACGAACCCCAGACGGGTCAGACGTTCCAGCTCGCGCCTGCGGCCCGCAAGATCGGCATACAACCGGTTTCGTCCGATGTAAAAGCCCAGGAGAAACAGGCCCATGACGCGGAAATAGCGGTTCCCGTCGATGAACTCCTGCACGCGCACCCAGGCGCCCTGAATCAGGAACTCGAACGTCTGCCCGTAGTGCGTGGCATCGCGCAGCCAGTAGGCGAAGTTGCTCTCCGTGATTCCGTACCGGTCGCAGCAGCGCCATTGCAGCTCCACGAAGGGGGCCGAAGGCGAAAAGCCGGAGTACTCCACGAAGAAATCCACGGCGAGGGGCAGCGACAGCAGCCCGAAGGCCCAGATCAGCAATCCGCGGTTCGACACGTTGCGGAAAAGGGGCAGCAGCATGCCGAGCAGCGCGTAGAGCACGAGAATGTCGCCGCTCCAGAGGAACATCAGGTGCAGGAGGCCGATCAGCAGCAGGACCGCCATGCGCCGGTAGAAGATCCGGAATCCGTCGACACCGCGCCGTGCCGCATTGGCGAGGATAATGGAGAAGCCGACGCCGAAGAGCAGCGAAAAGATCGTGTAGAATTTCCCGTCGACGAAGAGGTACTGCAGGTAGCGCACCACGCGGTCGAAACCGGCCGTGGGCAGGGCTTCAGCCGCTTCGGGCGGGAGAAAGGAATACAGGGAGAACTCCGGGAAGTTTGCCAGGGCGATTCCCAGCAGGGCCAGCCCGCGCAGCACGTCCAGAACGACGGAGCGTTCGGACGGCCCGACGGGACCGGCCACCCGGTTCTCTACGGATGCGAATGCCATGGGCATGTCTGTTTTGTTGTTCGTTTTTCCGGTTTTTCCATCGGGCCAACCGACGCTGCGGTCTCCTGCCGCGGGGCGGTCCGGGCACGGACTCCCCGTGCCGGGCTCCGGGTTCAATTTTTGACCGCAGGCTGCGGCGCCTCCCGGGAGGCGACTATCGGCTGCAGATCGACCGGCTGCCCGATGCGGGCGACGATCAGCCGCAGCGAATCCCTGCGGGCCGCTTCCGCCTCGTTTTCGAGCGGTTCGTCCCAGCGGTGTCGGGCCAGCGCATACTTGGAGTGGTGCACGGTGACCACATACCGGGCCTTCAGCTCCCGGCATGCACGGCCAAGGTATCGGGGCATCAGGTGGATGTACCTCCACTGCTCGTCGTACTGCCCGTTCTCCACCAGGGCAAGATCAATGCGGGGAAAGGCCCTGCCGATCTCCGCAAAATGGGTGTCGTACCCGCCGTCGCCTCCGATGTAGACCGTAAGCGAGGGCGTCTGCAGCAGGAAGGAGGCCCACAGCGTCCTGTCCTGCCTCAACCCGCGTCCCGAAAAATGACGCGCCGGCAGGCAGTGCACCACAAAGGCCGAATCGGCATCGAGCGGAGCCGTCTCCTGCCAGTCCATCTCCCGGATGACGTGCGGGTCATAGCCCCAGTACTCGAAGTGCTCACCGACCCCCAGCGGACAAATCACCGCATGCACCCGCTCCTTCAGAGCCACGACGGTCCGGTAATCCAGGTGATCCCAATGGTCGTGCGTGATAATCAGGTAGTCGATCGCGGGCATCTCTTCGGGTTTGTAGAGCTCCGTTCCGGGGAAAGCCCGGTTGAGGAACGACACGGGCGCCGCCTGGCAGAAGACCGGATCGACGAGGATACGCTTTCCGTCCAACTGAAGCAGGTAGGAGGAGTGACCGAACCACACCAGCCCGTCGAACGTCGGGGAGAGCTGCTTCAGATCGGTCTTCAGCGCCGGAACGGGACTCTCGGGAACCCGGCCCGTCCGGTCGGCAAAGAGAAAATCCCACATCGCACGCAACCACCCCCGGTCCGAGGTCATCAGGGCAGTGAAATGCCGGTTTCTGAACTTGCCGTCCCTGAAATTGGGCGACTGTCTGATGCGTTCCAGCCGCTCGCCCCGGGGCAGGCGGCCGAAACCGGGCCGTATGCTCCACACCAGGGCGGCGACGGCCAGTGCGGCCGCCGCACCGATCATGATCCATGCCGTCATGCCTGTACGTTTCATTCCGATTCGTTGGTTGTCCGCCGGCCCGCACCTCCGCACGGGCATCCGCCTCCGGTCCCGGCCGACTCCCCGCTACGACGAGAAGCGGCGCATCCGACAAAACCTCCATTCGTCCGAATGGAGGTTGTCCGACCGGCCGCGGCACCCCGCCCGGCGCGGCAAAACGGGTTACATGCTTTCACGCAGGATGGCCAACACCTCGTCGCGCGTCATCCGTTTGTAGCCGCCGTCGAGCAGCAGCGTGGCGTCCGCTATGCCCTCCAGCATCGCCTCCGTCACGCCGAGCGAACGGATCTCGGTGGCCACGCCGATCTCCTTCATCCACGCCAGCAGGGCCTCCAGACCCTCGTTCGCCAGCTCTTCGTCCGTTTTGCCGGCTGCCGGAATGTCCCACACCGCCGTGGCGAAGCGGGCAAACTTCTTCAGCCCGCAGGGCAGGATGTGACGGTAATAGGCCATCGAGACGCCGGACAGGGTCATTCCGTGCGTCGCATCCGTGTAGGCGCCGATCGCCTGACCGATCATGTGTACCATCCAGTCCTGCCGCTTGCCCATGCCGATCAGCGTATTCAGGGCCCATGTCGCGGTCCACATGATATTGGAACGCGCCTCGTAGTCCTCGGGATTGACGACGGCCAGCCTGCTGCTGTGGATCAGCGACCGCATCAGCCCTTCGGCCAGATAATCCGACGTGTTGTCATCCTCGCCCGAGAAGTACTGCTCCAGGATGTGGCTCATGATGTCGAAGAACCCGGCCACCATCTGACGCCGCGGGACCGAGAAGGTATACCGCGGATTGAGCAGCGAGAAGCGGGGCATCACACGCTCCCCGAAGACCTTTCCGATCTTGAGCTTCGCCTCGTGGTTCGTAATGACCGATCCGCCGTTCATCTCCGAACCCGTCCCGACCATGGTGAGCACACACCCCACGGGAATGATGCGTTGGTCGGGGTTGGGCTCCTCCTGCCGGATGTAAAACTTTTCCCACGGGTCCTCTCCGCACCACGCGGCCACGCTCACCGCCTTGGCGTAGTCGATCGTCGAGCCGCCGCCCACGGCCAGAATCAGGTCCACATCGTGTTCACGCGCCAGCTTCGCCCCTTCGACGAGTTTGGTCGTCGTGGGGTTGGGCATGACACCGGAGAGCTCGACGACCTCCTTCCCGGCCTCCCGCAGCGAGGCGATCACCTCTTCATAGATTCCGTTTCGCTTGATGGAGCCTCCGCCGTAGGTCAACAGGACCTTCGGCCCGTAGTGGGTCAGCTCGTCGTTCAGGTTTTTCCGAACATCGTCTCCGAAATAGAGCTTCGTCGGATTGCAGTAGGTGAAATTTCCCAGCATCTTTTCGTTATTTAACAGTCACACAATGCGTCCGCACACCGACAGGCGGGCAGCCCGGTTCGTCCGGCGGCAACGTGCGACGGTCTTTCCGGCGTGAAGCGCCGCTTTTCGGCGACCGCGGCCGCCTGGAGTCCCGGTCCGTCGTCCGCCCCCGTCCCGGGTGTTTGGACAGTGCAAAGTTGGGCATTTTTTCGATAGCCCGCCATAGACGGATTACGGTTTTCACCTCCGATTCTAACCTCAATTACAGAATTTGCACCCCGGCCGCACCCGGGAAGGGCCGCCGCTTCGTGCAGGGACCGATTCCCGGGCAGCCGACGCAGTGCTTGCGATATGCTCCGCCTTATTCGCCGCGGAGGAACATCCGCTCGTAGTTGATCGTCAGCCGCCGGAACGAACGGATGAAGTCGGCACCCAGCGACCCGACGGTGAGCAGCGTGTCGCCCGCCGCCTCGTTGCAGATCACCTCCGTGTCGTGCAGCGTGATGTCGCGCCCTGCCGCGCGGATGCGGAATTCGGGAAGTGTCACCGCCTCGAACTCCTCGATGCCTCCGAAACCGCCGTGACGGGTCTTATGCCGGGCAAGCCCTGCCACGGCATCGGGAAACCGCTGCGCAAAACCGCTGTCAAGGCTGCTCTTCACGTTGCCCGTGTCGAAAACCAGTTCGAAGGGCTCCCCGTCGTATTCGATCCTTACGCGCGGAATGTTACCCGAAAGGTACAAGTCGGGTTCCCCGTCGGAGGGCTTCGCCGGGAAGCGGAATACGCCCGTCTCGTTGTCGACGACGACCTCACCGACGGCCCGGAGCAGGTCGCAGCCGATGACGCCGTCGAACGCAAATTCGGCATCGACCTCCGGGTCGGGCGGTGCGACCAGAAAGTACGGATGGCGGTAGACCATCTCGCCGATGCGCAGCGAGTCGGCCACAGCCAGCCGAACGACGCCGACGGCCATGCCCGAGACGGGGATGGAGTCGGCCACAATCCGCAGCCCGACCTCCTCGGCATAGTGTTCCGAGACGAAACAGCCCGACGAGCAGCCCGTATCGAAGATAAAGTCGTGCATGTGGCCGTTCACCTCAACGGGCATGTAGTAATGGTGGCCGCGTCCGACCGCTTCGTATTTCAGCGGCACGGTCACGGTGCGGTCGGGGCGCTCGAGACTCGGTGCCGGCACGTCGGCCAATGCCTTGCCGATGCGCTCGACGAAGACCAGCCCGAAGTATGATTCAAACGGCAGGGAGCCTTCGAGCGCCCGCACCAGGTCGCCTCCGGCGGCCCCGGCCTGGGCATACATTCCCAGATTCAGCAGGTTCATGGCCCGCAGCGCCGCCATTGAGAGGGTGCTCTCCGCGCCGAGTGCGTCCTGATGGAGCAGCAGGAGCGAATCGAGCGCCGGGGCGGCCTCCTCGGGTCGGTTGAAGGCGATCCCGAGCTGGCTGCGGGCAAGCAGGTCGAGCATGTCGATGGAGAGTGAATCCTTCAGCCGCGGATACTCCTCCCGAAGGCGGAAGAGATCCCCGCCGTTGAGCAGTTCACCCAGCCGCTGATCAGCCCGTGTCTGGGCCGGGGCGTGGAGCCCGCATGCGAGCATCGCAAGGAGGAGCAGCACCCTCCGAATCGTCGAAAGTTTCATGGTTGTCCAGATTTGCAGATGATGGAATAAGAATGTCAGTGTCCGAATCGCGAGGTGTCGACCTCCCGATGCTTTTTGGCCTTGTAGCCGCCGAAGCGGTAGGAGAAATGGACGGTTGCGGTGCGCGTGTAGCGCTGCGCCCCCATGTCGAGCCACTGCCCGCGGTAGCGGATTTTGGTCCGGGGCATGCCGCTGTCGAAGAGGTCGCTGCAACGTACCGAAAGCGTGGCGCGGCCCCGGTCGAAGGTCCACTTCACGGCGGCGTCGGCCGATCCCAACGGTTCGATATCGAAAGTGCCCTGAATGGCCGCGGACTGGAAGAATCCGTTTACCTCGAGGTCGATGGCGGGTTTGCGGCTCACATGAAAGGTGTTCACGAGACGGGCGATGCCGACCCACTTCGAGCGGTCGAATGCCATGTCGTGGAACCGGTCGCACCGCTGCCGCATGCGCATCCCCGTAAGAGTCAGCCGCGAGTCGAGCCACCTCCCGATCCGGAACGGGAGGACGGCATTGGCGCCCCACTGCCGGTTGAAGTTCCAGTTGAGCGACTGGTAGATGAGCGCCAGCCGATCGGATGCCTGCCAGGCGGTCTGCACGAAGTAGTCGGGCCGCTCGTTCCAGAAGAGGACGAAGATGTACTTCTGACGGTAGATGTAGACGGCCTGCGCCTCGTAGCTGCGCGAGGGCCGAAGCCCCGGCGTGCCGTGGATCTCCGAATAGCCGTCGATGTAGGAGACGGCCCCCTGCATCTCCCAATAGGAGGGGTACTCCTTGTCCGAGGAGAAGTTCAACTGCACGATGTGCCGCTCGGAGGGCGTCCAGGTCATCGACGCCTGCGGATACAACGACCAGTTCTCGTAGTCGCCCAGCCGGTAGTACTCCCCGGCGAGCGATGCCGTGAAGCTCGCCTTCCCGAACTGCCGTCCGAAGCCGGCATAGAGGTTGGCGGTGTACTCGTCGAGCCGGGCGTCGGTGTCGGTCGTCGCGGGCGAGCCTTCGAGCACGGTGTAGTGTTGCCAGTCGCGCGAACGTGCGAAGCCGAAGGCGCCGCCGGCCGTCAGTTCCCAGCCCGACGCGAAGGTGTGGCGCTCGTCGGCCGTCACGTTCAGCCGGTCGATGCGCTGGCCCGACGTGACGTCGAAGGCCGTGGCTGCGGCGGCGGCATAGTCGTTTTCGAGCCGCGTCCGCTCGGGATTGTCGTAATGGGTGTAGTCGACGCCCAGATCGAGGCCGCAGGCCGCGACGTAGCGCAGCGCAAGGTTGTGCAGCGTCTGGTCGCTCCGCTTGTTCGAGAGCGAATGGACATAGGTTCCCGTCGAGCGCGAAAGGCCGTCCGTATTCGGCGAGAAGGAGCCGGTGTAGGCGGCGCTTACCCTCCCCCGCTGCTTCGGAGAGTACTCCACGGCGGCGCGCAACCGGTGGCTCCACCCCTCGTAGGTCATCCACTCATCCTGCCGGATGTCATAGGGCTGCCCGGCGAAGGTGTGCCGCGAGTGCAGGTCGAAACTCGACAGCTCCTTGCTCCGGGCTGCCGAATAGGTGACGTCGGCCGACCAGCTGGGCGACGAGAGTGCGAAGCTGCCGCCGGCATCGTAGGTGTCGTACCAGCGGTTCGTGTAGTTGGCGTGCACCTCGCCCGAGAAGGCCGTCTCGTGGCTGCGGCGCAGCACGACGTTGATCGCCGCACCGCGGACGTGGTACTGCGGCGGGGCGCTGAACATCACCTCGGCCCTCTCCACGCGATCGACCGGAGTCGAGCGCAGCAGCGCGGCCAGCTGCTCGGGGGTCATCGTCGAGGGGCGCCCGTTCAGAATCACCGTGACGGACGAGGCGCCGGCCAGCGTCAGCTCCCCCTCCTGTTCCGAGACGCCCGGCAGGCGCGTCAGGGCCTCGTAGGCGTTGTTCACGGCCTGTCCCTCGGTCAGCCGCCCGAGGTCGTAGTTCAGCCGCCCCTGCTCGACCTTCACCACGGGCCGCTCGCCCTCGACCACGACGGCATCGACCGCCGTCGCGGCCTCCGTGAGGCGGATGTCGCCCAAATCGGAAAGGTCAGACTCGACGGTGCGGAGCTCATAGGCCAGGTGCTGGATCTGCAACCGGTAGGGACGCACCGCCGAACGGAGCTCGAAGCGTCCGTCCGCCCCCGAGGCGGCGGCCCCGAGGTAGACCGAATCGCGGTCGAAGAGGATGACGGCCGCCCCGGCGACGGGGGCATCCGCCGCATCGATGATCCGTCCCCGGATTGCGTCGGCAGCGGCCGGCGGAGGTGTTGCCTGGGATGTTGCCTGGGATGTTGCTTGGGGCATTGTTTGGGGTGTTGTTTGAGCTTGCGTGGCAGCGACCGTCCACAGGATCGCGACCGGAATCAACAGAAAAAAGAGGGTGTGCGGTTTCATCGTTTTTGCAGTTTGCGAAAGGGATTTTCCTGCTGCAAAGATAGGCTCCGCGGGGCCTTGCCGGTGTGCTTTTCATCTTGCGCGCGAAATCGCAACACAATGATTCACAACGTATATATCGGTAAAAATCTTGCCGGCGGCCCGAAAAGCCTTGCCGGCGGGCGGGGCGGCGGCCCTGTCCGGACAGTCAGGCAAAGAAGCCGAGCAGCCGGTCGCGTTCCGGGGCTGCGGATTCGGCGATGCGCCGCTTGAGTTTCGACTTGAGCGTGTAGACGCCGTTGAGCGACATGCCGAGCATGACGCAGATCTCCTGCGGCGTGAATCCCGCGATGACCAGCGCCGCGAAGTCGTAGTTGCGTGCCGTCCAGTCGGGAAACCGCTTTCGGAGGAGGGCGACGGCCCGATCGCTGTACAGGTCGGCCATGTCGACCACGTCGGCCAGCATCGCGGGGCTCAGGGCCAGCTCACGCATCTTGGCCGTCAGCCGTTCGCCCTCGCCGTAGGTGTAGCACGTCGCGGCAATGTCGCGCACGGCGGCCACGCGTCCCTCCAGCAGCCGCTTCACGGCCGCCTCGCGGGCGTCCGACGCATCGAGCCGCGACGCCAGGCTGTCGTGCGACTCGCGGTAGGAGTCCAGCAGCGCGAGCGTCTCGCTCAACTGACTGTCGCGGCGGCGCAGCTTGCGGCGGTAGCCGACCACGGCCCACCCCGCCGCCATGACCACCAGCAGGGCCGCCAGTGCGGCGATCCATACGCGGTAGCGCAGCGACGCCTCGCGCAGCGCCACGTCGTTGGCCGTGCGGTAGCGGCGTTCGAGCTCGGCGACCTGCGCCCCGCGCTGCGCCTCGAAGAGCGAGTCCTTGGCCGCGACAAATTGCTGCATGTAGTCGTAGGCCCGGGCGTCGTCGCCCCGATCGTGGTAGATCTCCGCCGCGAGGTTGAACAACCCGACATCCCCCTGATGGAACGTCTCCCGGCAATCGAGCGCCATCTCGATGTAATGGCGGGCCGAGTCGAGCTGGCCGTCCTGCTGGAAGATGATCGCCGAGGCCACGTCGTAGAACGACCGTCCGGTATCCTCCGCGGCAGCTTTCCCGTAGGAGAGCGGCGCTGTACGGATCACGTCGAGGTCGATGCCCTCGCGTGCCGCGAGCAGCTGCGCGGGGGTCCAGTCCCCGAGGTAGGCGTGGAATACGAGATTCTGCAGGCGGATCTGCTGGGCGAAGTAGCGGAACGGGATCGTATCGGCCGCCTCGACGAGCGGCGCCAGCGTCTCGACCGCCTGCCGGTACTCCCCGGCGGCGCAGTGGGCCGAGGCGAGCATGAAGCGGCTGTAGCCCTCCTGCTCGGCATTGCCGTTCGCACGGGCCGCCTCGACGGCCTTCGCAAAGGGCTTCACGGCGTCGTATCCCTGCTCGAAATAGAGCAGTCCGAGCGTGTGGTAGATGGCCACGAGCAGCGTCTCGGTCTGCTTCCGCTGCGGGGTCTCCTCTCCGGAACGGGCTTCGGCAAGGGCCTTTTCGGCCAGAATCGCCGCCTCGGTATAGCCCCGGATACCTTCCTCAAGGTCGCCAAGGTCGATGTAAGCCTTGGCATACGTGTACCACGCTTCGGCCCGCTCACCCTCCGTGCCGTGCCGCTCGTAGTAGCGCATCGCGCGGTCGAGCCGCACCTTGCCCGCGAGCGTATCACCCGTGGCGACCTCGGAGAGCCCCGTCAACAGCGACCAGCCGGCCCGCCGGGCGCGGCTCATCCGCGCGGGGTCCATCCTTCGCAGCAGCCGCAGCGCACTGTCGGGGTGCTCCGTGGCGAGGAAGCCGTCGACCGTCAGGGTCTCCTCCGCGCGGGGCGTGCATCCGGCGGCCGCGAGTGCCGCAACGGCGAGAATCAATCGCAGCAGCAGTTTCATGGCTTGAGCGCTTGCCAGACGGCCTTCAGGTCGATGGCGTCGGCGTTGTGGAAAAATCCGCCCACGAGGGTCAGGTACTCGGGCAGCCGCCCGTCGGTGCTCCACCGCAGCGGAATGCCCATCAGCGACTCGGTCGTGCGGCACAGATCGAAGCCGCACGCCTCGAGCGAGGGCCGCACCCGCTCGGGATGGCGGCACGGCAGCCCCTCGGGGCGCGTACAGCTCCCCTTCGGGCAGTAGAGGCAGGTCCCGGCATAGGCGAAGGCCCGGCCGCCGTAGCGGGCTTCGAGGTCGAGCAGCAGCCGCTCGTGCCACTGCCGTTCGGGCCGCAGCAGCCGCTCGGCCTCCGAAAGGGGCAGGTCGCGGCTCGCCGGGGTGATCTTCGTGGCGATAATCAGGGCCGTGCGGTAGCCCGATAGGTAGTCGTCCACGTCGAAATCGAAGGGCGGACAGGCCCAGCTGCGGCCGTAGTTGGGGCAGGCGCCGAAGCAGGCGCCGAAGCGCCGCGCATCGCGGTAGACGGCGATGTATTCGGCCGCGGGGAGCGAGACAGTGTAGTCCTGCGCCGTATGTCTCAACGCTTCGTTCACAAGGCAAAGATACGAAAAGGCGCGCGGCGCGGCAAATAAAAAGCGCGGTTTTCGGCCCGCCCGCCGGAAAGACACCGCAGGAAGAGACCAGAAAAGGGAGCCGGCCGGGAGCGCACCGCGGCATCGGAACAGCAGGGGCACGCCGCAGGAAGGCGGCTGGGGCACACCGCATCGCAGAGCGAGGACGGACAGGGACCGACCGCAGGGCGGAGATGGAGGAACCGACCGCATCGCAGGGCGGAGACGGACGGGAGCGAAACGGGAGAACAGGCAATGAAGAGCCGGCCGGGAGCGAGCAGCCCGACGGACAAAACGGGGGCAGGCGCCATCCGCATACCGGATGACGCCCGCCCCCAAACGATTCGGAAAGATACGTTACTCCTCGAGTTTCAGGATCACGATCGGTTCCGTATCGGTATTGCTGCTCCTGCAGGGTGCAAACTGCATGCCCCACAACTCGTAAACGATTCGATAGTCGTCGACCTGCACGCTGCCGATAACGGGAAGTCCGTCCTCGAAGGTGATCTTCCAGTAGTAGCGCTGCGGCGCTGCGGGATTGTCGAAATCCTCTTCCGAGCCCCGGACGAAGTGGCCCGGATCGATGTAGGACGAAGCCGGAGAGCCCACATAGCCCTTGCCGTACATGGCCGAGGGTGCCGAATTGCTCACCGCCTCGCTGTAGAGCGTCACATACTCCGTACCCTCGACAGGTGCGATCGTAAAGGCGTACTGCGACACGTCGCTCGTCGCCTCGATGCCGTTCTCGTCCGCCTCGAACGTCTTGCGCGACAGGTAATAAGTCGAAAAGCTGGCGGCCACGTGATACTCCGTATCGGAATTCTTGTGGGCAATCAGGTACTTGGCATCCGCCGTAAAGACCTCGTCTTCGGAAATCTCCTTGTAGTAGAGCGTCTTGGGCTCAACCTTGCTGGCGTCGAGCGACAGGTTCACCTTGAAGAGCGACGCATCGGGATCGGTCAGATCGAACGTACCGTTCTCGAACAGATAGGTGTTCTGGTCCGTCGTGACCGCAACCGTGACGTTGCTGTACGTGCCGCGCATCACCTTCATGTAGAGGTAGCCGCCCTTCTCGATCGTGGCAGGCTTGTCGACGACCACCTTCACCTCGTTTACCGGCTTGATGAGCTTGATGACGTTCGACGGACGCGAGAAGATCATCGAACCGCCGATCGGGTCCTGGGCCGTCATCGTCACCGAGAGCACCTTTTCGAGCTTGTGCTCCTGCGACTCGATGCGGAAGCGGAGCGTTGCGGCCGGGAATTCATAACGCACCTTCATTGTGTTCACCCCCTCTCCCGGAATATCCGCAACCGCATACATCGGCACCACCACGCCGCGGGTCGAGCCGAGCGTGTCCTGATGCTGCTCCGCCGGAAGCTCCATCTTCATCTTGTCCACGTTGAGCCCCTCGAGGCCGTCCGACGGATAGAGTATGAAGAGTTTGTTCCGCTCGCCGTATTCTGCCGGCACCTTCGCCTCGAAACTTCCATCCCTGACCTCGGCGACGGAAGCCACGTCGTAGTCCACGTCGGTGACGTAGGCCACCTGATCGCCGGCATTCCACACCAGATGCGAATAGTCCGAAAGTTCGTAGTCGATCGTCGTCCGGGTATCCACATTCTCGGATGATACCAGGAGTACCCGCTCCTGCCGACCGCCGCCGACACGGTCGGTCTCCGTTTCGCACGAGGCCATCAGAAGCAGCGCCGGAGCCAGGGCCAGCAGATGATTTATTGCACGTTTCATTTTCAATGGATTCTTTTTAATTCGACTTTTTTCATGATTTCACACGCTCTGCCCGCCGCATCAGTTGTTCCACGGGTCAAGCTCGGTATCGCCCCAGCCCGACTCCACATCCTCGGAATCGCGGCCTGCGGAGCGATACTCTATCTTCGTCTCCTCATCCACGGACACCTCGCCGTAGTTGATGTCGTCACGCAGGTAGAGCTCCTCCATGCCGGTGTTGTCGCAGTGGACAAAGTTCATGCTCGGCAGGTTGGTCAGGTCCAGACTCCGCAGCGAATTGTAGGTGCAGTCGATGAACGTCAGGTCCTTGAGGTAGTTGACACTCAACGAGGTGAGCTTGTTCATGGCCAGCGTCAGCGAAGCCAGGTGCGGGCAGTTGCGCAGGTCGATGGTGGTGAGCTGGTTGCCGCCGCGCTCGAAGGTGCCCATCATAGAGTTCTCGGGGAAGAGCACCGACGTGAGCTGGTTGTTGCTGCAATAGACCTCGCCGATCAGGGGAGTCTGACGGAAGTCGAGCGTCGTGAGCTGGTTGCTGGCGCAGTCAACCGACGTGAGGGCCGTGCAGCCGTCGACGAGCAGCTCCGTAAGCTGGTTGTCGTCGCAGTTCAGGTGGAAGAGCTTGTCGAAGTTCGTCAGATCGAGCCGCGCGAGCTTGTTCTCGTTGCACGTGATCGTGGTCAGCGTGTTGCGGCAGTCGGCCAGATTCAGCTCGCCGATCGCATTGGAGTTGCACTCGATGTTGTTGAGCGAGGTGCAGCCCGTCAGATCCAGCGTCTCGAGCGCATTGAGCGCGCAGTTGAGCTTCACCAGGTCGGTCGAGCCCGAAAGATCCAGCGAGGTGATCTGGTTGCCCCAGCAGCTGAGTTCGGTCAGGCGCTTGTTCGACGAGAGGTCGAGTTCGGTCAGCGAGTTGGCCGCAACCCACAGGTAGGTCATCGCCGTGTTGGACGAAAGGTCCACGTCGGTGATGTAGTTGTTGTAGATATCCACGTAGTCGATATCGACCGAAGCACTGAAATCAATCGAGGTCAGCTGGTTGAACGACGCGATCAGCTTGTTGAGCTTCGGGCAGTCCGAAACGTCGAGTCCGGCCAGATAGCTCGTCGAGCAGTAGACGTAGACCAGTTCCGGTTTGCCCGAGAGGTCGAGCGTCTGTCCGTTCATGGGGTTGTTGCGCGTCGTGACGTTGACCAGGTTCGGGCAGTTCGAGAAGTCGATCCGCTTGATCTGGTTGTAGCAGCAGTTGATGTCCTTCAGGGCCTTGCAGTCCGTCACGTCGAGCTCGCCGATCGAGTTGTCGTGGCATTCGAGCGCCTCAAGCGCCGAGCAGCCCTTCAGGTTGAGCGTCGCCAGCAGATAGCCACCCGTCGTGGCGTTGTACATGTCGTTGGCCTTGAGCTTGACGAGCGACGAGCAGCCCGAGACGTTGAGGTCCGTGATGAGGTTGTGGTCGCAGAGCAGCTCCGTCAGCGAGGTCATGCCGCTCACGTCGAGCGTCTCGATGGCGTTGTAGCTGCAATGAAGCGTCTGCAGGTTCGTCAGGTTGCGCACGCCTTCGAGCGAGGTGAGGCCCAGGTCCTCGCACTCGATCGCCGTGATGAGCTCCGCTTCGTCGCGGCTGATCTCACCGTCGCCGTCGGTATCGAAATTCTCCACGAGATATGCCTTGAAATCCTCGGCGAAGGTGAGCAGGTGCGCCCCTTCGTCATCCGCCTGGTTCACCGTGATCTCGACCTGCTCGGCCATGCTCCGGATAAAAAAGGAGGCCGAACGCGGCGTGGCGGAGGGATTCGCCGCAACAGCCACCGATACGGTGACCGTACCGCCTTTGCCCTCGAGCGGGGAGACGGTCAGCCAGTCGGCGGCGCCGCACTCGATCGTCCACTTCAGGGTCGACTCGAAGGTGAAGTTCTGCGCGGACTCCTCGCAGTCGAAGGCAAGTACCTGCTCGTTGACGGTGATCTTCGCCGCCGGAGTTTCATCCTTGTCATCCTTACACGAGGCAAGCGCCAACGCGAGCAAGGAGAACACAGCCAGATAGTAGAATTATTTCATGTTTTGATAATTTAAGGGGTTTCAGCATTCGCATTGCTTCAGAACAAAATTACGAATTAAAAGCCCCCGGAGGCTGTTCCGGGGGCTTCTTTTTTTATAAAATCCGTACATTTTCCCGATTTTGAAACCTCGGGCGCGCACATTCAGGCCAGGTCCGCCGCATCGGGGCCGAGCCGGCGGATCTCCTGCCGGAATTTCGAGGGCGGCACGCCGGTCTCCTTGAAGAAATTGTTGTAGAACGACGTGAGGTTGTTGTAGCCCAGCCTGTCGGCCAGCACCTTGATCGGCGTCGTGTCGGCGCGGTCGGAGAGGGCGCTGACGGCCGCCTTGATGCGGAACGAGTTCACGTAGGCGTTGAACGAGACCCCGGCGAACGAGTTGACCGCCCGCGAGAGGTAGCCCCGGTTGGTGCCGAGCAGCCGCGCCGCCTCCTCGATGGTGAGGTTCTTGCGCTCGTAGAGCCGCTCCTGGGTCATCATCCGGTCCAGCTCGCCGAACAGTTCCCGCAGCTTCCCGTCCTCGGCGTCGGCCTCCTTGCGTCCGGCCTCCTGCAGCGCCTGTTCGCGGCGCAGCATGTCGTTGTACTTGATGACCAGCCGGCGGTACATCCTGTCGCGCAGCCGGTAGTTCGTATAGATGGCCGCGGCGAGCACCAGCACGACGAGCAGCGCCCCGGCAATCAGGCCGATGCCCTGCTTCTGCCGCATGATCTGCATGTCCTTCTGCTGGAGTTTCACCCGGGCGGTCTGCCTGTCGAAGTTGCGCAGCAGGGCGTTGAACGAACGCTCGCGCTCGACGTTGAACACGTCGTCGGTAATCCGCTGGTATTCGTTCAGGTAGTTCACGGCCCGATCGTAACGGCCCAGACGGGAGTAGATGTCGGCCAGATCGCGGTAGATCGCATGGCCGTAGAAATAGAGGTGATACTCCTCCGTGATATCCAGTCCGCGCAGGAAGCAGCGCACAGCATCCTGCAGCCGGCCGCGGGCCGCCAGGAAGCGCCCGTATTCGGAGAGGGCCTCCAGCAGGATCGTGTTCTCGGTCGCGGGGTCGCCGATGCAGCGGCGGAAAATCTCCTCGGCCTCGCCGTCGCGGCCGAGTGACGCCAGCACGCAGGCATGCAGCGGCCCGGGACTTCCCGTACCGGTCGCATATTCGGGATGTTCCAGGGCAATATCGACGTATTTGAGCGCCTCGAGGTCGTTGCCGAGCGTGTGGTACATGTAGGCCAGCATCAGCGCTCCGGTGTACTCGCGCGCCACATCACCGTTCTCGCGTCCGTAGTCGTAGATGGCGCGGGCCGTCTCCAGCCCTTCGGGATCGCGGCGGTAGTAGTGGATGATGGTGACGTTGGTCAGCGAACGGTAGTAGTCGCCCCGGTCGCCGCTCTCGGAGGCGAGGTTCATCGCCTGGTAGAAGTAGTCGAGCGCCTGGCTGTAGTTGATGGCGTTCACCATGTTGAAGACCCCCATCGTGTTGAGCATCATGATGCGCTTGTGGCTCATGCCCGAGGAGTCCGCCCCGGCGGTCGCGTCGTCGAAGTAGCGGTACATCGAGTCCGGATCGAACAGACAGTAATAGGCCCGGCCGATGCGGCAGCCGATGCGCAGGCGCGCGGCGGCGTCGCCCGACTCCCGCACGGCGGCATAGGCGGGCACAGCCTCGGCAACCAGTTCCGAATGGCGTCCTTCGGCCGCGAGCGAGTCGAGCCGGCGGCAAAAGTCGTCGGTCGCCGTTCCGGCATCCGCCTCCGACCCGGCGCAGCAGACCAGCACAAGGCCGAACGCCAGCGCAAGGACGAGCGTAAGCACCGGCGCAATCCGGCGGACTGCACGGCGGTATGGATTCTTCGTTGTTATCGGTTTAATCTTGCTTGGGTCCCAATCCTGTGCTCCGCATGCGGCTGCGGCTGCGGAGCCGCTATCCGAGTTTCATCACGTCCCGAATGCCCAGGTCCTTGTAGGTCGATTCGAGCTCCTCGCTGCGGTCGGTGATGACCAGCAGCTTGTCGCCGACCTGAAGTTCCGTCTTGCCCTGCGGCACGAAATACTCGCCGTTGCGGCAGACCATCATCACGAGAGTGTTCTCCGGCAGGGTGATATCCTTGAGCGTATGGCCGCCTTCGAGCATCGTCTCGTTGACCTCAACCTCCGTCAGTGCGGACTTCATGTCCTCGTGCATGTTCACGTCGAAGGCCGACTCCTTCTCCTCGTAGGCCAGCCCGAGCAGGTTGGCCATGCCGCTGACGGTCGTACCCTGCACCACGAGCGAGATGATCGTCGAAAGGAAAACCACGTTGAAGAGCAGCTCGGCGTGTTCGATATGGTCCATGAGCGGATAGATGGCAAAGAGAATCGGCACGGCGCCGCGCAGCCCGACCCACGAGATATAGAGGCGCGCCCGGGTCGTGAAGCGGCGGAAGGGTGCCAGACAGGCGAAGACCGCCACGGGCCGCGCCACGAAGATCATGAACACCCCGACGACGGCGCCGAGGAGCAGCACTTCGGGCTGGAACAGTTCGTTGCTGTTGACGAAAAGACCCAGCGTGAGGAACATGATGATCTGCATGAGCCACGTGAAGCCGTCGAAAAAGACCGTCAGCGTGCGTTTCTGGGCGATCTTGTGGTTGCCGACGACCAGTCCCGAGAGGTAGACGGCCAGGTAGCCGTTGCCGCGGATCAGGTCCGTGAAGGCGAACGAGAAGAAGATGAAGGCCAGCAGCAGCACCGAATAGAGCGAATGGTTGACCAGCCCGATGCGGTTGATCGTCCACACCGCAAGGCGGCCGATCAGGTAGCCCGACAGGGCGCCGACGACCATCTGCACGAGGAAAAAGAGGAGACTCGCCCCGAAGCCCGTATGGCTCGATCCGCTCGAAAGCGCCCCGATGAGCAGCACGGTGAGCATGTAGGCCATCGGGTCGTTCGAACCGCTCTCGAGCTCCAGCAGGGGCCGCAGATGCTGCTTGAGTCCCGTCTTCTTGCTGCGCAGGATCGAGAAGACCGACGCCGAGTCGGTCGACGACATGGTCGAGGCGAGCAGCAGCGCCAGCGCAAAGGGCATCTCCACGCCGATCCACGGCGCAATGAGC
>ERZ824600.873-NODE-873-length-42283-cov-12.593019_pt1 | contig 42283 bp, 20 predicted proteins | sample MGYA00519933_ERZ824600 | MGnify/ENA primary metagenome ERZ824600 (study PRJEB31778, sample SAMEA3449178) | human gut metagenome | biome: human gut; feature: human-associated habitat; material: faeces | place: United Kingdom | collected 2010/2012 ... | reverse complement strand
GTATTATCCATTCATTTTTAGATAGAGTTGTAACTTAAAAAGTTATGACTCTATTTGCATATAGCAGGTAATGGTTAGGAAACAGTCGTATGCATTTGTTCGCATCTGCGTTCCATCTTGTCAAACAACTCCTGTTATTGAATACAAATTCAATAAAATGTCCCGATTTTTCAAATTGGATAATTTATTTAGAATGACTTCACCATGATAAATAGACAGTCCTCCAATGGTTATATTCCATCAAATGATCGTGAACAACAAAACTATCTCGGAGGATATGGGTTATCGTTCCGGAATATTGAGGAACATAAACACATTGACAAACGCTTGTACACTAATATAGAGCGTATGACTTTAAATATTTGGTTCTCCCGTCTCTAAATAGATTGAACCTGATAGATAAGCCGATTATATGCGATGTTGAACCGTTCACATAAATATCGATCGCTTCTGAATCGTACGATAAGCCCCGGGGATCTTTGATTTTGAAAACTAGCAAATCTCCGGGGCGATCTATGACGAATCGGTTATCGACCGGTGTGTTTATCGGGCATTGCCCCCTCCGGAACGTCAATTACGATGTCGTTTCTGTTTGCGAAATGAAGACGATCTTTCGGAACAGGAGCGACCCAACGGCATATTCGTCCGCGCCAGGGCATACGGGAAAAATCCGAAGGCCGAAAATAAAAGGGCTGTCTGTTATTCCCTCCACCCGGACCTTTTCCCGAATCAACCCAAAGTCAGCCACGTCCGACTCCGTTTCAAGGCTGCGCACAGTCTGCCGCCCAGAAAGAAAAGGCGATAACGCACAATAGTCGATGGAACGATTAATCGAAATATTCTTTCCAGATTTCCGGCACATCGAACGGATAATAGTTGTCGATCTCCGCGGCGAGAGTAACCAATTGTTTCCGTTCAGGACTTCGAATCACTCCATCCCGACATACGGCGGCCCGGACCACCGTCGAATCGGTCACGGTAAAAGGAGCTTCGTAAAGCGAAGCGTCGGGCGTCGGCGGGGTTCCGTCTAACGTGTAGCGAATCTCTGCGGGATATTTCTCACAGTCGAGAGTCACCTCAACCGCTCTATTTCCGGAACGAATGCGAGTCGTGATCTCAACTTCGTCGCTCAGCGTAAAAGTATTTAGCCCCCGTTGCTGCAACAGTGGGATATGGGAGTTCATCCGGACTTTGAAATCGCTCCATTCGCGCTTCTCCTGCGGTGTCCATGCCAATTCTGCCACAGCCAGCAGACGCGGAAAGATCATGTATTCCTGTTGCTCTTCATCTTCGATATATTCAGCCCACGTACATCCCTGCACACCGACGATGCGGTCGGCGCGATCCGCCCGGATCGGCTCCACGGCCGCAGGGTCCACGAATTCGGCCCGGATGATCGACTCGTTGCGGGCCGCCGATTCCGGATCAGCCGGCACCGGCTCGAAAGCGTACATCTTTTTAATGGGAGAATATCCGTACATGGCACGCGGCTGAGTGGAAGGATCGGCCTGATACCAGTCGAAATAGAGCACTTCACCGGGTGTCATTACGGCATAATTGCCCCGATTAGCGGCTTCGATAGCCCCTTTCTGTCCACGATACGACATAACCAAGGTTTCGGAATGCAGTTCGTTGTGCAGTATTTCATCCCAGCCGACCATAACCCGCCCTTTCGAAGCGAGAAAATCCTGGATACGGGCGATCATATAGGGTTGGAGTCCCTGTATCCCGTCAAGTCTCTCCCGCTCGATCAGGGCCTGGCATTTCGGACAGGTCGCCCAGGCGACTTTCCGGGCCTCGTCGCCTCCGATATGGATGTATTTCGAAGGGAAAAGCTCCATAACTTCGGTAAGCACATCCTCCATAAAAGTATATACCTGTTCGTTGCCGACACAAAATTCTCCCGTCGTATAAGGTTTGCCCGTACAGCACAACTCCGGATAGCCGATGAACACGGCGTCGGAATGCGCCGGGAATTCGATCTCGGGAATGACCGTAATGTGCCGCTCGGCGGCGTAGGTCACGATCTCACGGATGTCCTCTTTGGTGAAATATCCGCCGTAAGCGCCCGGAGTTCCCTCGGGAAGATAGCGACGGTCGTTCCGGTCCCACCATGCATACCAATCCCGCTGCGTGCGGAATGCCCCTTCGGCGGTGAGCCGCGGATATTTGTCGATCCGGATGCGCCAACCACCGTTATCGGTCAGATGGAAATGGAATACGTTGAGTTTGTAGCGGGCCATTTCGTCCAGCATCTTCAGCACCTGACTTTTCGGAAAGAAATGCCGCGATACATCCATGTGCATGCCCCGGTAGGCAAACCGGGGCCGGTCGCTGACCCTTACGCAAGGAATACCCTTGTCGGTCATCAACTGTTCCAGCGTCCGTTTCCCATAGAAAATGCCGGTCTGGGTGGCGGCCGTGAGTCTCACCGACGAGCGATCGACCGTAAGTTCGTATCCCTCCCGTCCCAGCGCATCCATCCGGGAATTGTCCACAACTACGGTCGTGAAGTCGTCCACCGTCGTGTTTCCCGGCTGAAAATACCCGGACAGCACCTCCATTTCCGCCGGGCGCGGAATGAGATTCACCCGAATCGCTTCGTGTGAACAGCACCCGGAAAGGGCCATTAAACAAAGAAAAAGAATAGAGACTCCCCAGCCCGAACGGATACGTCCCGGCAACAATCGTTCATTCATGTCCAATTGATTTTTACATAAAATACGGCCCGGCCGTCAAGCCGGGCCGAAACATTCCTATTTACAGGACCACACGGTTATCTGCACTTCGGCAACATTCACATCGGAATCCTCGACCACATTGCCGTCGGCGTTCACCCGGGAGGTGATCTCGCATTTCACATACCGGTAGGTCGCATTTCCCTTGTCGAATTCGATCCGCCCGGTCGTGACCTCGGCTCCGGCGTCTTCCGTAGGTTTCGTCCGGTCGGAAGTGAAAGTCGTGATCAGCGTCCAACTTTCGTTGCCGCCCCGATAGTCCTCCGGAGCATTGCTTCCATAGATATTCATCGTGCGGAGCTTCTGGCCGCCTTTGCCTCCGAATTTGTTCCAGTAGGTGAGCGTAATGCCCTGACATCCGGTTCCCAAATCCACATACCACGACGGAACGGTGCCTTTTTCTGCCTCCCCAACTGCGTCGGGGCCCCAATAGAGGTCCTTGTGCTCGTCGCTCCCGTCCATGATACCGTCATAAAGATACGAATCGTATTTTACGGAACCGTCCCAGTCGGTGAATACGGACGAAGCCCAGAAATTGTCATATCCGGGATCGGCTGCGCCGCTGATGGGAAGCGGCGCCGAGGACCAAACCTTATTCAGGTCGTCGTCGGTCTGGAAGTGATCCTCGATCGTTATGCTCGCATCCCACGGAGCATAGGTCAAACCCAACGTCAGTTCAGCATTCTTCAAGATCTCTTCCGCACGGCCTTCAAGCCGCGTGAGTTTGTCTGCCGGAATACTTCCGGAAAGACGTACGACGAAATCCTCATACGCGTCGCCCCGGAAAACCCGAAAATCCATCTTCACATTGGCCCTCGTCTCGTCCGAAGGCATCAGCACACTCCGGGCTGAAAAAACGGTTCCCTCTTTCGTCAGCTCGATCCGCTTCGAAGCAGACTCCCCCGTCGAAAAGTCGTACTGCCCCGTAAGGTCAACCCGGTCGTAGAGATCGCCCACGGTAAGTTCCACGGCCGTGACATCATTCGGGACATCGGTCAGGCGGACATCCAAGGCCCCGACCAGGCGTTGCAGGTCGGAAACGGGAACCGTCGCGCCGACATTCCGGGAAACGGACGTCGTACCGAGCACCATATCCGGAATAGCTTCGTTCATGTCCGTTACGGTCACGGTTGTGTTCTTTTTGGCCTCGTCCGAAGCCTCGTAGGAAACATGAGGGACTTCACGATCCATCATCAGCGCGACGAGCGAATAAGCCGCCTTTTCCACCACGAACGGTTCGAGATCGCCGAACGAGTCGGCATGCTGGTATTTATAGCAGTCGGATGACATGTCGTTGAAAAGGTAGAGCGACACCCCATACTCACCGAGCCCCTCGAAGCCATCGCTTTCGGATGCAAGAACGGGCACGATCTTCCAAAGCTGATCCCCCTCTTCCGGTCTTTCGGATTTCGCCTTGTCCTCGTCGCACGAGCAAAGCAGAACGAGCGTGAGCGCAGGCAGCAACAGGAGACGTGCAAGGCGATCCGCCCATCCGCAGGCATTCCCGACATTCTGTTTTTTCATCATCATGGCTTTCATATTATATACTTGATTCTTCAGGCCCCGCAGGCCCACACGACTGCCGTTCGGGGCGATACCGGGAACGGACTGCTAAAGTCCGCTCCCGCAAATCCCCATTCAGCGTATCGCAGGAGGGAAACTCCTTTCCGACAACTATTTGTACTCCCAAGTCGAAACCTCCAGTTCGCCGACATTCACGTCGAGCACATCCGTAATGGTCGCACCGTCGGTATTAACCTTAGATGTCATCACGCATTTTACATACTGATAGGAGACGCTTCCATCCTCCGAGAATGCGATCTTGCCCGTCGTCACTTGCGCCCCGGCGTCCGTGGTCGGAGTGGTCTTGTCGGAGGTGAAAGTCATGATCTTCACCCAATCCGCATTGCCACCGCCGTAATCGGCTCGCGTATTGCTTGCGTAAATGTCCATCGTCTTGATTTTCTGACCGCCCTTACCGCCAGCCTTGTTCCAGTAGTCGATGGTCACGCCCTGCTTGGCAGCGCCGAGGTTGATATACCAGATGGGAGCTGTACGGTCCCATTCGGCAGGACACCAATAGTTGCTTCCGTCCGTTTTGTTCCCGTCATAAAGGTTGTACTGCCAGAATGTCTCGCCCCAGCCGGAATCGCCTCCATCGGACGACGCCCAGAAATTGTCGTATCCAGGAGCGGCTGAACCGCTGATTGGAAGGGCTGTCGGACCCATCCACTGCTTGTCAGGGGTAGTCTCGTCGATGGTAAAGCTGTCGGAAAGATTCACCACCGTGCTGTCCCAGGCCGCGTAGGTAATCGCCGAGTTGAGGTTGACCTTCGAGGAGGAACTGCCGGCTTCGACCGTCGTCGCCAGTTCATACTGCCCGTTGGCCGCGATCCGGCCCGCAGGGGTGCTGGTGTAATCCGTGCCGTTGACGCTGTAAGTCAGCGAGAGGTTGGAAGCCTCCGTATCGGTAGGCATCACGATAGCGTTGCCGACGAACTTGCCTTCGGCATTCTTGGTGAGTACAAGACTTTTCGATGCGAACGCAGTTCCGCTCTTGGAAAACGCGCCGTCGAGACTCACCTGATCGTACATGTTGCCGATCGTCAGGGTGATGCTCTCGGCATCGACGTTCTCCAGTCCGCTGACCGTCACCGTGACCGATGCCACGACGCGCTTGAGCTGGAGTGCGGCCGCCGCGCCTTCGGCACCGACCGTAACGACGTCGGAATTACCGACCAACAGTTCGGGAATCTGAGCCGAAATGTCGGTTATTTTGACACGTGCATCGGCAACGGCATTCGAAGCGGCGACACCCGTAAAAGTGAGATTCGCCTCGTCGCTGGAAGCGACAGCGTAAACGGTGTAGCTACCCGGCTCGACGGAGAAGGCTCCTAAAGACGCAGCGTCGGCGGCGCTCTTTGCATCCGCAATGTTACCCTCCGACACCAGAATCGCCCGGTGTGCATAAGCAGCCTCGGCGGCATCCGCCGAGCGGGTCTCGATCTTCAGTTTCGGTCCGTTGTCGGGAGTACCTCCCGGAATCTCCTCCGAAGAGGAGCAGCCCGTCAGAATCATACCGGCCAGCATGGCGACGGCAAATGTGTACATGGAACACTTTTTCATAATTATGCGTTTAAGGTGGTTAATAAAATTTTTTTATTGATTTCAGGCGGTTATTCGAACGTCACGTTCCGGACGTATCCGTTTATCTCCAGATGAGGCCCCGATCCGTCGGTTACCGGCGCGCCGTTGACCGTGAAGTTCCCGATCGTCACTCCGTCGATCGACTGCGCGTCGCTGCGTCCTCTGATCCAGCTCGGAGTCGCCCGCGTACCGGTATAGGCGATGTTGCGCAGGGTGATGTTCCGGGCCCATTGTCCATAAAGTCCGTCGAACGCCCAGGCGTTGGTGAAGTGCGCGCAGAAAACCTTTCCGCCGTCGATGTCCTCGACAATGATGTTTTCGAACGCAATATCCTCGAACGTGCCGTTATCGGCGATCATCACCGCCATCGCTCCGGGATAGATCCCGTCGTTCTGACGGTTTTCCAGCACGATGTTGTCGTGGAACCGGATATTCCGGAATGCAATGCCCCGCGCCTCGGGGCCTACGAGCATATTGTGCGCCTTGTCGGCCCAGAAAACGCAGTTGCGGATCTCGTAGTTGCAGACCTCGAAATCGCGAAGCCCGGCAACCATCCAGATCGCCCCGTCGGAATAGGAGCCGTCGGTATTCGTATGGGAAGCGATGTATTCGGGCGTGGCATTGAAAGCCTTGATGGTCACGTTATCGTCGTAGTTACGCTGGAAGGTGTTTTCGACCAGCACATCGCGGCAGCAGATGAAATCCATGCCGTCGGAGTTCATGATCCAGCCGATCTCCTTGATATTGTCGATATGCACGCCCGTGCTCCCGACGATCTTGAGCGTCCAGTTCGGCGTGTCGCGCAGCAGGATGCCCTCGACCTTGAAACCGTTGCAGTCGAAGGTTTCGATCTGCGGCTGGCGGCCGTCACCGTGATTCTCCTTCGACGAACAGAGGATGCCCCGCCCCCGGATCGTCAAGTTGCGGCATCCCTTGGCATAGATGCTGCCGTAGACCAGCGCCCCCTCGTCGAGATAGATCGTCTGATTATCCTTATAGAGAATCTCCTTGCGCCCCATATTATGAATGCCGGGACCGAAATAAGTTACGTTGGCACCCGTCGGGATCGCCGTGTCGGGCAGGTCGGGCAGGATGAAGAGGTTCTCCATCCGGTTGTCGTCGAACTCCACCGAAACCTTTTGCGCGGGATCGTCCAGTTCGAACTCGACGCTGTTCGGGGTCTGCACGTTGGGCACGATGCCGTAAGAAAGCGGACGAATCTCCACTTTCGAAAACGTCCCCGCACGGCGGGTCACACGGACCTTCAACGGAGCGGCGAACGCATCGGTGAACATTGCAAAGCCCATGTCATGCTGGACGTACCCCGCAGCCGGATTGGCGGCATAGTCCGAAACTTCGGTATTGTACACGAAAATCTCTTCCCAGCATCCGTTGCGGAAAATCTCCACCGTGAAATCGTCATTGGCCGGACGGTCGTCCATGGCGGGCAGCCCGTCGTCGGGAATCGTCGTCGGAGCGTCCCAGGGGAGATAGCTGATCACGGGCGTAAGTTTCAGGTCGGTATCGTCCTTAAATTTCGCCGCGACCGAAAGCGCGTATTTCCGATTAGCCTCGATACGCGTTTCCTGCACGGAAACATAATTCTTTCCGTTGATCGTGAAGCGGAACTCCAACGTCGCGGAGGCTGTGTCAGTCGGCAGGACGACGGCCTGGCCGACATAACGTCCCGCGCTGTTCCGAGCCAGCACGATCGCCTTTTCGGAAAATTCAGCCCCGCTGTTTCCGGGCGTTCCGTCGGAGGCGATCCGGTCATACATCCGGGGAATCGAGACCGTGATACTTTCGCAGGAGAGCGCTTCCAGCCCCACGACAGTCACCGTAAGGTGAGCCACGGCCCGCTTCATCCCGACCGGAGCCGAAACCGATCCGGCGACGGCTTCGAAACGGCTGTTGCACCCGATCAGCAGGTCGGGAATCGGAGCGGTCATGTCCGTTATCCGGACGCCGTACTCCGACAGAGCGATCCCCTCCGCTGCCGGAAAGGTCAGATTATCCTCGTCCGCAGCAGCAACCGCCAGCATTCCATAGGTTCCCGGCTCTACCCGAAACGGTGCGAGCGCCGCGGCGGATGCCGCAGAGACGGACTGCGCAACAACGCCTTCACGGATCAGGCAGACACGGTGGGCATAGGCGGCCTCCGCAGTCACGGACTGCGGTACGGCCCGCACCATAGCCATTCCGCCCGCAACCAAGTCCGAATCGCACGCGGAGTCGGAGCAGGCGGCTGACAGCGCGGCCGTACACAGGGCAAGAGAGGTTATTAAGATTCTTCTCATGACAAAAGTCTATTCGAACGTTACGTTTCGGACATATTCATTGATCTCCAGATGGGGGCCCGATCCGTCGGTTACCGGCGTGCCGTTGACCGTGAAGTTCCCGATCGTCACTCCGTCGATCGACTGCGCGTCGCTGCGTCCTCTGATCCAGCTCGGAGTCGCCCGCGTACCGGTATAGGCGATGTTGCGCAGGGTGATGTTCCGGGCCCATTGTCCATAAAGTCCGTCGAACGCCCAGGCGTTGGTGAAGTGCGCGCAGAAAACCTTTCCGCCGTCGATGTCCTCGACAATGATGTTTTCGAACGCAATATCCTCGAACGTGCCGTTATCGGCGATCATCACCGCCATCGCTCCGGGATAGATCCCGTCGTTCTGACGGTTTTCCAGCACGATGTTGTCGTGGAACCGGATATTCCGGAATGCAATGCCCCGCGCCTCGGGGCCTACGAGCATATTGTGCGCCTTGTCGGCCCAGAAAACGCAGTTGCGGATCTCGTAGTTGCAGACCTCGAAATCGCGAAGCCCGGCAACCATCCAGATCGCCCCGTCGGAATAGGAGCCGTCGGTATTCGTATGGGAAGCGATGTATTCGGGCGTGGCATTGAAAGCCTTGATGGTCACGTTATCGTCGTAGTTACGCTGGAAGGTGTTTTCGACCAGCACATCGCGGCAGCAGATGAAATCCATGCCGTCGGAGTTCATGATCCAGCCGATCTCCTTGATATTGTCGATATGCACGCCCGTGCTCCCGACGATCTTGAGCGTCCAGTTCGGCGTGTCGCGCAGCAGGATGCCCTCGACCTTGAAACCGTTGCAGTCGAAGGTTTCGATCTGCGGCTGGCGGCCGTCACCGTGATTCTCCTTCGACGAACAGAGGATGCCCCGCCCCCGGATCGTCAAGTTGCGGCATCCCTTGGCATAGATGCTGCCGTAGACCAGCGCCCCCTCGTCGAGATAGATCGTCTGATTATCCTTATAGAGAATCTCCTTGCGCCCCATATTATGAATGCCGGGACCGAAATAAGTTACGTTGGCACCCGTCGGGATCGCCGTGTCGGGCAGGTCGGGCAGGATGAAGAGGTTCTCCATCCGGTTGTCGTCGAACTCCACCGAAACCTTTTGCGCGGGATCGTCCAGTTCGAACTCGACGCTGTTCGGGGTCTGCACGTTGGGCACGATGCCGTAAGAAAGCGGACGAATCTCCACTTTCGAAAACGTCCCCGCACGGCGGGTCACGCGGACCTTCAACGGCTGCCGAAACGAGTCCGTAAACAAGGCGAACCCCATTGTATACTGGGTATATCCCGCCTCGGGATTGCCGGCATAATCGGAAACCCGAGCATTATAAACGAAGATCTCCTCCCAGGTTCCGCCCCGAAAAACCTCGACCTTATAGGCGGCGTTTCCGGGCAAGACGTCCCGGCCCTCCCCATAGGCTGTTCCGGGCATCAGGCAAACAGCAAGTATCCAGAATACGCCCTGTGTAATCTTCAACAACATTCCTATTCAGTTTTAAATCCATACTTTTGCAGCAGAACTTTCGCCTCTGCATCGGTCAATTCCTTGCCGGTCAGCACTTTCAGTAGAGGACAGTTGATCCGGTAAATGCCATATTCCATATCGACAAATCCGAATCCGCCGTCGAGGCACTCCCAAAGCGTCCATGGAATATTATTTGCCTCCATGGCAGCCACCATATCCGTGAACCACGCCAAACGCATCGCTTCCGCGACGTTTTTACTGCATCCGAATTCGCCGCAATGTACCGCAAGTCCGGCATTCCGACCGTCGGACGCCGCATTGGACATTTCACCCATAATCCGGTCGGCATTGTAGGTCGTTTTGTGAAAAGAGGCATACTGCGGGTATTTGTCAGCATCCGACTGAGTGGGAATGACCACCCCCGGATATTGCACGGCTCCCTGATAGCCGACCCACGCCAGCATCTTATAATGCGACAGCAGCATCGGGAGATAATAATGGAACGACACAACCGCATTGGGATCTTCCTCGGCCACCCGTGCATACTTGATGTAGTTGTAGTCCTGCCAGCCCATTGCCGGGACGAATACGATCCGTTCGGGGTCCTGCTCTCGGACTGCCGTCAGAACCTCATTCTGGAGCTTATTCCAACCAGTTGCGTCGGGTGTCCCGTCATGCGGTTCGTTCAGCAGTTCAAAGGCCACGCACTTCGGATTGTGAGCCTTGAATTCCGCAGCAAGTTTTCGCCAAACATTTACGAAATGGGTGCGAAATTCGGGATAGGCAGGGTCGTACAACTCCTCCTCCCGGTAACTGTCCGAGCCTTCACGGGGAGCCGGCGTGTGCAGGTCGAGAATCGCATACATGCCGTTTTGCTCGCACCATGTAAAAAGTTCGTGTAATTTCCCGACGGCCTTTTCGTTAAACTGCCCCTCCCGGTCAAAGATGCACAGCTCGTCGACGGGAACCCGGAAATGGTCGAATCCCAACTCTTTCCACAACGGGAATTGAGCGGGCATGACATAGCCCAACCAGTCACGATCGGCTTCCGTCATCCAATAAGCGAGGTTTACGCCGCGCCGAAACCGGAAATCAGAGAGATGATCCGCCACCGGTATCGGAGCAATGTCGGCAACCAGTCTATAAGTGTACGTATTGCGGCCTTTGTAAACGGAAAAACTCTCCCCGGTCGAAAGGTCGTATGAAACCTTTTCGCTTGTCGGCCGATAGCCGTCGGAAAGCGTGATATCCAGCGGTACGGCACCCAACAGCTCCTCCGGATATTCCGAAGCATAGATCGTCGTGATCGGGAACGAAACCGTCCTCGTCTCATGGTCAATCACTCCCTCGATCGGTTTCCCGCGAAACAGGAAAGAGGCCGACAAGACCGGAGTTTCGTTCCGGGCTGAGATTTCGTAGGAGACCTCCCCGGCTCCCGAGCTGACCGTCACGGTTCGGGGTTGCGTCAGGTCCATCGTCGTCTCCGGTTCCTCCGGGGAAACCATCGTATACCCGGGATTCAACTGGAACGTCAACTCCACGGCATCCACATCCCGCTGTTTGTCGAAAGTCAGACGGATCGTCCGCTTGCCGTCGTCGATGACCGCCGAAATGGAAGTCCGCCCGCCGTCGGCAGCGGTCACCAGGGCAAAAGGTTTATTCGCAAATACGCCGTCCAGTCCGGAATCTTCCCCACAAGCAGGCATCGATGCGACATAAATTAGCAGCAATATGTATTTCAAGAGGTTTTTCATCTTTATCGTTGCTTTTTCAATTATGATTCTCATTCGGCTTCGGGGTCGACCAATTCCCGCACGACCTCGTAAAATTCGATCTCTGCGAGTGAAAAATAGGGCTGGTAGACATCAGTTCCTTTCACCACCTCGTATTTTACATGGGAAATAGGTTCTTCCGGCAGGAACAGCTCCGAAGTGTAGGAGGAACCCAGATCACCGGGCAGGTTATCCAATTGGGCCAGCAACACCCACGTTTCGCCATCCGGGCTGCCGTAAATATTCACGGTCTTGGGCAGCGAACCGTTCGCTTTCTTACGGTTCCAATATTGGAATTTAAACGCTGAAACCTCCTTGCGAAGATCGAAAGTCAGGTAATGGTAACCCGTAGGCTTCAATTCGGGATAGGTCCACTCATCCCAGAAACTCTGGAAAAAAGTATCCGGATTTCCATCCACAAGCAATTCCAAGGGGCCTTCGCTCGGCTCCTGGGCATTGGTAGCCAACTGGTCGGCTGCGAGCGGGATCAGATTCTCCGCAACAACCACATAATAGGACTCGGCCTTTTCACACTGCCGTTCGATATAGACGGGTTGCCCGGGCGTTCCGTTTACATCGTAAGCCGTAAATGTGAAACGGTACTTCCCATATCGGTTTAGCAGTCCGTCAATGTAGAGGGTACCGGTATAGCGGCTGCACTGCTTAGAGACTGTCGTCTGCGTGCCGAAATCGTAATACGAAACCTCGGTATAGAGGAAGTCGCTGTTCTCGACCGGATTCCATGTCAGTCGGATCGCTCCCGGAAATGCCTCGGCGCGGATTCCCTGTACGGCGAGCGCCGTCATGGCCGGCTCATCGTCCCCGCCGCACGAAACGCCGCACGAACAGGCAAAGAGCAACAGTATTTTATATATGCTTTTCATAGATGCAGTTTTTCAAATTCGTGATTCTGTCAATAACCCGGATTCTGGACGAACTTTCGTTCGTTCTTGTTGATGTCATCCTTGGGTATCGGCATCAGGTAATGCATCGGAGTCATGAACTTGCGCTGGACGATCACTTCAGTCACCCGGAAGAAATCGGCATCGGACTCCCCGTTGTAATTCATGCCTTTGGGGCGGACGTTGAAATACTTGTCGCCCTCTTTCCAACGGCGCACATCCCAGAAGCGGTGCCCCTCCAGATAAAGTTCGATAGTCCGCTCCTGACGTGCCATGCGGATCATTTCGTCGCGTCCAAGCGTCAGCCCCGCCTTTTCGAAAGCCTCGTCCACCGGGTCCAGTCCCGCCCGTTCGCGGACCGGTTTCAGCGCTGCTGCCGCTTCGTCAATCCGTCCCAAGTTGGCATAAGCCTCCGCAAGATTCAGGTACAGCTCTGCCATGCGAATCACCGGCCACGGATAATGCGGAGCGGCAACGTCCTCCTGAATGTTGTTGTAGAGCGGCGAACAACCCTTCTTATTGAGGTATCCCGTAGGGGTGTAGTTCGTCGTGCGCTCCTTGATGCCGAAAACATCGTTTTTGCGGAACCTCGTCTGCACGATGTTCGCGTTGTCGTCAGCTCCGTCGCGACGGAGCACTTCGTAATACCCGTTCTGGAAAGCCACCCACGCATAGAAGCGAGGTTCACGATTGATATTCAGGTTCATGGTCACGCCGTCGCAGACATCGTTATGATACTCCCCGTAACGGTACCTCCCGGTATAGTCGTATTCCGGATCGAGATCGATCGGAAGTCCGTTTTTCGAATAGAACATCTCGACCATCGTCAATGTCACACCGACACCGTTGCCCGATGACGGACCCACGCGGTAGGGAGTGGACTTGTATTGCAACCCGTAATGGCCCTCTTTCCGGGTATCGGCCCACAGCACCTCTTTCGAAGTGTTGTAATCCATGAAATTCAGACGGAGCACCCGATGCACGGGATCGGTCGGTTGGGCGAACCTCGACGTAGCCACCGGACTTTCGGTATAGAGTTTATAATCTGCGGCCTTAGCGACCTCAATGGCCTCCTCGGCTGCGGAAGCTGCCTTTTCCCATTTTGCCTCCGAATAAGTCTGGCTGATCAGATGGCGCCCGTCCACCTTGCTGACGAAATTTGCATAGTATTCGCTGTTCCCGTTGAAGAGCGGGGAAGCGGCATAGAGCCACAACCGTGATTTCAGTGCTTTGGCGGCAACGCTCGTGGCCCGGCCGTAGGCCGTGGAGGTCTGCTCTGCCGGCAGCATCCTGGCCGCTTCGTCGAACAGGTCAGAGATCCACTGCACACATACGTCGTAACTGTCCCGCTCGGGGAAGTCTGCCTTGTCCATATCGATGGACATGACGCCCTTGATAAGCGGAATCGGACCGTAGTTCTTCAAAAGCAGGAAATGGTAATAAGCGATCAGAAATTTCGCCTCGCCCTTGTAAATCCGAAGGTTCGCCTCCGTCATGTTGGGCACCGCGTCGATATTTTCCAGCAGGATATAGCACCGCCTGATACCTCCGAAAAGCGTATTCCAATAGGAGATCACCGGTTCGCTGGCGTTGTAGTTCCCCTTCGGGAAATTGGCGAAGGTCTCGTGCTCCCAGGGAGTGACCACCTCGTCGGCCGTCATCAGGTCCAGCGAAGCTGTTTCGTGACGCGGATTGGGCAGGAACGAATAACAGGAATAGAGATAGCGTTCGGCCATCGTCGGGTTCTGGAAGGCGTCTTTCTCGTCCGGCGTCTCATCGGGGACTACGTCCAGATAACTGCACGCCTGAAACAGGAATGCGGCAGATAAAATCAGGGATAGAATATGTGTGTAATATTTCATAGGATTTCGTTTGGAATTTATTTTATAACGTCATCTGGATTCCAATGTTGAAAACCCGCTGGGTCGGATATTTCAGTCCCGATCCGCCGCCCTGTTCGGGGTCCCACAACTTGAATTTCGAGAAGGTCAGCAGGTTCGATCCGCTGATGTAGAAACGCATTTTCTTGTAGGTATAGCCGATCTCCGCGTTTTTCAGTTTCAGGAACGACGCGTCGCGGAGCCAGTAGGTCGAGGCAACCGTGTTGTTGCCGTATTCCACGACGCTCAACCGCGGATAGGCCGCATAGATATTCGGATTGCTTTCGCTCCAGTAATCGTCGGCGACGAACTGCATGACGTTGCGCTTGACATTGTTATTGATACCGAACGGATGGAATCCGCTCATCACGAGCGACGTATTGGCCGTACCCTGGAAGAAGACCGAGAAATCGAGTCCTTTCCACTGCGCTGAAAACCCGAACCCGTAGACGATCTCCGGCACTTCGGGATACCCTGCATAAATACGGTCGTTCGAATTGATCGTGTTGTCGTAGTTGCCGTTCGCATCGGGCTGGTTGACGTATTTGATGTCGCCGGCCATGATTTCACCGCCCAGCAGTTGTTCAGGACTGTATTTCACCTCGTTATTGTCGATAAACAGGCGTTGCGCCTCATAAAGCAGGAACGAATTGACCGAACGGCCGACCCGCGAAAGATTGGGATACTGCAGGTAATCCGGCTCATCCTGTTCGAGCACCCGGTTGCGGGCGAAGGTGAAGGTTCCTTTGGCAGAAATGAAGAAATCCTTGCCGATCTGATGGGTATAATCCATCGAGAGATCCAAACCGCGATTTCTCACCTTACCCAGATTGCCGTACACTTTTGTCGTAGCCGTTCCGAGAAAAGCCGGAACTGTGCCGCGTTCCAGGAAAATACCGCTCCGGACCTCCTGAAACAGATCGACCATTACATTCAGTCGGTTATAAAATTGCAGATCGACACCGACATTGAGTTTTTCTCCGGTTTCCCAAGTGATCTTCTTATTCTCGAAACGGTTGTAAACGGGACCGCTCAGCGTATACTCCCCGTCGGCGCCCGTCGTATATCCGGCTCCGGAAAGGGAGAGGTCCGACATGTACATGAAACGCGTCTCCTCGCTGTCGTTGCCCACAAGACCGTACGAACCGCGGAGTTTGAAATAAGAGACGGCCTTCTTGATAGGCGCCCAAAATTTCTCCTGACTGACCACGTATCCCACGGCCACCGAAGGGAAAAAGCCGAAGCGCCGTCCCTCGGCGAAATTCTCACTGCCGTTGTATCCGAAATTGGCCTCGATGAGGTAACGGTTGTCGTACCCGTAGGTCAGACGGCCCGCAAGGCCCTGTTTACGCTTGGGCAAAGAACTGAACAGACTACCGGGATTTCCGAGCGCAGTCTCCTCCTGATTATACACGACCATAGCACTCACGTCATGACGGCCGAAACTGCGGTTATAGTTGATCATTCCCTGGATATATATCTTGCGGTCTCCGTCAGTACTGCTGGAGGTGGCGAGTGTCGTACTTTGCTCGTTGCCGCGGATCTCCAGATCATAGTCTTCCAATCCGTCATCGCCCGTATGCGTACCCGAAATTTCGTAGGAATTATAACCTGCCGAACGCGATGTCTGGGTATAGGAATAGTTCTTGAAAGAGATCAGCGCCGAAGCGGAAAGCCCTTCGGTGATGAAATCGAAATTCTGATCCAGACTCAGATTGGCGTTCAATACGCTCTGGAACTCGTCTTTGTAGCCGGTAACCATTTCAGCCACGGGATTCTTCACCATGGCTTTGCCGCCCCAACGGATATGGTTTACCGTCGGATCGTCGGGAAAGGTTATCGGCATATCGGCGGGATTGCCGTTCATGATCATTCCGAAAATGTTTTCGCTGCTTTTCACCGGCCCGTGCGTATCCCGGAGCTGGGTGTTGATTTTCAGCGACACTTTGGTAGACTTCGTAAGATTGACGTTGACATTGTTCTGGAAAGCGTAACGCCAAACCGAGTAATTGTTGTTATAGGAGAAGTAATCCCGGCTCAGGTTCTTCAACATACCTTCCTCGTGACGGACGGTGGCGCTCATGAAGTAATCGACCCTCGAACTGCCGCCGCGGATATTGAAGTTAAAGTTTTCGTTGACTGCCAAATTTTTAAACATCTCATCGTACCAATCCACATCCGGATAGATATATTTGTTGCTGCCGGCCCGCGTACCGTCGATCTTCGCCTGCGTATAAGGAATCTGCCCCGTACCGCGCGTCAGAACCGACTCGTTGTACATCTGCATGTAGGTCACCGCATCGACCGTTTCCGGGCGGCTCGTCGGAGTCGAAAGAGCCGTCTCGAAGCGAAAATTAATGACCGGCTTATCCAGATTCTTACCGTTCTTCGTCGTAACGATCATCACGCCGTTGGCTCCCCGCGAACCATAGAGAGCGGTCGCCGTAGCATCCTTGAGCACCGAAAAACTCTCGATAATCTCCGGGTCCAGCCCGTTCAGTTCATTCGCGTCGATAGCCACACCGTCAAGGATGATCAACGGCTTGGTCGCGGAACCGAACGTGGAGATACCACGTATCCAGAAATCCGCCTGGTCGGCACCGGGCTGTCCATTGCGCTGCACGGCGATCACACCGGCCAGGCGTCCGGCAAACCCGGTCGACAAACTCGACGAAGGCATCCGCAGTTCCGCGGGAGCGATGGACTGTACCGAGCTCACCAGCATGCCTTTCTTTTGCTGGCCGTAACCCACCACCACAACTTCGTCCAACGCATTGGCGTCCTGTTTCAACGCCACGTTGAGATAATTCTCACGGCCAACCGCAATCTCCTGGGCTTCATACCCGACATAGGAGAAAAGCAGTGTTTTCCGGTTTGCCGGCAGGTTGATCGAAAACATTCCGTTCAGGTCCGTCGTAGTACCGATGGTCACACCTTTTACCTGTACGGTGGCTCCGATCAGCGGCTCTCCGGTGGCCGCATCGGTGACAGTACCGGAAACCGTTCGGGGAGCAGACTGTGCATATATTCCGCAAGGAACCGCGAAAATACCTCCGGACAACACGGCGAGCATAATCAACCGCGCAGTCCGCAACATATTATCAATCTTAATACATTTCATGATTTTCTGGGATCAAACATTAGCGATTCGTAGAGATGGGACCCGACTACAAATAGAGAACGGGATAAGAAGTAATGTCGTAAACGTGTGTCATGAGCATGTTTCATTTTACAATTTTCAGATAAAGTAGTTTCGGTTGAAATGCCGATACAAAATTCTTCTCTTATTTAGAAAAAAGGTCGAAATTTTACCGGAAAAACACCGTAAGGAAAATAAAGTGGGATTCCTTCGTTTTTTTTTGGATTTCGGCAACCCATTCGTTATTTTTGGCTATGCATTCATCTATAATCCAATGAAAAAGATCATTTTAACAACTCTTTGCTGTCTGACGGCCGCACTCACATCCGCAAGGGAAAAATCTCCGGTCACGATCATCATGCAGGTTTCGGACCCCCAGATGGGGTTCTATGCCGACAACCGCGACATGGCCTATGAAACCCGCACCCTCACAAAAACCGTCGAAGCAATAAACAGGCTCCGCCCCGATGTCGTCGTCTTCGCCGGCGATTACGTGCACAATGCAGCGGACGAGAGCCAATGGACGGAATTCCTGCGGATCGTCGCAGAAATAAATCCCCGCATCAAGACCCTTTATCTCCCGGGCAACCACGACGTCCGGCTGGAAGAGGGTTCCGTCGATGTGGAACCCTACACGAAACACCTCGGAACCGACCGCTTCTGTGTGCGTGTGAACGGGATCCTACTGACCGGCATCAACTCGGATTACCTGAAAGACGAAACCCGGGACCCCTCGAAAGAAGAGAATCAGTTCCGGTGGCTGGCCCGTTCGCTCAAAAAGAAAAGGGCCAGCCGGACATCTCTTGTCTTCGCACACCACCCGTTCTTTCTCCGGCAAATCGACGAACCGGACGGCTATTCGACCATTTCGCCGGAAAAACGCCGGAGATATTTCGAACTGTTCCGGGAAACCGGTGTGCAAACCGTCTTTACGGGACATTTGCACGACAACGCGGAGACATCGTACGACAACATCGGAATGATAACCACGAGTGCCGTGGGCCGACCGTTGGGAGACGCTCCTTCGGGAGTGCGGATTATTGTCATCAAGGATCGAACGATCATCCACCGGTACTATCCGCTCGATGAAATACCGGACGCTCGAACCGGACTGATCCAGGCTCTCCGATAACGGAGTTCAAATTCCGGACGGTACGACGAGGCCGGTTCGACGAATCGGCCTCGTCGCTTTCAGAGCGTAAAAACCATTGCTATCGGATAGTGATCCGAAATGTAAGGCGCCCCGTAATCGCCGTCGAGGGTGACGAACTTTCGACATTTCATCCTGCCGCGGTAGAAAAGATGATCGAGAATAATCGTGTCCGGAGCCGATCCGAAACCATTGAATGTTCCCTTTTGATCGGTTTCCGCCGCTGTATCGCGTGCCGAAGCCATCAGTCTGGTCAACGGCTTGAGATGCGGATTGTCAATGGATGTATTAAGGTCTCCGCCCAAGATAACCGCCGCTTTCTTACCGGCAATCTGTCGAATCTTCGTCACGATCAGTTTCACGCCCTCCTCACGGGCAATTTTCCCTTGGTGGTCGAGGTGAGTGTTGAAATAGAAAAACTCTTTGCCCGAACTCTTGTCGCGCAATTCGACCCATGTTACCGTGCGGTTGCAGGCGGCATCCCATCCGCGCGACACGTTGTCGGGAGTCTCGCTGATCCAGAAGGTGCCGCTGTCCAGCAGTTCGAACCGGTCGCGGAGGTAGAACACCGCCATCGTTTCGCCGCCTTCGGCCCCGCCGTCACGATCTTCGCCGACACGGGCATACCGGGGACATTCGGTGTCGATGTAATACAACTGGTCTTGCATGGCTTCCTGCACGCCCATCACATCGGGAGCCTCCTGCCGGAGCATTTGCGCCGTGGCGTGACGACGGTTCGGCCAACTGTTGTCGCCGTCGCGCCCCCAACTGGTACGCATATTGAAAGAAATTAGTTTGATAGATACTGCATCCTGACCGGCCTGGACCGAGTTCGAGAAACAGAACGCAAGCAGCAAAAAAAGCATTGTCTTTTTCATCGGAATATTTATTGGTTCGTTGCCTGATAGATTTTACCATTTATTTTGATTCTCAGATTCTTCCATTGCGGCGGCAGGACAGACGGGCGCTGCACGAGACCGTCCGCCGTAATCTCCAGCCCGCCGAATCCGAACAGCACGGCCTGCAACATGCCGCCCGCACCCGTCATGAAATAGGGATTGCCGCTGGTGGCCGTTTCGGCAAACACCCCGAACGGCGGCCGCAGGTTGGGCAAGTAGGAGCGACGGAACATTTCGCAGGCTTTTTCGGCCATTCCGAGCCGGGCATACTGAATCGCAAAAACCGAGTAACTCATCGCCGGACCGTTACGCGGATCGATTCGGCGCTCGTAGTATTCCAGATCGCGCAACTGAGCTTCGCGTCCGGTCACGATGCCCAGCGGATAGCCCAGCAGGTTGGCATCGGCCTGTTTGATCATCTCGCCGTCGTAGCCGGCATGCTCGCGCGTCGTTCCGTCGGCGAAGTGCGGGATGCGAAGGCCCGCGGCTACCGCACTCCACTGCGGATCGGGACGCTCGCCGCAAAGCTCCGCCGCAGCCGAAGCGTACTCCAGTGCCCGGCGGGCCGCGCCGTTGGTAAAGGCATTGTCCGTGACGCCGACGGCGTATTCGTTGGCTCCGATCACATTGCGGATCGAGTAGCTGCCGTCGGCATTCGCCGTAACGCGATCGCACCAGAAACGTGCAGCCTCGCGCATCAGCGGGAAACCCTCGCGGCGCAGCCACTCCCGGTCCTGCGTCACACAGTAATAGTTCCAGCTGGCGATGGCGATATCGGCTGTAATATGATGTTCGAGCGGACCGGTGAGGGCAAAGGTCGGCGTAGCCTCCTCGCCCCGGTCATCCCCTTCCCAGGGGAACATCGCGCCCCGATAGCCGTGGGCGTAGGCCCGACGACGGGCCGCATCGAGTCCGTCGGTTCGGTAATCGAGCATCTGGCGCGCCAGGCAGGGCCGGAGCACCAGCAGCGCCGGATACATCCAGATCTCAGAATCCCAGAAGATATGACCGTTGTAAAAGCCCCGGGCCGAAAGGCCCATCGGCGGAATACTCCGGCGACTGCCTTCACGGATAGAGCCGTAAAGGTTGAACAAGGCGAAACGCACATCCAACTGTGCCGTGGGATCGCCTTCGATCTCGATATCGCCCTGCCACAACTCCGCCCATTTCCGTTCGTGTGCCGCAACGAGTTGCGCCGCTCCCTCCCGGGCTGCATAAATAGCCTGCCTTTCCGACTCATTCCACGGGTCGGCGAAAGCGGCTGTAGTACAGATTGTTCCCACAAGGGAGAACGACGCCCGGCCGCCCTTGCGCAGAACAATCCTCACGCTTTCCGGTGAGACCGCTTCGCACCCTTCACCGCAAAGGAAAGTCGACGAAGCCACAATATGGTCGCGGCCGCGGTTGTAACTGCCGGAAGTGCGCTGCACGGCAATACGGCTGCCGTCCTCACATCCGACCGTGCGCGACTCCCGCAGGGTGTCGGCGAACTCTCCGGGAACGGTATGACCGTTTGAAAAAAGAACCTCTGCATCGCGTTCCGCCGTCACTTCCACCTCTGTCATAAGAGCGTAAGGCATGTTCCGCAAGGCCCGTATACGATAGACGACCGTCACACCGTCCGTTGAAAAACGGGTCGTGTGCACTGCACGCCGCATATCGACCGACTGATGCTGTGGACGGATCTCCGACGGATCGAATCGATGACCATCGACAGCCATTGTCAACCCCAGCGGATTGATCCCTTCCAGAATACGACTCACATCATCTCCGAACCCCGGCTCATAACTCCCTCCCAGAATCACAGAACCGAGGGCAAAAGGCTCCCGATCCACGGCTACGCCAATTTCTCCGTTGGCCATGGCGACGGCAAAATAATCAGCCGTGGTATCTCGTGCGGTAATTACCCACCCTTCGCTGCGGGCATCGACCGACAGCGGAACGACCGCCAGCAGCACGACCCAAAAAACAAGTCTCATCATGGTTCTATTCATTTACGGGAACAAACGTCACGGCTTGCCCGCCACGGGCAGTCATTGCAATTTCGAGCATATCGGCAGAAGTCACGGTCCGTTTTTCGATGCGATAGTTTTCGGGATTCTCCGCAGAATCCGGAGCGTCGGCATAGATCGTTGCAGTATAAGTCATACCGGACTTCAGGAAGCCGAGTTTCTGGGTCAATGTCCGGGGCTCATCGTTCGTGCCGGCGCCCAGGAAGAAACTGTCACCCGCACGGCGTACGACGACAATATATTCGCCGGGTTCACCCTGCAATGCTTCGGACCAGTCACAGTCGGCATCGAAATCCCGGAAGAATTGGAAAGCCGGATGTCCCTCGTAGTTTTCGATCAGATCGGACGCCATCTGAAGCGGAGAATAAATAATCACCCAGTTGGCAATCTGACGTGCCAGCGTAGTCTTGATACAACACGAATTGTTGTCGCCGTTCCACTCCTGCATTCCGGTTTCCCGGCCCCGGACGCGCGAGTAATCAAGATCGAATACCCCCGGCGTATAATCCATCGGACCGCTCAGGAGCCGTACGAAAGGCAGTGTACAGAGATACTCCGCGGAGTTCCCTTCCGACCATGCGTTCCACTCCATGCCGCGTGCCCCCTCCCGGGTCATCATATTGGGCCACGTGCGGCGAATGCCCGTATCCTTGATCGGCTCGTGGGCATCGATGACGATCCCATAACGGGCCGCCGTCTCGACGACACGCTGGTAGTGCCGCACGCCATACTGCGAGTGGTGGAGCTGGCCGTCCCTGAAGCCTCCGGCATATCCCGTTTTGACGGCATGCACACCCAATCCGGCATAGCGCTGCATAGCCGTTTCCAGAGCCGCTTCATATTCAGGAATATTACCACCCGTTTCATTGTGCATCCACAACTCGATGTTCTTCTCCCGGGCATACGCGGCAATGCGGTCGAGATCGAAATCTGCATAGGGCTTCACATAATCGAAGTGCTGCGTTTTACCCCAGTTCTCCCAGCCTTCGTTCCACCCTTCGAACAACACTCCCTGAATATTGTTCGCCGCTGCGAAGTCAATATGACGCAGAGCATTCTCCGTCGTCGCTCCATGCCGGGGTCCCATTGTCCATGTATGGGTGCCGAGATGCAGTCCCCACCATACGCCGATATATTTCTGCGGTTTGATCCACGAAGTGTCAGCAATCTTCGAAGGCTCGTTCAGGTTAAGGATCAGCGACGAGTTGATCAGGTCCACCGCTTTGTCTCCCACTTGGATCGTCCGCCACGCCGTCATGAATTTCGAGGGAATACGAGCCTTTATACCGTCAGGCAGCGGAGCCAACTCGGCTTTGAAGGCCAGCGAATCGGTCCGGTAGAGATTCATTTCGGGGAAATCGTACAGCGCCGCTTCGTGAATCGAACCGTATGTGCCGTCCACACGGAATGTGAAAGGCGTATTGGCGTTTTCGACGGCCGAAACCGGCAGTTCGCGATACAACAATTCATAGGTGTTGAAATTTCCAGGAATCGACCACGACACGCCGTCTTCGGCGAAGCGGAATTCGGTCAGTTCATCGGTGACGGTCAGCGAATCGAGGTCCGGCACCTCCCATTCATAGCGGAATGCCACACCGTCGTCAAAAGCCCGGAAACGAAGCGTCAGCAACACGCCGTCGTCGTTTTTCAATACCGCCGTCATTTCGTTGTGGCAATCGCGCAGGATTTTATTTTCGCCCCACGGCTGCGTCCATGTTTCGTCCACGGACCTTTTCACAATCTCCCGTACCGAAAAGCCGCCGGCGAGGTTCCGTTCTTGCACCACGAGGCCCAAGGCAGAAGGAAGGATCAAAGGTTTGCCGTCGCGTTCGACGGTATAGGCCATGCAGCCGTCGGCGCCCGTCACGAACGAAAGGCGTGTGCGCCCGTCGGGAGAAATTATCTCCGGATTCCCGCCGCATGCAAACAGAAGCAAGCACACACAGGACAAAAACAAGTTCCGGAACGAGAACTTCAAAGTTTGGTTCATGCTAAATTTATTTAAATGAGGTTATTGTAATTTTCGGGCTATTTGCCGGTCATACCTTAAGGAAAGTGTTTTTTCGATACAAGAAATAGAGAAACAGCCAGCAGAGCACGATATAACCTATATCGTAGATCACCGCCCCTACTGTTTCACTGCATTTGGAAGCAAGTCCGCCGACGAAAAAATCGGACGCATAACGCAGTGGAATAATCCGCTGCGCCATATAAATCGTAATGGAATTCAATCCGATAACCCGGAAAACGAACGTCCATCGTTTGTACCCGCACACGTCAATCAGGTAATAAAACAAGGCGGTCATCCCCAGCGAATAACCGGAGACCACGCAAGTGAACGAACTGCTCCATAAATTCTTGTTGACCGGCATGATAAGATTCCAGCACAAGCCCGCCGTCGTGATCGCCAGTGCGGCGACGGCCATATAGAACGCTTTCCAAGAGCCAGAGAGCCCTCTCCGGCCATCGAGCAAAAATTCGCCGGTGAACATTCCGAATAGAGCCGATACGACTGCCGGCAGGGTGCTCAATATCCCTTCCGGATCGAATGCCCCGTAAAGGATGTGTCCGGGAAGGTACTGTCGGTCAATCCATCCGGCCAGACACCCCTCCACCGAAAGCGGATCGGCACCGACCGGAGCATCGGGGGCTACGACCAGGCCGAGCAGCAGTGAATAGCCTATTAGGATAATCCCGGCAACAGCTATCCGAGTTCTCACGCTGCAATACACGCAGAGCAGTGCGGCGAACATCCAGGCCAAGCCGATCCGTCCCAGCACGCTTGCTATGCGCAACGAGGAGAAATTGAGCTCGAACAACCCGTTATAAACCATTCCCAACAGGGCAAGAATCAGTCCGCGGCGGAAAATCCGGTCCAGAATCCGTTTTCTGCCGAATCCGCGTGCACGCTGTTTGGCCAGCGAGAAGGGGAACGCCACGCCTGCGATAAAAAGAAACAGAGGAAAGATCGTGTCTTGAATCGTTAGTCCATTCCACGCCGCATGCTGCATCTGCGACGCAAGCATATCGGTAAAAGATCCGGGCCACAGTGCGCACAACGAGGTCACGAGCCCTGAAAAGCCCATAATAAAGAACATATCGACCCCCCGCAGGGTGTCCAAAGATAAAAGTCGTCTGTTCGGGTTCATCATCGCAGTATATTTAGCACCGGTAGACCGATTTATTCGCCCGTTCCATCGAAGAAATAGGAGGCGTAGCGATAGCCGCATTTGTCGTAAAGTTTCCGGAATACCGTCATGCGCCGGGTGAAATCCCCGAAATCGCGGCGGTCGCAGGCCCATCCCACCTCCGCTAATGCGGCCAGCCGCGGCAAGGCCATATGCTGTGCATGGGCAAAAGAAGCGATATATTCCGTCCATATATTCCCTTGTACTCCCTGAATACAGGATTGTTCCGCTGAAGAAAGACGGTCATAGGGATCGAACGAATAAACCTTACGAACCGGCACGTAACCGCCGATACCGAGTGGTTCGAGGCGCTCCGGCTCCTGCGTCTGAAAATAATCGAGATAACAATGCGTGTTGGGGGTCATGATCACCTGATTCCCGGCCTTGGCAGCGGCAACGCCGCCATCGGCACCGCGCCACGACATAATCGTAGCCGTCTTTGAAATCCCTCCTTCGAGTATTTCGTCCCACCCGATCAGATTGCGCCCCCGGGCGTTGAGCCATTTTTCAATCCGATGGACAAAATAACTCTGCAATTCGTTTTCATGCTCTAACCGCTCATTACGGATACGCTGCTGACAGGCGGGACAGCTCGTCCAACTCTGTTTGGGACACTCATCCCCGCCGATATGGATATATTCCGAGGGAAACAGTTCACACACCTCTGCAAGCACGTTCTCCATGAATTCGAACGTCGAATCCTTGCCCGCGCAATAAACTTCCGGGAATACGCCCCATCGCGTCCGTACCATATACCCCTCACCGGCACACCCCAGCCAGGGATAGGCCGCCAGTGCCGCCGAGGCATGTCCCGGCATTTCGATTTCAGGGATGACCGTAATGAACCGTTCGGCCGCATAGGCTACGACGTCACGAATTTGTCGCTGCGTATAGTATCCTCCCGAAGGTATGCCGTCGTAGATATTCGTATTGCGTCCAAGGACTGTTTCGGCACGCCGTGACCCCTCTTTCGTCAATCCGGGATAATGCCTGATCTCGATACGCCATCCCTGGTCGTCGGTCAGATGCCAGTGAAAACGGTTGAGTTTGTGGAGCGCCAATATGTCGATGAACGTTTTGATCTCGTCAACCGTGAAGAAATGACGGCAGCAGTCGAGCATGGCGCCGCGATAAGCGAAACAAGGTTCATCCTCCACATGCACTGCCGGAAGTCGCATGCCATACTGCGAGATAAGTTGACGCAAGCTCTGCAATCCGTAGAAGAGTCCCGAAGGGGAACCGCCCGTCACGGCGACACGCCCTTGGCCGATGTCGAGCGAATAGGCCTCCGCCCTGAGCGCCGGATCGATCCCGAGTACGATGCCGCTTTCGGAAATTCCGGAAACTTTCAGCCGAAGTCCATGTTCCCGGCAAATATCCCGCACAAAGAGTTCCGCGACACTCCGCAACGCTTTAGCCCCGCCGGGTACAGCGATCCGCGATCCGGCGGAGAGCACCGCTCCTTCGCCAGTTGCGTAAGCGATGTGCTGAGGCATGGGAACGATCGCGGGAGAATCCGCCGCTCGGGTTTCCGTAAATGAAACAGCAAGCGCCATGACGGCAAAAAAAACATTTTTCATATCGGTATGTTTTAGAACGGTTTCAGGGAATGTTAGGGGTGTCCCACACCCGGGTTTCCACGCATCGGACGAACAGGGTCTCCGTACCCATACGGATCCGGAAATCGCCCTTTTCGAGCCGCCAGCGACCGTCATAACCGACAAACGCCAGATCGGATGCCGGTATCGAAAGCGTCACCGTACGGGTTTCGCCCGGTTCAAGGGAGATCTTCTCGAAATTGCGCAGCCGGATCACGTCAGGCGTCAGGCTTGCCACCAAATCGCTCGACCAGAGCAATACGGCCTCCTTGCCCGCGCAGTCGCCTGTATTGGAGATATCGACCGTGAACGAAAGCGTATCTCCGGCCCGAAATTCCGTAAGGTTAGCCCGCAGATTTCCGTATTCGAATGTAGTGTAACTCAATCCGTGGCAGAAAGGCCATTGCACGTCCATCACGGCATCGTAGTTGTATTCGCCCTCCATCGTACCCCTTTTCTGACAGGGTTTGTAGTCATAGGTGGCCAACGCATCGGGCCAGCGCGGATAGGTAAAGGGAAGCCGGGCGCTGAAGTTCGCATCCCCGGCAAGCAGATTGGCCAGTGCGTCACCCCCGTAATTGCCGGGCAGCAGGATATCGACGACAGCCTGCGCCAACGGCTCTATATCGCCGATCAGACGCGGCCGTCCCTCGTTCAACACCAATACGAGGGGTTTCCCCGTAGACGCCAGTTCGCGGACCAGTTTTTTCTGGTTTTGCGACAAGTTCAGATCATTCATGTTGCCCGGAGTTTCACAATAGGAGTTCTCGCCGATGCAGACGACAATCACGTCTGCATCGGCCGCTGCCGAGACTGCTTCGCCGATTCCCCGCACACGCTCCACCTGCCAATTCTCCGAGGGGGTGCCGTATTCTACGCCTGGAATCCAGGTAACATGATCGAATTTACGCGCCAAGGCCTCGTAAATCGTATTGTAACGATCTGCAAACTCATCGCAACGCTCACCCTGCCAGGTGTAAGACCAGCCGCCGTTGAGACAGCGCATGGAATTGGCATTGGGGCCGGTGAGCAGGATACGCGCCGACTTCGGGAGCGGTAGCAGACCTCCGTCGTTTTTGAGCAGCACCTCCGACTCTTCAGCAGCTTGCAAAGCCACGGCGGCGAATTCATCACTCGCGAAACGATCGAACTTCGAAGTGTCCGGGAACGGCTCTTCGAACAGCCCGATGCGCATTTTCAACCGCAAAATCCGACGAACGGCATCATCGATGCGTCTTTCGGAAACCAGCCCTTCCTCGACCAGTTCACGGAGATAGACGCAGAAATCCCGGTCCAAAGGGACCATGGCCATATCGATCCCGGCATTTATAGCGATCCGAACCGCATCCTTGCGGCTCTCGGCGATATGATCCCGCTCATATAGATTGTAAATATCATTCCAATCCGTAACGATCACCCCGTCCCAGTTCAGTTCTTCCTTCAACCACCCCGTGAGCAACTCGCGGTTGGCATGAAAGGGCATACCGTCGTTGTTGGACGAGTTGACCATCAACGACAGCGCCCCGGCCCGGATACATTCGAGAAAGGGGGCAAAATATTTTTCGCGCAGGGCGTTGCGCGTAACGGACGAAGGCGTTCGGTCCTTGCCCGACACGGGGACGCCGTAGGCCATGAAATGCTTCAAACAAGCAGCCACCCGATACATCCCGATCCGATTGGGATCATCGCCCTGCAAACCGCGCACGGAAGCCGCCGCCAACCGGGAATTGACACAAACATCCTCTCCGTAACTCTCCCACATCCTCGACCATCGGGGATCGCGTCCCAAATCCATCACCGGCGCAAAATTCCACGGAATGGCACAGGCACGGGTTTCATAAGCCGAAATCTCCGACGAACGGCGCATCAGTTCACAGTTCAGCGCGGCACCCATGTTGATCCCCTGCGGAAAAAAGGTTGCACCGCGGGTGTAGGAAGCACCGTGCATTTGATCGACACCGTAAATGCAGGGAATCCCCAGGCAGTCGAGCGAACGACGCTGAATCCTACCGATAATCTGCGTCCATGCCTCCCGGGACTGCGCCTCATCGAACGGTACGTTGAGAATCGACCCGACTTTGTAATGTCCGATGACCGTATCGAGCAGCTCATCGCTGATGAACGGATGCCCGGAATCATTCATATCGGTCACCATGCTGACGGTCAACTGACACATTTGGCCGATTTTCTCTTCAAGCGTCAGGCGGCCGAGTATCTTTTCAATCCGGGTTTCGATCTTCGCATCGGGCCGGATAGCGGGCGGCACTGCTGCAAACAGCGCATTGCAGCCCATACAAATCAACAAACAAGCTATTATTTTCATTGCATCAGAATTTGAGTCGTCGCAGGGGCTCCTGCGGTTTCAGTACGTCATGCACCTTGCGCTCGGAAGCTTTGGCGACAAAAGGCAGCCGCTGGACAATGTCGTCGGCAGAACGCCCCAGTTCGGCCATATAGCGCCCCGAATCGACGACAAACGCCGAAATACGCTCGTCGAACGAGGCCAGATCGGCAGCCGCGAAACGAAGGGTCAGCGCCTGCGACTCCCCGGGCTGCAATTCCCGGCTTTTGGCAAAAGCCCTCAATTCGCGCACGGGCTTCGGCAGCGCCCCTTGCGGGGCTGCAACATAAAGTTCAACGACCTCCCGTCCGGCGCGCGAACCTGTATTGGTTACACGGAGCGTTACCGCATAATCCGTCCCGGAACGCCTGACGGCCGCATCCGTCCACTCGAAGGTCGTATACCCCAAACCATAGCCGAAAGGATAGGACACCGCCTCCGGAGCATGGGTCGAGAAATAGCGGTAACCCACCCAGATATCCTCCTCGTAACAAGTGAATCCCAGGTTTCGCAGGTGCCGTTCCGGGGCGTCGTCGGCCCAATCGCCGCAGCGCCCCCGATAGTCGAGCGGAAAATTCTTCGATGACGGATGATCCGAATAATCCGCCGGAAAAGTCATCGGCAGCCTTCCCGAAGGCGATACGCGGCCGCTCAAAACATCAGCCATGGCATTCCCGGCTTCCAAACCTCCCTGCCAGGCCAACAAGATAGCGTCGGGAAGTTCCTTCCACGACATGGTTTCGATCACGCCGCCGATATTGAGCACCACGACCACCTTCTTACCCGCGGCATGAAACGCCGAGCAGACCGATTCGAGCAGTTCCCGTTCGGCTTCCGTCAGGTAGAAATCCGATGTAGGACGATCGTTGTATTCACCCGAATTGCGGCCTAAGGCAACGATGGCCGCATCGCTGTCCGCCGCACGCGAAGCGATGAATTCCGGCGTCAGCGTCGTTTCGGGGACAAACCACTTTTCGCCCAAATAACGCAGGGCGTTCTGCTCCGCGAGCAGTGCCTCACCGAAAGACATGTATTTTGCATAGAGATCTGCCGTACGGGTGTTAAGCCGGAATCCGGCGTTGCACAAACCTTCGTCCAAATCGACCGTATAGGCTTTGTTGACGTGTCCGGCGCCCGTACCTCCGGCAATGCAGTCATAGGCATTGACTCCGAACACCGAGAGATTACATCCTGCGGCAAGTGGTAAAGCAGCGCCTTCGTTGCGGAGCAAAACCATGCCTTCCGCTGCCACCTGACGCGATACGGCAGCATGTGCTTCCAAGTCGGGAGTCTCCGACACGGCTTGTTTCCGGAAACGGGGCGTCCGCAGAATATATTCGAGTACACGGGTCACACACCGGTCAACATCCGCCTCGGCGAGTCTCCCGCTGCGCACCGCTTCTACAATCTCTCTCGCCTGAGCCGGTTCTCCCGGCATCATCAGGTCGTTGCCGGCATGTACTTGTGCCACGGTGTTACGTTTTCCGATCCAGTCCGACACGACAAGACCTTCGTAGCCCCATTCGTCGTGCAGAACAGTGGTCAGCAACTCGCGGCTCTCCTGCGTATAAGGTCCGTTGATACGATTGTAGGACGACATGACCGTCCACGGACGCCCCTCCTTGACGGCGATCTCGAATCCTCGCAGATAAATCTCACGCAACGCACGTTGCGACACCCGGGCGTCATTCTGTAAGCGCATCGACTCTTGGTTGTTGGCCGCAAAGTGCTTGACCGAAGTCCCTACGCCTTGCGACTGAATGCCCCGCACCATCGCCGCGCCGCATTTGCCGCTCAGCAACGGGTCCTCGGAATAATATTCGAAATTGCGGCCGCAGAGCGGATGGCGGTGGATGTTCATACCCGGACCGAGAATCACGTCGCAGCCATATTCGAGCACCTCGTTACCCATCGCTGCGCCACAGCGTTCAATAGCCGCCTCGTCCCAGGTCGAGGCGAGCATCGTGCCGATCGGAAAAGCCGTACAGAAATAAGTCCGTGCATCTCCTGCACGTTCCGGATCGATACGAAGGCCCGCAGGACCGTCGGCCATCACCGTTGTCGGAATGCCGTAGGATTCCAAAGAGCGGGTAGTTCCGGCCGAACCGGGAACTGTTTTCAACGTGCGGCCCGTTACAGCGCCCTCGCCAGCGTAACCCTCCATTGAGGTTCCCACCAGCAGGCCGGCCTTCTCCTCAAGGCTCATAGCCGCAACGATCTTCCGGACCGGAGCCTCGCCCAACCGGGGCTTTGCAGACGGAACCGCCACGACCAGCGTCACGGGAAACAAAAACAGTGCGATCAGTAGTTTTTTCATAAAGTATCGATTAACGGTCTGTCGAGGCGTATACCTCGGGAGTATTCAGATAAGTATAGTAATTATCGACATTGCGGCGGGCATCGACATAGAGTTCCGTCATGGTCCCCTCCATCCTGCCTGCGACAAAGAGCGCCGCCCGGACGGTTGTCCCCGCTTTCACGACAAAAGGCCCGTCGTAAAGGTCTGATCCGGGAACCGGGGCCGTACCGTCCAAAGTATAGCGTACTTCGGCGGGATATTTCTCCGTGTCGAGCGTCACCCGGGCCTTTTTGCCTTCGGAAAGCATCTGAGCCGTAATCACAACGTCGTCGCTCAATGGAAAAGCATTGATTCCCCGCGCATGCAGCAACGATACATGAACATTGATACGACGACGGAAATCATTCCACTCACATCGCTCCCGGGGAGTCCAGGCAAGTTCGGAAACAGCCAGCAAACGCGGGAAAATCATGTATTCCAAATGTTTTTCCGTTTCTATAAACTCGGTCCATGTGCAACCCTGTACCCCGATGACGTGCTCTTTGCCGCCGTCATAGATATATTCGACCGAATCCGGCGAAACGAATTCACCGCGAATTATCGATTCATTGTCGGCCGCCTTTGCAGGGGTATCGGGGACGGGATGAAAACCGTACATCTTCCGAATCGGCGAGAAACCGCCCATCGCGCGCGGCTGTGTATGAGGATCGGCCTGATACCAGTCGAAATAGAGGATCTCGCCCGGCGACATGACCACATCGTAACCGCGGTTGGCCGCCTCGATGCCTCCTCGCTGCCCCCTGTAGGAAATTACCGTAGAGGTGGATCGCAGGTTGTTCTTCAGGATTTCATCCCATCCGATCATCGTGCGTCCGTGTTCCGCCAGAAACTTTTCGGCGTGTTCGACCAGATAGCATTGCACCTGGTCCACTCCGCCCAACTCCCTGGCCAGATGCCGGCATCTGGGACAGCTCTTCCAAGCTGTCCGGTCGGCCTCGTCGCCGCCGATATGGATGTATTTCGAGGGGAACAACTCCAGAACCTCGGTCAGGACCTCGTCCATAAATTTCAACGACAGCGGATTGCCGACGCAAAACTCGCCGGAAGTATAGGCCCGGCCCGAGCAGCAGAGCTCCGGATAAGCTGCGAAAACCTCGTCGGAGTGCCCCGGGAACTCAATTTCCGGAATCACCTCGATGAAGCGTTCGGCAGCATAGGCAACGATTCTGCGAATTTCCTCTTTCGTATAGTAACCGCCATAGGCCCCCGGTGTGTCCTCGGGTACATAATGCCTGTCGCCGTAACTCCACCATTCGAGCCAGTCGGACTCCGTACGGAATGCTCCCAGCCGGGTCAGCAGCGGATAAGCGTCGATCCTGATGCGCCAGCCGCCGTTATCCGCCAGATGGAAATGAAATTTGTTAAGCTTGTACCGTGCCATTTCATCGAGGAGCCGGAATATTGTTTCAACGGGGAAAAAGTGCCGCGAAACATCGAGATGAATACCCCGATAACCGAAACAGGGATTATCGATGATTTCCACGCAGGGAATCCCCTGTGCGGTCGCCAACAGGCACAGCGTCTGCCGGCCGTAGAACAGTCCCGCGGAATCCAGGGCCGTAAGGTCAATGCCCCGGCGAGTCACTTTCAGCCGGTAACCCTCCGGACGAATCTCCGGAGCCGAAGGATCGATTCGGCAGGCAACGTACCCATCGCCTGCACGCTCCACGAATCGGGCGCTGTCCGTTTCAAAGTAACCTCCCGTAAAGGTTGCCTCCTGCGGCATCGGCACCAGAATCATTTCGCCGACAGATCTCCGGCAGGCAGTGCCGAAGAACGAAAGAGCGACAATGGAGATTGCAAAAATGAGTTTCATAATCATATCCTATGGATTGAGCCGATTCCATCCACTCTGCCGGGACAAAATCTACCGGGTACGAAAATACTCCTGACATGGATCATGCAGGTCGAATTTTTACCGAAAAACGGTTGTAGGCCCGCTTCTGCGGACAATCAAGCGATTTTATCGCCTTTTTCGTTCAGTCTGTCGATAAATTCCTTGGGAGAGAATCCGAATTTCTTTCTGAAGCACGTACTGAAATATTTCGGGTCGTTGAATCCGGAAGCATAGGCCAGATCGGCAATACGCATCTTCTTCTGCTCTTCGAGCAAATGATAGGCAGCACGCAGTCGCACGTCAATGATGAATGCAGCCGGAGTCAACCCGGTGAGCGATTTGAGTTTTTCGGTAAGAATCGTACGCGACATATTCATTTCACGGGTAAAATCGGCCTGTGCAAATTCGCAATCGTCGATATGCGCATTGACGCACGCCATAGCCTGACGCATGAACTTTTCGTCCATCGAAGTATACTCCAGTTTCTCCACCTCAAAAATCGGCTGGTTGCGGAAATGCAGGCCCCGAATCTCCAATTTTCGGAGTTGATTGACAATCTGAGCGTAGAGCAACTGCAGGTTGAAGGGCTTGGTGACATAGCCGTCCGCCCCCGAATTGTACCCTTCAATCCGGCTTTCGTCGGCATTTTTGGCCGTAAGCAGGATAACCGGAATATGACAGTATTCGAAGGTCTGCTTGATCCGTCGGCACAATTCGATACCGTCCATGCCGGGCATCATGATATCCGAAACGACCAGATCGACCGGCTGTCGGGACAATATACGAAGCGCTTCTTCTCCGTCGGATGCCGTTTCAATTCGGAAATAGGGCGCCAAAAGATTGGAGATCAACAAGAGCAGTTCTTCGTTGTCATCGACGACCAACAGCGTATGGTCAGTGCGTGTGCGGGAGGGGGTATCGGTCATCGCCGCATCGGGCTGCACCGGAACGAATTCTCCGGCCCCTTCGTAAATTTTTTCCGCGGCATCGTCTCCGGTATCATCGTCGATCTCCTCTTCGGTATAAGCATCTCGACCTATGGGTAGCGTGATTCGGAAACAGTTGCCGTCCTGCTCGTCGCTCGACACCCGGATTGAACCTCGGTGGAGGTCGGTGAGATCCTTGACCAACGATAGACCGATACCGGTTCCAATCGTATGGTGTTTCCGGTAATTGCCGTCGTAAAACCGGCGAAAAAGTCCGTCGATAGTCTGCTGGGTCATCAGTTCGCCGCTGTTGGCGACCGAAATGCAGACCGAACAGTCGTCTCCGGTTTCGATCCGGATGATAATTTCACCCTTGTCGGGCGTGTATTTTGCCGCATTGGACAGCAGGTTGTAGACGATCTTATCGAGTTTGTCGGGATCGAACCAGCCGTCGACCTGTTCCGACGAAGCACGGAAATAGACCTTGAGCTGCTTTCGGGCCACAAGCGGGGCAAAAGCTTCCACACACCGGCGAACGAATCCGACGACATCGCCATGCGAAACACGGATTTTCAGATTCCCGCTCTCGACTTTCCGGAATTCGAGTATCTGCTGAATCAGTCGCATCAGCCGCGTCGCATTGGCCGACATGACACCGTAAAGAGTCTGATTGTCCCCTGTGCCGTTGTTCAGGTTCTGGAGCGAAGTAAGAATAATCGTCAGCGGAGTCATCAGTTCGTGAGTGACGTTGGTGAAAAACTGCAATTTGGCATGATTCAGTTCTTCGGTTTTTTGTCGCTCCAACTTCGAAATCTGCACCTCCTGACGCAGCCGGAGCCGGTAGCGCAGGAACCGCACGACCCCATAGGCGAGCACCAGCAGCAGCACGGAATAGATCGTCCAGGCCCACCACGAAAGCCACGGGGCGGGGAGTATCCGCACTGTGAGCGTCCGCTCGTTGCTGCTCCACACGCCGTTTTCCCCGGCAGCCTGCAGACGGAATGTGTAGGTTCCCGGTGAAAGATTGCTGTATGAGGCGAAACGGTGGTGCGAATCGGCCGTAACATACTCCTTATCAAATCCGTCGAGCCGGTATCTAAAAATATGATCGCGCGGATTGGCATAGGAGAGCATCGAGAATTCGATGAAGAAGTTGTTCCGGTCGTGCGTAAGCGTCACGGCATCCGTGTAATCGATATCCCGGAGAGAGATGCGCGATCGTTCCCGTGCGGGAATGGTCCGTAACGAACGATTGTGCACCTTGAAGTCTGTGAGCACGATCGGCAGTCTCGTCTGGTGGGGCTGCGTGCGATTGCCGGTGAATATCATCAGCCCATTCGATCCTCCGAAAGCAATGCGTCCGTAATCGACCTGCGCCGAAGCGTTTCGGTTGAAGAAGAACGACTGCATGTCGGCCGATATAATATAGGTATTGATATGCTCGGGATTGCCCAGGCTGTCCGGCGAAAAGGAAAAGACCGAATTATTCGTGGTAATCCACATCCGGCCGTTTTCATCCCGGGCAATATTGCCGATACCTTTGTTTTCCAGATTCGGGAAAGCCGACACGGCCTTAAAGCTCCCTTCCGAAGGAATACGGACCGCAAGTCCGTCCGCAAAAGTTCCGGCCCAGATACACCCCGTATCGTCGGCCTGCAGGCAATAGACATGATCGGAAATCATGCCGTTGTCGCGTGTATACTGCCTCCAGGTTCCGTCTGCCGTACGGATATGCAGAATGCCCTGACCGTTGGAAGCGATCCAGACATCGCCTGCTTTGTCGCAACAGATGTCGAACACATAAGTCTGATCGAATGGCGTAGCGTATCCGAGCCATTCAGCAGCGGTGTGGAAACGCCCGTCTGTCGATTCGACGTAAATACCTAACCGGGAGCCTATCCACAGATTGCCGTGCGTATCCTCACACAGAGCAATCACGCAGTCGTCCAGAAAGTTCGGCTGGTTGAAATGATTGATCTGCCGAACCTTGTGCTGCGTTTCGTTATACACCCAAATACCGGCGTTTTGCGTTCCGAAATACAGTTCCCCGGTAGTCGAGCGGCGGATGATCGTATTGACGGTCGAAGTGTAAGGAAGCGACTTCAAATCGGGATGCTCGTGGTAATCGACGATTTTACCGCTTCGAATGTTGTATTTTATAAGGCCGAAATCAAGCAGCCCGAACCAGAAGTCGCCGTTTCCGGCGTAATACATACTTCGAACAGAACTCGTGTTGTAACGGGTTCTGATCGGTTCCAGCCGATCGGACTCGAATTTGGTTCCGCTGGTCTGGACCTTGCAGACGCCGCCACCCAACAAACCGATCCACATCAGTCCGTCACGGGTTCGAAGGATCGAATTCACCTCGTTATAGGGCAGGTCTCCCACGTTGTCGCCGGGAAAGAAATTCTGGAACGAATCGGGATTGTCGATGTCGTGGAGGATGCTCAACCCGCTGCGACCACCGATCCAGATGGTATTCTGCTCGGGATTTTCCTCAATATCGTAAATAATATCGTCGAGCAGCGAGTGCGTTCTGCCCGGCACGTGTTTATAATGCACGTAACGGGTCGGTCCCGGGGCCAGAGGATTAACCAGCCGCACCACTCCGGCGCCCCACGTACCCACCCAGATATTACCCGCGACATCACGTGCCAAAACATGTGCTTTACGCAGCACGGCATCGTCGCAAGCATAGGCGCGATCCTCACGGATATCATAACGCAACAAACCCTGATCGAAAGCGGCGATCCACAGGTTCAGTTTGTCATCCTTGATGATGGAGGTGACCGCCTTGACGGGACGACCCGCCGAATTGGAGATCGGGACGGGATGAAAATTACGGTCGAGCGCATTTTTGCGGAAAAGGCCCTTGTCGCCGCCGATCCAGATGCCGTTGCCCGTATCGCACAGAATGACTGCGATGTTGCAATCCGCCAACTCTGGATATTCGTCGGCCACGATGTTTCCCGAAACCTTGTCGAGCCGAAAAAGGCCGTGCTCGGTTCCGATCCACAGGTTCTTGTCGTGGTCCTCGGCAACGACATTGACGAACGTGTTGAACAACCCGTTCGAAACATCACGCATACCGTAGGTGATGGCTCCGTATCCATCGTAGCGGGCCAATCCGTTATAAGTTGGAATCCAGATATATCCATCGGAATCCTGATAAAGTTTGCGCACTTCGTTCGACGGCAGAATGTCGGAAGGTAACGGGGTGAAACGCACCTGAGGAAAAGACTCGGCAGCAACGATCTGTATCTCGGAAAGGACAAATCCGATGCAGACTATGAAAAAACGGGATATAAGAAAGCGACGATGCATAACGGGTATTTTCGGAAACTAAAGTATACATTTTTTTCGGGAAACACAACTGCATCCCGCCGAATTGTACGATCATTTGGCCGAAAGAGAACGGCGCAATACGGCTCAAAACGTCCGGACAACTGCAATTTCGCCTTTATTTCAATAAGGTATCCGTATACGGGAAAGAATCTTTCCGGAAAATATTCAACCCCGCGGCCGATAAAAATTCATTCTTTTGTAACTGCTTTCCCAAGTCCCCTAAAGAACGAACCGACCCTGATAACGATATGACAACAAAAACAGATCTTGTACGTCGAATAGTATCTTTGGCGTTTATGTTGCCGATACTCTGTGCCTGCGGCCGAAAATGGACGGTCGAGCCGCATGACACCTACTGTCTGATTCGGCAAGACGGAGGACAGACTCTGGGCTATTTCCCCGGATCCGGCGTCCGTATCTTATATTCCGACGGATACGCTTTCAAAGACCTGAACCGAAACGGGATTCTCGACTGCTACGAAGATTGGCGGTACACCCCGGAAGAACGGGCGGAAGACCTTGCAAAGCGACTCTCCGTCGAAGAGATTGCCGGATTGATGTTATACAGTTCCCATCAGGCCGTCCCGACGGATTCGGTAGGTTACTGGTCCTCGACCTACAACGGGACCTCACTCCGGGAAAGCGGACTTCCCCACTCGGCTGTTTCGGACAAACAGCGGAAGTTCCTCCGGGACGACAATCTCCGGGCCGTGCTCGTCGTCCGGGTTGAAAGTCCCCGCATTGCAGCCGAATGGAACAACAACATGCAGGCCTTCGTCGAAGGCCTCGGACAAGGCATTCCGGTCAATATCAGTTCCGATCCCCGGAATGAAACCCGAGCCTGGGCCGAATACAACGCAGGGTCAGGAGGAAAGATTTCGTTGTGGCCCAGTCCGCTCGGGCTGGCCGCTACGTTCGACCCCGAACTGGTCGAAAAGTTCGGACGGATCGCATCCGCCGAATACCGCGCCTTGGGTATCGCCACAGCGCTGTCGCCGCAGATCGATCTGGCGACCGAACCCCGGTGGAACCGGTTCTACGGTACCTTCGGCGAAGACCCCGATCTGGACACCGATATGGCGCGGGCCTATATCGACGGATTCCAGACCTCCGTCGGAGCTGCCGAGATTGCGGACGGCTGGGGGTATGAAAGCGTCAATGCCATGGTCAAACATTGGCCGGGCGGCGGCCCGGAAGAAGGCGGACGGGATGCCCATTTCAGCTTCGGGAAATACACTGTTTACCCCGGCGGAAATTTCGAGCAACACATCCGGCCCTTTGTGGAAGGAGCTTTCCGCCTCAACGGCAAGACACGAAAGGCCGCAGCCGTCATGCCCTATTATACGGTTTCCCACGGGGTGGACCCCTCGGGAAAAAAGGTCGGCAACGGTTTTAGCAAATATATCGTCACCGATCTGCTGCGGAACAGATACGGATACAACGGCGTCGTCTGCACGGATTGGGGCATCACGCACGACTATTCCAGCATCGAGGAGGCTGACGGCAAATGCTGGGGAGTGGAGGCATTGAGCATCCCGCAGCGGCATTACGAAGCGCTCAAAGCCGGAGTAGACCAGTTCGGCGGCAACAACGACAAAGGTCCCGTGCTGGAAGCCTACCGAATGTGGACCGCCGAATTCGGCGAAAAATCTGCCCGGGAGCGGTTCGAACGTTCCGCCATAAGGTTGCTGCTCAATATTTTTCGGACCGGTCTGTTCGAAAATCCCTATGTAGACCCGGACCGGACGGAAGCGACGGTCGGGAATCCGGAATTTATGCAAGCCGGTTACGAAGCGCAGCTCCGGTCGGTCGTCCTGCTGAAAAACCGGGCGGGAACCCTGCCCGCATCGACCCGCCGGAGCGTATATCTGCCCGAATGCGGACAATCCCGCCTACCTGTAGACACCTCTTTGGTCAAACAATATTACGAATTGGCAGAAAGCCCCGAAAATGCCGACTTCGCGATCGTTTTTATCGACGAACCCGACGGAGGCTGCGGATACGATGCGGCCGATCGGGAAAAGGGCGGCAACGGTTATGTCCCGATCAGCCTGCAATACGGCGACTACACGGCCCGCCACGCACGCCCCGAGAGTATTGCCGGCGGGGACCCGAAAGAACCGTCCATCGACCGGAGTTACCGCGGGAAAACCGTCCGGAGTTCCAACCGGGAAGAGTTGAAACGGGTACTCGGAACGAAACGGCAGATGGGAGACAAGCCCGTCGTGGCTGTCGTTTCCACGACCAGACCGTTCGTTCCGGCCGAATTCGAACCTTCGGCCGATGCCATACTGCTTGCTTTCGGGGTACAGCGTCAGGCCGTGCTGGATATTATCTCCGGCCGGCGGGAACCGTCGGCACTTCTGCCGATGCAATTGCCCGCAGACATGAAAACCGTGGAACAGCAGCATGAAGACGTTCCGAAAGATATGGTTTGTTATACGGACTCGGAAGGAAATACATATGATTTCGCTTTCGGGCTCGACTGGAAAGGTGTCATCCGGGATGCAAGAGTCGAAAAATACAAATAGTCAAGAAATCGCATGAAGAAGCTGTTTTCAATTATTGCACTTTGCCTCGTCGGTACCGCGACGAACGCCCAGGCCCCTTATGCCCAGTTTCAGGGCGGCATGATCGGCTGCATAGAGCCGCAGGGCTGGATCGAGGAATTCCTCCACCGCCAACAAACGGGACTTACGGGACATCCCGAGGCGATGTCCTATCCGTACGACTCCTGCCTTTGGGCGGGTGAGATCGGACGTAACACCGAAACCTACGGAAGCGACTGGTGGCGCTACGAGCAGACAGCCTATTACACCGACGGTCTGCTCCGCCTGGGTTACCTGCTCGGTGATCGGGAGATGATCGCCAAAGCCGAGGAGGGGATTCGCTACACGCTGGCCAACGCATCGTCCACAGGTGTTTTGGGCAACAAAGCGATTGAGTCGATGTGGCCCATGTGTGTCTACTTCCGGGTGCTGCAAGCCTATTACGAGCGCACGGGCGATCCGGCGATCCCCGCAGCCTTGGAAAGGCACTACATGAACTTTACGCAGGAGCAGGTCGAGAAATGGCGCAACATCGTCAGCATCGAGGGAATGTTGTGGACTTATGGCAAAACCGGCAATGCGAAGTTGCTGGATATTTGCGAAAGAGCCTACAATGGCGGAAAATTCGGGGACCTGACGCCCGCAGTCGCGGCCGGCGACGAACGGTTCGTCATGCATGGCGTCACCTGCATGGAAGAACTGAAACTCCCGATGCTGCTCTATGCCTATACGGGCAAACGATATTACCTGGACCTTGCACTCAACGCCGAACGCAAACTCACCCGCGACCACATGCTCCCCGACGGCGTTCCGGCCAGTGCAGAAGCGCTCGTCGGAAACGGGAACGTTATCAACAGTCACGAAACCTGCGACATTTCCGACTACACCTGGACGCTGGAGCAATTTCTCCTGACCACGGGCGAAGTCCGGTGGGCTGACAAAATAGAAAAAGCGGTCTTCAATGCCGGACTAGGAGCCGTTACCAAGGATTTCCGATCGTTGCAGTATTTTTCGTCCGTCAATCAGGTAATCGCAACGGGGCGTTCAAATCACAACGAATTCTTTCACGGTTCGACCTGGATGGCCTTCCGGCCGACGCATGAAACGGAGTGCTGCGCCGGAAACGTTCATCGTTTCATGCCCAATTACGTCGCACATATGTGGATACGCGGAAAAGACGGCTCTATTGCCGCCGCGCTCTACGGACCTTCGGCCGCAACATTCAAACTGCCGAACGGCCAACAATGCCGTATCGTACAGCAAACCTCATACCCGTTCGACGGAGAGATCGAGTTCTCCTTCGGTCTGAAAAACAGGACGAATATTTCGTTTCTGCTGCGCATTCCCACATGGTGCAGGGATGCCAAAATATATGTTAACGGCAAACTGTGGCGAGACGCATGTCCTGCCGGCACGTTCGTGACTCTCCGGCGCAAATTCAGGAACGGCGACCGGATTCGGTTGTGTCTCGGCATGCAACCCGCCATGAACACCGTTCCCGGACAGGGAATCTATGTGCAGCGCGGACCTTTGCTCTTCTCCTATCCTGTTCCTCAACGGAAAACAGCCGACCGGACGGTCTATGCGAATATGAACGGCAAAGTTCCCGGCAACCCCGAATTCGAATGCTGGAACATCGAGCCAGCCGGATCCTGGAACTATGCCCTTTGCTCCGATCCGGTCATACCCCTGAAGGTCGTTCGGACAAAATCCGCAGCCACAGGAAGCTATCCGTTCGATCCGAAACATACGCCCGTGAAAATCTCGGTTCCCGTCAAACAGATCGACTGGGAATTGGAAAAAGGACGCTACACGCCGCGTCTTCCGACCAAAGGGATAGCCTGCGCCGTATCCGACTGTATCGAATACCTCGAACTGATTCCCTACGGATGCACGGAACTCCGGCTTACTGTGTTCCCGCAATGCAATTAAGAATTCAAACCGAACCCGAAATGAACATTTTCCCGCTCCGACTTCTCGTCAACCGGACGATCCGAACCCTTTGTCCTGCACTCCTGCTGCTACCGATAGCCTGTAATGAAAGCGGACTCACGATCCGCGTCATCGATCCTTTGACCAATGTTCTTCCCGGAATCGTTTGCCCTCCTGCCGGGGACGATACCGTCCGCGTGGCCCGCGGCGAGAACGCCGTTCTGCAATTCGTTATCTCCGCAGACGACTCCGTCGCGGCAATGAATCCTGTCCTCCGGAGTCTCAAAACAAAGCAGGGAGCTTCGCTCGACAAAGCCGTTCTGGGCTGGGTCCGGAACGTACAGGCTTCCCACGCCTACGTGCCGGCGGCCCCCGACGCCCTGCAATCACCGTCCGGAGAATATCCCGATCCCATTCTGACCGACACCACCGTATCTATCGCCGCAGGCGGGACCGCTTCTCTCTGGTTGGACATTCCGATTCCGGCCGATGCCGAAGCGGGGCTTTACGAAGGATCGGTACGCATTTCCGGGCTAAAGAACGGAAAACGGATCGTTGCCGACCGACAATTCACCATACAAGTTTATCCGGTCACGCTTCCCAAGCAGTCGTTATTGGTTACCAACTGGTATTTCCCCGATAAATTCTCTTTTATGAACGACAACGAATACGTGGAGGACGATTCACCGGCCTATTGGGAATGTATGCGGCAGCTCGTCGAAACCGCCTCGGCCTATGGTCAGAACGTCTGGTTGCTCTACGAAACGGGAACGCCGGTTCCGACAGCCGA
>ERZ824600.871-NODE-871-length-42398-cov-14.166143_pt1 | contig 42398 bp, 35 predicted proteins | sample MGYA00519933_ERZ824600 | MGnify/ENA primary metagenome ERZ824600 (study PRJEB31778, sample SAMEA3449178) | human gut metagenome | biome: human gut; feature: human-associated habitat; material: faeces | place: United Kingdom | collected 2010/2012 ... | reverse complement strand
CTCGTGAAGGTGATCTTGGCGATGTTGAGTTTATCCTTCAGCAGGTCGTAGACAATCTTGATCATCCCCTCAACCGTCAGCGTCTCCTTCGTGACTACCAAACGGCAATCGGGATAGGCCGTGGCCAGCTCCGTCTTGAAGGCCGGGCCCTTCATCTTGTTCTGCGGGTGTCCGTTGCGGATGCCCTGCTTCTCGTAGACGTCCAGAACGGCCGGCAGCAGCGGATCATCCTCGCGCAGAACCAGTGCGTGGTCGAAATTCCGGAGCACGTCCCACGCTACCTTCTGAATCTCGTTGCAGGGGTAAACCATGTTCACACCCGCTTCGATGCTATCCTCCACTTCGATGGTCAACTTTCCCGTGTGGCCGTGGAGATACTGAGCCTCTCCTTGAAAACCGTAGAAACGGTGTGCATACTGCAGATCGAATGTTGTGATACTTCTCATAACAAATTGCGGTTTTAAGTTAGACATTCTTTTTCAGTGTTACCTGTACCTGTACTTTACCGATCTCCTCCGTCGGGAAGTGCTTGCGTTCGAGGTATTCGCGGATCAACTGCGAGAGCTCCGGATCCGCATAGTCCTCGATCGACTTGCCGTCGAAGAGGTGATGGTGCTCCGCCACCGTGATGTCGTAGTAGCACTTCCCGGTGTCGGGGTGATAGATGAACGACAAAATGTTTGCCGAACGGAAGCTGTCCAAAATCCGATAGATGGTCGAAACGGTCACCTCCTTGTTGCGGGACTGGACCCGTTCGATGATGTCCTCCACCGTGGCGTGGCGCAGCTCCTGCATCGCCTTGTAGACCTCGCGCCGCTGCGGGGTCAGCTTCAGCCCCGCCTCCTTGATTCTTTGCAGTCCTTCGTTGTTCATCGCTTTGTTCGCTTCTCTGGTGCAAACATAATGCAAATAATTCGCAATTGCAAATATTTTGCATTTATATTTTCGGATTTAGGGTAAGATCCCCCTCAGACACCTCCACGACCATTCCACCGATCAAGTGCACCAGCAGACCGTATCCAGATTTCGAAGTTTGCCAACTGCCTCAACGATTGTTGCCGCCTGCACGGACAAATCCCTCCAAGCGGCAGCCCTTTTATCCTCCGAAACGCACTATTTGGAGTAACCGGGTAAACGATATTTTTTTATATTTGTGACGATTCGATATATGACCGATATATGAAATTCGAGGCTAAACATCTGTTCATCCTGTTGTTGCTGCTTTCGGTGGTGATTCAATGCGCGTTCGGCAATTTCCCGTTTGCCTTTTTCGCCTTTCCGCTGGATGCACTCATAGCCCTGCTCTGGATTGCAGGAATGGTGTATGCCTATAAGGAAAAGCGATCTTCCCAGTTCGTTCAGATGTGGCTCTCGCCGCAATGCACCTATTGGACGCTGGGCTGGCTTGTGGCAGGCAGTCTGGTCATCGGGCTCTTCCCGCAGCTCTCGGCCGCGGAAGCTGCCGAACGTTCGGGGCTGCTCGCCCGGCTGGGTTGTTATCACTTTACAACCTCATGGATCTTTGTAGTTGGGCTGTTCGCCCTGCTGACCCATCTGGGGATGATCACCCTGCGGAGAGGCTTCCGCCCGGGGCGCAACCGCTGGCGGTTCGTCCTCAACCATGCCGGTCTGTGGCTGGCACTCTTTGCCGGAGTGGTGGGAAGCGCCGACGAACAGACGGTGCGCATTCCTGTTTTTCGCGACAAGCCCAATAACGAAGCATTTACCGATGAAGGGGCCAAGATCTACCTGTCTAAGGAGCTGCAGTTGAACGATTTCACGGTAGAGCACTATTCTAACGGAGTTCCGCGCCACTTCTTTGCCGAGATCTCGATCGACGGGAAGCCGGCCCGTCTGGAGGTAAACCACCCCTATGCGGCAAACTGGGCAGATGACTATTACCTGACATCATACGATGTGCAATCGGAGCAGCCGCAGTATTGCGTGGTTCAGATCGTGCGACAACCCTTGAAATACGTCATGTGGATAGGTATTATAATGATGTTGTGCGGAGGCTGTCTGTTGTTCGTATCCGGACCGAATGGACAAAACAAAGAGCTTTCTGAAACATCGCGATGAGGTGAGACGTATAAAATTAGATGTGTGTAGAAATGATGTTCACGTGGTATAATTTCGATTGGTTCGCGCTGGTCTCCATCGTACTGTGGGCGGCCGGCGCTGTGGTTGCGTTGTTCGCCGGGGGACGGCGCCGCTGGGCCATTCTGCTGACCGGGCTGGGCACGCTGGTCTTCGCGACATTCATTGCGGGATTCTGGATCTACATGCAGCGTCCGCCGCTGCGCACCATGGGCGAAACCCGTCTGTGGTACTCCTTCTTCATGAGCGTATCCGGACTGCTGACATACATTCGCTGGCGATATCCATGGATTCTCAGCTTCTCGACGGTGGTGGCGACGGTCTTCGCCCTCATCAACATTCTGAAGCCCGAGATCCACGACCAGACGCTGATGCCCGCCCTGCAGAGCCCGTGGTTCATCCCGCATGTCACCGTCTACATGTTCTCCTACTCGGTACTGGGATGCGCCTTCATCCTGGGCTGCATGGGGCTCATCAGGCACCGTGCCGATTACCTCGAGGCGACAGACAAGCTGGTCTACACCGGACTGGCCTTTCTGACCGTCGGCATGCTCACCGGCTCGATCTGGGCCAAGGCGGCTTGGGGCCACTACTGGAACTGGGACCCGAAGGAGACATGGGCTGCGGCGACGTGGGCAGGTTACCTGCTGTATGTTCACCTGCGTCTGTTCCGCAAAAACGCCTCACGGCCGCTCTACTGGATTCTGATTGTCTCGTTTCTGGCGCTGCAGATGTGCTGGTACGGTGTCAACTACCTCCCGGCGGCCCGGCAGAGTGTTCACATGTATTCACGTTCTTAATTATATAACCGGTTGTTTAACTTGAATTCATTTGTTATGAAAAAAGGCTTAAAGATTACCCTATCCGTGCTGGTAGTGATAATCGTGCTTTGCGTCGTCTACCGACTGGTGAACAAGGCTCCGTCGGCCGACCTCGAAAGCAATGCGCAAATGGAGGAGATTGTGGCGAGCAGCGGATGTATCTCCTGCCACTCGGCCGATCCGAAGCTGCCTTTCTATGCCAACTTCCCGGTAGTGGGCAATCTGGTGCAGAAGGATGTCCGTCTGGGGCACCGTTCGTTTGACATGGCTCCGATGATGGAGGCGCTGAAGAACGGCGAAAAGATCAACGAAGTGGACCTGGCCAAGGTCGAGAAGGTGATTGCCGACGGAACGATGCCGCTGGCCAAGTACTACCTGATACACTGGGGCGCGTCGCTGACCGGCAAGGAGACGCAGATGGCTCTCGCATGGGTAAAGTCGCAGCGTGAGGCTTTCTATCCCAACCCGCTGGCCGACCAGGAGTGGGCCAACGAGACGGTGCGTCCGATTCAGGACTCGGTTCCGGTGGACATCCGCAAGGTTGAGCTGGGCAACAAGCTCTACAACGATACCCGTTTGTCGGCCGACAACACCATTTCGTGCGCCTCGTGCCACGGTCTGAACACGGGAGGTGTCGACAACAAGGCCTTCTCCGAAGGTGTTGGCGGACAGCTGGGCGGCGTGAACGCCCCGACGGTCTTCAACGCCTACTACAACTTCGTGCAGTTCTGGGACGGACGTGCCGCCACGCTGGCCGATCAGGCTGCCGGCCCTCCGGTCAACCCGGTGGAGATGGCCTGCAAGTCCTTCGACGAGATCTGCGAGAAGCTGAAGGCTGACGCCGCATTCAGCAAGGAGTTCACGGAGGTCTATCCCGACGGCATCAACCAGGCCAACATCACCAACGCCATCCAGGAGTTTGAGAAGACGCTGCTGACGCCCAATTCGCGCTTCGACAAGTACCTCAAGGGCGACAAGACGGCCATGAACGCCGACGAGATCGCCGGATACGAGCTCTTCAAGAAGTATGACTGCGCAACGTGCCACGTCGGTGAGAATATGGGCGGACAGTCGTACGAGTTGATTGGCATCAAGCGCGATTACTTTGCGGACCGCGGCACGGAGCTCACCAACGAAGACAACGGCCGCTACAAGGAGACCAAGGAGGAGCGTGACCGCCACCGCTTCAAGGTGCCCGGCCTGCGTAACGTTGCCCTGACGGCCCCCTACTACCACGATGCCACACAGGCTACGCTTGAGGATGCCGTCGTCTCGATGGCCCGCTACGAGGTGGGTGAAGAGTTGACACAGCAGGAGGTCGACCGGATGGTTGCCTTCCTGAATACCCTGACCGGAGAATACCAGGGCAAGCTGCTGACCAACGACAACTATCCCGAGACGAAATAAGGCTCTGCGCGCGGAAAGTGGTTCTGGGCACTGTCTCAGGCCGTCCGACAGAGCGACACTTTTTCAGCCCGACACGTTGCAGCGTGCCGGGCTGATTTTTCGCTTGCATCAGAACCGTTAAGTCCCGGCGAAAGAGCCCTCCACCGAAGCTTAGAGATCGAGTCAAAATACGGTCTTTGCTAATGCAGCTCACCCTCGGGCAACCCGGACCGAAGATTGGTCAGGCACCATTACAGTTTTATTCCACCCAGGTCGAAATTGGCTCGTCACGTCTTACGAAAGTATCACCCTCCTTTACATACAAGATTTCATCGCCCGTCCACCAGCTTGTTCGGCGATAGACTATAATCGCATTCCTGGTGATTCGGATCGCATTGATCTTCGGAAATGTCTCGAACCACCAATAACCGCCCCAATGGCCGTATTTCACAGGCACATACTGCGATAGCATCTGTACATTGTCCTGTTTTATTGAAGAGGCCTTGCCGTCCAATCCGCCAACAAAATTCGACAACAGTTTATCGATGTCTATCGTCAGATATAGGCCATTCTTAGGCAATGGCGGCACTATCATAACGCTATCAATACACTTTTTCTCGTTGAACTCAAGTTTGTACAGTCGTTTATATGTCGTGCCAACCTTCATATCGTATCTCTCAATACGTATACTGTCAAAAACCACACAATATCGAGGCGTAATTCCGTCATCCTCATCAGGTTCCGCGTTATGCGACATAAATTCCGTTTCCAGAACCTTTGCAATCACGCTGTCTGTTATTTCGACATATTGTGCAATGCTGTCCGAATAATTTTTCCACTCCTCGAAAAAGGCAGCCAGATTCTCCTTTTCCAGCTTGCGATATTTGGATATAAAATCCTGCCCGTTACAGCATAACGAGAATGCCACACATACCAATGTAAAGATACTCCTTATCATAACCCGTAAAATTATGGTTAATGATCAACACTTCCCCGCCCTCCGAGTTTTTGCATTGGCAACAAATTCCAATCGCACCGCCATGTTCCCAGCCCCGCCCCGTTTTTAACGGACAACCTTGCCTTTAGATGCAAATTCAGGTTGACTGCCTTAAAGTTAGCAATATATTATATAATTTGAAGCATGTTTTCATAAAAGAGTTGTAAATTAGCGTTGCAGAATATAAAAAACTACGCTCCCCATGAGACTTTCTCTCCTGTTTCTTGCTGTTCTGCTGATATCGGCAGGCTGCGGCAACTCCCGCTCTACGGCCCAGAACGAGAGCAACACCGATAACACATCTGTAAATCAAATAGATTCGAGCATATATATTAAACCAACCAATAAGTCATCAGTTATGGAACTTGCGCAAAAGATCAAACAGTTGGGCAAAAACAGCATTGTTCTGGACATATGCAAACGCGAAAATTACAAATTATGCGGTTCCCGCTTCGGAGGGTTGCCAGATGTTCCGGCCGGGTTTGAATGGCCTACCTACACAAGTCAGAATTCATACGACAAGGGGCAAACCTATGCATTGGACTTCATGTTGCAGGTGAACTGCGCCGACCTGGCCAAATATGATACGGATCACCTGCTTCCGGATCACGGCTTGTTATTGTTCTTCTACAGTATGGCTTCCGAGGTCTCGGGCGACAACCCAACCGAGAAAGATGCTGCCCGCGTATATTGGTTCGAAGACCTCTCTGCCCTGGCACCGATCGACGAGGCGGCTGTCCCGAAGGATTACCAGCCATACCCGATAACAAGAATATCGGCTTCGCAGGAGATGTCATTACCTACCGTAGCGGACTACTTCGACATTGATCAAACGACTTACGAAGAGTATGAAGCTGCCGAGGCTGAATTGGATATCGATGAAGAGCGGGTAAACTCATCGAGAATGCTTGGCTGGCCGGTCCCTGCACAGGGCAGTATGAATGTATTTTGCGAACTGCTCGAACAGGGATATGACCTCTTGGATTATAACAATATTCCCAAGGATGTCAAAGAGCAGGCCGAAAAGACAGCATTCGACAACTGGGTCCTGCTCCTGCAGTTGAATACCGTGGAAGAGGGAGAAGTTGCAACTTTCGGGGATGACGGCACTCTGTTTTTCTTCATCCCGAAAGAGGATTTGCTCGCCCGCCGGTTCGACCGTGTATGGATGCAGATGCAGTGCTACTAAGAACCTCTACCATACGGACTAAAACAAAACGTTTATGAAAAAGACCCTGTTTTATTACATGTTGCCTGCGCTTGTTTTTGCCTCGTGCACACGTGACCGAAGCTACACTGTCGAAGCCGAAGTCGATCCTTCGTACAACGGCAAAACCGCCTACATGCTCGATTACCACGACGGATCGGTTGTCGACAGCACGGTTGTCGCCGACGGCAAATTCATCTTTTCGGGCAGCATCTCCCGCGACTCGATCCGTCGCATCGACCTCGAACGCGAATATGCCAACCTGATCCTCGAACCCGGGCAGATCGTGGTCGACCTGGAGCGGCACATGGCCGAAGGGACGCCGCTCAACGATGCCAAGAACGGCTATCAGATACTTTTCGATTCGCTGTGGGATGCACTGGATAATGCGTGCAGTGCTATCAGACAGGACTCGACCCTCGACACCCAGACGCAGAACGCCCGCATTGACGAAACATCGGATGCCGGCATTTCCGGTTTTGCGGAGTTAATGCGCCCGTATGTTTCGCGCGACGACGCTCTCGGCGCCTATGCCTTATGGGACTGGGCGTTCACGGCCCGCACGCCGGAGGAATTCGACATCCTCTATACCACAGCCTCGGAATATGCACGGAATTTCGGCCCCATACAGCGTCTGGCCGCCGACTTCGAGATGCAGCGAAAAACCGCCGAGGGAGAACCCTTCACCGACTTCACGATCCCAACTGGTTCGGCCGACTCGACTTCCGTAAGCCTCTCGGATTACGTCGGCCGCGGGCGGTACGTGCTGGTTGATTTCTGGGCATCGTGGTGCGGGCCGTGCCGCGACGAGATGCCTACGCTGCGCGAGGTGTGGGAACGGTATGACCGCAGCGAGTTCGAAGTGCTTGGCGTGGCCGTCTGGGACCGCCGCGACGCAACGCTGAAGGCGATCGATGAACTTGGAATCACGTGGCCGCAGATTCTCGATGCCGGAAAGATCCCGACCAAGCTGTACGGCATCAACGGCATTCCGCACATCATCCTGTTCGGGCCGGACGGGACGATCGTGGCCCGGGGGCTGCGTGGCGAGAACCTGAAGGCGCGGTTGGCCGAACTGCTCGACCAGGAGTCCTGACAGACCGCCCCATACAACAGACCTTCCACCTTCGTCCAGACCCGAATATTTCGGAATTGCTGCTCGTGGGGGGGGGAGTAAAATATGCAAGCATCTGAATATATTATTAAAACACAACACAGATCTACATGAAAGCCTACACATATGTCAGCCGCGGAGAGTTCGCGCTGCTCGACAAGCCGCAACCCGAGTTGCAGGGTCCCCGCGACGCCATCGTACGGATTACGCTGGCAAGCATCTGCACGAGCGACCTGCACATCAAACATGGCAGCGTACCGCGGGCCGTTCCGGGCATTACGGTCGGACACGAGATGGTCGGCATAGTCGAACAGTGCGGGGAAGAGGTCCACAACGTCCGGCCCGGGGATCGCGTAACGGTCAATGTCGAGACATTCTGCGGGGAGTGTTTCTTCTGCCGGCACGGCTACGTGAACAACTGTACCGACCCGAACGGCGGCTGGGCCCTCGGCTGCCGCATCGACGGCGGTCAGGCCGAATACGTCCGCGTACCATACGCCGACCAGGGTCTCAACCGCATTCCCGATACGGTCAGCGACGAACAGGCCCTGTTTGTCGGGGATATCCTTGCCACGGGTTTCTGGGCCGCGCGTATCTCCGAGATCAAACCGGATGATACGGTACTCATCATCGGTGCAGGCCCCACGGGTATCTGCACGCTGTTATGCAGCATGCTGCACCGTCCGAAGCAGGTCATCGTCTGCGAGAAGTCGCCCGAACGGGCCCGCTTCGTACGGCAGCACTACCCTGCCGTGACGGTTGTTTCGCCTGATGAGTGCCTCGAAACGGTGCGCCGCTCCAGCGACCGCGGCGGGGCCGACGTGGTGATCGAGGTTGCCGGGGCGGACGAGACATTCCGGCTGGCCTGGGAGTGTGCACGCCCGAATGCGACGGTAACCGTTGTAGCACTGTACGACAAGCCCCAGCTGCTGCCCCTGCCCGACATGTACGGCAAGAACCTCACCTTCAAGACGGGCGGTGTGGATGGCTGCGATTGTGCCGAGATACTGCGTCTGATCGAACAGGGCCGCATAGACACCACGCCTCTGATCACCCATCGTTACACACTCTCGGATATCGAACGGGCCTACCGGCTTTTCGAAAACCGGGATGATGGCGTGATCAAGGTTGCAATCCGCCCATAGCGACGTAACTCACTGATCTCACATTATTTACAATATTACAACACCGCTCACCAGCCCTTTCGGCGGAGGTGGCTTTATCTGTTGCCGGCGCATGTAACTAAATTTTTTAGTTGAAAAACTATTGATTTTAGTTGCATGTGAAGTTTTTTTAGTTACCTTTGCATTGTGACAACCGGTAAGAGCCATGTGAATCGTCATTCTCTGCAACCGCCCGAAGGCAGCGGAGAGACTCTCCGGATACAAACCCGATTGCCACGCAACAAAAAAACGAAACAGAATGGAAAAACTGACACGTCGCGAAGAGGAGCTGATGCAATGCTTCTGGGCCCACGGACCGCTCTTTGTCAGAGAACTGGTCGACCTGGCTCCCGAACCCAAACCGCATTTCAATACGATCTCGACAATGGTCCGCACACTCGAGACGAAAGGTTATGTCGGCCACAAGGCCTTCGGGAATACCTACCAGTATTACCCGCTTGTCGACCAAGCCGCCTTTTCCCGCCGCACGCTCGGAAACGTCATCGACCGTTATTTCAAGCATTCGAGTCTCGGAGCCGTGTCGGCGCTGGTCGAAGAGGAGCGGCTCTCGGTGGATGAACTGCGCGACCTGATCGAGCGCATCGAACAGCAAAACAGAAAATAAGATGGTCGCAGCACTCCTGACATACATCCTCAGAACAGCCGCCTGCCTGGCAGTGTTCTATCTGTTCTTCAAGCTCCTGCTCAGCCGCGAGACCTTCCACGCCTTCAACCGGCGGCTGGTTCTGGCGGCAACGGCACTGGCATTCGTACTGCCGTCGTGCGTCATCACCATTCACCGCACAATGCCACAGCCGGCACCGGTCTCAGCAGTTGCACCCGCCCCGGCAACAACATTACAGACCGATTCAGACATTCTGGCCACAGAACTCATCTCGACGCAGGCCAACCCGTTGTCCACTCTCCCGTCCGGACAACTGCCGACGGCCCCCTATCACGTCACTCCGGCCCCGGAAAGCATCTCACAACCTGCACCGGCATCATCCGTATCGGCCAGCCCACAGGGCGGACTTCGCAACCTCCCGTGGCTGCAGATCGCAGCATCGATCTATATCGCGGGCGTCATTGCGGTTATCCTGCTCACGGTGCGTTCAGCCGTCTCCCTCAGGAGGCTATCCCGTCAGGGACACAGCGAACGTCTCTCGGACGGCACAACACTCGTGCGCATGAACGACGACATTACACCCATCAGTTGGGGGCATCACATATTGATTTCGGAACACGACCTGTCGGAAAACGGAACAGCCATACTGGCCCACGAACAGGCTCACGTACGTCTGCACCACTCGCTGGATCTGGCATTCATCGACCTTGCGGTGGCGCTGCAATGGTTCAATCCGGCGATTTGGCTTTTGCGGAGCGAGTTGCGGGCCATACACGAATATGAGGCCGATGCGGCAGTTCTGAACAGCGGAGTCGATGCGCGGAGCTACCAACTGTTACTCATAAGAAAAGCTGTCGGCGGGAGGTGGTACTCGATAGCCAACAGCTTCAATCACAGCAAACTTAAAAATCGTATTACCATGATGTTACGTAAAGAATCGTCGCGGCGGATGCGAGTTCGCGCACTCCTTCTGCTGCCACTCACGGGCCTTGCGCTCGGAGCCTTTGCCGAAACGGCCTATGATCAGTCTGAAGGCAAAGTTACAAAAGAATCGGTAAAAGTCATTGCCGAAGAGGAAAATATTGTTTCGCCGGCATCGGAGCGGGTCACCCTGTCGGAAGATCTTGCCGGGCTGACGGAGCGGCATATTGCAGCAAATGAGGCATCCGTTTCGGACGCTGTGTCAGAGGTTGTTTCCGGGCGGGCAAATCTGGACACCATAATAATCATACAGAACGACACGGCTATTATCGTTCCCGAAGGGCTCAGCGAGATATCCGACGAAAAGAGAGCCGAAATCGAGGACTATTTCAACAGCGACGAGTGGAAACAGGCTGTCGAGAAGCTGGAGAAGATGGGCGAATATTTCGAGAGTGACGAGTGGAAGCAGAAAGCGAAGGTCCTGGAAGAGTCGGGCAAGAGGCTGGAGGAGTATTTCAACAGCGCCGAATGGAAACAGCAACAGCAGGAGCTGGAACAGTTGGGCAAATATTTCGAGAGCGACGAGTGGAAATCGTCCATGAAGCAGCTCGGGGATTATTTCAACAGCGATGAATGGAAATCATCCATGAAGCAGCTCGGGGACTATTTCAACAGCCAGGAATGGAAGGATACCCAGAAGACGCTTCAGGCCCTCGACAGTCTGGATCTGGAGTCAGCATTACAACCTGTTAACGACTACTTCAACAGCGAGGAGTGGCAAGCCTACGTAAAGGATTCTCAAAACGACGATACGCCCGAAGCCAGAGATCAGTCGGAGAGTGATCCGGCCTCTTCAAAATAGATTTCGTCACTAAACCCTACGCATCGAATATTCTCATCTCACTCACACATATGCATTAATCAGGTCAGCTCCTCGCAGGCTATTGCGCCTCGCGAGGAGCCTCCTTTTTACCATGCAACGGAGACATCGCCTTGAACGGCATGCACAATAAAATCGTCGTTGCGACAGTTTGTCTTGCATGAGAAGCTTCAAACCGTCTGCTCCGGCATGCTCGTCCCGGTATCATTTTTGCGATGATTCCGGCAACAATCCGTTCCATGTCAGGTCTCTGCGCAACTCCATCAGGGCGGCGGCAGATTCCGGCGACAGAAACGGAGAGACCTTTTGGAGGGCAGACCTTTTCGAAACCTTACACCATGAAACTTATCCTTAGCGACAAGCCTATTCCAGAAATTCGTGTCGACGGCAGACAGACACACTATTTCGACCTGGCGACAATGAAGATCTCGCCATGCGTCGGGTGTTACGGATGCTGGACCCGCACTCCGGGCAAATGCGTCATACGCGACGACGCAACCAGGGTATATCCACATATCGCCCAGAGCGACAGGGTACTGTATATCACACGTGTCAGGTACGGATGCTACGACAGCGTCATGAAACGGATGCTCGAACGTGCCATTCCGGTACAACAGGCCTTCATCCGCATCCATAACGGCGAGACACACCACGTACAACGGGCCGTAGTCCCCAAACAGGCAACCATAATTGCCTATGGCGACCTGACCGACGAAGAGAAGGATATCTTCTCACAACTTGTTTCGCGGAACTCACAGAACATGAATTTTGCGAGTTTCCGCATCATTTTCACAACCGAAGCTCAGCTCGGCGAGAGCGTAAAGAAGATACTGGACGAATGGGAACAACACTGATATTGAACGGCAGTCCGCGTGCGCCGCGGTCGAATTCGAAGCTCTATTCCGGGCTGTTTCGCCACTACGCCCGCAACCATACCGATTACCGCGACATCACGCGCACAAACCACTCCGAACTTTGTCGCGCAATGGGACAACATACCGATACGCTGCTTGTGTTTCCGCTTTATGCGGACTCCCTGCCGGTGGGGGTGCTTGATTTTCTGAAGGCGCTCGAGGCCGACCCGCCCCACACCAAACCCGTCATCTCGGTTCTGATCAACTGCGGATTTCTGGAGGCCTCGCAGAACGAGACCGCCATCAGGATCATCGGGGCATTCTGCCGCCGGAACGGTTACCGGCTCGGCTCGATACTTATGCTCGGCAGCGGAGAGGCCATTCTCCGTACGCCGTTCCGGTACGTTGCCGTCAGAGCCATACGGCGTCTTGTACGTTCGATCGAGAAGCGGGATTACAGGACCATCCGCGCAACAATGCCGATCGGCAAAAGGCTGTTCCGGATCGTCGCCGACATCTACTGGACCAACTACGGCAAACGGTTCGGGGTTTCAAAGGAACAGATGCGGACAATGGATATCGAAAAGCCTTAACCGACGACCTTCACATAGTGCCAACGCTGTTTCGGCCCGCACACCCGCATACCCGCACATACCGGACATGACGAACATGACGGTCGTAGCGCCACAACAGCCACAGCCGCACCAAAGGCAGTTGTGCGGTCCGAGTGAGCGAACGGGAAATATCTGGCTGCAACTAATCGCGGTACGATTTCCCAAATTCGGCATTTATTGGTATATTTGTCCCGTAAAACATATAAACCATCATTATGAAACTGAAAGAGATTCTGGCCATCTCCGGACAACCCGGACTTTTCAAATATGTGGCCCGCAGCAGCAACGGCGTTATCGTAGAGTCGCTGCTCGACGGCAAACGCACCAATGCATCTTCGACGGCACGTGTCAGTGCGCTGAACGAGATTGCCATCTTCACCGAGAATGAGGATATGCCGCTGTCCGAGGTTTTCGAGAAGATATATGCACATACCGGCGGCAAAGAGGCCATAAGTCCCAAATCGGATCCGGCCGAACTCAAGCGCTTCTTTGGCGAGGTTCTGCCCGAATATGATCGTGAGCGGGTACATGTTTCGGATATCAAGAAGGTTGTTGCATGGTACAACCTTCTTGTCGGAGCAGGCATGACCTCCTTCAAGGAGGAGGAAGAGGAGGCGCAGCCGGCCGAAGCCGCCGAATAACAACACCCGCGCCGCCGGCAACCCCGACAAGCGGGGGACGACAAGGAAACAGTGGGGGGGGGAAATAAGAGAATTAAAACACGCAGGCGCGGTACAGCAGCCTACTGACCCCTGTTCCGCACCGGCAGCCACATAACGGCATGTCCACGTTCTCCGGCACGTATTGACCTGTAAACAACCCCATACGATAGAGCCGCCGAAGTCATCTGCTTCGGCGGCTCTATCTCTTCTCTATTGCTGGCTGTCCTCTCCTTGCCGGGCTCGTACCGGGCTCTTCTTCTACATTCGGTCCGGGACTTCGATTCCCATCAGCCACATTCCCGAACGAATCACACGTGCTGTCTGTTCGGCCAACTGTAACCGTATGCGGCGGACCTTCTCCTTCTCCTCGTGCAGAATCGAATGGTCGTGATAGTAGCTGTTGAAGAGTTTCGAAAGGTCATATACGTAGGCCCCGATGACCGCCGGCGAATAACTCTCGCCCGCCGACGCCACAACAGCCGGATAATCGCTCAGCATCTTGACCAGTTCGATCTCTTCGGGCAGCAGTTCGATACCGCTGACACGGCCCTTGTATTCTATTCCGGCTTCGGCGGCCTTGCGCAGCAACGAACGGATACGTGCATGTGTATATTGAATGAACGGGCCGGTATTTCCGTTGAAGTCGATCGACTCGCGCGGATTGAACAGCATCGTCTTCTTGGGGTCGACCTTCAGGATGAAGTACTTCAAAGCCCCCAGTCCGACCATGCGTGATATGTCATTAGCCTCCTCTTCGGTGCAGCCGTCAAGTTTGCCCAGCTCCTGCGACATCTCGCGGGCCGTAGCCACCATGTCGGCAATCAGATCGTCGGCATCGACAACGGTACCCTCGCGCGACTTCATCTTGCCTTCGGGCAGTTCGACCATACCGTAAGACAAGTGGGTGATATTGTCGCTCCAGTCGTATCCCAGCTTCTTGAGTATCAGCTTGAGCACCTGGAAGTGATAGTTCTGCTCGTTGCCGACCACATAGATCATGTCGTCGAGTTTGTTGTCCTCGAAGCGGCGGAATGCCGTACCCAGATCCTGCGTTATGTAGACCGACGTGCCGTCACCGCGAAGGAGCAGTTTCTGATCCAGACCGTCGGCCGTGAGGTCGATCCACACCGAGTTGTCATCCTTGCGGAAGAATATGCCCTTGTCGAGACCCTGCTGCACGATATCCTTGCCGAGCAGGTATGTCTGCGACTCGTAATAGATCTTGTCGAAGTCGACTCCCAGCGCCTTGTAGGTCACATCGAACCCCTCGTAAACCCAACTGTTCATGGTCTGCCACAGCGAATACACCTCCGGATCCTTCGCCTCCCACCGCCGCAGCATCTCCTGCGCCTGAAGCATGATCGGAGCCGAATGCTTCGCCTCCTCTTCGCTTTTGCCGGCCGCCATGAGCTCCTTGATCTGGGCCTTGTAGTGTTTGTCGAACTCGACATAGTACTTGCCGACCAGATGGTCGCCCTTCATTCCGCTCGACTGCGGGGTTTCGCCGTTACCGTAGAGTTTCCAGGCCAGCATCGACTTGCAGATATGTATTCCGCGGTCGTTGACCAGGTTGGCCTTGATCACACGATTGCCGTTTGCCTCGAGGATCCGCGACACGGAAAATCCCAGCAGGTTGTTCCGGATATGTCCCAGATGGAGAGGTTTGTTGGTATTCGGTGATGAGTACTCAACCATTATCGTACGGCCGGTCTGCGCCGAGCGTCCAAAGTCCTCATCCGTAACGATGTCGGCGAAACAGTCCATCCAGAAGCTGCTTCGCATCGATATGTTCAGGAACCCCTTTATGACATTGAACGAAGCCACTTCGGGTGTATTTGCCACGATATATTCGCCTATTTCGGTAGCGGTAGCTTCGGGCGATTTCCGGCTCCGTTTGAGCAGCGGAAAGACCACAAGCGTATAATCGCCATCAAATTCCTTGCGGGTCTTCTGAATCTGAAGCACCTCGCCCTCCTGTTCTCCGTACAACGCGCCGACGCTGCGGCTCACGATGCCCGAAATAAACCCTTCAATATCCATAATGCACTAACTGTTATTGGAAATGCTAAAAAATTCGATGCGCAAAGTTACACAAATTTAGTCAAAAAACAACCCGCAGCCGCTCGGGCTTTGGGGGCACCGGTCAGCTGCGGGGATCAGGGTGTGTTGCACGTTCCGATGCGTCAGACTTTCCGAATGGCGTCTGGATTGTGCTTATACTTGAATATCAGCGCAAACAGGACAGCTACGACGAATGCGTATGCGGCAAAGATATACCAGGCCGTACTCCATCCGGCAACCTGTTCCACACCGGCCGGTTGCGAGAACACGAAACGATTGACGACAGCCTGAGCGCCGAGCGTACCGATCGTAGCACCGATACCGTTTGTCATGAGCATGAAGAGCCCCTGAGCCGAGGAGCGGATATTGGGATCGGTTTCGGAGTCGACGAACAGTGAACCAGAGATGTTGAAGAAGTCGAACGCCACGCCGTAGACGATCATCGACAGGATGAGCATCCATACGCCGCTGCCGGGGTTACCGGCTCCGAAGAGTCCGAAGCGCAGCACCCATGCAAACATTGCGATCAGCATCACGCGTTTGATGCCGAACCGTTTGAGGAAGAACGGGATAAGCAGGATGCAGAGAGTTTCAGATACCTGAGAGAGCGAGATCAGGGCATTTGCATGGTTGGCGCCGAAGGTATTCTGATACTCCGGAATATCGCTGAAGCATGTAATGAACGGATTTGCGAAACCGTTGGTAATCTGGAGCGACACGCCCAGCAGCATCGAGAATATGAAGAAAATGGCCATTTTCTTCTGTTTGAACAGAGCGAATGCCTTCAGACCTAAAGCCTCGGCCATCGATTTCCGTTCGCCGGTCCGGTCGATTGCGCATTTGGGGAGCGTAAAGGCGTACAGGGCCAGCACGACGCCCAGACTGCCGCTGGTAATGAACTGGAATGCATTCTGTTGTACGCCGATATAGTCGACAAATAGCATTGCGCAGATGAATCCGACCGTTCCGAACACCCGAATCGGCGGGAATGCCTTGACCGTATCGTAACCGGCATTTCGCAGGACGGTATATGCCACCGAATTCGACAGTGCAATTGTCGGCATGTAGAATGCCACGCTCAGGGTATAGAGCGTAAACAGGGTTGCAAAATCGGGATTCATTCCGGCCTGCAGGCCATAGTATCCTGCCGAGAGCATGAAGATCGCCGCCAGGGCGTGGCAGAGTCCGAGGAGTCTCTGGGCCTGGATGTAACGGTCGGCGATGATTCCCATCACGGCCGGCATGAAGATCGAAACAATTCCCTGACATGCATAGAACAGGCCGATCTTCGAAGCAAGTCCCGCTTCGGCCAGATAGGTGCCCATCGAAGTCAGATAGGCTCCCCACACGGCATACTGCAGGAAATTCATTAGGGTCAGTCGTAGTCTGATATTCATAAATATTCTGATTTTAAGACATTTGTTTTGACATGAAAGTTCAGGCCGGTAAAATTTTATGAACAAATATAATCTTTTTTTTGCGAAAAAACTTGTTCAAAAGAAAATCTTGCTGTAAATTTGCACCCACAATCAGAAACCATTGAGCTATGGTGTAATGGTAACACAACAGATTCTGGTCCTGTTTTTCCTGGTTCGAGTCCGGGTAGCTCAACAGAAAAGGTCGAACGAAATGTTCGACCTTTTTCTTTTTCTCCGGCCAGCCTCCGACCCGAAACAATCGTCCGACCAACCGCAATAGAATTTTTAGTTCTGCTTCTGCAACGCCATCTGCCAGCTACACCTCCTGCCACCCTCGGTCTCCATCTGCCACCATCTGCTCTACCACTTTGCAGCACCCCGGCACCACTACTCTGCAACATCCCGACTTCACAACTCAACTCCCCTCTGCTACATTCCTTCTACACCCCCTGCTTCACTACTCTACTCCCCCCCCTGTTCAGCCACTCCGAGACATGAGCCTGAATCAGCACATTATGCCGACCTCCGGGCAGATGCTACTCCGTTCGCTTCGGGATGTCGTAGCTGCACCCCTCAACGGCTATATCCGTAGCCGGAAAGAGTGCCCGCGCCTCATCCAGCAGCACCGACTCATCCTTGTAACGCGACGAGAAGTGCCCGATCAACAACCGTCCGACACCGGCCATTGCAGCGACCTTGGCGGCCTGCTGCGCCGTCGAATGGCCGCGTGAAACAGCCAAAGCCTTGTCCGATGCCGAATATGTCGCCTCGTGGTATAGCAGGTCAACACCGGAGACAATCCTCGCCACACGTGCCGAATACTGCGTATCGCTGCAATAGGCATATGCCCGCGGGCGATAGGGGCGGTAAGTTATTTCGGCAGCCGGCAACACCGTCCCATTCTCCAGAACAATATCCTCCCCGCGTTTAGCGGCGGCGATCTGGGCTATTCCGAGCCCGTAATCGGCAATCGCCTCCTTCCGGATATTGAGCGGCGGTTCCTTTTCGCGGAACAGGTATCCACAACAGGGGACACGGTGCCGCAACGGGATTGTCGAGACGGTCATGAACGAGGTTTCGAAGATGGTCTTTTCGGCGCGGGTATTGACCTCGCAGAACTGCACCTCATACGGCAGCGCATTATCGAAATATCGGAAATGGCACTGCAGGATCTCATCCAACGGTTTCGGTCCGAACACCCGCAGCGGCGTACGGCGATCGTAAAGCCCCATCGTCGAGATCAACGGGAACAGTCCGTAAAGGTGGTCACCGTGCAGATGCGAAATGAATACGGCATTTATCTTCAGCGGGTTGATTCCGTATCGCACCAACTGCCGCTGGGTATCCTCACCGCAATCCACCAAATAAAACTGCTCACGCACATTGAGTGCGTGAGCAGAGGTATGTTTGTTGGGAGTAGGTTTTGCAGAACTGCTGCCCAATACGGTAATCCGGAAACTCATCGTTCAACTCCTCCCCGTTTGTTCCGTATCCGGCCGCCTGCTCCCTTCAAAAGTTCGTATGCGGTCACACTTATTCGGCCTTTGCCTCTTCGGCGGCAGCTTCAGCCTTTTGAGCCTCCTGCTTCTCGGCAGCCTCAACCATCTGGGCCTTCAGTTCGGCAAGCGAAGTGATATCGCCCAACGTGGTCTTCTCAACCGATGCATTGATCTTCTTGACCGAAGATTTAGTAGCTTCGGCAGCGGCCTTCTTCTCGGCACGTGCGGCATTCTCTTCGGCACGCTTGGTCTCCTCGAAGACGCGGGTATGCGACAGTGTGATACGTTTGGTAGCCTTCGAGAACTCGATCACCTTGAACGGGAGCACCTCACCGACCTTGGCAGTCGTTCCGTCCTCCTTGACAATCTGTTTTGCAGGAGCAAAGCCCTCGATGTTGTCGGCCAGGGTAATCACGGCGCCCTTGTCGGTCAGCTCCTTGACGGTACCTTCGTGAACGCTGTCTACGGCATAGAGCTGTTCGAACTCGTTCCAGGGGTTCTCCTCAAGCTGCTTGTGGCCGAGGCTCAGACGACGGTTCTCCTTGTCGATCTCCAGAACCACCACTTCGATATCGGCACCGATCTGGGTGAATTCGGAAGGATGCTTAACCTTCTTGGTCCAGCTCAGATCCGAGATGTGGATCAGGCCGTCGATACCCTCTTCGATCTCGACGAATACGCCGAAGTTGGTGAAGTTGCGAACTTTAGCAATGTGGCGGCTTCCGACGGGATATTTCTTTTCGATGTCGGCCCAGGGATCAGCAGTAAGCTGTTTGATACCCAGCGACATTTTGCGTTCTTCGCGATCGAGTGTCAGGATAACGGCCTCGACTTCGTCGCCGACCTTCATGAACTCCTGAGCCGAACGCAGGTGCTGGCTCCAGCTCATTTCCGACACGTGGATCAGACCCTCTACGCCCGGGGCGATCTCGACGAATGCACCGTAATCGGCCATAACGACAACCTTGCCCTTGACCTTGTCTCCGACCTTGAGGTTGGGATCCAGCGCCTCCCACGGATGCGGGGTCAGCTGCTTGAGGCCCAGAGCGATACGTTTCTTCTGCTCGTCGAAGTCGAGGATTACGACATTGAGTTTCTGATCGAGTTTTACGATCTCTTCGGGGTGGTTTACGCGGCCCCACGACAGGTCGGTGATGTGGATCAGACCGTCTACGCCGCCCAGGTCGATGAATACGCCGTACGAAGTGATGTTCTTGACCGTACCCTCGAGGATCTGGCCCTTTTCGAGTTTCGACATGATCTCCTTCTTCTGGGCCTCCAGTTCGGCCTCGACCAGCGCCTTGTGCGAAACGACCACGTTGCGGAACTCCTGGTTGATCTTGACCACCTTGAATTCCATGGTCTTGCCGACGTAGAAGTCGTAATCGCGGATCGGTTTGACGTCGATCTGCGAACCGGGCAGGAATGCCTCGATACCGAATACGTCGACGATCATACCGCCCTTTGTACGGCACTTGATGTAGCCTTTGATTATCTCGTCATTATCCAGAGCCTGGTTTACACGATCCCACGACTTGAGCTGACGGGCCTTTTTGTGCGACAGGACCAGCTGACCTTTTTTGTCCTCGGCGCTGTCGACATAAACCTCGACCTTTTCGCCTACGGCCAGTTCGGGGTTGTAGCGGAACTCGCCGATGGGGATGATACCTTCGCTCTTGTAGCCGATGTTAACGACAACTTCGCGTTTGTTGATGTCGACAACCGTTCCTTCAACGACTTCGCCGACCTGCACCTTCGAAAGCGTCTGATCGTACGCTTCGGCAATCTCATCTTTGGGTTTGTCGTAGAGGGCCGATTCGTGTTCGAATGCGTTCCAGTCGAAATTCTCGTTTGCGACTACTTTCTGATTTTCTTCCATAAATGAATTAATTGTGATACAATCACTCGTTAAAATGTTTGACAATAAGTGTTTTTTGCTGCTGACGCCGGCGAATTCCGCTGATTGGCAGAGCGCGTCGACGCAGAGCGGCACAAAGGTATGGACTATTTTCCGGATATACAAATATTTATGAGGTCTTTTCGGTGCCCCCAGCAAAAAAACGCACACCTCTGCCCTTCCCGTTCAAAAACAACGGGACCTCCGTGGTGTAACGAAGGTCCCGTATCTGCAATCCGCCAGTCCCTACAGACCGGCCGGCATACCGTACCGGCACTAATGGCAGCAGTGGTCGTGGTCGCCGCAACCGTCTCCGCAGTGGTCACCGCAGCCATCGCCGCAACCGTCTCCGCAGTGGTCGCCGTGGCAGCTGCAACCGCCCTTAGCCGCGAGGTCTTCGGGAGTCACGTCACGCACACCGACAACCGTTACATCGAAGTTGAGGGTCTTGCCCGCCATCGGGTGGTTGAAATCCATCTTGACATGTTCGTCGCCCACTTCGCGGACCGTTCCCAGCATACGGTTGCCCTGGTTATCGCTCATCGGGATCTGATTGCCCACGAAGAGTAACTCTTCGGCAAGTTTGCCGTCGATCATGAATATGTTTTTCGGAAGATCGACAATCGCCTCCTCGATCAGTTCGCCGTAACCGTCCTTCGGTTCGAGCGTAAACGACACCTTGTCGCCGACCTCCTTGCCCAGAATTGCCGCCTCGAACTTGGGAAGCAACATTCCGGTACCGAAGATGAATTCCAGAGGATGGCCCTCCGACGACTGATCGGCGATCTGGCCATCTACGGTCAGTTTGTAATCCACCGATACGAATTTGTTCTGTGCTACTTTCATTTTAATGAATTATTGTTATTGTAAATATCTGTTTCTCTCACACTTACTGCTTTTCGGAGCATTCTGCACAAGGGTCTGCCACCCCCTACGCCTACAACCTCACACCCACTCGCCTCCTGCCTTCGAAAGCCGCGGCAAAGGTAAACACTTCATCGTTAAGTACCAAACCTCAACGACAAATTATCATCTGCATCAGCCGGCACATCCCCCCCCTGCTGAAGTTACAGCAGAGTGGCTATTCGAGATCGCGGCACGTACAACAGAGGTTCCGGTCGCCGTAGCCGTTGTCGATCTTGCTCACGTAGGGGAAGAACTTGCGCTCCCGGATCCACGCCAGCGGGAAAGCCGCCTGTTCGCGGGTGTAGGAATGAGGCCATTCGCCGGCAATCTCCACCGCCGTGTGAGGTGCGTTGACCACCGGATTGTCCGTCTGTCCCGCTGCTGCGGCAGCTTCGCACTCGCGCTTGATGGCGACCATTGCCTCGATGAAACGGTCCATTTCGGCCTTTGGTTCGCTCTCGGTAGGCTCGATCATGAAGGTTTCGTGCACGGGGAACGAGAGTGTCGGCGCATGGAACCCGTAATCCATCAGACGTCGTGCCACATCGGCTACATCGACTCCGTACGACTTCTTGAAATCGGTCAGGTCGAGTATAAGTTCGTGGCCCACACGGCCGTTCTCGCCCGTGTAGTATGTCCGGAACTCCCGGGCAAGCGCCGCCGACATGTAGTTGGCATTCACGATAGCCATCTCGGTGGCCTCGCGCAGGCCACTCTCGCCGAGCATCTTAATATATCCGTACGTGATCGGCAGCAGCATCGCACTGCCCCACGGAGCCGCCGCCACGGCCGTAATGCCATCCTCGCCGCCGGTCTCCACAACAGAGTGCGACGGCAGGAAACGTGCCAGATGCGCCGCCGCGCAGATCGGGCCTACGCCCGGGCCGCCACCGCCGTGAGGCATGGCAAAGGTCTTGTGGAGATTGAGGTGACAGATGTCGGCGCCGATATATCCCGGGTTCGTCAGTGCGACCTGGGCATTCATGTTTGCACCGTCCATGTAGACCTGGCCGCCGGCATCGTGAACCGCATCGACGATCTCGCGGATACGGCTCTCGAAGACACCGTGCGTAGAGGGATAGGTCACCATCAGACCGCACAACTCGCTCGAATATTGTTCTGCCTTGGCCTTGAGGTCCTCGACGTCGATATTTCCGTGGGCATCACATGCCACCGTCACGATCCGCATTCCAGCCATCGCAGCCGAAGCCGGGTTTGTCCCGTGCGCCGAGGCCGGTATCAGCACGACGTTTCGGTATCCCTGTCCGCGGCTCTGGTGGTAGGCGCGGATCACCATCAGGCCGGCATACTCGCCCGCAGCACCCGAGTTGGGCTGCAGCGAACATGCCTCGAAACCGGTTATTACGGCCAGATCGTGTTCCAGCTCCTCGATCAGAATGCGGTAACCCTCGACCTGGTCGATCGGAGTGAAGGGGTGCACATCGGCAAATCCCGACAGGCTCAACGGAAGCATCAATGCCGCCGAATTCAGCTTCATGGTGCACGATCCGAGCGGAATCATACTGTCAGCCAACGATATGTCACGGTGTTCCAGACGTTTGATATAACGCATCAGGTCGCTTTCGTTACGGTATCGGTTGAAGACCGGCTCCTGAAGGATGGCACTCTTGCGGGCCAGCGAGACAGGATAGTGCTTTTCGGCCGGACGCAGTTTCGTCTTGTGGCCCTTTCGGCCCTTGGCCTCGGCGAAGATGTCGACAACCAGAGCCATCTCCTCCTCGGTCGTCACCTCGTCGAAACTCATCCGCACACCGCCCGTCACCGGGTAGAAGAAGTTGACACCCCTCTCCAGAGCTATCGACTGTACCACCGCGGCATCGGCATCGACAACCTCGACGGTATCGAAAAATTCATTGTTTTTCAGCGTGAATCCCAAAGCCGCAATCGCCTCGGCGACGGTCGCCGCCGCCGAATGGACATGCTCGGCAATGCGGTGCAGACCCTCGCTGCCGTGGTAGACGGCATAGAAACCGACCATCGAGGCCATCAGCGCCGAAGCGGTACAGATATTCGAGGTCGCACGCTCACGCTTGATGTGCTGTTCGCGCATCTGCAGCGCCATACGCAGGGCCTTGTTTCCCAAGCGGTCGACGCTCACGCCGATGATGCGTCCGGGCATATGCCGCTTGAACGCCTCGCGCGTAGCCATATAACCGGCATTCGGACCGCCGAATCCCATCGGGGTTCCCATACGCTGCGTACCTCCGACAGCGATATCGGCGCCCCACTCTCCCGGGGCCTTCAGCAGCACCAGCGACAACAGGTCGCAGACAGCCGTCACCAGGGCCCCGCCGGCATGCGCCGCCGCCACGAAATCCTCATAATCGCGTACGGCACCGTCGGCAGCCGGATACTGTATGATGGCGCCGAACTCACGGCCCGAGAATTCGTACGTATCATAACTGTCACGCACGATCTCGATTCCGAACGGTTCGCTGCGCGTCAGCAGCACGTCGAAGGTCTGCGGGAAGATGTTCTCGTCAACGAACAGTACGTTCCGGCCGGCCTTTACGGCCTCGCGCGAACGCAGGGCGAACATCATCAGCATGGCTTCGGCTGCAGCCGTTGCCTCGTCCAGCAGCGAACAGTTTCCGATCTCCATCGCTGTCAGCGAGATGACCGCCGTCTGGAAATTGAGCAGCGCCTCGAGGCGGCCCTGCGATATTTCGGCCTGGTAGGGGGTGTAGGAGGTATACCACGACGGATTCTCGAATACGTTCCGGGTAATTACCGCCGGCACCGCCGCAGGATAATATCCCATGCCGATGAACGACCGCAGTGGGTGGTTCTTTTCGGCCAGCGAACGGATCAACTCTTCGAAGTGATATTCATCCATACCCTCCTTCGGCAAAGCCAGGGGCCGGCGCAGCCGGATCGACTGCGGGATGACCTGTGAGATGAGCTCTTCCTTGCTCTTGACGCCTATCACGTCGAGCATTTCACGCAACTGTGCGGCATCGGGTCCGATATGCCGCGAAGCAAACTTATCGAATGACATTATAATGTATTTTGTATTTGTGTTATATGTTGTTTCAACATTTTCAACTCGTCAGGTGCCGAAACACATCACCGCTCCCTCAACCCGCTTACCTTTTCCAGCGTCATGCATGTTGTTTCGCCGGAGATGCTTCGCTGCCAGAAGCGCTTGAGCCGTTCGATCTGGACGTCGAACAGTTTTTCGTCACGCATGATGGTGTAGGCATGCACGATCGACTCCATCGATATCACGGCCAGATACGACGAGTCGGGATCGACACCGCTCTTTTCGGCAAACCGGTCGCTCACCCTCAGCAGGAACTCCTCGAAATGGGTGATCACGTCCAGACAGTCATCGTGGTAGACCGGATGCAGCAGCACCTGGAGCAGAAACCTGTGGTAGCGGACATTCTGCTTGACGATAGCCAATATGCCGTCGATTATTTCGGGGATCGACAGATTCGGATCGTCGATAAGGGCGTCGTACGGGTCGATCATTTTACGGTAATAGTAGAACCGTACGCATTCGATGATCATCTGCTCGCGACCCTCGAACATCTCGTAAATGAACGACGAACTTATTCCGGACTCCTGAATCAGATCGCGCATGGTCGTACGGTCGAGGCCGTGCACCGAAAAGGTATCCAGAAAACTCGTCAGCAATTGAATCCGCCGCAAATCCCTGTTGACTGTCATGTGTGGCAAACGTTTTTAATGGAGTGTCGTATAGTGTGTGAATAATCAGTAGTCATCGAGCATCCCGGACCGGTTACGGCGCCATCGGGTTAAATGGTTTCAGGCGGCCGGCCGCAGATCTCTGTTTTCACGTTTCAGTACTTGAAACTGCTGCCGCCGATGAACTCCCGCAATATCGATGTGGGAGGGATCTCGTCGGAGGGTATCTGCGTGAAGTTGTCGAGGAACTTCAACAACCGCCGCGCCTCGGCATATTCGGGCACCACGTCGGGCACCTCGCGCAGCATCGGTTCGACATACTGCCGCAAAACCGATATCTCATAGAACAGCGAACTGTTGAACATCACATCGGCATTCTCCTGATAGGGGAATATATATTTGTCCTCGCCGCGGCGGACGCTGCCCCAACGCTTGAGCGAGGCCTCGGCATTCGAACCGCGCGTATAGTAGTCGCGCGTGATGCGGCGCAGCAAACGGTTGTCGGTAGTCGGTATCCGCGACAGGTCGTCCATCGAGATCGACGTCAGCGCCGATATGTAGATCCGGAACTTCAACCGGTCTTCGATCGAGGAGGTGAGCTGCGGGTTGAGGCCGTGGATGCCCTCGATAACGAGTATCGAACGCTCGTCGAGCTGCAACGGTTCGGAGTGCCACTGCCGCGTACCCGAAATGAAGTCGTAACGCGGTATGGTTACGCTCTCGCCGTTCATCAGCTGCTGCAGCTGGGTATTGAAGAGCTGGAGGTCGATGGCTTCGAGAGCTTCGTAGTCGTAATCACCCTTCTCGTCGCGGGGGGTCTTCTCGCGGTCGACGAAGTAGTCGTCCAGCGACACCATGACCGGCCGCAGCCCGAGAATCCGCAATTCGATTCCCAGACGTTTTGCGAATGTGGTCTTGCCGCTCGACGAGGGACCCGAGATCAGAACTATGCGTGCACCGCGCTCGACATTGGCCTCGTAGATCGAGTCGGCTATACCGGCGAGTTTCTTTTCGTGGAACGCCTCGGCAACCTTTATCAGGTCGCTGCTTTCGCCGGCCAGGATCTTTCCGTTGAGCGAGCCGATGTTCGAGACACCCATGACGCTCACCCACTCCTTATACTCCTTGAAGATGTCGAACATCTTGTCCTGCGGGACGATGTTTTCGAGCTTGTCGGGATCGGTGCGGCGCGGCACGGCAAGGTGCAGGCCGTTATAGTATGGACGGATGTCGAACAGGTGGATGTAGGAGGTCGAAGGAGCCAGCGCCCCGTAGAAATAACCTGCCATGTCGGCCATCCGGTAGATATCGACATACATGCGCGGGCGGGTATGGAGCAGTGCTATCTTGTCCTCAAACCCCAACTGGGCATAGATCTCTTCGGCCTCGCTCGACAGCACCCGTTCGCGGACGATCGGAATATCCTGATCTATGATATCGTCCATCCGAGCCTTGATGCACTCCACTTCGTCGGCCGAGAGCTGGTCATGGCCGGCGATCTCGCAGTAGAAACCCTTCGAGACGGAATGCTTGATACTGAATGCGGCATCGGGATAGAGGTCGTGGACGGCCTTCTGCATGATGAAGAACAGGGTCCGCTGATAGACGCGCGTCCCCTCGAAGTGGGTTATATCGATGAATCGTATCGAGATCGGAGTATAGATCTTGTAACTGAGCTCCTTGACACGGTTGTTGACATATGCGGCCAGAAACGGATGATCGTTCTTAAGAGCCAACATGTCAATAACTTCCGACAGCGAGGTCCCCATATTGACCAACAGTTCGCTGCCACAGTTTTCGCATATTATCTTGATGACTGAAACCATAGATGCTGATTGAATTGCACTCGCTACAAAATTGCAGAAAAAAAATCAATTTAACTACCGTTTTAAAAAAAATCAGTATTTTTGATAGATAAAAACACCTTTTTAGTTATGAAACGTTTACTCTTTGCCGTCTTATTGTTACCGCTGGTTGTTTTGAGCGCCTGCAGCCGCAGCGACACCCCACGCAAGATAGTCATCCTGTCGACCAACGACATACATGCCGCCATACAGAACTTCCCGCGGCTGGCCACGGCCGTCGAGATGTGCCGCGATACGGCCGAGGTGATTCTGGTCGATGCCGGCGACCGCTGGACCGGAAATGCATACGTCGACCACGCCCCCGAGAAGTGCCGCCCCGTCATCGACCTCATGAACCTGCTCGACTACGACGTGGCCACGCTCGGAAACCATGAGTTCGACCACGGCCAGCAGCTGCTCGACCAGCGAATCGAACAGGCCGATTTCGACGTCATATGCGCCAACATGTCGAGTTCGACGCCATACCTGCACCTCGATCCCACGGAGATTGTCGAATGCGGCGGCATCCGCGTCGGCTTCGTCGGACTGGTGACCAACTTCGCAAACGGACACCCCGACGGCAAGGAGGTCAACTTCGAAGGTCTGACATTCCCGTCACCGTTCGAGACGGCGGCCGAATACCAGTCTCTGGCCGACCAGTGCGACCTGCTGGTAGCCATTACCCACATCGGCTCGGACATGGATACGCTGCTGGTCGACCGTGCGCCGGGCTATGACCTCATCATCGGCGGGCACACCCACACCGTAATCCCCGAAGGCAAAACCTACGGCCATACAATGATCACCCAGACCGGCAAATCGCTCAAATATATCGGGGCGACCGAGGTGGAGATGCGCGGTGACACGATCTACCGCATCTACAACCGTCTGATCCCGCTCGACGGCTATGCCGAGGATCCGCAGATGAAAAGCCTCGTCGAGCAATATTACAACGATCCGGAGCTGAACAAGGCAATCGGTTCGACCGAAATACAACTCGACCTCGTCGGGCTGGGCAACTTCATGGCGGCAGCCATAACCCAGGCGACAGACTCCCAGATCGGTTTCTACCACTTCGGCGGCGTGCGCATCGACTCGCTCCGCAAGGACAGCATCAGCATCGGCGACATGTACACGCTCGAACCCTTCAGCAGTACGATCTACACGGTTGAGATGAGCGGCGCGCAGATGCGCGAGATGATCATCAACAAGTTCAACGACACGAAGAACCCCAAGGAGTCGCACCGGCCCGACCTCAACCCGTACGGCACTTCGTACACGATCCTGACCGACGAGAATGGCAATGCCACGGATGTCAGGTTCGATGCCGTGGATTACGACAAGGTCTACAAGGTAGCGCTGTGCAACTACATCTACGAGAACTACCGCTTCGACAAGAGCGTTCCGGCCGACAATACAGGAATTCTCGTTACGGATGTGCTGTGCGACCAGTTGCGGAACAGCTCACCGCTCAAGTACGACAACCGTCTGGCCATCACAATCGAGCCGCAGAAACGATAGCGCCCTCCCTGCCCCAACGGGTCGGGATGAGTTTCCGAATAGAGCCTCACAGATGCGGCAGCCGAACCGTTTCCGGCGGCTTGCCGCGATGAATGAAACCCCATAATACTTCGGGCGGCCGGACAGAGTTCCGTGCCGCCCGAAATATATCGGCCCGCCTCATTAAAATTCCGAAACACAAAACAAATTCCGGATAAAAAACGTTATATTTGTCGGTTGTACGTACGGCCGTCCGAAACGGCGGCAAACCCGAAAAAAACAAATCATGATCGAAAAATACAGGAAATATCTCATTCCGACGGTTGTCGTGGTGGCAGTCGTCGCGGCAAGCCTTATCACCTATTCGCTGCTCAAGGAGCGGCAACCCGACCAGATCGCCGAAGAACCCGAACCAAAACTGATACTCTACGGCATCGAGGCCGATGAACTGGCATTCGAATCGGGCGAGATACAGGCCGGCGAGACAATGGGAAAGATCCTCAACGGATTCGGAGTCAGCGCACAGGTGATCGACCGCCTCGACAAGGCTTCGGTCGATGTCTTCCCGTTGAGCAAGGTCCGTGCCGGGAACAAATACATGGTATTTTTCGAGGAGGATTCGCTCGGTCAGCGCACGCTCAGACACCTGGCCTACGAACGCAACAATATCGACTACGTGGTCTTCAACATCGCCGACGACACCGTCACGGTGATCGAGGGGGCCAAGGAGGTAACCCCGATCCGCGAACGCGACACCGCGACCATCACCTCGTCGCTCTGGGGGGCGATCATGGAGGCTGAACTGCCCTATGAGCTGGCCGCACAGATGGAGGATATCTACCAGTGGAGCATCGACTTTTTCGGGATCCAGGAGGGCGACCGCTTCACGGTCATCTACGACCGGATGATGGTCGACACGGTCGAGGTTGGTCTCGGACGCGTCTGGGGCGCACGGTTCGACCACGGAGGCAAATCATATTACGCCATCCCCTTCAAGCAGGATGACAAGATCGCCTACTGGGACGAAAACGGAAACAGTCTCCGGAAAGCGCTGCTCAAGGCGCCGCTCAAATATTCGCGTATCTCGTCGCGCTTTTCGCGTGCGCGGCTCCACCCCATCTACAAGGTCTACCGTCCGCATCTGGGTGTCGACTATGCGGCTCCCGCCGGAACTCCCGTACAGGCCGTAGCCGACGGTGTCGTAATATTCAAGGGCTGGGGCGGCGGTGGCGGCAACACCCTCAAGATCAAGCATGCAGGTAACCTGCAATCGGGTTACCTGCACCTCCGGGCCTTCGCCAAGGGCATTCAGCAGGGAAGCCGCGTACAGCAGGGACAGATCATCGGATACGTCGGGTCGACCGGAGCCTCGACAGGCCCGCACCTCGATTTCCGCATCTGGAGGAACGGCACACCGATCGACCCGCTCAAGGTACCGTCGGAGCCGGCCGAACCGATCAAACCCGAGAACAAATCGGCATTCGTATATGTCCGCGACCGCATAATGGCCGAACTGCAGGGTGATTCGATCCCCGCCGACAGAATCATCGTACAGCTCGATTCGCTGCCGGCCGAAGCCTACACGCTTCCCGATTCGCTGCTTGTCGGCATCGGGAAGGTCGATTCGACAAAGACCGAGCCCAAAGCCGACGATGCCGCCGAACCCAAAAAAGAATAACCCGCAGAGAGCAGAGCCATGATACGGATCGGATTCATAATCGTAGCCGGCGGCAGCGGTCTCAGAATGGGGGCCGGCATACCCAAGCAGTTTCTGCCGCTGGGCGGACGGCCCGTACTTCTGCGGACGATGGAGGCGATAGCCGCAACCGTTCCGGACGCCGAAACGGTCGTGGTACTGCCAGCCGCCCATATCGGTACGCTGCACGAGTTGTGCGAACGCTTCGGCTGCACGGTACGCTACCGGGCAACGGCCGGAGGTGCGTCACGTTTCGAGTCGGTCGAGGCCGGGTTGAAGGCTCTGCCCGACGATTGCAGTCTGATAGCCGTCCATGACGGTGTCCGGCCTCTGGTGACGACCGACATGATCCGCCGCGGACTGGATTGCGCCCGGACAAACCGTACCGCCGTACCGGTAATTCCGGTTACGGATACGATCCGCGAGGTTGCGGCCGACGGTTCGTCGCACACGATCGACCGGTCGAAGCTCCGCGCCGTACAGACCCCGCAGATTTTCGACGGGGAGTTGCTGCGCAGAGCCTACCGCGATGCCGCAGCCATGAATGACAAGAGCCGTTTCACGGACGATGCCTCGGTTGTCGAACACTTCGGCACCGCCATCTCGCTGTACGAAGGTTCGCGGGAGAACCTCAAGCTGACCACCCCCGCCGACATGACCATAGCCGAAGCAATATTATCCCTCCATGAGGGATCGCAGGGGGCACATGAACCGCAGAAGCCGCAAGAATCGCATGGGGCGCAGGCCCCGCACCGCACTGCGGCAGATGCCGCATCACACCCGGCCGACTCTGCCTCCGCAACCCCAGGCCACGCCACCACAGCCAACCCTGAAAACTGCAGCAAGCCATGAAACGGATCTTCAGATACTCGTTCGACCGCCGTATCCGATGGAGCTCGGCACTGATCATCCTCATGATTGCGATGATCGCATGTGCACTCTACTTCCTGTACGACGGCGGATATATCTCGGCATGGTTCTTCTCGATCGCCGGTGCCGTCATCGCGCTGTGCGTACTCTCGATCCCCCACTACATACGCGTCGGCACACGCACCATAGAGATCCACTGCCTGCTCGAGATGACCGAAATCCCGGTCGAGGATATCGTTCGGGTCGAAAGACGCGAACGTTCCGAAATGCGGTGGACAATTCCGCTGCTGGCCAGTTACGGGTTCTTCGGGTTCTTCGGGTTCTTCATCAACATGCGGACATTCGACATCCAACGCATCTACGCCTCGCAATGGAACAATTTCGTCGAGATAGTCAACCTCTACGAACAGCACTACATCGTCTCGTGCGACGACCCCGACGGGCTTGTCGAGGCCATCGAGGAGGCCCGCCGACGCGCCCGGGCCGCATCCGAACAGGCCGAGTCTTAGGCCGATAGGCGTGAAATTCCGACCGTGCGGTGCGAACTATTTTTTTCGCAATATCCGCATAAGGCTTTGTAACTCCGACATTTTTGGTTACCTTTGGCAAAACTATGCGGACGAACGATGAAATCGAAAGTTTTGCTCATACCGTTGTCGCTCCTCTACAAGGCCGTGATAACCATCCGCCACCGTCTTTTCGACTGGGGGGTGCTTCACAGTGAGCATTTCGACATTCCCGTAGTCTGCATCGGCAACATCACTGTCGGCGGGACCGGCAAGACCCCGATGGCCGAAATGATCATCGGAACGCTGAGCCGAAACATGCATGTAGCCATGCTTTCTCGCGGATACGGCCGCAAGACCAAAGGATACCTCGAGGTGCAGCCCCAAATGCACTATACCATGACAGGCGACGAACCCAAAATGATCAAGATGAAGTTCCCGGAGATTCCGGTCGTGGTTTGCGAGGACCGCGTCGAGGGTATCCGGCGCCTGCGCCGCGAACACCCCGAAGTCGAGATGATCATCATGGACGACGGTTTCCAGCACCGGCACGTCGAACCCAAGATCAACATCATCATGATCGACTACACGCGTCCGCTCAATGATGATCACATGTTGCCGTGGGGATCCCTGCGCGACCTGCCTTCGCAACTCTACCGCGCCAACTACTTCATCGTCTCGAAGTGCCCCGAAACGATACAGCCCATCGAACGGCGGCTGCTCAAGAAGGAACTGGTCCGTTTCCCCTACCAGTCGCTCTACTTCACCAGCATCGAAAGCGGGGCCCCGCGGCCTTTGTTCGCCGAGGCGCCAGGTCATATCGCCTACGGTGCCAACGTGGTCGCCATGGCCGGCATCGGAAACCCAAAACCATTCCTGAAAGGTCTCGGGGAGCGTTACAACGTGGTGTCGCAGCTGATCTTCAACGACCATCACGTCTACCGACGCCGCGACCTGCAAATGATGTCCGAAGCGGCCGGCGACAATGCATGCATCATCATGACCGAAAAGGATGCCGTCAAGCTCCTGAATCGCGACAAAATTCCGGAATCCCTGCGCAGCAGGCTCTACTACATACCGATAAGCATTTCGTTCATAGGGAGTTCGGCAGCGGATTTCCTCCTAAAACTCGAAAAAGATGTTAGAACAGATTAAACAGACCTGCGAATACATCCGTTCTCAGACGAACGGTTTCGCACCCGAACTGGGAGTCATACTCGGCACGGGCCTCGGCTCGCTTACCGACAGCATCGAAACGGCATATGCCCTCGACTATGCATCGATCCCCGGTTTTCCGGTCTCGACCGTGCAGGGACACAAGGGACGCCTGATCTTCGGCACGCTCGGCGGCAAACGAATCGTCGCCATGCAGGGCCGCTTCCACTACTACGAAGGATACACAATGCAACAGGTTACCTTCCCCGTACGCGTGATGAAACTGCTGGGCATCAAGACGCTTTTCGTTTCGAATGCCAGCGGCGGCATCAACCCCACCTTCCGCACGGGCGACCTGATGGTCATCACCGACCACATCAACCTGCTTCCGAATCCGCTCATCGGCAAGAATATCGACGAACTGGGTCCGCGCTTCCCCGACATGCACAACTGCTACGACAAGGCCCTCATCGCCCAGGCTACGCGCATTGCCGCTGAAGAAAACATCAAACTCCAGTACGGAGTCTATGTCGGCGGTACGGGCCCGACCTTCGAGACTCAGGCCGAATACCGCTACTTCAAGGCCATCGGCGGCGATGCGGCAGGCATGTCGACCGTACCGGAAGTGATCGTGGCACGCCACATGTCGATACCCGTTTTCGGGGTCTCGGTGATCACCAACTGCGGTCTTTCGGACGAGCTGGGCGACCATGAGGATGTACAGCGTCAGGGTGCCAAGGCCGCCGTCCGCATGACCCGGCTGTTCACGGAGATGATACGACAACTATAAAAACAGATACGATAGATGGTAAACAAAGTAATACTCATCGGAAACGTGGGTCTCGACCCCGAAGTCCGAACCCTTGAAAGCGGTGTCAAGACGGCCCGCATCCGCCTGGCCACGACCGAGCGCATCTTCAACCGCCAGACGCAGGAGAGCAGCGAACATACCGAATGGCATACCGTAACGCTGTGGCGCGGCCTGGCCGACGTTGTTGACAAGTATGTCCGCAAGGGGTCGCAAATCTATATCGAGGGATCGCTCCGCACGCGCGAATGGCAGGACCAGCAGGGCAACAAGCGCTATTCGACCGAGATCATTGCCAACGACATGAAGCTGCTCGGACGCCGCAACGACGCCCAGCAGCCGCAACAGGGAGGCTATCAGCAGGGCGGTTACCAACACCAGCAGGGAGGCTACCAGCAGGCTTCGGCACAGCCGCAATCCGGTTATTCACAGCCGCAGCAGCAGAACTACCAGCAGCCGGCGGCACCGGCCATGCCCGACGATTCGACCGACGACCTGCCGTTCTGAGGTCACGGGACGCAGTTTAGGCACTCCGGCAAGCCAACAGATGGCAGCGTCCTGGTACTTGTGAGCAGCAGCCAGACCAGCGGACGGGAAACGGCCGGCTGATTGTGAGCGAAAGGCAAGGCGGCAGATGGCAACGTCCGGTTGCTTGTGAGCAACAGCCAGGCCCTCGGACGGGAAACGGCCAGTTGATTGTGAGCGAACGGCAAGTCGGCAGACGGCAACGTCCGGCCACCTGTTAATGACAGGCAGCCAACAGATGGCAAACGTTCGGCCGACTGTGAATGACTGGCGACCGGCAGCCGGCAACGTCCGGCACGCCCGACGACGACTGACGGTTTGCCCGACCGTAAACATCACACCCCCCCCACCGACCGTAAACAGAACAACGCCCGACCTCGTGAAAAGAGGACGGGCGTTGTTTTCGACATGCGTCGGATACTCTACTTGTTCAGGGCGCTCAATTTCTCGAACAGTTCGTCGAAACGGTCACCTATTTCGCGGCGCAATGCTGCGTACTGTCTCTTGACCAGAACCGAATTGCAGCTTTCGGCGCACTTGCACGGAAGCTTGCCATGTTTGTCGGCCTGCTCGCGGGGCTTCTTGCCGAACGGGTTGTTCACCTTCTCGAACAGTTCGTTGCGCAAAGCCACGCCCTGACGCATAATATCAAAAATCTCCTGCTCTTTCGAAGCGTGGAACATCATTGCCATATCGCAGTCGAAGACCAGCTCCTCGAGAACATAATCGATATCCCTTTTCAATTGTCTGAGTTTTGCCATAACGATCTTTGTGTTTAGATTTTCACAAATATAGCGATTTTTTCCACACCTCAACCGCCCCGGGGCAAAAAAAGCTCCCGACAAAACTCATTTTCGGCCACGGCTTCGGTCACGGGATGTTTCGGTGCTCCGCCGCGCCCTCCGGTTGCCGAAACAGGCTAACAGCCTTCAGACAAACCTTGCGGCCCGACGACACCGTCCTGTCATGCTCGCCGGCCGTGCGGGATTCAGGGCAGTTCGAGTTCGATCAGCTCGGCATCGATCTCCTCGATGATCATCCCTTCGATGATATTCAGAAGCGCATCATCGACCTCGATGACCAGCATGTCGCTCGAACACGGGCACCCGTTGCAGCACATGCAGCATCTGTTCTGCGGAGCGGGCTTCGGGGCCGGCTTCGGTTTCGGGGTCTCGACCGGCATCCGCACCTCGACAATGCGGCAGGTACCGTAGTCTATCGCCACGTCAACCTTGCGCAACTGCGGCAGAATGTCCTGTCGCATGTAGTTCCACGCTGCCGGCATCGCCTTGAGTTGCTGCTCCTTGACATCGGCCGCCTCCGACGAGTCGATCACCTTCAGCACGCTGCTGCGGTCGGGCATGGCCGCCGACGTCTCGACCAGCTGGCGGCAGTAATCCCAATCCTCCGCTACGGCTGCTGTCGTCACCTTGTAGTGCGCCGACAGGTCGTATTTCCCGTCAACGTAGTTCTTGAATGCCTGGGCCCGCTCCTCGGCCAGCCGTTCGTTTGCGGCATACGAGCCGTCGGGAGACGAGTAGCCCACAATCCTGATATCGGCCACCCTGATCAACGTATCCGACATGATCCGTTCGATGAAGGAGTTGAATGCCGCAAGAGATGCATTGTCGTCACTCAGGGCGTTCTGCATCGAAGCCATGTCGATACGGTAGAGTACCGAATAGTCGGCCGTACGGTCCGTCCGCGGCGACAGCATGTAGCGCCGTACCATATAATTGCCGTCACGGTACGATGCCAGAAGAGTCGTATCGACCGTCGCGGAACCATGCGACGACGGCCGTGTGCTCATGCCGTTCTGTGCGCTTGCGACTGCAGCACAACCGAAAGCGAGAGCAATCGAAAGAAAATGTTTGAAAGTTTTCACGCTTGAACAGTTTAAAGTGATTTCCGACCAACACTTCGCAATATTCAAGCCAAAGATCCACCGCCCGGCGGGGGCATCTCAAACGATCCGGCCGTTCGGCTGCCGGGAGGCAACACGCCATGCTTCCGGCCGCAAACAGAAATCCCGCTCTTCGGGGATGAGCCCCCGGAACGGGATTTTCAATCTGCATATATGCCGGCCCGGCCCTCACGGCCAACCGGCCACCTGCGCGACTAACGTTCGACGATATCGCAATAGTGTCTGTAGTGCGAGGTTACGTTTCGTACGTAGGCCATTGTCTGTTTGACCCCCGTAAACTTACCGCACTTCACCACCGGATCCTCATAGAATTCGGGTTGCGACTTCAGACTCAGGTATCTCGACACAACCTCCCAGGAGTCGGGATTCTCACCGCTCTTGGCCGCCAGACGACGGGCATCGCTCACATGACCGATACCTCCGACATAGCATGCCAGCAGGATCGACAAGCGGTCCTCCTCCGAAGCCGAGACCCCGAACTTGAGCGAACGGCTGAGACGGTCGAGGACTTCGGTAGCCAGACGCACATTCACCTCCGGCTGGAAAGCCTCCTCCTGCGAGACATTGTACTCTCGGGCCACACGCGGCATGATCTGCATCAACCCCATGGCACCGGCCTTGGAGACGGCATTCGGATCGAAGCGCGACTCGTGATAGGCAATGGCACTCAGCAGGCGCCAGTCCTGACCCGCTTCGGCCGCCGCACGGCGCATGATGCCGTCATAGGCCGAAATGACATGGAACTTGTCGAATTCCACACCCGAGACATAGTATTCCAACGGATCCACTCCGTCATCTGAAGGCAGCAACGGCGTCATTATCCGACCCGTATCGGCCTTGACATCGGCCATGCTGTTTTCGTGGAGGGTGCGTTCGAATCCGAAGAAACACGTAAGAATTGCAATGAACGAAACAGTTAAAATCGTTTTTTTCAGCATAAATGGTTTAATTGCGGGCAGCTTTTCCCGTGCCGAAGAGCACGCTAATCATAGAATCCCCACGAGAAACCGAATTTCAGAACCCGCGTGTTGAGCGGATAGTGAAGAGCCGAGAAATAGGTTCGCGAACCGAACAGGTCATAGTTTGCATGCTGCAGCTTGACCAGGATTCTCATTCGCTTCCATTTCGCCGACACGAAGGCGTCGATCATCGGATATCCGCCGATCTTCTGTTCGCGCTGGTTGTAGAATGCAGCCAGCGAGGGGTTGTATCCGAAGGCGTAATATTTCGAATTGTACCGGCCGTCGAGACCGATCTGCATTCTCAATACGTTCTTGACGATATTGAACTCGTAATAGTACGACAATACGACGCTCAGTTTTGGTGCGGGGATAACCTTCTGATCCGTACTCCACTGCAACAATACCCTGTTGTCCAGATGGAGTCCGCCTATACGGAAATCCTTGCGGGCATACAGACCCGTGACGTTTACGGCCGAGGTGCTTTGAGACATGTTGCACAGCGAATCAAGATATATCTTGTCGCTGGCTATGCCGTGCCAGGCACCTATCTCCAGAGCATAGTCCGGAGCTGTCAGCGCGACCTCGAAACGGGTCTCATTCTCCTTTTTCAGAGGAGTAAACCATGCATAATGGTTTGAGAAGTAGTTCTCCTGCCAGTATGACGGAGAACGGGTGACATTACTGAACCGTCCCGAAAGCGTTATCGGGCGGTTGCGTATGAAGGCTCTCAGTGCAATATCCGCGCCTATTTCGAAATCTCCGCCGCGGTATCCAGACGGATAGAGCTTGAAGTCGCCTCCCCAATCGACATATCGTTTGATCTTGCCGTCGATCGAACCGTAGACGTAGTAGCTGGTCTTGCTGACCGTACGGCGCTTGCCGGTGACATACTCGTCGAACGAGAAGTTGTAGTAGCGGTGGTTGTCCAGCCCCACACCGCCGTCGATGACGCCGATGACACCGTTGCGGTTCCAGGGCTGCAACTGTATGAACACCCGGTTCGAAAGGCGCGACTCGAAGGTCGAATCGAGTGTCTGTTCGGGGTCGATGAACCAGTTTTCGTAATATTCGTACTGGGTCTCGCCGCCGCTTTCGTCGCGTTCATCGGTATAGATCGTTCCGGCATGCGTATCGGTATATTTGCGGTACATGCGGCTGTACTCGATGGCATGGCCGATGTAGACGGCAGGCCGGTCGCCCATCGTGAAATCCTCCTCGGTAAGGCCGATAAGCGGGATACCGAACGACTGCACAAGATAGAATGTATTGTTACGGATCTTGTTCTGGGCATCCTGAAGCTTGACGGGGACGTTCGACGGAAGTTCGAAGACCGTATCCACCACGGCCCAGTCCCCGACTATACCGCCGTTCTCGCGGGCATCGACCGAGTTGTAGATATATCCGGCATGGACCGAGTATCGTTTTCCGGTGTGCGAGAAGGCTACCGACAGATCCTTCACGCGGGCCCGCTGCCACGTATAGATACCTCGCGTGCCACGGCTCTTGTAGTCGATGTTGACGCCGGTCGAGGGTGATATGTTCTGAGCGTGGGTGATGCGGAAGTTCTCCTCGAGATATCGTTTCTGGCCGGCATTCAGGTAGGTGAACAGCGTGAAGGGCTTCTTGACGTTGTAGAAGTCGACATTGTCCATGCGGTAGAGATATCCCGAGAATGCTTCGGCCATCTGGAAGTCGAAATCCTGCGGCCGTTCGAAATAGTTCTGCGGAATGGTCGCACCGCCAAGGTTGCCCAGGTAGACATCCCCCACACCATCCTGAAGATAGGGATAGTCGATATGCCAGTCCCGCAGCATGGTATCAAGGCCCTTGATCTCGACGCGGTTTGCATAGGGGTCGATATTCCACTTGAAGTTGGGAAGAGCACGGACCGAATCGCTGAAGAAGTAGGATTCCAACGGCTTCTTGATACGTTTCTCCTGCTGTGTGGTATCGGTCTGCCCACCCTCTTCGCCGTTCTCCTCGTCGTACTCGCCGAATGGGTTTGCACCGGCCTGTCCGAGTGCCGTCTGCTCGCCGTTCCGCTGGGCGTTCATCAGGTCACGGGCCGCATTGCCGCTTTGGCCCCACACCCGCGCAGGCTGAAATGCCGCACAGAACAGCACGACCAGAACCGATATGTATACAAACCTCGAACTCATGGGCTTTCCGTCAAGTCAGGCCGCAAAGATACGCATTTTTTGCAAAATATCCTATCGACAGCTCCAACAGGCCTATTTTCTGACCATTAGGACCGTATGGCGTACGATCGATACCAGCATGTATGCAATGATGATGCATGGTACGGCGGCGATCTGCCAGAGTGCTATCGCTGCGGCCGAGAGTATAACGAACGAATAGCGCAATTCATTGCCCCGCCAGCCGAAACTGTGGAACTTGAACGAGAACATCCGTATCGGCAGGATGAGGAATAGGGCCATCACGACCGCCACGATGAGAATCAGGCGCATATCGAAACCGGTGAACATTCCACGTGCGAAGAGATATCCCGTCGAGGCGAAAAAGATTGCGCAGGCAGGGGTTGGCATGCCGATGAATTCGCTTGTCTGTTCGGTATCGACGTTGAATCGGGCCAGCCGGAGTGCCGACAGCAGCACGATGATGAAGGCCACATAGCGCCAGGCCCCTACGCCCGTACCGGCGGCATCTGCCAGAGGCAAGCCGGCTGGTTCGCACACCGCAGTACAATATATCGCATAGACGACAGCCGACGGCGCCAACCCGAAGCTGACAATATCGGCCAGCGAATCGAGTTCCCCCCCGAGCGGCGAATACTGTTTGAGCAGGCGTGCGGCAAAGCCGTCGCAGAAGTCGAATACCGCCGCCAGCACAATCAGCCAGAACGACCGTTCGAGGTTGCCGCCGAATGCCGACAGCACGGCCAGCGATCCGCAAAAGAGGTTCGACAGCGTCAAAAGATTGGGTATGGTGAAATATCTCGGTTTCATGGTTTACGACGTCAAAAAGTTACTCTCCGGCAGGCAAAGTTACAGAAAATCTGTGGAAAAACCTCCAAAATTCGGCAGATTAACGCAATGTAATCTGTGAATTAAGTAGTTAGGAGAAAATCGCGGAAGTTGGATAGAGGGCTGAATAGCGTTTCAAAGCGGATTGGAGAAAGAGAACGGTTTCCTAATCGTTACCCGTCAGAAATGCAGATTTAACAGTCACCGTTCCGTTTGCGCCGCTCTGCGTAGGTTTGCTTGTCAAGGTTTAACTCGTTGATTTATAGTTTTGCAACCAAAAAGAAACGAGTATGGCAAGAAGCACATTCAAGGTGCTGTTCTACGTGAACGGCAGTAAGGAAAAGAACGGAATTGTCCCCATCATGGGACGGGTTACAATCAACGGGACGGTGGCGCAGTTCAGTTGCAAGCGGAGCATCGCAAAGGAGCTTTGGGACGCAAAAGGCAACCGTGTCAAGGGCAAGAGCCGTGAAGCGAGGGAGACGAACCTTGCGCTTGACAACATAAAGGCGCAAATCATCAAGCACTACCAGCGCATATCCGACCGTGAGGCGTATGTTACGGCTGAAATGGTGCGCAACGCCTATCAGGGCATCGGTGGTGAGTATGAGACGCTGCTCAAAGCCTTTGACCGTGAGAACGAGGTGTTCAAAAAGCGTGTCGGCAAGGACAGGAAGCTGGCGACCTATCAGTCACGGGTAGTAGCAAGAAACTATGTGGCGGCATTCATCAAGTCGTTCTACAAACGCAGTGATATGTCCATGCTGGAACTTACGCCCGACTTCATCAAGGAGTTCGCGGTCTATCTTTCCACGGAAGCGGGATTGCGCAACGGCACGATATGGGAAAAGTGCATGTGGCTGAAAGGTGTGGTGATGAGGGCGCACTTCAACGGGCTGATACCGAGAAATCCGTTTGCGCAGTTCCACATCAGCCCGAATGTCAAGGAGCGTGAGTTTCTGACGGAGGACGAGTTGAAGGCGGTGATGACACACGAGTTCGCAGACCCGAAGCTGGCATACATCCGTGACCTGTTCGTGTTTGCGAGCTTCACCGCCCTCTCTTTCGTGGACATCAAGGAACTGACCAACGACCGCATCGTGGAAGTGAACGGCGAGAAGAGGATTATTTCCAAGCGGCACAAGACGGGCGTACCGTTCCAAGTGAAGCTGCTGGACATCCCCTTACAGATAATCGAGCGTTACCGTCCGTTTCAAGAAAACAACTTCGTATTTCCCAACCTGAACTATTGGTCAATCTGCAAGCCGTTGAAGAAAATGATACGGGAATGCGGTGTGAATAAGGACATCAGCTTCCACATGGGACGTCATGGATTCGCAACCTTGGCCCTCTGCAAGGGTATGCCGATAGAGAGCGTAAGCCGCATTTTGGGTCATACGAACATCGAAACGACCCAAATCTATGCGAAGATAACCGTGGAGAAGCTGGATAACGACCTCACGATGCTGGGCGACAAGCTGAGCAAGTCATTCGGTAACATCAAGGTGGCAGGGATATGAAACGGGCAACAATCACGATGGACGGAAGCGGCAGGGTTGCCGTACCGTCCGATATAGCCAATGTGTGGATGAGCGAAATGGAGTTGGTAACGCTGTTTGATGTAATCGCCCCGACACTCCGTGCCGCCGTCCGAGCCGTGTATAGGAGCGGAGTGTTGCAATCTTGCGAAGTGGAAAGGCGCATCAGGCTGCCAAACGGTTATTATTTGGAAGTGTATGCGCTGCCAATGGTAATGGCACTGGCTTTCCGTATCAACACATCCAATGCCGCAAGAGTGCGTAATGTCTTGCTGGAAAGGCTGTGCTTGCGAAAAGACAGACAAATGCTTTGGCTTTCGTTAGGTAACAGCATATCGTGTAAGTGTTAGCGAGTGCGGTTGCGTGTCACTACGCCCATGCACTCACACAATCCAAGTCTGCCCGAAGAAGTACCATTTTCCGCTTCTTCGGGCTTTTTCTTTTCGCCTTTTGATGACTGATATTGCCCATATTACTGCATTTTCTTATCCGTCGGTTTCTTTTGCGCCGTTCTGCATCGTTTTACGTATCAAGGTTTTAACCGTCATGCCGTAGCTTTGCACCCATGTTCAACCCGCCTGCCGACAAGGTGTCGGCGGCACAAAAACCTATATTTGAAACATGGAAAAGAAAGAAGAATTTATCCGTGTAGGCACAACGCTCTACAAAATTGTGGACCAGCCCCGAATTGACGGCGGCTATGTGAGGAAGCGCATCGCATGGAACTCCGAGACCCTGCGGCAGGACTACGGCAAGGACTACATGGCAAGTGTTCCGAAGTATGACGGCTTCTGCACCGTACCCGACCATGTGGGCTACAAGCCAGTAGTCGGCAAGTTCCTCAACCTTTACGAGCCGATAAGCCATGTTCCCCGACAAGGCGACTTCCCCTGCATCCGCTCGTTGGTGGAACACATCTTCGGCGAACAGTATGAGTTGGGGATGGATTACCTGCAACTGCTATATCTTTACCCCGTTCAGAAGCTGCCCATCCTGTTGCTCGTGTCCGAAGAGAGGAACACGGGCAAAAGCACGTTCCTGAACTTCCTGAAAGCCGTATTCCAAAACAACGTGACGTTCAACACCAACGAGGATTTCCGCAGCCAGTTCAATTCAGATTGGGCGGGCAAACTGCTCATCATGGTGGACGAAGTGCTGCTCAACCGCCGTGAGGACAGCGAGCGATTGAAGAATCTCAGCACCACACTGTCCTACAAGGTGGAGGCAAAAGGGAAAGACCGTGACGAGATAGGCTTCTTCGCCAAGTTCGTGCTTTGCTCCAACAACGAACA
>ERZ824600.867-NODE-867-length-42755-cov-4.922155_pt1 | contig 42755 bp, 36 predicted proteins | sample MGYA00519933_ERZ824600 | MGnify/ENA primary metagenome ERZ824600 (study PRJEB31778, sample SAMEA3449178) | human gut metagenome | biome: human gut; feature: human-associated habitat; material: faeces | place: United Kingdom | collected 2010/2012 ... | reverse complement strand
CGTTTTCGTACACCACTTTCTTTGTGAGGCCGAAACAGTTCAACGGCTTGCCGCGCAGACTGAATACCGCTTGGGTCGTCACGTCGCGGCTCTTGGTGATACTGCCGCTAGCCGAGTCGCCTTCGGTGATGAAGATGCTGCTATCCTCCTTCAGGTCGCCTTTGGCATCGTTCAGGTGGATGCGGCAGTCGCGCAGTTTGCGGTTGTGCAAGTTGGCCTTCTTGGCTCGTTCGCGTGCCAGCTTTGTCACGCCGGCGATGGCTTTGCGTTCCTTTTCGTTTTCGGTGATTTTTTGTATGATGATGTCGGCGATGTCCGTATTCTTGTGTAGGTAGTTGTCCACCTGTTCTTTGACGAAGTCGCCCACGAACTTGTCTATGCTGATTCCGCCGTCGGGTATGGTGGTCAGCGACCCTAATTTGATTTTCGTCTGGCTTTCGAAGAGCGGTTCTTCGATGTTGACGGCGATGGCCGCCACCAGTCCGTTACGGATGTCTCCGTAATCGAAGTTCTTGCCTGAGAAATCTTTGATGGTCTCGGCAATGTGTTTTTTGAAGGCACTTTGGTGCGTGCCGCCTTGGGTCGTATGCTGTCCGTTGACGAACGAATAATATTCCTCTCCGTATTGTCCCGTGTGGGTAAAGGCTATTTCTATGTCTTCCCCTTTCAAGTGGATGATAGGATAAAGCCCGTCGTTGGTCATATTATCGTTCAACAGGTCTACCAGACCGTTGCGGGAATGGATGCGGCGGCCGTTGAACATGATGGTCAGTCCCGTGTTCAGGTATGTGTAGTTGCGCAGCATCGTTTCAATGAATTCGGTGCGGAACGTGTAGTTCTTGAACAAAGCACAGTCAGGTTCGAAATAGATGAAAGTTCCGTTTTCGTCGGCTGTCGGTTCCGTCGATTCGCCGGTCAGGATTCCGCGTTCGAAAGTGGCCCGGCGCATTTCGCCGTCGCGATGGCTTCGCACTTCGAAGTGCGAGCTGAGCGCGTTGACCGCTTTCACACCCACTCCGTTCAGTCCCACGCTCTTCTTGAATGCCTTGGAATCGTATTTGCCGCCCGTGTTGAGCATGCTCACCGCTTCGATGAGTTTGCCCAAAGGGATACCGCGGCCATAGTCGCGTACGCTGACCCGCAAGTTGTCCTCTACGGTGATTTCTATCCGTCGGCCGGCATTCATTTTAAACTCGTCGATGCTGTTGTCTATCACTTCTTTCAAAAGCACGTAGATACCGTCTTCGGCATGAGAACCGTCGCCCAGTTTTCCGATGTACATGCCCGGACGGGTACGGATATGTTCCATGTCCGACAAGTGGCGGATATGGTCTTCGGTGTATTCGGTAAGTATCGGTGCTTCGTTTGGTTTCTCTTCTTCTGCCATAGTGTGTTTCTATTTAAGTGACTTCTGGTAGCAACGTCTGTGTTTATGTACTTCTGCGTCTAAGTAAGCCCATTGCCCTTGGCTTTTTTCGTTGGTCTCCAGTTGCGGATGCGTTTCGCCGAACTTAAAGCCCATCTGTTGGCAAATGGGGATGAGGTCGGCGAAGAGCATGGCATTGACCCCTTTGTTCTGATATTCCGGAAGGACGGCCACAAGCAACAAATCTATGATATCCGAATGCTTGAAGAACAGGGCCTTGACCAAATGATACCAACCGAAAGGGAACAGGCGGCTCTTGGCTTTCTGCAAAGCGTGCGAGAGGGAAGTCATACCCCCCCCCATGGCTATGATGCGTCCTTCGGCGTCTTCCACGAGCGTGACGAGCCGCATGTCTACGAGCGGAAGGTAAGTGTTGACGTATTGGGCAACCTGTCGCTCGTTCATCTCGGAATAACCGTACAACGGGGCGTATGCTTTGTTGACTACATCGAATATTTTCGGCCCCCATCCGCCTTTACGTATTTCTTTGGCGCTTTTGAATTTGCGTACACGCAGGTTATAGCGTTTGGCACTCATCTCCGCCACGCGGAAATATTTGTCCATGTGCGCCTGATGGTCTTGGTCGGGTACGCGTATCTTGCGCTCCACCCAGTCCACCTCTTTGGTATAACCAAGGCGGTCCATGTGAATTGGATAATAAGGATAGTTGTATGTTGTGGACATCGTGCTCAACTGGTCATAGCCGCCGGTGAGCATGCCTTCCGGATCCATGTCCGTAAACCCTAAAGGCCCTACTATCTTGTCGCATCCGCGGGCACGTCCCCAAGCTTCCACCGTGTCCATCAGGGCACGGCTCACTTCCGGGTCGTCCGTGAAGTCGATCCAACCGAAGCGGGCGTTGTTCGTGCCCCATGTCTGATTGGCCTTATGGTTGATGATGGCAGCCACGCGCCCCACGATTTTTCCTTCGCGTAGAGCCAGAAAATAATCCACGTCGCAGAAATCGAAGGCTGCGTTTTTCTGCGGGTTGAACGTGTCGAGCGTGTCCTCCAAAAAGTCGGGCACGGCATACGGACAGTCCTTGTACAGTTCGTAGTTGAAACGTATGAACGCTTTCAACTCTCGGCGAGTCGATATTTTTTTAATGGTTACAGCAGACATGTCATATATGTAAAATGGTCAATAAATTGCGGCAATGCGCAAACGTGCAAATATAGCCTTTTTTTTATTAACAGTTGAGTAAACTGCTTCGCTTTTCGCTTATCCTCCCTTTTTTTTAAGAAAAAGTTAAAAAAGATTGTTAGCTTCTTGTATTTATCTTATATTTGTGAACTTAATCCAAGTTGAATCATAAAAATATAGACTGATGGGAAAGATAAGATGTATGCTCGCGGTTATGGCTATGGCCATAGGTACGGGAGTGGCTTATGCCGGAGAAGGAAACAGTGAGAAAGATTATCGTCCGTATCCGCACATGTTCTTCGGGTTGAACGGGGGCGCGCAAGTGTCTTTTACTCATTATGATTTCAGCAAGTTGATCACACCGAGTTACGGCGTTTCGTTCGGTGCTTATTTCAATCCGGTCGTTGGAGCGCGTTTGCATGTGAGCGGTTACGAGAACAAGGGGGGTATCAAATCTTTGAATGAAACTTACGATTTCAATACGGTGACGGGTAGTGCGGACTTGCTGTTGAACGTGACCAACATGTTCCGTAGCGATAAAGATCGTGTCTTTAATCTTATTCTTCTTGGAGGTGTAGGATTGGCAGGCGCATGGGACAATGACGATTTCCACGCGTTGGCTGCCAAAGCAGCCGAGAACTATCCGATGGCATGGCAGGATCGTAGGCTTTCGCATAATGTGCGGTTGGGAATGCAGCTCGATTTCAATATCGCCAAACATTTCGGACTGAATCTGGAATTGGCCGCTAATAACAGATCCGATCGTATCAATTCTAAAACGACCGACCGAAATGACTGGGCTGCCACAGCTTCTTTAGGTCTGATTTTCAAGTTCGGGCAGAAGAAGGCCGAAAAGATGGCGGAAGAGCCGGTTCTGGTGGCAGAGGAATGGGCTACGCGTACGGATACCGTTTGGTATGACGACATCACGTATAGGGACGTGCCCGAAAAAGTCACTTACGAGGACAATATTTACTATAAAATCCGTTTGAGCGAACCGGATCCGGCTTCAAAGATTCAGAAGATAGCTGATTTTGTCAAGGCGCATAAGAATTGCAACGTACAGGTAACCGCTTATGCAGATAAAGCCACGGGAACACCGGAGTTGAATATGCAATATTCCAAGGAACGGGCGGAGAAAGTCGTTGCGGCGTTAGTGAAGGCCGGTGTGAGTCGCTCTGTCATTACTTCCGAATATAAGGGCGACACCGTGCAACCGTTTGCCGAGAACGACAAGAACCGTGTGGCTATCGTAAAAGTCACGGGTGAGGGCGTGAAGAAGGAACAAGTGAAGACGAAGAAATACAGATTGGAAGAGACCCGTTACAGGGTAAAGTAACAGAGCAATTTTTTTCATAAGGAAGGGGTCGGCTGTGAAGCCGGCCTTTTTTATTGGGGTTCCGCTTTCCGGCACCGGAGCAGCACATGCCGTCCGTCGGACAACGTCGTGGCGAAGAGGTAAGCGTTGCCTCCCTCTTTCAGTTTGAGGCGTTTGCGGAGTCCGGCTACGGTGTCCGGAAAGTTGCGGACGGTCAGATTGGCTTGTCCGAGGCCGTTTAAAAGTCCTTTCAGTTCCTTTTTGCCGAATCCGCAGCAATCCTCTATGGCAAACGCCCGCCCGGGAAAATCCTTGCAGGAATGGTCTGAGGTGTATAAATGGGAATTGGGATGCAGTTTCCGCAGGCCGTAACGTGTGGCCAGGCTGCGGAATCCGCCGCACTTCATCACGGAAGCATTCGGTTCGTAGAGAAATCGGCCCGGCGTGTCCGAATAAGTGCATGCGGCCTCCTCCTCTTCAGTCAAGGTGAACGTGAAGGTGGGGTCTTCCGTGCCGAGGTTGACGCAATGGCACGCCGTCTTTTCCGGTTTTTGCCGTGTCATGACCAACAGCAGTTCCTTGCATTCCCCTTGTACGCTGACGGCGTGGACTTCGGCCACGTGTGCCAAGGTGCGCAGGGCCGTCCGGATGTCCAACATGGGGGAGAGCTTGATAAGGCTGAAAGCCGCCTTGCGGCGGATGGCTTCCAGCTTCATTTTGTACGCCTGCGCCCGTTCCATGGGACTGATGGTTTCCCGCTGCAAGTTGCTGTCCACCATGAGGATCACCGCCTCGTCATCGTCAAGATTGCGGACGATGGCCGGTATGGTTTTCAGCCCCGCAAGGTCTGCGGCATGGAGCCGCCTGTGTCCGGCTACCATCTCGTATCCGCCCTCCGGTGCGGGGCGGATGATGGCGGGGTTGAGAACGCCCACCTGCATGATGCTGTCGATGGTCTGCTGCATGAGCTCGTCATCCGTCACCTTGAAGGGGTGGTTTTTGAAGGGACGAATCTCTGAAAGCGGTATCTGCTGTACCTGTTCGTTGGGTTTCTGTTTCGGCACGGTCGCATCACCTCCTGAAAATGCCAAAGCCGCAGGCGATAACCTGCGGCTCAGATGAAGCCCTCCGACATATCGTGGCTCACAAGGCTTCGGTAGTAGTTCCCGATGGTCAGAGGGGCGTTATACAGCGTGGCTAAAAGATACTGGCGCATATTGCGGATGCGGGTGGTGTTTTCCTTCAGCCCGCCCACCACAAAGCGGATGTGCTCGCTGTTCAGCTTCAAAAACTGGCTCCTGACCACCTCGGCGGGCTTATCGTCGCCGGAAATGCGGACGGAGCTTTTCGTCGTACAGACCACATCCACCAGCAGCTCCAGGATTTCTTCCAGCGTGTCCTGCTCGTATGGATAGTCTGTCAGGAGTGCGTCATAGGCGATGTTCTCCGCAATAAGCTCTCTGTACCGCTCTCTCAGAGCCGCTTCGTTTCCTTTCGCTTCCCGCCCGTGATCCCTCCTGAACGAAGTGAAGGGAAAGGAATCCGTATCACTAAAATCAGTATCATTCTTATCAGTATTATTAGATCGTGATTTTAACGATTCTTGATCCGTGATTTTCACTGCTCCTGAATCGTGATTTTCACGGTTCTGGAATCGTGATTCCGGGGAGGGCGCGGTGCTGCCCGATGCGTTATCCACATCCTTATCCACAAAGTTTTTGACGTAGATGAGGTTGGGCCTGCCCAGCCCCTGCCGCTTGCGCTCGATGAGGCGGCATTTGCTCTCCAGCTCATGCAGCAGCTTTCCGGCCTTCTGGTCGGCGCAGCCCAGGGCGGTCATGACCTCCTCGATGGTGAAGATGATATACACACGTCCTTCTTTATCCAGCCAGCCGTTCTTGCAGCTCAGGCTCATACGGTCAAGGAGCAGACCGTAGAGCACCTTGGCTTCTGCGGAAACGCTTCTGAACCGTTCCTCCGTGAACAGCACCTTGGGGATGCGGTAGAAGGAGAACTGTTCCGCTTCCGCGCCGTAGAAATAGTCATACATGGCTTCTGTCACGCTCCTTTGGAAGCCCTGCGGCGCGCATGACCTCTTTGGTACACCATCCGATGCAGGGGGCAGCCCTTCCGTAGGGACAGCCCTCGCACTCCGAAACGGGAGCGGCGTTGTCCGCATCTGCTTCGTAAACTTGTTCTATGCCGTTCCGTCTTGCGGGCTTCTGCGGGACGGGACAGCAGCAGCCGTCCGGGTAGACGCAGCCCTTTAGCTTCCCTTTCCGGTACAGGCAGTACCGGCAGTCATATACGTTGTAGCCCCACGACTTCCCATATGCTTTCACAATAACACCTCCTTCGCCCGCATCTGGGCATAAAAATAGCGCGCCTGCCGACCCAAGCGCCACTTTGGGTAACAGACGCGCTATGTACTATTTGCGCTTATTTATGTGATAAGGCTCAAAAACGCCGTATTTTCAGCACTTTTTGAGCCTTAATGTTTTTAGTCCTATTATTACAGCCTCGTCTGTGTACACATCCACGAACTCCCAATCCGGATTCGAGCGGATGTACTTGGTGTAATAATCCACCTGCGCCTCGTAGGAGGTGAGCTGCTCTTCGCTGTCGGTGGAAACACGAGCATACCCAGCCACCTTTCGTCTGCTCTGGGCATTGACCGGCATTTTGGAATGGAGCGTCTTTGAAGCCGGTATTACAGTGATGTTAGCCATTGTGCCTGTTCCTTTCTATCGCTTTTTGCCTTGCGGCCTCTTTCATCTCCGGAGTCCAGCTTTTGGCCCGTGAGCGGTCCTGCCATCGTTTAACGGCTTTTCTACCGTCTTTGAAGCGGAATACCAGCGTGTTCCTGTCCTCGGCTATGATTTCCGTTAAATCGCCAATATCCAAATCTGCGGTCATGGCCGTCAGCGTAGGCTCCGGTATCTGCTTGGAAAGTGGACAGGCGACCTTGCCCTGATAATTGTAGGTACTGCAAATCCAGACCGGGCCGGTTGCCGTGACCTTTCGCCGGTAGTGCTTGCCGCAGTGAGCGCATACGATCAGGCCGGAAAACGGATACCGTCCGGTAAAGCACCGGTTAGGCGGTACATACTTTACGGCCCTCCGTGCAATTTCGGCCTGAACCGCTTCGTATTCTTCCATGCTGATGATGGCCTCATGCGTTCCCTCCGCATGATACATTGGGAACTGGCCATCGTTGACCATGGTCTTTTTCGTCAGGTGGTTTTCCCGGAAAGTCTTCTGAAGAAGCAGGTTTCCGGAGTAGGTGTAATTCTGGAGAATGCCGCCGATGCTGGTTTTGTCCCAATCTCTGCCGTACCGGGTTTTCACACTGTCTGTATTCAGGCCCTTGGCAATGGCGATGACACCCTTTCCGGAAAGATACTCCCGGAAAATGCGATGGACCGTTTCGGCCTCGTCTGGCTCGATGACGTAGACGCCTTTACGGTAGCGATAGCCGAGGAGCGTTCCATTCCAAGGCTTGCACTCCTCGAAATTCTTACGCACACGCCATTTCTGGTTTTCGCTGGCCGAAAGGCTCTCTTCCTGTGCGTAGGATGCAAGGATCGAAAGCATCAATTCCCCGTCAGCGGAAAGGGTGTGGATGTTCTGCTCCTCGAAAAAGACGTCAATTCCGAGGGCTTTCAGATCTCGGACCGTTTCCAGCAGGGTGACCGTGTTCCGGGCAAAGCGGGATATGGATTTGGTAATGACCATATCGACCTTCCCGGCCTTGCAATCGGATACGAGCCTGACGAAGCCGTCTCTGGTATCCTTGGTGCCGGTCTTGGCCTCGTCCGCATACACACCGACATACTGCCAGCCGGGATGCTGTTGGATCAGGCTGCTGTAATAGCTGACCTGCGCTGACAGGGAGTGGTGCATCGCATCCTTTGCCGAGGACACCCGTGCGTATGCCGCCACTCTCGCCAGCTTGGGGATGGCCGCTTTCGTGAATGTGACCTGTTTTACTTCTCTTGCCATAATATGCCTCCGTTGTATCAAAGTATGGGTACTGTATATATCACCTCTAAACGGTCCGGATAGCAAGCCTTATGCGGCAAATATACTGTCCAATTCGATCCCGAATTTCCGGGCGATCATTGTGTAGATTTCAGCCAGATCTGCAGGCCGCAGAAAGCCCTCGCTCACCAGCCGGTCCACAAAGGACAGGGCCGTATGATAGCGGATCAGATTCTCCTGCCCGTATACATCAGACTTGCGGTCTTCCTTTTCCAACGGGATTACCTCCTTTGCGATATTTGTAATTCCAATATGCGCTGCGGCATCGGTCGGAGCAGAACTTTTTGACCTTGTGGCCCTTCGTCTGAGAAAAGGTTTTTCCGCAATACAGACAGTGCGTTGCGTTTTTCATGCTGGGGTGTCTGCGGATGTAGGATTTGATCGTGTTAATCGATATGCCCAATTCATCAGCAATGGCCGTGGGGCCATATCCGTCCCGATACATATGCTCCAGTTCCCGGTGTTCAAATTTATCCATCATAGTGGTTTCCTCGCTTTCGATAGTTTTCATAGCAGGACCGGCAGCAGAATTTCCTGTGTGCGTTTCCGTAGCAGCGGAAGGTCTGACCGCGGTTTTTACAGACGAGCGAATAGTACGCTTTCCGGCTGACCCGCTCCTGATGGGAATTCCAGTATTCCATCCGGCAGCGATCCGAGCAGAATTTCTTCTTATGGCCGGTCCGCTGTATAGCGGTTTTACCGCACTGTGGGCAGATTGGAATATCGCCGTCTTGCATTTCGTGTGTTGCCGATAAAATAACGGCTTTCTGTGTGGCGTTCATAGATACCTCCGAAAAGGGTCCGGGAGAGCAAGGGACGCTCACCCTCCCGGACGACGGATGGGTTTAAGCGGTGATAGTCAGGACCTTGACGGCCTCCGGACGGATCAGCATACCGTCCAGATGCTCCACGCCGAGATAGCTGGTCTTCTGCTCCAGAGCGAACTTTTCGTAAAGGGTACGCACGGAGAGAGGAATGCGGTCGATAACGGTGTAGTAAGAGAAATCACCGAAGGCGATGGGCTTGCCGTCCGTGGGCATGAATTCGGAGATATGAACAGGCTTGCCGAGAACGGTATCGCTGTTCTGATTCCAGAGATATTGACCGTTCTGATCCTTGAGCGTTTTCAGCTTCAGGGTCGTCTCATCGTTCATGAGCCATGCGCCGCCGGAGCGGTACTGTTTGTCCACGGAGAAGTACAGCGCCAGCACATCGTCAAAGCCGATACTGCCGGATACCATCACGCCGGTCTCGGCATCGGTCAGAACGCCGTGGGGCTGCTCCACACCGTTGCCGTTGACGAAGGCGTTCTCCTCAGCCCTGCCGAAACGTTTCGAGAACTGGCCCGCGAGATACTTCTCCAGATCAAAGCCGAGATCGCTGATGAAATCCGTTTCCAGAGCGGTGATGATCGCCAGCTTGTGTGCGACCACATCCTTCTTCGGGAAATGGCTGTCAGCGGTGGTGGGGATAGTTCCATGCTCCGGCACCCATTCGTGCTGGAAATCGTTGTCGGAAATCCAGATGGCGGAGTCATTCTTGGTGGCGTTCATAACAGTGTCGATCCTGCGGAAAAGGCAGTTCTCCTTCAGGGCCGCAGAATACTTGGTAGCCGTGCGCTCCGGTAGCAGATAGGTGTTAGTGAAGTTGTGCTTCGCACCGGCAAGATCGGTGTATGCGGCATCATTGCCACGCATGGCCTTCCAGAAAGCCTCGCCGTAATGGGCTCTGCCGGTCAGAAACAGCTTGTCGTTCATTACGTTATTCATTTTCGTGTCCTCCTTACAGACAGTGGCGGCACAGATACATGGCCGCATTTGTGGGTGAATTGTAGTAGTGTTCCATCTTGCTTGCCACAGCAGGGACAGGCGATCTCCGCCGATTTTGTTTTGCCGTGCAGATGGTAGATATGAGGCATGACCTCTTCCAGATAGGGCTTGCCGGAGCGGATGAACTGATCCGCCGACATTGACGGGAACAGGGCTACCTTCTGCCGGCCCGAATCGTCAATGGCGATGACCGGAAAGTATCTGGTCTCAGGTATGCCGGTTTCGTCCGTGAGCCTCATACCCGGCCTCCGTTCAGCGGTGCGCCGTTCAGTTCGTAAAAGCGTTCACGACAGAACTGCATAGCCTCGGCATAGGTCGGAAAGACCACCGTGGAAAAGCCGTACTGGACCCGCCAGTGCCAGTTCTTGGTGTCGTTGCTTTCGAGGATCGCCACGGGCCGTCCCCGTTTGGTGAGCAGCAGTTTCACGCAGGTGTAATCCTTGGTGGAGAAATCTCTCGCATCAGCCTCCGTGAGAGCCGCCTTTTTCTGATAAATTAGCTTGTGAAACATCGATGTTTCCTCCATTTCTTGAGTTTTGGGGCAATACCCCGTTTGAATTATGGTTTTTGCGTTCGTGACCCCACGCCGCTGTCCGGCCCGGAAGGTCACAGAGATTCTGACCGCCCTACGGTCATCGGAACACAACCATACGCATCACCGTCTTTCATGTTCTTCACTTTCCACTGGACAAAAACTGCTCAAATGGTCCGCTTTTTTGAGTGATTTTTATTTCGTGCAGATAAATCGTTTCACGGCTACCTGATGAAAACACTTGTCCCATCAGGCTTTTCGGCCGCCGGTGACACTCTTTGACGAGTAAATCCGTAACTTTTCTATAGGCTTGTTTTTTAGGCCCTATAGAATAGTTTTCGAAAAGAGTGTCATCGACTGTCACCCTTTACCCAAAAACCCTGTGCCGTCAGGCCTTTCGGACGAATTGCCTGAAACGGTTCCTCCCACTACCCACTGGAGGGCTTTGGTCGTTTTGAACGAAAGAAAGTTAAAAAAGCCTCCGGAAATTATCCGAAGGCAGTAGAAAAAATCATATAATCGTGCTATAATATTGCTATATTGCAGCGGACGATGTGCAAAGGAGATGCAATTATGAGCTTTCAAGCAGAGTTGAAACGGATACGGCAGCGTTGCTTTTTGTCACAGCAGGCGTTTGCCAAAGAAATAAACGTGGCTTTTTCCACGGTTAATCGCTGGGAGAGCGGGAAGACAAAGCCCAATCTGACTGCCATGAAAAGCATAAAAGAATTCTGTTCCAGAAACGATGTGGATTACGCTTCCCTCGAAGAACTCTGGCTGGATCTCGGAACGGAGGATAAGCAGCATGATTAACTGGATGCACTTCCCAAAGAACAAACCGCTGGACGAGGTTTCTGCTCAGATTGTCGAAGCTTTTGAAGCAGTCGATGCCAATATTGATTCTTATACGCATCAGCTAAAAAGTGACGAGGTGCTTACCGCAGTCCGTCCGGGGTTGGAAGCCATTGGCTTTGCAGTCGAGAAAAGCAAGAAAAGCGATGATCTTGTTGCGGTTCCGGTGCTGTATGGCGTAAACGGAAAAATCGAAAAAGCCTTTGAAGCGGATGGTTATTTATCCGCTGCGGGATATGTCATTGAAGTTGAAGCCGGACGAGCCGTTGTGAACTACCAATTCCTTAAAGATTTCTTTGAGGCGTGCACGATGGTCGCTGTGGATAAGCTCTGTATTGCTGTTCGGAACAAGTATCGTGATTTTAATGATTTCGACCGTGTTTGCAAATTCTTTGAAGCTATGTATGCAAGCAACCGGCTCGGCATTCCGCTTTCAGGATTGCTGATAATCGGCTATTGATGGAGTGATTTTATGACGAAACAGGTAAAATCCAGAGAGCGTGTGGCCGATCACGGCGAGGTCTTTACCGCCGAGCGAGAAGTGAACGCCATGCTGGATTTGGTAAAACAGGAAACGGAGCGGGTTGACAGCCGGTTTTTGGAGCCGGCGTGCGGTGACGGCAATTTCGTAGCCGAGATTCTTCGCCGTAAGCTGGAGGCCGCAAAGAAACGGGCCATACCTCCGAGAAAGAAAAAACCGCTGCCTCTCGAATTTGAGAAGCAATCGGTCATCGCCGTGGCAAGCATTTATGGCGTAGATCTGATGATGGATAACGTGATCGCTTGCCGACAGCGGCTGTACGATATCTGGAACGCGGAGTATGAGGCGATCTGTAAAAAGGAAATCAGCGAAGAGTGCCGGGAGGCCGTGCGTTTTATTCTCAGCCGGAATATCGTCTGCGGCAATGCACTCAGCCTGAAGGTGGTTGACGAAAACGGCAACGATACGGATGAGCCCATTGTGTTTTCGGAATGGTCCTTTGTGATGGGAACGAAAATGCAGCGCAAGGACTACCGCTTCGATAAGCTGCTGGCCGGTGACTATGAACCCACAGCGGCCAAGAAAAAGAAGAAAAAAGACATGGACGAAAGCGGTCAGATGAATCTGCTGTCCATGCCGGATGAAAAACCGAGTGACGAGGGTGAATTCCTCGCCTCCTACGTCACGGATTACAGGAGGGTCCAAGATCATGGCCAATAATCTCTACAACACGATGTACAATCCGGACGTGCTGTCCTGCATTGCCAATCTGTCCAACGATGAGGTTTTCACGCCGCCGGAGGTGGCGAATGCCATGCTGGACCTATTGCCGCAGGAGTTATTCAGCGATCCGAACACTACTTTTCTTGACCCTGCCTGCAAAAGCGGAGTGTTTTTACGGGAAATTGCGAAAAGGCTCCTCAAGGGGCTGGAGCCGCTGTACCCGGATCTGCAGGAGCGCACGGATCACATTTTCAAACATCAGCTTTACGGCATCGCCATTACGGAGCTGACCTCGCATCTTTCCCGGCGCAGCCTGTATTGCTCCAAATTTGCGAACGGCAAATACTCCGTGGTCCATTTCGATAACATTGATGGCAATGTGCGATTCAAGAATATCAAGCATACTTGGGGCAAGACGCTTTACGACGGTAAAGGTAATCCACACACCTCGTGCCTGTTCTGTGGAGCAAATAAAGAACAGTATGATCGTGACCCATCTTTGGAAACACACGCTTACGAATTGATACATACCACGAAGCCGGAGGATATTTTCAAAATGAGATTTGATGTGATTATCGGCAATCCGCCTTATCAGTTGGATGATGGCGGTGCCGGAAAGAGTGCAAAACCTATTTATCAAAAATTTGTTGAACAGGCGAAAAGGCTTAATCCACGCTATTTAACAATGATTATTCCTTCGAGATGGTTTTCTGGCGGTAAGGATGTAAATGAATTCCGAGCAGATATGCTTTCAGATGACAGGATTAGAGTGCTTCATGATTATTTAAATGCAAGTGATTGCTTTAACGGTGTCGAAATAAAAGGTGGCGTGTGCTACTTCCTGTGGGACAGAGACCATAAGGGAATGTGCGAAATCTTTACGCATCAATCTGATGGTACGACCACTGAATCTGTTAGGCCCCTTTTAGAGCCGGGATTAGATACCTTCATACGGCAAAATGAGCTTATTTCGATTCTTAGGAAGGTACAGGTAAAAGACGAAAAATCCTTTATTGATATTGTAAGCGCGAGGGATGCGTTTGGATACGATATCAGAGAAGCTAATAGCCTCAAAACGGTGCCCCACAAATATAGCCTGAAAAAGTCTGCTACAGAAAATGTGGAATTCTACTATAACGGCTGGAGAAGGAAAGGTGTCGGATATGTTTCGAGGGCTTCTGTCAGAGAGCATCGAGAATGGATAGATCTTTACAAAGTTCTGATCCCTCGTTCTTGGGGAGCCGGTGATGCGATGCACGACAGACTGAATCCTTTTATAGCTGGGCCGAATGCTGTAACTACAGAAACATACGTTGTGGTTGGCCCATTCCAATCCGCTCAAGAGGCCGAAAATGCGGTTTCCTACATAAACACGAGATTTTTCCATGCTCTTGTATCAATGATAAAAATATCACAGCAGGCTCCGCAGAAAATTTACACCTTTGTCCCGATTCAAGATTTCAATGAGTCGTGGGATGATGAAAAGCTGTACGCCAAATACGGCTTATCAGAAAAAGAAAAAGCATTCATCAATTCGTTTATTTGGCCCAATGATGATGCGGCAAGCGGAGGTGACGAGTAATGGCAGAAATGGAGTTTTTCCCTCAACGACCAGATTCGCACCCTACGATATACGCTTATGAATTCGTAGGCGTGGCCTCCCATCAGGGCTATATCAAGGTCGGTTATACCGAGCGAGACGTTGAGACCCGTATCAAGGAGCAGGTCCATACCGCCGCCGTGCCGTATCGCATCCTCGGCCAGTGGTCCGCTATGAAAACGGACGGTAGCTGCTTCACCGATCACGAGGTCCACGCCGTTCTGAAGGCGAAGGGCAAAAAGCAGTTGAACGCCGGTGAGGACCGGAATGAGTGGTTCAAATGCTCCATAGCCGATGTCAAAGCAGCTATTGTAGCCGTGCAGACCGGTGCGGAAAATGTCGAGGAGCGCACACAGACCTTCGCCATGCGTCCGGAACAGAAATCTGCCGTTGAAGTGACGATGCGGTATTTCAAATCGGCTTATGAGGAAAGCAGCGGCAGAACGCCGAAATTCCTGTGGAACGCCAAGATGCGCTTCGGCAAGACCTTTGCGGCCTATCAGCTTGCAAAGAAAATGGGCATGAAGCGTGTGTTGATCCTCACCTTCAAACCGGCGGTGCAGACCGCATGGCGTGAGGACCTACTGACGCACATGGATTTTGAGGGCTGGCAGTTCATCACCCGACCCACCGTCCCCGGCGGCCTGACGAACGACCAGCAGTACAGACAAGCGGATAAATCCCGGCCCATTGTCTGCTTCGGCTCATTTCAGGATTTCCTTGGCGTAAACAAAGAGACCGGCGGCATCAAGGCCAATAACGAATGGGTCCATACCACGAACTGGGACCTCGTCATTTTCGATGAATACCACTTCGGCGCATGGAAGGATAACGCAAAGAAGCTGTTCGAGCAGGACGAGGACACCTACGAAGAGGACCTTTCCAAATACGATGCCGGTAACGCCTACGATGAAACGTGGCTGCCGATTACCACAACCTATTACCTCTATCTCTCCGGCACGCCGTTCCGTGCGCTGAATTCCGGCGAGTTCATTGAGGAGCAGATTTATAACTGGACCTATTCCGATGAGCAACGGGCCAAGGCCGAATGGAAAGGCCCCGACGAAAATCCCTATGCCGCTCTGCCGAGGATGGTCATGCTCACATACAAAATCCCGGAGAGCATCCAGCGCATAGCGAAACAGGGCGAATTTGATGAATTTGACCTGAACGTATTCTTCTCCGCCGAGGGGACCGGCAAAGACGCACATTTCAAATATGAGGATTATGTGCAGAAATGGCTTGATCTGATTCGTGGCTCCTATCTGGAGACCAGCGTTGACGAATTGAAGCTGGGAGCGCAGAAGCCGCCGATGCCGTATTCCGACACCCGTCTTCTGAACGTGCTGTCTCATACGCTGTGGTTTATGCCGAACGTGGCCTCCTGCTATGCTATGGCCAATCTGCTGGCGCAGAAGCAGAACAGCTTTTATCACGATTACAAGGTGAACGTCTGCGCCGGAACACAGGCCGGTATCGGTGTTGCCGCTCTTGACCCTGTTCGTCGTTCTATGGGCGATCCGCTGGAGACAAAAACCATCACGCTCTCCTGCGGCAAACTGACTACAGGCGTCACCATCAAACCGTGGACCGGCATCTTCATGCTCCGTAACCTCTCCTCACCGGAGACCTATTTCCAAGCGGCCTTCCGTGTGCAGAGCCCGTGGGAGATCACAAAGGATAACGGTGAGCGTGAGATCGTCAAGCAGGAGTGCTATGTCTTTGACTTTGCGCTGGACCGTGCGCTCCGTCAGATTTCAGATTATTCCTGCCGCCTGAACGTGGCCGAGAGCAATCCGGAAAAGAAGGTCGGAGAATTCATCAATTTCCTGCCGGTGCTGGCGTATGACGGCAGTGCCATGCGTCAGGTCAACGCCGCTGAAATTCTCGATATCGCTATGGCCGGTACCTCCGCCACGCTTCTTGCCAAACGCTGGGAGAGCGCATTGCTCGTTAATGTTGATAACGATACGCTTGCCCGTCTGCTCGCAAGCGAAGAGGCGATGGACGCTCTCATGCGTATTGAGGGGTTCCGCAGCTTGAACTCCGATATCGAGACCATTATCAATAAATCGAACGCGGTCAAGAAGGCCAAGCGTGACGGCGAGAAGCTGACGCCGAAAGAAAAGAAGGAACTGACGGACGCCGAAAAGGAATACAAATCCAAGCGCAAGATGATCCAGGAAAAGCTGATCAAATTCGCTACTCGTGTGCCTGTGTTCATGTATCTGACGGATTACCGGGAATACAGCCTGCGGGACGTCATCACGCGATTGGAGCCGGAGCTGTTCAAAAAGGTCACCGGTCTGGACGTGAAGGACTTCGAGCTGCTCGTATCTCTGAACGTATTCAACGAGGCTCTGATGAACGATGCCGTTTATAAATTCAAACGGTATGAAGACGCCAGCCTGATCTACACAGGCATTGATAAGCACACCGGCGAAAATGTCGGTCTGTACAGCACCGTCATCAGCCGTGCGGATTATGACGCTATGGCCGGTCAGCTTGCGGCCTCCATGACGGCGGACGCTCCCCGTGACGATGATATTCCGGAGCGGCCCGTCTTCACGAACATCAGCAGCTATGATTTTGACGAGGATGAAGACGGTCTGCCTACGGTAGCGGAAAAGCCAGCACCGGTATACGGCACAAATCGCAATCCGCTTGTAGAGCCGTCCAAGCCGGTATCCACACCGACATACCGTCCTTCCTATGTACCGCCTACACCATCCGTAACGCCGGTGGCGAAAAAGCCTACCATGCATATTGACACCTCGAAGGTCCACGCAGGGACCATCGTTTCGCATAAAGCATTCGGCCCCGGTCAGGTTAAGGGTGTCGATGGAGGTCTTATTGTCGTTACCTTTGCCGGTGTGGATAAAAAGTTCCAGTTTCCCGGAGCGTTTGAACAGGGCTTCTTGAAACTGGATGAATAACATAATAATTTACCGAGGGAGGTGAGTATGTGGCCATTTATGCTTTAATCAACAAAGATGTTCTTCCGTTCATTTGCACAGGAAAAATGGTGACAAAAGAATTCATTTGTAGTGCTACAAAACTTAAAAAGGACAGTGTATATAAATGGCTTGACGTTACAGATCCCGCCCTTCCGACAATTATACAAGCAAAAAAACTCGCAAAGTGTCTTCATGTTCCCTTCGCTGGCTTATACATGAATACGAAAGATATCAATATCAAATCGATCCCAGCGATTAGAAACTATAGAACACTTGATGGAGCTCACTCTATTGATGATAGCAGCCTCAATATCGCAATTGGAGACGTGTTGCAAGAACGAGATTTTTTGATTGCGGAGAGCAACGATTTAGGAATCCATCTAATTGTGTTTTCTGCACCATCATGTCCAACTGATGACCCAGCTGATTGGGCAAAAAAGATTCGGGAGCATTTTTCAATAGATATTAAGGATCAGTACAAGTGCAGTTCATCACGACAGTTTTACTTGTATTTAAGAGAAAGGCTTGAAAACAAAGGCATATTTGTTCAGTGTTTTACGGACGTTCCTGTAGAAATTGTGCGAGGATTCTCTATCTATGAACAGGATCTGCCAATAATTGGGATCAATGATAATGATAGACCTCCAGCAAAATCGTTTTCATTGATTCACGAATTAGTTCATCTGATCAAACGCGAGTCTTCTGTATGTAATGTCATGTATAATGCAACGTCCTCACAGAGCGAGGAGGTTTTTTGTAATGCTGTTGCTGGTGAGCTTTTAGTTCCAAAAGATGCCTTGGCGATTGTTCTTCATAGCGGAAAATATGCGAAACCATATAAGGTTGATGATATTGCTGCTATTGCAAAAAGATTCTCTGTCAGTAGAGAGGTGATAGTACGACGCTTGCTCGACAATGGGCAGATCAGCACCATGGAATATGAAACATACTCTGAAGAATTTCACAGAGAAATCAAGCGAGATAGGGAGGAACAACGTTTAGCAAGGAAAGCGGGTCTTAAAACAGGAATACCCAAAAATGTTAGTCGAGAAGCAATTGACAGGACCAGTCCGGCAATTTGCAAGACACTATACTATGGTTATGGAGAAGAAATATACAGTAAGCGCGATATAGCTCTGCACTTAGGAATTGCACAAAAACATGTTGATAAATTTTTGATGGAGGTATCAAGATGGAACAGTTGATGCTATTTGAGCCTCCGTACAAATACCTTATTGATTCGTCATCAATACTGGCACAGAAGCCTACAGATGCCCTTCCACGGCAGGTACACAAAAGCCTGTGGGAGATGATTGAAAAAAGTATTCAAGAACAGGCCATCACAACTTCCTCCGAAATTGAAGAAGAAGTGAAGAATGACAATGACGTTGGTAACTGGCTTGGCTCAAAGCAGTGTGTGATTCTTCCAATTGACGATGAAGTTCAGAGAAATGTCAGAAGGATTGTCACTGAGCACCCCAAGATGATTAGTTTTTCCAGAGGGAAGGGATCATCCTCTGGTGATGCATTCTTGATTGCAACTGCTATGAAGTATAATCTGACGATAATAACTGAGGAGAATAAGGATAAGCAAAACAAAATACCGAATATTTGCAAGTATTACGGAATCCCCACAATGAGCATTACAGAGCTGTGCGTTGCAGAAGGATGGGTATTCTAAATTGCACCTGTCCCTTGAAAAATGCACCTTGTATCAATTATTCCGTTCAAAGCCAGAAGCCTCCCGGGCAAAGCTCGGGGGGCTTTTCTCTTTTGCGATAAAGTATGACGCCGGCTCCGCTTTTCTCCGCCTTTCACTCCTTCTCCGCTGCCGGTTTTTGCGGCAGTTTTTCATTTCCTTCATGCCGGCTCGCGGAAGCCGCAAGCCGCAAAAAGTTGACTTAATTTTCGCATATGTGATACAATCGCATACGAAGTCAGTGATCGGACGACCGGGCAGGACAGCATCACGCAGGCGGGAATATTTATATGTCCCGTTTTAGGGACACGGAAAGTAATAGAATACACACCCGGCAAAGCCGGAAGAAGGAGGCAGAATCATGCGCTTTTACAAAATCGAGGGAACGATCGAGAACAAAGATCGGATAAAGAACAGCGAAAACCGCCGCGCCGCGCGGGAGATATCGGATAATATCGCGCTGCTCAGCCGGGCGTTCAACGAAAAGCGGAACGGAAAGAGTTTTATGTATGTTGCGAATATACTCGCAGACAGAATGACCGCCGGAATGATATGTAACGAAGATACCGACACCGACAGGCAAACGGAGCTTTTTTTCAAGGCGATTAAAACAGAGCCGAGCGACATTTCCACGGAAGAAATCACCTTCAATATGGCGCGTGCGCTTCTGCGCACCTCCGACCGCAACGGTTATATAAATGACGACGGCGAAGTCTTCCGGGATTTCGGTATTGACGAGCTGACCGGGCGCTTTTCCGACATATTTGACTACGGTGAGAACCTTATCGAAAATGCGGACAAAACAGATATTTATACCGAAACGGAAAAATACACGATGTCGGATTCGGTTCTGCCGGAATTAGACCGCATCTACGACGGCAGGGCGGCAGGCAAAGCCAAAGGGCACCCGGTACATTACATGATGCAGACCGACGACCCCGACACGCGCCGTGAAATATGCCGCCTTCTGCTGAAAGCCCTGTATGCAAACGGAAGGATCGAAAACAGGAGGTACTGTTTTGTCAATCTCTGCATGGACGAGAGCATCCCGCCGACGGCTTACGACCAGCTGTATAAAATGAACGAAGGCGGAGCCGTTATCATACGTTACGATGCGTGCCGCAGAGAAGAGGACGGCGACACCGCCGACAGCTCGCACGAAACGATACAGCGGATGTGCGAAGCGCTGAAAAAATACCGTTACAGCGTGCTGACGATATTCTGCCTGCCGCGTGAATGTACGAAGGCGAGAGACATATTCAATGAAGAAGCAGGCAGCATAAGCTTTATAGAGCTGAAAGAGGAATTCGTATCCGGCACCCGTGCCGAAGAGTTCCTGAAAATGCTTGCCGCGGAAAGGCACATCCGCACCGACAAAAACCTTTTTAACACGCCGGAAAAGGAAAAAGGATATCTTGCTGCAGAGCTGCGCGAGCTGTTCGACCGCTGGTACGACAGCAAGCTGAAAACCGGCATATACCCCCAATACCGCGATATCGCGACCGCAAAGCACCGGATTGCCGCCGCCGCGCCGAAGGGCTCCGCTTATGATGAATTGCAGGAAATGATCGGGCTTTCCGGCGCAAAAAAGCTGATCGGCAAGGCGCTTGATTACCACAAGGCAATGAAGCTTTTCGCCGATAAAGGAATGAAGAACGATCACCCTGCAATGCACATGGTCTTTACCGGCTCGCCGGGCACGGCAAAAACCAGTGTCGCGCGCCTTTTCGCCCGCATTATGAAAGAAAACGGGCTGCTTTCCAAGGGCGATCTTATCGAGGTCGGGCGCGGCGATCTTGTGGGCAAATATGTGGGCTGGACGGCGCCCGCGATCCAAAAGAAGTTCCGCGAGGCGGAGGGCAGCGTTCTTTTTATAGACGAAGCCTACTCGCTTGCGGACGACCGGGACGGCTCCTACGGCGACGAAGCCATAAACACCATCGTGCAGGAAATGGAAAACCGGCGCGAAAGCGTAATTGTTATCTTTGCCGGATATACAGACAAAATGGAAGCCTTTTTGAATAAGAATCCGGGGCTGCGCTCCAGGATAGCCTATAATGTTCCTTTTGATGATTACACCACAGAGGAGCTCTGCGCCATCGCCGCGCTTATCGCCAAAAAGAACGGGCTTTCGCTGGATGTGCCGGCGCAAAGCCGTTTGGAAAAGCTTTTCTCCGCCGCACGCGCTCAGAGCGACTTCGGCAACGGAAGATATGTTCGAAACGTTATTGAACGGGCGCGTATGGCGCAGGCATCAAGGCTGCTCGCAATGGGGTATGAAAACGTCACCTCCGCCGATGTGGCGACACTGTGCGCTTCGGATATAGAAATGCCCGAAGTGCAGGTAAAAGCCGAAAAGCGCATAGGCTTTTCGGCATAGGAAAAGGCAATGCAGACAAGCAGGCACCCGAACACCGGAAGTTTTCTGCTGCCATGTCGGAAAGGAGTAACCCGGGCATGATAAATTCATTAAAAGCCCGCTTGCAGCGCGCGGTACGCGGGTGGAGCGATGCCGATGCACTGAACATGAATGAATGGTTTTTGAGCATCCTCCCGCAAATGCTGAAATACTTCAGGGAGCACCGCAGAGGCTACCCCATTGAACTGCTGCGCGAATACCTCTCTGCCCACCGCGACGAGCTGAACATGACATACGATGAATTCCGTGTTTGGCCCGCGGGCGAAAGCTCCGCGGAATATCGCCGGCGCAAAGAGATCGACTTTGCCTGCGGACGCATATGGGATGAAACGCTCGGGCTGATGATATACCTTTTGGAGCAGGCCGGCTCCGATACACCCGCCGCAGCCTCCCCGAAGGAGGCGCTCGAGTTCGAGGAATACAAGGACCGCTGCAAGGCCGAGGCGTTAGAGCTTTTCAACAAATGGTTTTACAATCTGTGTGATTGAAGCCGCAACAAAAAAACAGCAAGGGGATCCCTTGCTGTTTTGCGTTTTAAGTTTTAAGGATGATTACTCTGCTGCGGGTTCTTCCGCTGCGGGGGCTTCGGCGGTTTCGTTATTGCCGTCGAGCAGCGCGCGGTTAGAGAGCGAAAGCCTTCTTCTTTCGAAATCGGCGGCGGTGATCTTCACGGTGACCTTATCGCCGACTTTAAGCACGCTTGCCGGATTGGAAACGGGCTTGTCGGAGATCTGGCTTATGTGGATAAGGCCGTCGAGATCGGGAAGGATCTCGGCAAATGCGCCGAACGGCATGATGGAAACGACCGTTGCATCGACAACATCGCCCACGCTGTATTTGGAAGCGAATATGTTCCACGGATCGTTTTCGGGTGTCTTGTAGCCGAGCGAAATTCTCTTCTTTTCCTTATCGACCGATTTGACATAAACGTTGATCGTTTCACCTTCGGTGAGCACATCCGCGGGCTTTTTGAGCTTGCCCCAGGAAAGCTCGCTGATATGGAGCATACCGTCCACCGGGCCGAGGTTGATAAAAGCGCCGTAGGACATGATCGCGCGGACCTTGCCTTCGAACTTGTCGCCTTCCTGGACGGTGTTGAAGAATTCCTCCTCCGCTGCCTTTCTTGCGGCGCGGTTGGAGCTCTTGATAGAGCCAACGGCTCTCTTTCTGCCCTCATTCACATCAATGATCCTGAAGCTGACGGTTTCGCCCTTGAGCGAATCAAGCGGTTCGCCCTTGGGAATACCGGTGCGGGAAGCGGGGATAAACACCCTGTTGGGGCCGTAAAGAACGATAACGCCGGCATAGCCCTGTTCGTTCTTGACGATCTCCTTCACGGTGCCGGAAAGGCTTTCGCCGGATTCGGCTGCCGCCTTGATGCCTTCCCAGTACTTCTGGGCATCGATCTTCTTTTTGGAAAGAAGAACTGTTCCGTCGGAATCGCTGAACTTACCGCAGATAACTTCCACTTCGTCGCCGACCTTGAACAGATCGTTCAGATCGACGCCGCTTTCGGCAGTGATCTCGTCATAGGGGAGTATCCCCGTGTGCTTCGTACCGAGATCGACTTTTACCTCGGCAGGATTAACAGCCGATACTATTCCGGTTACCCTTTCACCTGTATTTAATGTTCTGAATGACTGGTCGAGCATCTCGGCAAAGCTGAGTTCCTCTTTTGCGATGTCTGCCATCTTGTTGTAAACCTCCTGTATTATTCCGTCGGGCGTCGAGGCACCGGCGGCTATAGCGATTTTATGTGAAGCGCGGATCATGTCCGCGTACACGTCAAGTTCATCTGCCGTTTCGACAAGCAGAGTGTTTTTGCACACCTCCCGCGCGATGCCGTAAAGCTTCACGGTGTTCGAGCTGTGCCTCCCGCCCACAACGACGGTCATGTCGCTGTTTTCGGCAAGCAAGCCTGCCTCGCGCTGGCGGAGCCCCGTCACGCCGCAGATCGTATCGAAAACGCGGCACGCGGGGTAAAACTTTGTGATAAGAGCGCGGCACTTTTCCCATTCCGCGCCGGAATATGTCGTTTGTACCGCAAGTATGCAGCTGCCGGGGTAGGAAAACCCCTGCGGGTGCGCGGAAGCGATTTCGGCACTGTCGGCAAAAACTTCGACTTCGCCCCGTGCGCGATCGACAATACCGCGTACCTCCGGGTGTTCTCTGTCGCCGATAACGATTATCTTTGTGTCCGCAGGCTGCGAAGCGACGATAGCGTGTATTTTCGCGACATAGGGGCAGGTCGCATCGACAAATTCGCAATTTCTTTCCCGCAGCGCGGTATAGACCGAACCGACAGCCCCGTGGGTGCGTATGAATACGAGCGCATCCTCCGGGAGCGAGGGTATATCCGATTCGCTTATAAACTTCACCCCGCGGCGCTTTAAGGATTCGTTGAATACGGGGTTATGTATCAGCTCGCCCAGACAGTATATCGGGCGGGCGGCGGAATCGAGGCTTTCGTTTATTATCTTCACGGCGCGCTTCACGCCGAAGCAGAAGCCGCTGTGTTCCGAAACGGTGATATCAGCCATTTGTATGCTCTGTGTGCGCGGCAAAATCGTCGCACACTCTGGTAAAAGCATATTTCGCGATGCCGTGCGTACCTTCCTCCGCCTTGACCTTTTCGTATTCCTCCGCGGTGATCGGCTTGCCGATATAAACGCGGACCTTGCGGAAGACAAGCGGCTTTCTGCCGTCGTAGCATATTGTCACGGGGAGGAGCGGAACGCCGGTGCGCACCGCCATGAGCCCGACGCCCGCCAAAGCAAGCTCCGGCGTGGGCTTTACGCCCGGCATACGGGTGCCCTGCGGGTATATCCCGAGGCATTCGCCGCCTTTAACGAGCGAAACGCAGGTGCGTACAGCATCTATATCGCTCGCACCGCGGTTGATGGGGATGACCCCGGCAAGCTTGCATATCAGGCGCATGAAGGGATTCTTCCGCAAGCTGCCCTTTGCGACAAAGTGTATCTGCCTTTTGAGCGGGCAGGCGGTGAACATCACATCCGCAAAGGATGAATGGTTGGAAATCGCTATATATTCGCCGCTTTGCGGTTCGTTTTCCCTGCCGTGGTATTCCACCCGGTAGACGAGCTTCGAATACACGCGTGCAATGGCACGCAGGATCTTATACGATGCGCTCATTTCCGTGCTCTTTCCTTATCGATGATATCCGCAACGGCTTCAAGCGTTTGCTGTGCGGACATTCCGGTGTTGTCGATTATCACCGCATCCTCTGCCGGAACGGTGGGTGCGATATCGCGGTTCCTGTCGTTGAAGTCGCGTTCCTTCATGCGGGCGAGTATATCCTCGTAAACGACATTTTCGCCGCGGTCGGAAAGTTCCCTGAACCTGCGGGCGGCGCGTTCCTCCGGCGAAGCGGTTATGAAGATCTTCACACGCGCATCCGGAAGTATGACGGTGCCTATATCCCTGCCGTCCATGACGACATCCCGCCTTTCCGCGATCCCGCGCTGGACTGAAAGCAGGAATTCGCGCACCTGCGGTATTGCCGAAACTGCGCTTGCATACGCGGAAATTTCCGGCGTGCGTATTTCCGTACCCAGGCGTACGCCGTCCAGATAAACGGCACTGCCGCCGTTTTCGAGCCGCATATCGAGCTTTATCCCCGGCAGCGCGGCGCACACGGCTGCGTTGTCGCGCGGGTCGATCCCTTTCTGCGCGATATAGTAGCCCACGGCGCGGTAAAGCGATCCGGTGTCCACATACACGAACCCGTACCGCTGTGCGACCAGGCGCGCAAGCGTGCTTTTTCCGGAGCCGGAGGGCCCGTCCAAAGCTACTCCAAAGGTTTTTTGAACCATAAATATCACCAATATACGATTATACACGATTTCCGCGGACATTTCAACCCCTTTTGCAAATAATTTTTCGCTTTGCCCCGCCGCCCGCCGCACAGGCGATTTTCCCTATTGTATAACAGGACGAAAAAAGTATTGATTTTACCGCGGCTGTATGCTATAATGTTCCCACAAACCGATTTATGGGGGTATATTATGAAAAAAATCGCTCTTGTACTCGCATTACTCATGTGTCTGCCCTTTGCACTTTTCGGATGCGGCAAGCATTCCTCGCCGGAAAGCTGCGCAAAGGCATACATCAAAGCAACATATGATTTCGATTACGAAACCATCATGGATCTCACCCCGCGCTTTGACGAAGGCCTTATGAAAAAGTACGATGACGATTACACCGAACGCGATTACGACGATTTCTACAAGGATGCCGAACGCGACAAAAAGAACGACGCCGAAGACGGCAAAGAATACGTCGACGATCTCGAAGATTACGATGTGAGCTACACCATCACGAAAACCGTCACCTACAAATCCGGCGACGACCGTTTTGACAGCGTTGTCAATCCCGATCTCTGCGCTGAAAGGCTTCAGTCGCTTTATGAAGCGATAGACGAGATCGCTTGCGTTTACTATTGTATCGAGGCTACCGTTCTGAAGGATAAGGGCGACGATCCCGACTACTACTGCAACGCCGACAAGCTCACGCTTGCAAAGATCGACGGAAGCTGGTATATTTTTGACCCCACGCTTCCCGACTACGACTGAACCGCCGATGTGAAGGGAGAATTAAGAAATGAAAAGAATCTGTCTTATACTGGCTCTTGCGATACTCTGCCCGGTAATACTTTGCGCCTGCGGCAGTGCCGACAGCGTTGCGAAGGATTATATCGAAGCGCGCTACATCAATTTCGATGCAGCCAAGCTTTCCGAAACCATGCTCGCTTACGACAAGGATCTTCTCCGCGATTATGTCAAGGATTTCGACAGCGCTTCTGTCAAAACCAAGCTTGAAAGCCTTGAAAATATGTTGGAGAATTACAAGGATGCGGCAGACGACAACGACACGAAGTACGACTACAAGATCATCCACACCGAAAAATACGATGAGGATTCCGCCGGCTTCAAGGAAATCGCCAAATCCGTCAAAAACGGCGAATACGGTAAATCGCTTTCCAATGCCATGACCGCCGCCGCAAAGGTTTATGCTTATATTTCGGGCGAATCCGACGGAAGCGACGGAGAAACCGATTACGAACACCAGATCGTCACCGTCACCTGCATCAAGGTCGACGGCAAGTGGTATGTTCTTTCCGACGGCAACAGATAAACCGCAAAACAGCGAATCAAAAGCCCTTTTCCTTCCGCGGAAAAGGGCTTTCTTTTTGTCTGCCTTGCGGAGGCATTACCGCGCCGCGGCGATCAGCACGCGGCAGTATTCAAGCTCGGCGCATATAAAATCCGCCGCGCCGCACACGCCTTCAAGCGCTTCCTGCAGCCGCGCGATCGCATCCGCGGCAGCCGCCGTATCGCCGGCTCCGCTGTATTCGAGCGCCGAAGCAAGATGATCATCTGCCGATTGCGGGATATCCGCAAACTGGCGGATATTTCCGAGCTGGGTTTTGACCATCGAAAGCATCGCGGCGACGGTTTCGCCCGCCGGGGTGCCGGTGATCGGCTGTGCCGGGGTGCGGAAGCTTTCCCGCACGGCTTTGTCGTACCCGCAAACGCTTATATAGCGCAGCGTGAAGTTTGCGCTGCCGGCACAAAGCGAAGCTGCGGGCATAACAAGCTGTTCGTACATGGATTCGACCGTTGCGCGGACATATGTCCCCACGCCGACGACCACGGGGTAACCGCGCAGAAGCTGCGCGTTTTCATCGACATAGCCCTGCTGATAGTCGGTCGTCGCGCCGTAGATCATCGGGTATATCGCATCAGCAAAGCCCTCCGAAGCCCATCTTGCCACATCCTGGTACACAAACTTTTTGCGGTCGCCCGCATCGGCAAAGCAGGTAAAGCTGACATTCAGCCCGGCATTCGCCGATTTCACGGCATTATAAAGCTCGCGCGCGTAATCGCTGATGATATCCGTACGATAGTTGCACCATTTTTCCCAAAGCGGGTCGGTTATGGAAAGCTTTTGCGGGTCCGCCCCGTATTTCGCTTTGAAGCCGTTCACCGCCGCGGGGGTATAACCGAAATCCTCGTAATTATGCTCCTGATAATATATCGGCAGCGGGTAACGGGTGTAATCGAACTGTATGCCGAAGATCTTGTACCTGGAAGCGATCTCCTTTGCCGCGGCGATCTTCATCGCGCGGACATCGGCATCCGCGGGGTCGAGCGTTATAAGCCCCGAAGGGTCGCGGTCGCGCCCGGCTTTGCTTATCAGGTATTTATCGCTCATCGTATTGATATAATGCTCCGGCTGCCACTGCACGTTGCCGCTTGCCATCGGGCAGGCGGAAAGCATCACGATAAGCCTTATGCCCTCCTTTTCGCAGGCGCGGGAAAAGGCATCCAGAACGTCAAAGCCGTTAAGCTCCGGCGCCATGACCTGCCCCGGCACCTGCGTGGGGTAGCCGGTGTATCCGGCGCCCGCGCTGTCATCCACGATCAACGTATTCAGCCCCAGGCCGGCGGCGTATTCCACGGCGTGGAACACCTCGCGCTCGTTTTTATAATGAAGTATCAGCTCATCGGAATATCCGCGCTCGCCGACCGTCACCCATGCTGCGCGGTCGCCCACCGTGATTTCCGGGTAAAGCAGGCATTCCGCGCCATCCAGCGCAGCCTCAAGCTTTTCAAGCTCCGCCCTGACGGGCTTTGTGCTGCTGCCCGCGACGGAAAAGCGATCGGCTATCGCCTTGCGGTCGATGGGGTATTTCGCGAAGCTTTCCTCCGCGCGGGCAAGGAATTCCTCCCGCTTGACGTAAAGGCTTTCGGAAAGGACAGTCGGATCCTCGATAAAATAAATGCTCTTTCCGTCGCTGCTTATCGCGGCGCGCATACCCTCGCGCACGCCGCAGAAATATCCGGCGCTGCCGTTCAAAGGCCCCGAAACGACATAACCGCCCTTCGGCACGTTCGTTCCGCCCGAAACGCCTTCCGAGATCAATATCACCCTGCCCTGCGCCGAAACGGAAAGCTCCGTAACGGAGGCATCCTTCGCGACAGGGGTCGAACCGCTTTTTTCGGTATATATTATCGCACTTGCCGACGTGCGCGAACGGTCGCGCCCCGAAACGACAAGCCGCTTCACGGTATAAAGCGGGTCGGATGTGCACAGTTCGGCACTGTCGCCGACCTTTGCAGCCGCCGCTGCGCCGTAGGCGGCGGAAAGCGATATCACATAACCGCCCTCCGGTATTTCGGTATTGCCGGCATCGTTCACCGCAATAATCTTTCCCCCCGCAACGGCAAGCTCCCTGCCGCCGGAAGTGCAGGTCGTCGCGGCATACCATTCGTTATCATAAATATATCCGCTGCGGCAATCGGCGCGCGTTTCGTTGCGGTGGTGAATCTCTATCACACCGCGGTCGCCGATACGGGCATATTGCCCGCAGCTCTTCCCGCTTTCGCAAATATCCGTCTCGACCACGCTGCCCGCGGCGGGGATATCGCCCGTACCGCAGAAGCGTATCACAAAGCCGTTTTTTGGGATTATCGCAGGCTCGTCATAAACGACGCAGATCACGCCGTCCGCAACGGCGGCATCCGCAAATTCGCCGTCACACGACGGGGCGGAATCCCCGAACGCGGGTGTAAAGACATATACCCCGCCGCCCGTCGGCACGGTATCCACACCGGCAGCCGTGTATTCCGCCCCGTCGATAAGCAATACCCGCGGATTTGCGGGCTCCGGCCCGGCGGCATCCCCGGAGCTTCCCTCGCCCCCGCGTGTGCAGGAGCAAAACGGAAACAGCATAAGCAGTGAAAGCAGCAAAGCGGTTTTTCTTTTCATAAAGCACCTCTTACAAAATATGCCGCGGAGCCTTTCGCGACCCCGCGGCATACAAACAAGCTTTTTATATCGGCCGGATTATCTTCTGACCTTCTTCACGACTACTGCCGCGCCGGCAAGCGCGATAAGCGTGATAACGGCGATAACGATGAGGCTGACAGTACCGTCGCCGGTAACGGGGGGTGTCGTCTCGCCCGAGGAATCGGCAGCACCCGCCCTGACGGTAACGCTGACAGGCTGGGTATAAAGGATATATTCCCTGCCGTCGGTGGATTTTGTCTTATAGCCGTACATAACGGCGGCTTCGCCCTCTTTAACGCCCTTGACCTTGCCGTTTTCGACAGTGATATATTCGCTGCCCGAAAGAACCTTAACTATAAGATCCTTGGCGGCAAGAGCGGTGTCCGTTCTGCCGTATGTCTGCGCAGTGGCGGAAATATCGGCGTCCTTGCCCGGTTCGAGGCTTATATCCGCGGCGGTAAGGAGCTTGTACATATTCTTGACCCACTGCATATCGTTGGTGGTGACACCGTCGCAGCCGGAGAAGAAGCCGCTCTGGTTATTGGTAGCGACATATGTCCACGGCCATACGGTCATACCGCGGTCGACGGCAGCCTGCATGAAATATGTGGTGGCGCAGTTGTTTGCCGGGTTTACGGAGCTGTTCACGCCCTGTGCGGTAACAAGCAGCTTGTAGAACGCATTGAGCGCATCCTCCGCCGTCACGGCGCTGTCCGCAGCGGAAAGGAAGCCGGTGGAAGTACCGGGAAGCTGGGTGTTGAGCGCGCTGAGGAAGTTCGTACCGAAAGAGATGAAATCCACTCTGTCGGTCATATCGTATTCCTTGAGCAGCTTGATCGTTTCGGGAACGGTCTTGGCGTTGCTGCCCTTGATCTCGATAAATATGCGGATGTCCTTATCCTTGAACTCTTCGAGCAGCTCCTTGAGGGTGGGAACGGTGTATTCCGAAACGGAGCCGTTCACGTTGAGAAGCCTGTACTGCTTGATCTCCTCGAGCGTCATCTGGTTGACGGTGAGGCTGCCGTTGTAGTTCGTGGTGCGCTTGATGCTGTTATCGTGCATGACGATAACATGGCCGTCCTTGGTGACATCGATGTCGATCTCGAAAACATCGCCGCCGTTTTCATAGGCTTTCAGGAAGCTTGCAATAGAATTTTCGGGCGCAAGCGTGGGATTTCCGCGGTGGCCGATCATTATCGGCGTGCGGGTGAAGGCGTTCTTTTCGAATATATCGTTGATTACCTTTGCCGCTTCGGAAGCGCTTTCGGTGATAATACCGTTTGCGCCGGAGGTGACGGCAGTCGCAACATTCTTCACGAATTCATCGCCCTCCGCCTTGCCCTCGACATTGACCCAGACGGCAACGGCAAGCTCCTGCAGCTCGGCAACGACCTGCTTCTTGGCATCCGCGACTTTTATCACGCAGAAGGTCGCGGGGGCTTTTCTGACCTTGACACGGATCTCGTCCGCTTCCTTGGAGGTGAGCGTTTCCTTGCCGATTGTCAGCTCGAGACCGGTGCGGATCAGGGTATTCTTGCCGCGGATATAGCCCAGCACGTCGGCATCCGCGGAAATAACGTTCACGTCCTTTGCGCCCGCGGCGGTAACGGCGGCAAGAAGCTTATCCGCCTCCGTGCGGTTTGCAACACGGAAGGTGGGAAGGCACTTTGCCTCGGCACAGTCGGTAAGGAGCTTTTTGATATCGGAAACGGCGCTCGCGTCATAAAGCGCGCTGCCGCCCTTCACGGAGGAATCCTTGATATAGCCGACATTGGCTATCGTGTTGATAAGGTTGAGGCTTTCGTGGAGGTTGTTGATAAGGGTCGTCTTTTTGGGGATATGCACCGGGCTTTCGGTCTGAACGCAGACCTTGTAGCTTTTCACCGCGGTGGTACCGTAGTTCATGGTGAGCCCGAGTCCGCCCTTGAGATAGGTTTTGGTTTTCTGTCCGATAATGGCATCGGTGGTGTAAAGAGCCTCTTCGCCGTCGATAGCGTAAAGCACATCGGTGCCCTTTGCCTGAACGTTAACGGTGTGGAAGCCGTCCTTCATGCTCCTGATCGTGAAGGCAGCCGTGCTGGCGACGTTCCAGTTGTTGGAAGCCGTTCTTTCGGCAAATTCTATACCGTTGCTCAATGTGGTGTTTTCGCGGATGCACATATGGTAGTAGGGATATGCGTTGCCCGCGATGTCCTGAATGCGGTATACCACGCCGAACCAGCGGCCGGTATCGGAGGTGGAGAGCATTTTGATTTCGGTCGTGACGGAATAATCGCCGAATTCGGCAAGCCAGGCGGGGAGCATTGCTCTCGCATAGCCGTCGCCGAGGCCGCCGATATTGAGCGCGCCGTCCTTGACGTCAAAGGAGCCGCCGTTGCCGGTAAAGCGCCAGCCGTCGGCTTTGAGCGAATCGATCGTTGCATCGGAAAAATCCGCTTCGAACAGGACGTATTCCTTTTCGGAAGCTTCCTTTGCGACAACGTAAATGTTCTTCTGCTTGCTGCCGGAGGAGGCGACAAGCTTCGTAACACCCTTTGCCGCGGGGGTGTATTCCGTTACCGTTTTGCCGCCCAATGTCCATTTGACATCGGCGGTGGCGGAGGTATCGCCGTTAAATACGACACTGTACGACGAAAGATTTATCTTTTCGCCGGTGTCGGCTGTAATGCAGGGGTTGTTTTCGGCGATCTCCGAAACGTTCTCGCCGTGAACATCCGCAGCAAACGCAAAAAGCATTGTCGCCGCGATGGCAAGAGCAAGAACGATGCTGATAAAGCGCTTCATGGTGTTCCTCCTTAAAATGTGTTGTTTTTATATACAAACGCGCCCGCGCCGTTCAGTTCTGGCGGCGAACGGTTTTGTATTCGTCATAGGGCTTGTAATACCGGCACACCTGCCCGCCGGAGGCGGTGAAGGCATAGGCTTCATCCTCGTCGAGCAGCGCTTCGCAGACAAGCTCGCCGGTTTCGTCGTCGTAAGCGGCAAATTCGCAGCTTTCGCAGATATCAGTATTCATAATCGAAGCAGGCGCGGCTTTCGCGCAGCGGGCGCATGAATTCGCCGATCGCCTTGTGCAGCGGGTGAACGATATATTCGTGCAGGCCCTCCCAATCGTTATACTCGGCTACAAGCATAAGATCGCAGTTTTCCGGCGCCCCCGCCCCGCGGAGAAAAACCTCCGAACGCACGAGCGTAGGTATTTTGCCCTGCAATGCTTCCAGCCGCTTTTTGGTTTCCGCGGCGTTTTCGAGCGCGCTCCTGCCGCCCGCTTCGGGCAGAAATTTGAACATTACCGTGTGCCGGATCATGAAAGCTTCTCCTTTAATGTCGTGTCGATATATTCGTTCGCATCGCTGACGGCGGCATACCAGACATAATCGCCCGCGCTGCCGAACACGGCGGTTTTAAGCATACTCGTATCCATGGAGGGATACGCCTTGGAAAGCAGCAGCTTTGCATCGATACGGGAGCGCAGGAACTGCATGAACACGCCCTTATCCGCGCCCGCATTGAGCCTGAATATGCCGAATTCGCAGGGCTTGAGCGGTTTTGTTTCGTCGATATAAAGCGCATAATCCGAAAAAGCGGAAAGCTCCGGCGATTCGGTCGCATCGCCGAAATAGCCGCGCAGGAGATCCTCATCCAGCTTTGCGCTGCCCGCGGCGGTATAATACAGCCCGCCGGAAAGCGAATATTTTTCGATAAAAGCGTTTGCCTCCGCGGCAATGTCGATATCCTTTGCCGCCGGAGTGCTTTCCGCTGCAGCACCGGAGGTGCCGGCAGAGCTTTCGCCGCTGCCGCCGGAGCAGGCGGATAAAAGCAGGCACGCAAGTATCGCAAAAACGACAAAAGTGTATTTTTTCATCAAATTGCACCCTCCGAGGCAGTATTGAACTATCGCATCTTGTATCATATCACAAAATCCGGGCATTGTCAACCGCTTTCGGCTCAACAAAAAAGGGCGATTCCGCCGGAAAAGCGGAATCGCCCGTGATTATTTTTGCAATGCTGCCGATCAGACCACGCCCTGAGCCTTCATCGCTTCGGCAACCTTAAGGAAGCCGGCGATATTCGCGCCCGAAACGAGATTGTCCGCGGAGGCATATTCGCCCGCGGCAGCGGAAGCGTTTTCGAAGATGTTCTTCATGATACCGCAGAGCTTGCCGTCCACCTCGTCGAACGTCCAGCTCAGGCGGATGGAATTCTGGCTCATTTCAAGGCCGCTGGTGGCAACGCCGCCCGCGTTTGCCGCCTTTGCCGGTCCGAAGTAAATGCCGGCGGCAAGGAATGCCTCGACAGCCTCCGGCGTGGAAGGCATATTCGCGCCCTCCGCGACATATTTCACGCCGTTTGCGATAAGTGCCTTTGCATCCTCGCCGCAAAGCTCGTTCTGTGTCGCGCAGGGAAGCGCGATATCGCACTTCACGTTCCAGATGCCCCTGCCCTCGGTATATACCGCGCCGGGCACCCTTGCGGCGTATTCGCGGATCCTGCCGCGTTCGACTTCCTTGATCTGCTTTACGACATCCAGCTTTATACCTTCTTCATCCACGACAAAGCCGTTGGAATCGCTCATCGCAACGACCTTTGCACCCATGGACTGTGCCTTTTCGCAGGCGTAAATGGCGACATTGCCGCTGCCGCTGATAACGACACGCTTGCCCTCGAAGCCGTCGCCCTTCTTTTTGAGCATATTATCCGTGAAGTAGCAAAGCCCGTAGCCGGTCGCCTGCGTTCTTGCAAGCGAGCCGCCGTAAGGAATGCCCTTGCCGGTGAGCACGCCGGTGAATTCGCCGGTGATACGCTTATACTGCCCGAAAAGGTAGCCGATTTCGCGCCCGCCGACACCGATATCCCCCGCGGGGACATCCACGTCCGCGCCGATATGGCGGTAAAGCTCCGTCATGAACGACTGACAGAAGCGCATTACCTCGGCATCCGATCTGCCCTTCGGGTCGAAATCGCTGCCGCCCTTGCCGCCGCCCATGGGAAGCCCGGTGAGCGAATTTTTGAACACCTGCTCGAAGCCCAGGAATTTGATAACGGAGGAGCAGACGCTCGGATGGAAGCGCAGACCGCCCTTATACGGGCCGATGGCGCTGTTGAACTGAACACGGTAGCCGCGGTTCACGACGACGTTCCCGGCATCATCCACCCACGGCACGCGGAACTGCACAAAGCGTTCCGGTTCCACAAGACGATCCATAACGCCCGCCTTTACAAGATCGGGGCGCCTGTCGATAACCGGGGAAAGCGATTCCAGAACCTCGCCCACCGCCTGCAAAAATTCCTTTTCGCCGGCGTTGCGGGCCGAAACGGTTTCGTAAAGCTTGCTGAGATACGGATTTTCTATTCTCATATGATATTCTCCTTGTAGTGACTGTACCTTGGATTATACTACCGGTTTTGAAGGATTGCAATAGCAAAATTGCAAATTCAGAGTATTTTTTCGAGTGATATGCGTTTTTTTGCAACGTCGACATCGATCACACGCACTTTTATTATATCGCCGACCTTGCACACATCGCTTGCGCGTTTTACGAATTTGTCCGAAAGGCGGCTGATATGTACCAGCCCGTCCTGATGCACGCCGATATCGACAAAAGCACCGAAATCGGCGACATTGCGCACTGTCCCCGTGAATTCCATGCCCGCCTTGAGCGACGAGATATCCATCGCATCGGTACGGAGTATCTGGGGAGGGAGCTCGTCACGCGGGTCTCTGCCCGGCTTTTCGAGCTCGGTCACTATATCCGAAAGCGTCGGAGTGCCGATCCCAAGCTCACGCGCGGCCTTTTCCTCGCCGTAATGCGAAAGCTTTTCGCGGATATCGCCGAACCTGCGCGCACGCACGTCCGATTCGGTATACCCGAGCATACCGAGCAGCGCCGTCGCAGCCTCGTAGCTTTCCGGGTGAACGCCGGTATTATCCAGCACGAGCCGGCTTTCCGGCACGCGCAGAAAGCCCGCGCACTGCTTGAACGCCTTTTCGCCCACGCCCTTGACCTTTTTCAGCTCTGCCCTTGTTTTGAACCGCGCGACCGTCGTGCGGTATTCGTATATGTTCTTTGCCAGCGTAAGGTTTATCCCCGCGATATGTGAAAGCAGCGAGACCGATGCCGTATTAAGATCGGCGCCCACGCGGGAAACGCAGCCCTCCACCACGCCGGAAAGCGCGGTGTCGAGCGCCTTCGGTTCCATATCGTGCTGGTACTGCCCCACACCTATCGCCTTCGGATCGATCTTCACGAGCTCCGCAAGCGGATCCTGAAGCCGCCGCGCGATGGAAACGGCGCTGCGCAGCGAAACATCGTATTGCGGGAATTCCTCGCTTGCCAGCTTGGAGGCGGAATATACCGAGGCGCCCGCCTCGCTCGTCATGATATAGCTCACGGGGCGGTCGAGCTCCTTTATCAGCTCGCAGACGAATATTTCGCTTTCCTTGGAGGCGGTGCCGTTGCCGATTGAGATTATATCCACGCCGTGCCGCGCGATAAGCGCCTTTAAGGTTTTCTTCGCTTCCTCACGCCGGTTCTGCGGCGGGGTGGGGTAAACGACGGCGGTATCCAGAACATCGCCGACATCATTCACAACGGCGATCTTGCACCCGGTGCGGTATGCCGGGTCGAACCCCATGACAACCTTCCCGCGCACCGGCGGAAGCATGAGCAGATTGCGCAGGTTTTCGCCGAACACGGATATCGCCTGTTCCTGCGCGGCGGCGGTGACGGTGTTGCGCATTTCGGTTTTGACGGAGGGCGCTATAAGCCTTTCATAGGCATCCGCCGCTGCGGCGGCAACGTATTTGCCGCATTCCGTGGGCTGCTTTTTCACAAAACGCGCGGTAATCCATTCGGTTATGCGCTCCTTGTCCGCCTCCACCCCGACGGAAAGGAACCCTTCCTTTTCGCCGCGGTTCACGGCAAGCGCGCGGTGGGAGGGTATGCGCGATAACGGCTCGGAATAATCGTAATAAAGCCGGTAAACGCTGTCCTCCTCCTTTTTTGCCTTTGTTACAAGCCTGCCGGTGCGGTAGGTCGTTTCGCGCACCCATTTGCGCACGGCGGCATCGTCGCTGATCCGCTCCGCGATGATATCCATCGCGCCGGCAAGCGCCTTTTGTGCGGTCTCGATCCCCTTTTCGGGGTTTATAAAGGCTTCAGCCTCCGATTCCGGCACGGTCGCGCCGTTTTGCGCAAGAAGTATTTCCGCAAGCGGCGTAAGCCCCGCCTCCGCGGCAACGGAGGCACGCGTTCTGCGCTTCGGGCGGTAGGGACGGTATATGTCCTCCAGCTCCGCGAGCGTCTGCGCCCTTTCGGCGGAATCGGTTATTTCCGGGGTGAGCTTGCCCTGCGCCTCGATCAGGCGCAGAATATCCGCGCGGCGTTCGTCCAGCGCGCGGTAGGCGGTGAGCCTTTCGTAAAGCGTTCGGAGCTGCTCATCGGTGAGCGAGCCCGTCGCCTCCTTGCGGTACCGTGCGATAAAGGGGATGGTGTTCCCCTCGTCTATCAGCCCGATTGCGGCATCGCAGCGCGAACGGGAAACACCCAGCTCCGAAGCGATCCTTGCATTTATATCCATTATTTTTCTCCTTTCGCCGGCAGAATGCCGACACGTCTTTCCACCGCGGATTCCAGACCGCGTATATCCGGCTCGCGGGCGATGAGCGGCAGCGCCCGTGCGGAACGTGCAAGCGTTATTTCCGCCGAAAACACCCTGCCGTCGAAATGTGCCGAAAGCTCCCACAGATTCGCATCCGCCGCGAGCCGCACAAGATAAAATGCCAGTGTAACATCGTATTCCGCGGCGAAAAGCCCCTTTTTCGGCGGCAGAAGCCTCGAAAGCGATTCCGCAGCCGCGGGCGCGATCTCCGAAACGCAGCCGGCGGAAAAGCAAAGCGCGCTTCCTTCGCAGTAAACAGCGGTGCCGACCGCCCCACCGCACATCGAAACGGCGGAAACAAGCTCGGTCGCCGCAAGGATAAGATCGCGTTCGCTGCCCCATGCCGGGAAGCTTTCCGGGCATTCGGCACGCAGGGCAAACCCGGCAGTGCGTTTATAAGCCGCTCCGACCTCGCGCAAAAGCGGCGAAGCATTGAAGCAGGCACGTTCATCGAAACCGCACGGCATTCCGAGCAGCCGCAGCACCGAAGCGCAGCGTTCGTTGCGCAGCAGCGCCGCCGTATCGCCGGGAGAAGGAAATATCGTATCATAACCCGAACCCGGAAGCGTTCCGGAAAACAGGCTTGCGGCGGTTTCGCCGGTTTCGCCGTGAACGGCAAGGATAAAGCCGCCTTCGCAGCGCACCGCCGCGGCAAACGCCGTGCACCCGCCCGGAAGGCAGACCCGTTCGACCGTCATTCCGCGTTCCGCTACCGCCGAAAGCGAACTGCCGTAAGCAAAACGCCCGAAAAGCGAACCGACCGCGATATCGCCGAACAGCACGAGTGCCTTGCTGTTTGCAAACAGAACTTTGCCGCCGAGGTCGAGCAGAAGCGCGGGGCAGGCAAGCCCGTCCACCGCCGCAGCCGCACGCCCGACGGGCAGGTCGATATATTGTGAAATTTCGGGTATCAAAGCCTTTACACCGCCTTTTCGGGGGCGCACAAACGCCCCGAAGCATGGAATCCGAACCGCGTGCAGAGTGTATATAACGGAAAAACCACCTGCTTTCGCAAGTGGTTTTAATGGTGTGGATGAATGGACTTGAACCAACGACCCCTTGCATGTCAAGCAAGTGCTCTGACCAACTGAGCTACACCCACATCTCGTCGCCCGGCTATTATACCACACGCTTTTGCGGAATGCAATACCTTTTTTTCGAAAACCGCAATTTTTTCGCAGTCTGCCCGCACGGAGGGGGTGCCGCCCCCTCCGCGTCATTCTGCTTCCGACTCCTGACTCCTAACTTCTAATTCCCGACTTTATATGATTCTCACCACACAGACGGACATATCGTCCGCGCATTCGTTCAGGGTGCGGGCACGTTCGAGGATATATGAGGCAAGCGCGCGTGCGGAGGGCATCGGCGGAAGCCCTTCACGCGGAATCAGCTCATTGCCGCTTTCGGTCTGAAGCACTCCGTCCGAAAGCATTATTATGACATCCCCGTGCAGAACGGAAAAGCTGTTCTTTTCGGCGATAACATCCCGCATTATCCCCGCGGGCGGCGTTTCGGAGGATATGAGCGTGCACTTCCCGCCGCGCAGCAGCAGTGTGGGCGCCGCGCCCGCCTTTATAACGGATGCCCTGCCGAGAACGCGGTCGATCTCCAGCAGGTCGACCGTAGCGAATACCTCGCCGTTCTTTTCGCACAGCGCCTTGTTCAGCAGCCGCAGGGCGGCTTCCTTATCCGCCCCGACGGAAAGCAGCTTTTCCAGCACTATCGCGGAAAGCCGGCTTGTGAGCATGGCATCCCTGCCGCTGCCCATGCCGTCCGAAACAAGGCAGTAAAAATAGCCGTCGTCATTTTCGAAAACGCTCACCGTATCGCCGGAGACGGTCTCGCCGTGCTTTGCCTCGGAAAGCTTTGCCGTTTCCGCCCGCAGCCGCGGTACGGTGGCAAAGCGCATAAGCTCATAACCGTCGTTGATAACTATCTCCGGCGGCGAAACGGAAGTCCCGACAAGCGAACCGACCAGGCGCGAAAGCTCCGCGGGGCTTTTTGTCACGCCTGCCGAACGAACGCCGTACACCGTTATCTCGCGCAGGCGGCTGCCGACGGCGCGTACACCGTCGCACTTCACGCCGGCGGCAATAAACGCCTCCTTCAACCGCTTTGCAAGCGCGCGGTCGTTTCTGCCCCGGTCCTCCTGCGCGCCCGCCGCGGAGCACAGCAGCCCGGAAACGGCGGAATATTCATCCGCCATCCTCGCGAGCCCGTTTTCGCTTTTGGCGGCTTTATCGTCCGTGCTCCTGTTAAGCAGGCGCGCCATCGCGCAGACGCTTGCACATTCGGCGGAGATATGAGTGGGGATCGAGGAATAGGTCACCGCGCCGGCACGCCGAAATTCGCTTGTAAAGAAATTGGATATCGCGGCGCGGTCTACGGTGCAGCCCATGCACTTCGGGCAGCGGTCGCACACCGTGCGGACAGCGGAAACGGCGCGGGCGTTAAGCTCGGTCACCGTTTCGGCGCGCGCTTCGGCGGAAACGGTGTAAAACACCCGGGAAAGCGAGGAAAAGGCGGCGGCGTACCGCGCCATTCTGCGGTCGTTCATCCGTGCCGCCGCGCTTTCGGTCGTGGGCGAAAGGCTGCTTATCCTCTTCCTGATAAGGATAAACACGGCGTTGGCGGCGATAAGCATCGCACCGGCAACAGCCGTTTCGGCAGGCCCCGAAAGATAAAAGTATCCGCTGACCGAAAGCATGAACGAAAGCACGAGCGCCGCGGGCTCCAGCTCGCTTTTCAGCATACCGTACACCATACCCGCCACGCCCAGGGCGCCCGTTGCAGCCCCGCCGGAGGCAATGCCGCAAAGCACGCCGCAGGCACCGCCGTATGCGAACCCGCGCCGCCGCGCCGCGATAAGGGTGAACACCCCCGCCGGCAGGATCGACGCCGGAACGCCGTACACCGTCACGCGGCAGAGCGAGGCGGAAAAGGCAAAGGCATAGGCAAGCAGCGAAAACTCGTACCGGGCGGCGTGCAGTTCCCGCTTCTTATCGAAATACCCGCGGAAGGCATAGACAAAGACCGGGTAGGCTGCCGCCGCCGCGATCAGTGCGAGCACCGCCGCGGGGCTCCCGTCGGAGGTGACGGCGATATATGTCGCACGGAGAGCGGAAACGCCGAGCGCGGCAAGGATGCGCGTCAGCCCGTTCACGCCGCCGCACCGCTTATCGCACCAATAAAGCACCGCAAAGGCAAACACCGCCGAAAAAACGGCAAGCGGGATACATTCGTCCAGAAGCGAGGCGGCAAGCACCCCGCCGAGAACATATCCGCGCCGTTTGCGCGGCACCGCGCACATAAACGCAAGTCCGAACGGCGCCACGCCGGGCGCAAGCCCGGAAACTCCCAGCACCGCGCCCGCCGCCGCAAAGGCAATATCCCTTGCGCTCGGAAATGTCATGCTTTTTACCCTTGTTCGGTTCATTTTTTCGTCCGCTCCTTTTTTCTTTTGCCCGGGAACGCGATTATAGCAGAGACCGGGCAAACACTTTTGTCGAAGCGGGCGTGAGATAAAAATGTATTTTTGCCTCTTTTGCGGCGCGGATGATGGATGCTGTTGCCGCGGCGCGGATTTATGCGCGGCGGGGTAATATCAGGTCGTTAATTGCGGCTAAATTCTGGTTGTTCGCACGGTCGAAATTCCACCACAGCGCCCCGGAAAGCCCTTTTTCCGCCATCAGGCGCAGCCGCGCGGAGATAGAGCGCACATCCTCGAACCACACGCGGTGCTCCGCCCCGTAGGAGGAATATTCGAAATAGGGCGCCATGGACACCGGATCGTACATTATTTCCGCGCCGGTTTCGGAGGCGAGCGCAAATGCGGCGCGGACGGAAAGCGATTCCGCCTTCGAAACGCCCTGGATATACGGCAGCGTGAAATCATAGCCGTAATTGGATATCCCGAGCAGCAGCTTTTTTGCCGGGATACGGGTGAGCGCGTAATCCACCACGCGCGATACCGGCGTTATGGGCGAAACCGCCATCGGAGGGCCGTAGGTATAGCCCCATTCGTAGGTCATGAGCAGCAGCGCATCCGCCGCCTCGCCGAGCAGGGCGTAATCGTGCCCTTCGTAAAGCGCGCCGGGCTGGGTATCCGAGGTCTTCGGCGCAAGCGCCGTTATGACGGGTATCCCGAGCGGCGAAAGCGTATCCCGGCAGAGCGAAACAAAGCCCGCATACGGCGCGGCAAGCGCGCTGCCGAGGAATTCGAAATCTATATCGAGCGCGCGGTAGCCCTTCGCGGCGATGTTTTCCGCGGCGGCGTTTATCAGCCGGCGCTGCGCCGGCTCATCCCCGAGCAGAGCGGATGCCGATTCCACCGAAAAATTCCCGCTTTCGTCAAGCGTGGAAAGGTGCATGACGGCTGCTGCGGAATATTTTTCACACAGGGCGATTATCGCATCGTCTTCAAGCGGGACAAGCTCCCCGCCCCGTGTGAAGCCGTATGTGAACGGCGTGGCGGAAAGCGAAAACGGCAGCGTGGCGGAAAGCAGGGCTTTGTTTACATTGGGGTAAACATACCCGCCGGTGAAAAAGGAGCCGAGAGGGGCGCGCTCCGTCTCGATATATATCACCTCCCCTTCGCGTATGCTGTCGCCCCCGCGCAGGTAAATGTTGTTGCGCCAAAGCGTTTCGACGGAAACGCCGTATTCGCGCGCGATACCGTAAAGCGTTTCGCCCTCGCGCACGGTGTGGGTAACAAGCGGGATCACAACGGCAAGCGGCATCCCCACCGGGAGCCTTGCGGGGGCGGCGACATCGTTGTCGAACGCCAGTCTTTCGGGCGAAACGCCGTATTCCGCGGCGACGGAATACACCGTATCGCCCTTCTTCGTAACATAAATCTCCAAAAAATACTCATCCTTCGGTTCAAAAGTATTGATTTTCGGCGGAGGGCGTGGTAAAATCAACTTTATAATATATGGTTATGCTTTTCAGGAGTGAATATGAACGACATCAGAAAAAGGATCGCCGAAACGGTACTGCGCGATAATGCCGTTTCCGGGTCGGGCCTGACGGCGGAGGATATCGCCGGATTTATCGAAACTCCCGCCGACCGTGCACGCGGCGATCTGGCCCTCCCCTGCTTCCGGCTTTCCAAAGCGCTGCGCGCGCGCCCGGATGCAGTCGCACAGGCGCTGTGCCCGCTTTTCGGCGGCGATGCCGAATTTGAACGTGTCGAAGCCGTCGGCGGATATCTCAATTTCTTCTACGGCGCCGGCAAGTATCTCGACGATCTGCGCGAACTGCTTTGCGACAGCTACCCCGAACTTTCCGCCCGCGGCGCCGGTAAGACGATCTGCATAGATTTTTCCTCCCCCAATATTGCAAAGCGCTTCCACCTGGGGCATCTGGGCACGACGGCTATCGGCAATTCGCTGCGCAATATATTCAAATCTTTGGGCTACAATGTGGTCGCGATAAACTATCTGGGCGACTGGGGCACGCAGTTCGGCAAGCTGATATATGCCTACCTGCACTGGTCGAACGCCGAACGGGTAAAGCAGCGCGGGATCGACGAGCTTGTCGATCTTTACGTCCGCTTCTGCGATGCGGAAAAGCAGGATCCCTCTCTTTCCCCGCTCGCACGGGAGGCCTTTCACGAGCTGGAATCCGGAAACGCCGAATACCTTGATATCTGGAAGTATTTCAAAGAAATATCGCTTGCCGAATACAAAAAGACCTACGACCTGCTCGGGATCGATTTCGACAGCTGGGACGGCGAATCCTTTTATACCGACAAAATGCCCGCCGTCGTGCGCGAGCTGCGCGAAAAGGGTCTGCTGAAAACCGACAACGGCGCCGAAATAGTCGATCTTTCGGAATTCAATATGCCTCCGGCGCTCATACTCAAATCCGACGGCTCCACCCTTTACCCCACGCGCGACATTGCCGCCGCCATCTGGCGCAAAAACAAATACGATTTCGACAAATGCCTTTATGTGACGAGCAACGGTCAGAGCCTGCATTTCGCGCAGTGGTTCAAGGTAGTGGAACTGCTCGGTTACCCGTGGGCAAAGGATCTTGTCCATGTCGCCTACGGCACGATGAGCATCAACGGCGAAAAGATCGCCTCCCGCACGGGGAACGTCGTCATGCTGGACGATCTTCTTGCAAAGGCGATCGAAAAATGCGGCGAAATACTTGCCGAAAAGGATTCCTCCGTTGCCGACCGCGATTCCGTCGCACGGGAGGTCGGTGTCGGCGCGGTGATATTCAACGCGCTTTCCAACAGCCGCATAAAGGACA